>Ga0187765_10001157_pt1 | contig 10164 bp, 5 predicted proteins | sample 0216_QUI02_MP05__3_FD_133018 | JGI IMG/M metagenome (GOLD analysis project Ga0187765, IMG submission 133018) | Tropical peat soil microbial communities from peatlands in Department of Meta, Colombia - 0216_QUI02_MP05_10_MG | ecosystem: Environmental > Terrestrial > Soil > Wetlands > Peat ...
CGGCATGCCGGCGATCGGCCGCGAGAACTGGCGGCCGATCGCGCGGGCCACGGCTGCGCATTCCACGGTTACCTTCAACGATGCGTCGTCGGCGCGCTTTGTCGAATTGGCGACGTTTCGGCGCATGCTCGGCGGCTCTCCGATCGTCGGCGGGCCTACCCGCGTGACGGTAAGCCGCGAGGAGGATTCCGGCGCGATCGCGCTGCGCGCCATGCACGACGGCTACGCCTCGCGCTTCGGCATTCTCCACGAGCGTGTTTTGATCCTGTCAACGAACGGCCTGCGGCTCGAAGGCGAGGATATTTTTCTTGATGCCGACGGTGAGCCGCGGGTACGCAGCACGCGCGACGAATTCGCGATTCGTTTTCATCTTCATCCGACCGTGCGGGCAACGCGCTTGACCGACGGCCGCGGTGTCATGCTGATGACCGCGAACAAGGAGGTATGGACGTTTGCCGCCTATCACGATCGCGTCGAACTGGAGGACAGTGTCTATCTTGCCGGCAGCGAGGGGCCGCGCCGGACCTTGCAGTTGGTCGTCCGCGGCCAGGCGCGCAGCGCCGCGCGCGTCCAGTGGCTGCTGCAAGCGCACCCGACGGTGGGCGCCAACCCTGGTCCATCGCGGCAGGCCCATGAGGAGGAGCCAAGACTGCCGTTGTAACAGTGCCCGTCTGACAGGCTTTATGAGGCTGCCGTTATGAAGCCAGCGCCGACTGAGCGCAGGCAACCCATATAGGAGCATGATGAGCGAAAATTTGCGCCGTGCCTCGCGCGCCCTTGTTTCCGTTTCCGACAAATCCGGCGTCGTGGATTTCGCGCGCGCTCTCGCCGGCTTCGGCATCGAGCTGATTTCGACCGGCGGCACGCGCAAGATTCTCAGCGACGCCGGATTGGAAGCGCTCGATGTCAGCGAGCTCACCGGCTTTCCGGAAATGATGGACGGACGCGTCAAGACCCTGCATCCGGCGGTGCACGGCGGATTACTGGCGCAGCGCGGCAATAACGAACATGTGGAGGCGATGCGCGCGCATAATATCCGCCCGATCGATATCGTGGTCGTGAACCTTTATCCGTTCGAAGCGACTGTCGCTGGCGGCGGCGATTTCGCCTCGTGCATCGAGAATATCGACATCGGCGGCCCGGCCATGATCCGCGCCGCGGCCAAAAACCATGACGATGTGGCAGTGCTGGTGGACGCCGGCGACTATGGCGCACTGATCGAGGAGCTCAAACGCCACGGCGGCAGCACAAGCCTCACGCTACGCCGGCGGCTTGCCGCCAAGGCCTATGCGCGCACTGCCGCCTATGATGCGGCGATTGCCAATTGGTTCGCCACGGCGGTCAAGGAGCTTGCGCCGGATTATCGCGCATTCGGCGGACGGCTTGCTGAGGCGTTGCGCTACGGCGAAAACCCGCATCAATCGGCGGCGTTCTATCGCACGCCGGAAACACGATTTGGAGTTGCCACCGCGCGGCAGGTGCAGGGCAAGCAGCTCTCCTACAACAACATCAACGACACTGACGCCGCTTATGAATGCGTGGCCGAGTTCGATCCGACGCGCACCGCGGCTTGCGCCATCATCAAACACGCCAATCCCTGCGGCGTGGCGGAAGCCAAAAGCCTGGTTGAAGCCTATCGCCGCGCCTTTGCCTGCGACCGCACCTCCGCCTTCGGCGGCATTATCGCGCTCAATCGCACGCTCGATGCGGAGGCGGCGCGCGCCATGACCGAGATTTTCACCGAAGTCATCATTGCGCCGGACGCCACTGCCGACGCGATCGCGCTTGTTGCGGCCAAGAAGAATTTGCGGCTCTTGCTTGCCGGCGGCTTGCCCGACCCGCGCGCGGCCGGCTTGGCGGCAAAAACCGTGGCGGGCGGACTTCTGGTGCAGACCCGCGATAACGCCGTGGTGGACGACATGGATTTGCGGCCGGTGACAAAGCGTGCGCCGACCAATACGGAATTGCACGATTTGCGCTTCGCCTTTCGGGTCGCCAAGCACGTGAAGTCGAATACGATCGTTTACGCCAAAGATCTGGCGACGGTCGGCATCGGCGCCGGCCAGATGAGCCGCGTCGATGCCGCGCGTATTGCCGCGCGCAAGGCCGAGGACGCTGCACGCGAAGCCGGACTGAAAGAGCCGGCGACCAGAGGATCGGTGGTTGCGTCCGACGCTTTTTTTCCGTTTGCCGACGGCTTGCTCGTCGCCATCGAGGCCGGCGCGACGGCGGTGATCCAGCCCGGCGGGTCGGTGCGCGATGACGAAGTGATCGCAGCGGCCGATGCCCATGGCATCGCCATGGTGTTCACCGGCACGCGGCACTTCCGGCATTAGCGCCGAGCGAGGATAGGACGGCGCCTCAGATCGAGCCGGTAATCCACTGCTCGAGCTTTTGCTTCGGCTGCGCGCCAATCTGGCGCGACGCGAGCTGCCCGTCTTTGAACAGCATCAAGGTCGGAATCGACATGATGCCGTATTTCGCCGCCGTGCCGGGATTCTCGTCGACATTGAGCTTGACGATTTTCACCTTGCCATTGAGCGAGCTGGAAATCTCTTCCAGCGCCGGCCCGATCATCCTGCAGGGGCCACACCATTCAGCCCAGAAATCAACGACGACGGGACCGCTCGCCTTGAGCACGTCCTTCTCGAACGTGGCATCGGTTACTTTCTCGACCATGAAATACCTCGTCTTTCGGGCAGTCGTCGGTTCCGGGAACAGGCGCAGAATCGGCCGCTCCAGCGTGTGAATCGGGCGATGAACCTATGAACGCGTAGCTTGGGCGTCAAGCCGCGCTCACTGGAGCGTGACGGCGCTGACTTCCATGCTGATCGAGCTGCTTTTCGAGCGCGGCATCCAGCGTTGCAGGGGGAAGTTCCAGCAAAACCGGCCCGGCGGTGAAGATGAGCGCCGTGCGCATGGCTTGTTTCGGATAAATCCGCATCAGCACCGCGCGATACAATGCAAGCTGGGCGATGTAGGCCGCAGGCACCTGCGCGAGACTCGCGGGCACGGCGCCGTCGGTCTTGTAGTCGACGGCCAGGATCGCCTCGGCGGTTACGACCAAACGGTCCACTTGGCCGGCGACCAGAACGGGTTCGCTGTCGGGTCGCGCAATCCGGCCAACGATCGGCACTTCTGGCCGGCTTCCTGCAGCAAACACTTCGGCGAATTTCTCGTCCTCAAGAATCGCAAAGACGTGCCGGGCGATTTCGGCGCGTTCGTCGGACGAAAGATCGGCCCCGGCATTGCGGAGATAGTGCTCGAGCGCTGCCTTGCGCGCGGACGGTGCAATGTCCGGCAGCGCCTGCATCAGTCGATGCACGATCTGCCCGCGCCGCATTGCCTTTTGCCGATCGCGCGCGGCGCCCGGCACGGCTCGCGCGATCTCCTCGGCGAAGGCGGCAGACGGCGCCAGCGGCGCCGGCCGAGACGATCGAATCGGCGCGTTCTGCCGCAGCCACGAGGGCAATTCCGGCTCCCGGCTCGCCGCCGGCTCACTGTGCGGCGCGGCCGCTGCGGAGAGCGCGGCGGTCCGGCGAAAGCGCAGCACCGGCTCGCCGCCGTCAGTCTCCTCGACGAGGTGAGCATCAAGCGCGGTGCGAAGAATGTCATACCAGCAACCGTCGGGACGCTTTCTCTCGCTGTCAGCGCCGCAAACGATCAGCCGATCCGCGGCGCGCGTCATCGCCACATAGAGGAGCCGGCGATATTCGTCGCAGGCCGCGCCGAGCGCCGCCTCCCGCGCGCGCGCCATAACAGATGAGTCCTCGGCCTTTTTGCCGGCCCAGACCACGGCACCGCCGGACAGCGTGAGCAGCCGCGGCTGGCGCGGTCCGGCGGGCGGCGTCATTGTGTCGGCGAGGATGACGAGCGGTGCTTCAAGCCCCTTGGCGCCATGAACGGTCATGACCCGCACCTCGTCGCGGGCGATCTCCATGTCGCGTTTCACTTCGGCGCGCGCTTGGCGCAACCAGGCGACAAACCCCTGCAGCGACGGCGTCTCGCGGTGTTCATATTCGAGCGCCAGATTGAGAAACTCATCGAGTGCGTCATTGGCCTCCGGGCCGAGCCGGGCGAGGAAGCGGCGCCGGCCTCCGCCGGCGCCCAGGAGCTGAGCGTAAAAATCGAACGGCGTCTCGCGCTTGGCCAAATCGGCGAGCTTATTGAGAAGCGCGGCGGCCTCTGTAAACAACGGCCTTTCGCCGGCTCTGCGGTTGAGCACGGCGCGCAGCGACGAGTGTCCGCGCCCCCAGGCGAGCGCGAACAAATCCTCATCGGCAAAACCGAACAACGGGCTGCGCAATGCCGTCGCCAGCGCAAGATCGTCCTGTGGCAACAACAGCGCGTCGGCGAGCACCAGCAAGTCCATGACCGCAATATGCTCGGTGAGTACCAGACGATCGGCACCGGCAACCTTGACGTTTTCATTTTTCAAGGCGCGAATGATCGCCTCGAACAATTCGCCGCGCTGACGCACCAAGATCAGAACATCGCCATAGCGCAAGGCGCGGCCCTCGGTGCCGACCGGCTCGCGGCATTCCACGAGTCGCCGCACGGTGCGCGCGATCCGCCGCGCCAGCTTTACCCGCGGACTCGTCTCGCTGACCTGATCGAACGGCGCATCCCAGCCGTCGATCTCGGGCCCTTTCTCCGGTTCAACCGGTGCCCAGACCTCGACCAGCCCGGGAGGCGTCTGCGGCAGCGCGATATGCGGCGGAAACCCATCGGCATCGGAAGAGACGCTCGCGGCGAGGGCTTTATCGCCGAACACGGCATCGACGGCGGCAAGGATGTTTGCTCCGGATCGGAACGAATGCTTGAACTCGCGAAACACGAAACCGCGCTCTCCGCCCTGATGCGTGCGCTCGAAGTAGCGCCGCATTTCGGCAAATTCCTTTGGCGCCGCGTTCTGGAACGAATAGATCGATTGCTTCTCGTCGCCGACCGCGAACAGGGTTCGTGTGGCCGGCCGCGCCCCGGCGCCGGCGGTGAACTCGGCGACGAGGCTGCGCACGATCTGCCACTGCTTGCTGCTGGTATCCTGCGCCTCATCGATCAGAAGATGGTCGATGCCGAAATCCAGCTTGTAGTGCACCCAGGCGGCGTCGACATTGCTCAGAAGCTCGAGCGTCTTGTCGATGAGATCGTCATAGTCGACGAGACCGCGGCGATCCTTCTCCGCTTTGTAGTGCAGCAGGATCTCGTGCGCGATGATGAGGAGCGCCGCCGAGCGATCCCGGCAGATCACGGCGCGAAGCCGCTCCAGAAGCGCGCACACCCGCGTCTGTTCGGCAACGAGCCGTTCAGTCAATGCGCCGTCTTTGACCGATTGACTGACGATTGACGCGCGGCGCCCCCGCTCGCGCGTGCAGAAAATATCGAGGTAAATCTCGACCCGATCCGAGGGCGACAAAGCCGCAAGCTGGCGAAATCGGCGCGCCTGCTCACGGTCGCTTTTGCCGCCGCGTTCGAGCACGGTTGCAAGCGTTGGCCACTCGGCAGGCGCGATGATCGCGCCAGAGAGCAACTCAGTCTCGATGTTGTCTCGGCTGTCGCCAGGTTCTAGCCCAAGCTGGCGCGACAGCGCCGTGATCGCCGCCTCAACGCCGCCCGCAGCGAAGACCCAGCGCGCAATCGCCTCGCGTGCGGTAATCGCCGCCCGGATGGCCTCGCGGAAGTTGTGATCGGAGGCAGCGGTGATAGCCACTTCCAAGGCGCGGCCGATCGGGCTCGTCGAGCTGCGCGCGGCGTCGAGCAACAGATCGAGCGTCAGCCGCTCCAACAGCTGCGTCTGTTCGGTTTCATCAAGCACGTCAAAACGCGCCGCAACATTGGCCTCGAACGGAAACTGATGCAAAAGCTGAGTGCAGAACGCATGGATCGTCTGCACCTTCAGTCCGCCGGGCGTCTCCAAGGCGCGGGCGAACAGGCGCCGCGCCAGGGCGCGCCGGGCAGCGTCCGGCTCGATCGCCGACCACGAGCGGATCGCCTCGTCGAGTGCGCCGTCCTCAAGCGTGGTCCATTCGGCGAGCGTGTCGAACACGCGCTTGGCCATGTTGGCGGCTGCCGCCTTGGTGAAGGTGATGCAGAGAATTTTCTCGGGCGCCACGCCTTGCAAAAGGAGATTGATGACGCGCTGCGCCAGCACATGCGTCTTGCCCGATCCGGCATTGGCCGCGACCCAGGCCGAGACCGCGGGGTCGGCGACCGCGCGCTGCAGTTCGCGAATTTGCAGCGGGATGATGCGCGGCTTGGTCATTCGCCACCAACAAAGTCGTCCGAGACGCCGCCCGAGCTCGACCATTCCCTCACCCGCGCGAGGTGGTCGTAATCGCCGTAATGCGTGCGCCACATTGGGTGGACGAGCGAGCGATACGGCGTGGCATCGTCGTCGAACTGCTGCGCCAGCTCGGTCAGCTTGGCCAAGGCGCGATCGGCTTGGCTGTCCGGGGTACCATCCTTGAACTGGATCGGCTTGGGTTCGCCGGCGGGATCGCCGCCTCGAAGCTGCACGTAGAGCAGTTCGGCGATCGAACCACCGGCCGCGATGCCCTCAAACCCGCCATTGCGCAGCATCGCCGCTTCCAAGGTGAGTTGCGGAGCCAGGCCGGTGCGCACCTGCTTTTCGGTTCGCGCCGCGCCGGTCTTGTAATCCAAAATGCTGTAGCGGCCGTCCCGACAAGATTCGATGCGATCGGCGATGCCGCGCAGCGTGAAGGTGCCCTCGCGCAGCGCGATCTCGATTTTGCCGGGCGTTTCAGCAGCCAGAGCAGCGATGTCGGCGCGCCGTTGCGCCTCCCAGCGCGCGAACCAGTGTGCGATGCGCACGAATCGCGGCCACCAGAAGGCGCGCACCTCGGGAAAATCTTCCAGCGCGGCGAAGCGCGGCTCGCCGAGCGCGATCAGCGCGCCGGCCGGGTCGGACGGCAGCTTCTCGACATAAGTTTCGGTGAATTCGGCGACGGCGGCATGAATGATGCTGCCACGTTCGGCAGCGCCGGGCTCGGTGTCGACTGGATCGAGCGGACGCAGGCGCAACACGTGTTTGGCGTAAATCGTATACGGATCGCGCAGCCAGTCCTCGATCTCCGTGACCGAGAGGTTCTTCGGCCGCGCCAGGCGCGGCGGGGTGGGCGCAGGTTGTGCCGCCGCCGCGACGCGCGCCGGCCAGTCTAGTTGCCGCCCCCAGGACAGATAGCGATCGCCGCGCGCCACCGTGTCCTTCCAATGGACACCGGCCAGCGCAGCAAGCCGCTGGATAAATCGGGAGGGCAGCGACGGCGCGCCGCCGATTTTTGCGGCGCGGCTGAGCACGACTTCGGGGGCATTGACGAATTGCGAGAAGTCATGCGCGCTCAGGCCTATGCGCCGTTCCGGTAGATCAAGACCGAGTGCCAGTCGCATGCGCCGGCTGAGCCAGGCGTCGGGATGGCTGTCCGGCGGCCACTTGCCCTCGGCCAGGCCGCCGAGCACGACGCGGTCGCTCGCGGTCAGGCGCGCTTCGAGGAGACCCAGAATCCGCACCGGCGCGCCGGTCTCCGCTTGGCGGACGATCGCTCCGGAGACCACGGCGTTGAACACTTCCAGATATTCGGACTTGCCAAGCTGCAGCTCGGCGGCGGCGGCGCTAACGGTCAGTTCATCGAACGTGTCCGCGAGTCTTTTTCCCGCTGCACCGGCAAAGGCAAGCTCGGCGTCGTGCTGTTTCGACAGCGCGGCAAGGACAGCGCGATGACGGCGCGCAAACTCGGCGAGCGGATGGCGGGCATCGTCCATCGTTTCGAGCGGCGCCAGTGCCGCAGCCAGCCGATCGATCAGCGCAGCCGCGTCGGCAAGCGCATCGTCGCCGAGGTCGGTGCGGTGATCGGACCGATGCAGCTCGCTTGCTTCGTCACGGCGCAATTTTCCGAGCTGTAAGCAAAAACTCCCCAGCGCCCGCGCCAAGCCGCGCGTTCCAGGACGCGGCCGCGGACCGCGCAGAACCGCACGTTCAAGCGCGGCGATCGCGCGCTCACACCGGTCGAAGTCAAGGTGCAACAGCGGGTGCTTGAGCAGCGCCAGCAAATCGACCGGCGCCGTTCCGTGCAGCGCAACGAGCGCTGCAAGGCGGGCAAAGACACCCGCCGGCGTATCGGGGAGCGTCTCGCCGCCGGAGTCTTCCGCCGCGATGTCCCAGCGCTCGAGTGCGGCTGCGACGCGGCGCGCCAAGCCGCGATCCGGAGTGATGAGTGCGGCGGTCTTCTTCTCCTGCACCGCCTCACGAAGCGCCACCGCGATGGCAAGCGCTTCTTGTTCCGGATCGGCCGCTTCGATCATGCTCACGTTCCGCAGCGCCGCGGTCATGTGTCCGGTGAAGCTCGGATCGGACGCATTGACTCGCCATTTCTCGGTTGCATCTGCGGGCCGCAGCGCTTCCGAGGTCAGCCATTCGCGCCGGCGTGTGGTCGCCAAGGCGACCACCGCGTCGCGCTTGGTGCCGATGCGCGTCAGCAGCGCCTGCATCGCAAATTGCGGATGTCCGGGTGCCGCAGCGAGGCCTCGCGATTCGTCGCCGGCGATCAGTCGCCAGCTGTCTTCGTCGAGATCGGTATCGAGTCCCGGCAGAACGACGGCGCCGCGCGGCAACCGCGCAACGGCAGCAATCAAATCGGCCGTTGCCGGAATCGATCCGGTTGACCCGGCGACAATCACTGGCGCATCGGGCTTGCGCGCGAGCCGCTTCGTCTCAGCCTCGATCAGCGCATCGCGGCGCGCCATCGGCTCAATCTCGCCTTGTTCGCGCAGAACGTCCGGCCAGCGCTCGCGCGCGATCTGCAAAAAGCGCAGCGTCAGCTGCCAAAAGGTATCAAACTCGTCCGGCACAAGCTCATCGAGCCTTTCCCACGGCACCTTGCGCGTCGTCATGTCGTCCATGAGCCGGGCAAGATCGTCCGCCAGAGCCGCGGCCGCCGCCGGCGTCTGTGCCACGAGCGGAGTTCCGGTCGCGGCATGGACTTCCGGCGATTGCGACCACGCCATTACCAGCCGCGTCAGCAGAAGCTTGCGCTCGAGCCCGTCGAGCGCCGGCGGCAAGGTGAGCGCCTCGGCAGCGATACCGCCGGCCGCGCTCTCGGCAAAGGCAATCTCGTCCTCATCGATATCGCCGATGGCGACGATGCGCGGCAGGATCGCTCCGTCGCCGCGCAGCCGGTCAAGAAATGCGTCGCGCATCAGCCGGCAGGCACGGCGCGTCGGCAGATAGAGCGTCGTGGCGGCGGCCGCCAGCGGATCCGCGGTAAGATCAAAGCCGAGCGTGCCGCCGTTTAAGGCGTCGACCAGTGTCGGCAGAAATGGTGCCGATGCCGGAATAGTGAAAACGCGCGCAGTCATCTGGGAATCGCGGAAATTGCCGCAGGACTGTAGCAGAGCTTATGCCGTCGCCGCGAGCGCCGCCTCTGCCGCAGCCACCGCCTCCGGCGTGCCGACATGCATCCAGATGCCGTCGAGGCGCAGGCCGAACAGGCGGCCCGCGGCGGCGGCGCGGTCGAACAACCGCGTCAGTGCGAATGCGCCTTGCGGGGCGTCGGCGAATAGAGCCGGCGACAGGATTGCCGCGCCGGCATAGATAAACGGCGCCACTTCATGTTCGCCGCGTTGCCGCAGCCGGCCGTCGCCGAGCATGGCGTAGTCGCCACGTCCCTGGTAGCCGAGGCTGCCGACGCTCGGCGCCAGCAATAACAACGCGTCCATGGCGCCGGCATCGAAATTTTCCGCAAGACGGGAAAAATTGGGCTTGATGCCGTCAAGCCACAGCGTGTCTGAATTGACCAGAAAGAATGGCGCATCCCCAAGCTGCGGCAGCGCCTTGGCGATGCCGCCGCCGGTGCCGAGAAGGTTTTGGCGCTCGTCGGAGATGATGATGCACGGACGCTTGCGTGATGCCAGATGCTGTTCCACCGCGTCGGCGAGATGATGCACATTTACAACCGCGCGCTCGACGCCGGCGTCCGCCAGCCGATCAAGCCCGTAATCGATCAGTGATTGCCCGCCGACGGTCACCAGTGGCTTTGGCACATGGCCGTTATGCGGCCGCATGCGGGTGCCAAGGCCGGCCGCCAATACAATCGCGCTTTTCGGCATCATCGCGCCGCCCCGCCCCACCCAATCTCAGCCCGAATCGCC
>Ga0187765_10001158_pt1 | contig 10160 bp, 9 predicted proteins | sample 0216_QUI02_MP05__3_FD_133018 | JGI IMG/M metagenome (GOLD analysis project Ga0187765, IMG submission 133018) | Tropical peat soil microbial communities from peatlands in Department of Meta, Colombia - 0216_QUI02_MP05_10_MG | ecosystem: Environmental > Terrestrial > Soil > Wetlands > Peat ...
GCCCAGCCGGTCTCGCCCCCTCCCACCCCGACGGTGGGGCCGCCCGTGGTCCCTCCGCCGACCGCCCCCCCGCCTCCACCTCCACCTCCACCTCCACCAGTCATCCCGACAGAGGAGACGCCCATCCAGCCCGTCACCCCGCCTGACCAGACAGAGGGTCCAGGCTGCGTGCAGATGGTCCGCTGGCTGCACCAGAGCATCGACCTGCACCTGTTCGTGAACAAGGACCCTGGGAGGTTCCTGACCCTGATAGACCAGCCAGTCCCGCTGGGGGCCTGGGGGACCGACTCCCACCTCCTCATCCACGAGTGCAGCTGTCCCGGAGTCGACGGGGACACGAGCAGGGAGACAGTGAAGATGAGGGCGGACACGAGGATCACCTGGAAGGTCATCGAGGGGCCAGGGACGTTCCTGAGCCGGAACTTCCGGATTGACAAGGAGGTCAGCGAGGGGATCTGGGAGACGCCATGGTACTATCCGATCCTTGATGGGATAGTCGACGTCAAGTCGAAGTACCTAGGGAAGAGAGTTGGCAAGGAGGTCTACTTCACCCAGTTTGGCTATGGCGGCAGTGCCACCGGAGGTCAGGTGATATTCCAACCTCCTCACCTGTCCCCCGACCAGAGCGTCGCGTGCAAGATCCAGGTGACCATGGCACATGCCGACTACACCAAGGACCCCGAGGAGCACGAGCAAGCCCAGGCGTTGCTCGAGATGTGGATTACGAGGAGAGGGGAGGAGTATCTGTACGTATACAACAAGGCGGACGACATCCAGTATGGGCAGGGACGACACCAGCCGCCTGACCTGAAGGGCGTCTGCAGGCCGAGGCACCACTGGAGGCAGCTCAAGGGAATCCACGCCAAGCTGACCTGGGTGGACCCCTTTGACCCAGAACATGGCAGGACAGGACTTCCGCCGGATGTCATCTACCCGAACAAAGTCCCGGTGAACGACTACGTCGAGATCATGCTGGATCAGTCCGACGACTACTTCGGGGATATGGACCTGCTCCAGCTGGACTGCACACCGACGGGCGAAGGCCCCTGCAAGGCCCCCTCGCACAAGGAGCTCCAGCTCAGCGACACCCTCGTGCTTACTTGGTCCTCAGACAGGGGGGACTTCCCTCTGCTGAAGGCAAGGAAGGAGTGGGAGTCGACTCACAACCTCACGAAGGTCGTCTGGCACGCGCCCGCGACGCCAGGGGACGCGCAGGTCAAGGTCCGCATCGCCGACTCGTCGAAGGAGTTCTTGGACGAGCCCATCGAATTGACCTTGGACCTGCAGGTGGAGGTCGACCCCAACGTACCGAAGTAGGCTTCAGGCTAGGCTGTGAGTTCGCCTGACGCGATGAATTGGACCCTTCCACCTACGTTGACTTCGATGCTTTTCCCACTCCTCTTCGCCCTGAGAAGGATCAGGGACCTCCTGTCTATCTCGTACCCCTGCTCGACCTTGAGGTCTACGCTTTCCTTGCCGAAGTACTTCGTCTTTACGAGGTAGGCTGCCAGGCACCCGTTCCCAGACCCGGTGGCAGGGTCCTCCGGTATCGCCGGCGAGACGCCCAGGACGCGGACGTTCAGGTCGTTCTTCTTGCTGTAGGTCTCCGAGGTGAACACCAGGAATCCCATGGAATGGGTCCCGCTGAGGAACTTCCTGCAAGCGACGGGGTCGAACTGCATGGTCTTGACTGCCGCGAGGGACTTGAGCGGGGTGATGACGAAGGAGGCCCCGGTGGAGACCTCCATGATGGGGAACTTGGGGTCGAAGTCGGATTCTTTGAGGCCTAAGATTCCAGCCACCGCCTTGGGTTTGAAGGTCTCACCGAATGTTGGCTCCTTCTGCCTCATCCAGATGACGTCGGCGCGCCCCTTGGAGTAGGAGAATGTGACGGGAATCTGGCCCACCCCCATGTTGAGCCTTACAACGGCTTCCGGCTTGCCGATGACCTTCGACTGGACCACCCAGGCGGTGCCTAGGGTCGGGTGCCCGGCGAAGGGGAGCTCCCTGTCGGGCATGAATATCCTGACGTCGTAGCCGCCGGCGTGTCTGTCCTCCGAGGTGATGAAAGTGGTCTCCGAGTAGTGCATCTCCTGGGCTATCCTCTGCATCTGCTCTGTGGACAGGCTGCCGGCGTCTCTGAAGACTGCCAGCTGGTTCCCAGCGAACTTTGACTCGGCGAAGACGTCGACGATGTAGAACCTCAACCTGATCTTGCGTGGATTGGCCCGCTATTTGAGATGCGGTGGTTGAGGACCCGCTCACAAGAAGGTCCCAGCAAAAGTCATATGTCGCCATCGGAGCTTTCCGGGCGTGAGCGGCGCATATACGTCAGATTCGGAGCGTTCGAGCGGGGAAGTCGTGAGGGAGTTTATCGAGAGGGACGGCTCGATAAGACTGGGCCTTTCGAGAGGCCTCATCAATTCGAGGGCTCTGGCGAGATACATCCAGAAGGAGACGAATGAAAGGTACAGCTTCGAGGCTCTCCTAAGCGCAATCAGACGCTATCCGCTGCAGCATAGCGCCGGAAAGAGACTCCTCGTTGGCAAGACCATGCGGAAGATATGGCTCAAGAACAACATCACCGTGATCCTCCTGAGAAACCGTCCCGAGCTGCAGCCAGTCCTGGCGAAGTTCGCTGGAGAGCTCGACCATTCAGGGGGAGAGACCTTCAGGATGATAACGACGGCCAAGGTTGTCAAGGTGGAGATCGACACCAAGAACGTCGAGGCCCTCACCGTCAAGCTGCAGAAGGGGGACGTGCTTGACAGGCGGGACAACATGGCTGAGATACTGGTCGAGACCTCTGACGAGGCGCGTGATGTTCCAGGGGTGCTGGCAGCGCTATTGACAGAACTGGCCATGAACGATGTGAGCATCATGGAGACGTCGAGTCTGGAGGATCTCGCAAAACCGAGCGGCAAGGAACAGAGCAGGTTCATCTCCCTGGACATCTACCTGGTGGACGAGAAGCAAGCTACCAGGGCCTACGACGCCCTTCACAGGCTGAGCGAAGCCAAGTAGCCTGCCCCGACTCGTCCATGAGCTGGCGCAATTGCGTCATCCTTCGTGGTTCCCGGTCTAACTGAGCCGGTGAGTCTTTCCTCTTTGCAGCGGTCTATGTCCTAGGAGGTGAAGAACAAGAAATGCAAATCACAGCAAAGTCGTCCAATCCGTCATCGCTCGCTCCCGCCATCGCGACCCTTGCGGTCGTCTTTGTCGCCCTGGCGATGGTGACCACGGTCGTTGCTTCCTCGCCCTCTAGCTACCCAAACGCAGTGCCGGGAGGGAAAGCTACCTCCGCTTCCTCGGGGTCCAGCTACCCAATCGAGGTCATGAGAGCGCACACTCAGTACAAGGTAACCGACCCTGTGCTGACTCAAATTGGTCTCGGCGTCCGAGGTGACAGGTAACTGGATTCACCGATGGCTCCGGGACGGTGCGGAGGAGGAGAGCCCCTCCTCCCCTCCCACGTTTTCTACTGCGTGACTATCTGCGGCTCGGACGCGAGCCCGAGTTCTTTGCCGAGGTCGTTGCGGAGGCCCTTGTACCTGTTTCTCACGGTCACTTCGGTGACCCCTGCTGCCTCTGCGATCTCCTTCTGGGTCTTCACTTCGCCCTCGATGACTCCGGCGAGGTAGAGCGCGCTGGCTGCTAGCCCCATGGGGGACTTGCCGGCGGAAATCTCCTTCTGTTCGGTGATGCGGATGATCTCGATGGCCTTGCGGGCCACCCTCTCGCTGAACCCCACGCTGGAGGCGATCCTGTTGACGTTCCTGGCAGCGTCGGCCACGGGCATTGTCAGGTCCATCTCGCGGAGGAGGATCCGATAGTCCCTGGCGACGGCTTTCTTGTCGAGGTTGTTGACCGCTGCGATGTCCTTGAGGGTCCGGGGCGTCTCTGTGTCTCGCATGGCTGCGTAGAGCGAGGCTGCGGATATGCCGATGATCGACCTTCCCCTGAGGAGGCCCCTGTCAAGGGCCTTCCTGTAGATGTAGGCTGCCCGCTCCCTCACTGCCTGGGAGACCCCCAGCTTGTCGGCCATCTTCTCAAGCTCGCGCATGGCCACGCTGAGGTTCTTCTCCTGGTTCCCGAAGGCCGGCGACCTGTTGTCCCACTTGCGGAGCCTGTCGATGGCGTTCCTCATGGGGGAGTCGAACGAGCGTCCGGAGGCGTCCCTGTTGGACTTCCCGATCATCGTCGAGAGGCCCATGTCCCTGTAGGTGATGGAGATGGGGGCTCCGGCCCTCGACTTGTCCTCTCCCTTGTCGTCGCTGAAGTTCCTCCATTCAGGGCTCGAGTCTACCAGTCTCTCTGTGACCACGTAGCCGCAGTTGCTGCATGAAAGCTCGCCCGAGTGGGCGTCTTCTACCAGCGCACGCTTGCCGCACTGGGGGCATCTGTCCGAAACTTGAAGAGCGGATGTTCTAGGATAGTTCATTTTACACCAAGTGGTTGTATACCAGTTGGATATATAAATGTAGTAGTATTTTCTGACTGGCTTAGTAACTTCCGGCTTACTGTTACTGAATCAGGAATCTGTCAGGCGGGGGCTGCCTTTCTTGCGAGCTGGGTCCCGCAGACCGGGCAGACGGTGAGCTTGGGGTTGGTGTACTGCTTCCCGCATCCGCGGCAGTAGATCCTCCAGGTGATGTTCTTCCACTCCCCTCCCTTCAGGTTGGACTTCGCCAGGGGGATGGACAGGACCTCGGCGACGTTCCTGACCGCGAAGTCGTCGGAGACCAGGTTGACCCCTCCGTCGGCCCGGGAGAGGTCGAGGGCCAGGGCGAGGAGGGAGATGTCAGTCTGCGAGAGGCCCCCCATGTCCCCGGTCTTGGAGGCCGTGGACCTCACCTTGGAGACCGAGTCGGGAGAAGGCTCGGTGACCTGCACCCTGGTGTGGATGAGAGACGAACCGACGCTGTGGTGCTTGACCTCCTCGAGGACGAGGTAGGTGGTGAAGTAGCGGCCGTTCCCCTGGTAGGGGATACCCGCATAGAACGCCGTGGAGTCGAGGACGTATGCCGGCTCAGACAAATGTTGGGACCTTCAAACGAACTTTCTAACCTAGAGAACTCGGGATTGGGGTCGGGGCGATCGCATCGACTGTTTCTTGCCTATGGATTTCTTGGGATTGGTTGTCTATTTAGTCTTACTCATCGGCAATCCAGTCGGAGGGTCTGGTCGAAGATTGAAAGATAGTGGATAACTTATTTAGTTTACACAAAAAGGCAGGCGTGGCCTATCCGTGAGCAGACCAGCCGACCTAGGGAGCGTGAAGGAAGGGAGCTACATCATCATCGACGGGGAACCGTGCAAGGTGGTGAGCCGGGAGCACTTCAAGCCAGGAAAGCACGGGAGCGCCAAGGTCAGGCTCGTGGCCATATCGATCTTCACCGGCTCCAAGAAGAGCTACGTCTCCCCGGCGGAGTCCAGGGTGGACATCCCCATGATCGACAAGAGGTCGGGCCAGGTGACGTCGGTCTTGAACGACTCGGTCCAGCTGATGGACCTGGAGACCTTCGAGGTCTTCGAGACCCCCAAGCCCAACCCTGAGGAGATGGCCGAACTGGGCGGGAAGCTTGAGCCTGGCATGGACATCGAGTACTGGGACATGCTGGGGCGCAAGAAGATCATGAGAGTGAAGGGCGGCTCCTAGGCAAAAAGATCACTCGACTCGCTCCGCCTCCCCGTGAGACAAAACCGTTCAGCGCGGCGTTCAAAATTGTTGGTTTATGGTTGATTCGCAGGATGCGGTTCTCGATGAAAACAACCGCAGGCAAAATCCTGCCATTGTCACTGCTAGCATTGCTGCTAATCTCTACTGTACCTACAGCTTTCGCATCCACATTGACCGTGACTTTGAACCCGAACTCCAAGACGGCCAAAGTCACCATGGACAGCTCCACGAACATCTTGCTGACCTACCCCAATGGGTCGCAGCTGTCTAACTTCCTGAAGAACGTCAACTCTTCCATCAACCTTAGCGGGAACTTCGCCCACGCGACCGACGGCGTCCAAGTCCTGCAGTCAAGCTTCCACCAGGACGACGACCAAGGGAGCCAGGCGTCCATCCAGAACGTCACCGTAGCCTACAGCTACAACGCGAAGGGCAACGCCACGGCCTTCGTCATGAGCAAGTCCACCAACATCACCGCCTGGGTCACCGGGGTCTTCTCGGTGGTCAACGGTAGCGTGACCGCGGACCTTCACTGGCGCTCGTTCGTGGTCAGGAACCCGCTGATCTTCACCCTCGCGGACCACACCCAGGACGTCAACTTCGTCGGTCCGACTGCCCAGGCCTCGCTGGCTGAGCATGCCGTCGCCGCCCAGTTCGTCCTCAACATGTTCGGCGCGTCGTACGTCTGGGACAGGCCAACGCTGAACTATTCGGCGCTGAGCTCTCCGCTGAGCACCTGGACCAAGAACTACGACTCCGGGACTAACACCACAACCTTCTCCAAGACCATCTCAGGGTCTTCGACCTTCACTTCATCGGCGGACATCAACGGCCAGAAGTACACCATGTCGGCGACCTCTGACCCGTCGGCAGTCCTCGCAGTTAGCGGCTACGCGTCGGCCCAGAGCGACTCCATCTCGGTGGGGGCAGCTCCAGCTTCAGCGACCGCAGCGGCTCCGATGACGGCAGCCGTCGTGATCGGCGGTGTGGCCATCGTCCTTATCGCCGGAGTGGCGTATCTCGCCCTCAGGGCGAGGTCCAGGGCGAAGCCAATCGCTGTCCCGACCCCGTCACCAGCCATCAGCTAGAAAATCGGGGAGAGCTCAGGCTCTCCTACCCCTTTCTTGTAATCGAGACCCGACAGCTTATCAGAACGCCCATGCCATGATAATGTTGTGGGACGACGCATGCAGATCTTCGTGACCATCGTTGCCGCGGCCGGAGTTGCCGCCTTGGTTTTGGGCTATTGGTTCTTCAGTGTCCTCGGGAACTGAGCGCTCTATCGACGGTTTGGCTCTTCATCGAATGTCTCAGACGGCTCTTCCCTAAAACCCCTTCATCTAGAGCAGAGTCTGCTTTCTCTCACGCGGATTTTAGGCTTTCCAAGTGCGCCTTTTTGATTTCAAGGTAGCCTGAGTCCCCGGCCCAGTGAGGAGCCGACTTGTCGATTGCTACCGCCCTCTTGAAGAGCGGGCAGTCGGTGACGAAAGTCTCCCCCTCTCCCCCTTCCAGCCCGACATTGAACCTGAACTTCCTCCCCAGCTTCACGAGCTCGTCGATGGAACTGTCGTCCAGCTTCCTCCCTAGCCAAGACTGGTCGAGTCCCAGGGCTGAGACGCTGACGACGACCACCGAGAACCCTTCCTTCACAAGCCGCCTAAGGTGCGATTCAGGGTCAATCCCCCAGAGAGGGGAGATGCAGTCAAGCCCCAGGGCCTGGCAGACCTTCTCCACCCGCGTCTTCTGGTAGACGCTCGCCAGTGCCCCCGTGTACACCGAGTCGATGCCGTACTTCTTCGTGGCCTCATCCAGAGCCTCTCTCATGTCGTCCAGCTCCTCCTCCTTGACTCCGGGGGTCCCCCTCGTGAGCTGGGGGACGCCGATGGCCTCCGCCTGCAGCTTGGTCCACCTGAGGTTCGGGTAGTGGAACATGTAGGACATCTGGGACTCGGGGAACAGAGTGATCAGGCAGGCCAGCTCCCCTTCCTTTGACGCTGTCCGGGCCGCGTAGGTCGAGTCCTTCCCCCCGGAGAAGAGTACTCCCGCCCTGACCATGTCTTCGCGGAACCTGCCCGTTGCTTATGACGTTTGAGGACGACCGTCCTCTCATGCGCCCCACAAGGGATTTATCGAGTGGGCATCAACGAACGCCACCATGGCCATGGGTAGTCGCAGGCTGGTAGCCATCATGTTCACCGACATGGTGGGGTTCACAGCCATGGCCCAGAAGGATGAAGCCAGGGCGCTGGCCCTGCTGGAGGAACAGCGGAAGCTCGTGCGCCGGGTCCTGCCGAACTTCGGCGGCTCCGAGGTCAAGACCATAGGGGACGCCTTCCTTGTGGAGTTCGAGAGCGCCCTGGACGCGACGAAGTGCGCCTATGAGATCCAGCGTGCCGCCAAAGAACACAACGAGGGTGTCAAGGCCGACGGGATGATCAGGCTCAGGATCGGGGTCCACCTCGGGGACGTGGTGTCAGCCAACGGGGACATCTCAGGGGACGCTGTCAACGTAGCCTCGAGGATCGAGCCCCTGGCCGAAGAAGGAGGGGTGAGCGTCAGCCGCCAGGTATACGACCAGGTCCACAACAAGGTCGAGTTCGGGTTCTCCAGCCTTGGCCCGAAGATTCTGAAGAACGTGTCAGACGTCGTCGAAGTGTTCAAGATAGAAATGCCAGGGGAACGGCCCGTCCCCATGGCCGTAGACCACAAGCGCATCGCAGTCCTCCCCTTCGTCAACATGAGCCCCGACCCCAACGACTCCTTCTTCGCAGACGGCATCACCGAGGAGATCATCTCGACGGTCTCGAGCATGAAGGGGTTCAGCGTGATCTCCAGGACTTCGGTGATGGGGTACAAGGGGACTACGAAGAAGATGACAGAGATCGGAAGGGAGCTCCAGGTGGGGTCCCTTCTGGAGGGGAGCCTGAGGAAAGCGGGGAACAGGATAAGGCTCACCGCCCAGCTCATCGACGCGAACTCCGACAGGCACGTGTGGTCACAGAGCTACGACCGGGACCTCGACGACGTGTTCGCGGTTCAGACCGACATCGCCATGAGGGTGGCCAACGCCCTGAGCGTGAGCATCCTCTCTGAAGAGAAGGAGAGGCTGGAGAAGAAGCCGACCGAGAGCTCCGCTGCCCACACCCAGTACCTCAAGGGGAAATACTACCTGAACAGAAGGGGGCTCGAAGACCTCGAGAAGGCTGCTGAATGTTTCAGGATTGCCGTCGAGGAAGACCCCGGGTTCGCGCTCGGATATGCAGGGCTAGCGGACTCCAATGAGCTGATGGCCGAGAATTGGCAGGTGAACGTCGAGGAGAACTACCGGAAGTCGCTGGTGAATGTGAAGAAGGCACTGGAGATCGACCCCGACCTTGCCGAGGCGCACTCCACCATGGGGTTGATCTACTCGCGGGACTACGACTACAAGAACGCAGAGAGGGAGTTCCAAAGAGCGATTGCCTTGAACCCCAGTTATGCTACCGCCCACCAGTGGTATTCCAGCTTGCTCATGTACCAAGGCAAGCCTCAGGAGGCGGTCAGGGAGATTGAGCTTGCTGTGAGCCTCGACCCGTTTTCCATGATAATCAACTTAAACAATGGGCTGGTGCATCTAAACCGACGGGACTACGATCGGGGCCTAGTACTCCTCAAGGCTGCGATTGAGCTGAACCCTGGAGACCCGTTCATCCACATGGCAGCGTCGTGGGCATACAGCCGGAAGAGGATGAAGGAAGAATCTCTGAGGGAATACGACCTCTCATACAAAATGCTGGGGAAGGAGTTCCCTGCTACCAAGGTAATGAGAAGTGTGATTGAAGCCGCCTTCGAGGAGGACAAGTCCAAGCTCATGGCGCTCCTTCCTGAGCTTCAGAGAGTCGTCGGTACACCCACAGGGCCGTCCATGCTGGACATGGCCTCATTCAACATGCTGGCCGGAAACCTCGACGAAGGCTTCGCCTGGCTTGACAGGGCGTTCGCCACCAAGGAACCCAACCTGGGTCTGGTGATGTTCTTCGAGGAGTTCGACGCCGTCAGGCAGGACCCGCGTTATCTTGCGTTGATTGAAAGGCTACACGTCCATCCACCCCCTCCACTCGGGACAGCGACGGGCACAAGTTAGCGCTCAAGGCAAATGACGTGAAAACGTAGCCGGTTGCATTAATACAATAAATACACGGAAAGACTTCGCCGGGGAGAAAATGCTCGACTCTCTCAGGGACGGGCTCCAGGCCGCGGTCAAGAAGCTCGTGGGCGCCAACACGGTCGACGAGAAGTCTGTCAAGGAGTTCGTCAGGGACCTCCAGAGGGCTCTGATCCAGTCCGACGTCAACGTCAAGATGGCCCTGGAGGTGACCGAACGCGTCCAGAGGAGGGCGCTGGAAGAGAAGCCTCCGGCCGGGGTCACCAAGAAGGACCAGGTGGTTTCCATCCTCTATGAGGAGCTTGCCCGGCTGCTGGGAGGCGAGGGAGGGCTCCA
>Ga0187765_10001159_pt1 | contig 10158 bp, 12 predicted proteins | sample 0216_QUI02_MP05__3_FD_133018 | JGI IMG/M metagenome (GOLD analysis project Ga0187765, IMG submission 133018) | Tropical peat soil microbial communities from peatlands in Department of Meta, Colombia - 0216_QUI02_MP05_10_MG | ecosystem: Environmental > Terrestrial > Soil > Wetlands > Peat ...
GAGCTCGGTTGCGCGATAGCTCGCGATCACATTCCCCCGACGGCAAAGCGCCGCCCTCGAGGGAAGGGCGGCGTCGGATTGGTTCGGTGATTTCCGAGGGAGTGGATTGGTTGCGGGGGCCCGCATAAGCCGAGTCCGACATTGGATCGAAGTCCGGGTTTGATCAATTGTGGTCATCGCGCCCTCGGTCCGCTGTTCCCCACAAATCGAACAATATGCGCCACAACGTTCGCTTCCCTTCAGTGCATGCCAATTGCAGACACCGCGCCGATTCGGTTCGCCTATTGACTTGGCGCTCGTCGTGTTTGCATGATTAACGCGATGGTTCCCCTCGGGGATCAAAAGGGAACGCAGTGAGAGACCTCGGTCTCGAAGCTGTGGCTGCCCCCGCAACTGTAAGCGGCGAGTCTTGCGCCAACTAAGCCACTGGGGTCTTCCCGGGAAGGCGGCACAAGGCAAGGACCCGCAAGCCAGGAGACCTGCCATCAGCCGTGGTCACGCGCGAACACGTCGGACGGGGTGTGCCGATGGGGACCAGGAACCGCCGCTGAGCTAGGTCGGGAACTGGGCTTTGGTTCGTGGTGACGTTACCACGAGGCTGAGTCCATGCGTCCCCAAGCTACCCTTCCGCCGCGTCGGAGCCGACACGTCTCCAGCGGCATTTTCCTTACAACGTTCCTATTTCCACTGACTGCGCTGGCCCAGACGACAGGAAACGACAGCATCGAGCTGCCGCCCTTAGTCATCAGCGCCACGCGGCTACCGACACCGGAGAACGAGCTCGGCAGCAGTGTCACGGTGATCACCGGCGACGACATCGCACGAAAACAGATGCGAACGCTGCCGGACGTGCTCCTGGACGTGCCGGGGCTGAATATCGTCCAGACAGGGAGTCCCGGCGGAACGACCTCTGTGTTCATCCGCGGCACGAACGCGAACCACACGAAAGTGTTCATCGATGGCGTCGATGTGAGTGACCCAAGCTCGGTCGACGGCTCCTTCGATCTCTCACAGATCCTCACGGCCGACATTGAGCGGGTCGAGGTTCTTCGAGGCCCGCAGAGCGGCCTCTACGGTTCGGACGCGATCGGAGGCGTCATCAATATCATCACGAGGAAGGGCTCCGGACCGCCGACCATACGCGCCAGCATCGAGGGCGGCTCCTACGACACGTTCAACCAAACCGCAGGCGCGAGCGGTTCACAAGCTCGCTTCGATTATTCCTTTGACTTCGCCCATTTCTATTCCGGCAGCACTCCGGTCACGCCCGTCAATCTCGTGCCCACGGGACGTCCGGTAAATAACGATTCATATGACAACAAGACCTATTCGACGCGGTTGGGTGCGGGGATCACGGACAATTTCGATGTCGGCGTCGTTGCCCGATACGTCACGACTGCGCTGAGCTCGACGTTCGACGATTTCATTGGGCCTGAGGCAATCCCGACCGATAGCGACAACCGTGAGTTCGTCACGCGCGGCTTCGCCCATCTCGTGTCGTTCGGCGGGATATTCGATCAGACCTTTGGCGTCGGATACACGTACTATCGGCGCCGATTTTTCGATCCGAACGATCCGTCTGCGGGCGCGAGCTACTTTCGCGGAGACCGAGTAAAGATCGACTGGCTCGGAAACATCAAAATCGATACGGGCTCGACCCTTTCGCTGGGCCTGGAGCATCAGCTCGACGAGATCAACGATAGCCCGCCGGTCAATGCGAGCATTTCGAACAACGCTGGATTCGTTCAGCTTCAATCGAATTTCGCGGATCGCTTCTTCAATGCGGTCAGCCTGCGCTATGACGACAACCAGAGTTTCGGAGGCCAATTTACCTATCGGGTGGCGCCCGCACTCTTGTTCCCCGAGACCGGGACAAGAATCAAAGGGAGTGTCGGCACGGGGTTTAAAGCGCCATCGCTCGATCAGCTATTCGACAGCTTCCCGCAATTTGGATTCTTTGCAAATCCCAACCTGAAGCCGGAAACCAGCTTTGGATACGATCTAGGCTTTGAGCAGGACCTTCTTGCTAAACGCCTCGCGCTGGGCGCCACATTTTTCCACAACAACATCAAGAATCTTATCACCTTCAACGACAGCTTTACGTCCTACATCAACATCGGCCGGGCGACGACATACGGTGTAGAGGCCTTCGCCGCCTATCACCCGCTCGACACGGTCGCTCTGCGGATTGACTACACCTACACCTACGCGAAAGATGACATCCTCGACGAACCGCTGCTGCGGCGGCCAACGAACAAAGTCAGTCTCAATGGTGCGTGGCACGTGACCGATGCGGCGACCGTTTCTGGAACCCTGGTCTATGTCGGACCTTGGTTCGATGTAAACCGCGCTGGGACCGCCTCGGGAATCAAGGCAAGCGGCTATACGATCATAAATCTAGCAAGCTCCTACGATCTCGGTCATGGCTTCGCGGCCTTCGGCCGGATCAACAACCTGCTCAATCAGCGCTTCCAGGACCCTCTCGGGTTCCAGCATCAAGGACTCGCTGTCATCGCGGGCATACGCGTTGCACTCGACACAAACGACTGGAAGAAATGAGCGGAGATTGCAGGTGCAGATGACCGCCGACGCCTGTCCAAAGCGCTGCGTAGACGAAGATGGCGCGACCATCGAGGTCTTCGCCCTGCCTACCGACGCCGCGAGCCTCGAGGAATTGCTGCGCGACCTCTTTGAGAACCATTGGCGCGAAATCACCTTCGGTCCCATCATCCAAGGAGCAGCATGGGAACTGCGCGCGAATGAACCTCCTAGCACAGCGAAGATGTTCGACGGCTATCTGACCGTCGCCTTCGGCGTGCCGCACTTTCACATCTGCATTGGCGAGCACCGTGGCCCCCACAACAATCGAGTATCGCCGGAACTCGCCCACCATCGCCGGACGGCTCGCGCGGAGTTGTACCGTCGGCTCAGTCGAGCCGGCACACCAATCTCGTGGGGGGTACGTCTTTTCAACGGGAAGGATGAGCAGCAGATCACTGTGCTGCTGCCCAATCCGTTTCTCCATCCCGAGACCGACAAGATACTGAAAGTCCCGGATTGGTCGCGTCTCGCGCTTTGGGATCAGCTACGACGACGCTGGTTCCGTCTGGACTCGCCTGATCCCTTCGATCGCTCCGCCAGACGCTTCGGTCATGGTTGAACCGCATCTCATCTCTTCTTAAGGAGGATCCTCATGCAATCTCGTCACTTCATCTGGCTCAGCCTGCTCGTCGCGGCGAGCGTTGTGTTCAGCCTGGGTCTCGCCTGCGCTGTGCCGCTTGCCGCGTTCGCCGCCGCGGCGGGACTCTCGCTGCGTGGCCGCGATGCAATGCTCTTCGTCGGCGCTGTATGGCTCGCGAATCAAATCGTCGGATTCGCGATACTCGATTATCCCCAAACGGCCAATTCGATCCTCTGGGGCATCGATCTCGGCGCGGTCAGTCTGCTGGCGACATGGGCTGCGCGTCGGGTGGCGCAGGCGCTGCCTGATACGAATTCGCTCGTGGTTTCTAGTGCCGCATTCTTGGCTTCCTTTGCAGCTTATGAAGGCGGGCTCTACGTGATCGCTGCGACATGGCTTGGTGGAACCGAAGATTTTGCGCCGGGCACCGTCGCATGGATTTTTGCGGTGAATGCGGCCGCAATGATCGCTCTCATGCTGCTGCATCGCCTCGGTGCGGTAGTGGGAATGGTGCGCATCTCGGACATGCGGGCCTCCGCGATTGGCCACAGCGCATAGACCGATGCAGTCACGCGGAACGGTACGGCCAATGTGCGCTCAGCACCGTCGGAGCACGACGATATTGCCATTGGCCGTATCCTTGGCCCTCCACGGCTCCGCCCTGGCGGCGTTTCTCGATTGGCGCTCACCAGCACCAGTTGACGCCGCTGGCTCGGGGATCCACGTCAGCTTCGTTCTAGAGCCCGTGGGCGGCAATAAGGGCGTACCGAAGGAAGAGGTGTCGAATGGATCGCCCACGAATTCGGAATCACCCACTCCTGACAGCGCCGTCGAGAAGACAGATTCGAATCCCTTGCCGGAACCAGAAACCACGGGGTCGTCTCCTACAGTCGATGGCCCATTGGAAGCTGAGCCCCGACCGCGAATGATCACGGTGCACCCGCCACGCGCCCTTCCGCCTAAGTCCAGGGCGGCCAATTCGCCGCGCAGCCAGCACGCATTGCTGCAAGCTCCGGAGCAGACTCCCAGTCCATCGAGTTCCAGCGAGGCGACGAATGCCCTTGCGTCACGTATCGAGGGACCCTTGGGGACCGCAACCTCGGCCCGCGCAATTGCTTCGCCGGACTCGGATTATCTCGCGGCAATCATGGCCGCCTTGGCGCGACACAAACGGTATCCGGATGACGCCCGGCTCCGGGGCGAGCAGGGGGTCGTGCTGGTCGCCTTTGCTGTCGATCGATCGGGCCGCGTCCTCTCGCTTGATGTTCGCAGGAGTTCCGGTAGCACAGCACTCGATGAAGCAGCGGAGGCGATGGTCCGTGGCGCAGAGCCGCTGCCCGCAGCACCGCAGAGCTACCTCGGCACACGGCTGGAAATTGTCCTGCCGGTGTCGTTTGACCTCCACTGATTAGAGCGGGGACCGCCGTCGTCGAGGCCGGCTTCGCCCACGACCCGCGGTCATTGATGGGGCGGTTTGCCACCCCGCTCTATCTCACCCACATAGCGCTCTGCCAGCTGGCACAAAGGGTACATTCCGAGGGTTCACCGTTTGCGGCGACGCTGGCGCTCTAACCCGCGCAGAGATCCGGGCACCGCCACTCACATTGCAGATGGCTACGCTGAAACCGAGCCGATCGAAGACGGCTCGCTCGTTTTCAAGCTTCCTGCGTCATTTGTGCGATAGAATCACTCTCAAACGGTCTCTAGGGGGCTGGCACGTGCAACGAATGCGGTGATGAGTCTGAGACCTCGGCGAGCAGCTTATTGGTCATCGCCTCGGCGAATGTGTCGAAGTTTACGACTTGGAGCACAAAGGCGCCCGGGCCGCCGATCACGTTATCACGGTAATAGTTTGGCAGGCCGCCGGGCGGATGAGTGTGTGTGTAGAGATTGGTTCCGAACTCGCCGCCGATCTTTTCGTTGATGATGGCAAGTCCGTTGATCGTGATACCCTTCGCCACGGCCTCATCTCTCGCCGCGGTTACATCCCGTCCGGAGTTGTTGTTGCCGTCGCCGGATACGTCGATGATCCGGCGCTCAGCAACGATGTCGCTGCCCTCGAGCTGAGCAACGGCAAAATCGATACCGGCGCCGATGGCCGTGCGGCCCGCGAAGGATCGTGGGGCGCTCAGCAATATCTCCGCGAACTCGGCGGCTCCCTCGCCATCACGGATTACCATCCATTTGGCGACCACGGCCGATTGGTCGGGTCCTGCCCATTCGATGAAGCAGAGCGCGATGGCCCCGTGTGTGCCCGCCTGAATGCCTCTCATGAATCGAGGATCCGTGACGGCAGCGGCGTAGCCTTTACGCTGGAGATGAAACTCCTGATCGTCGATGCTGCGCGATACGTCCGCAGCGAGGGCGATTGCGACGTCGACTGTTTGTGCGCACGCCATCGCCGATAACATCGCGATGGCGGCAAACGTCACCGCTGCTCCAAGCGCTAAAGACCGCCGGTGCCGCATCGGCGCCTCCCTTGAAAGCCGCCGCGTCAGCATAAGACGACGCACGCAGCCAGAAAAGCTATGGCCACAGCCGGCGCGATGGCTCGCCCGCCCCCATCAGAAATCCGCACTCCCTTGGAGGGCTGAAGTCGGCGCATCCAGCGCAAGTAAAATCTCACGCAACTTCGTAGCGGAAGCTAGCCCATGAACTCATAAACCCGACTTTCGGCGGCTCACAGGAATCCCTTCGGGGCCAAGAGCGACCCTCGTCTCCTGCAGCGAACATCGCCAAGGGGTACCAATTCCGGACCGGGAGTGCGGCTTCCGGACGCGGGAGAGCCGGATAGCGACGATCAAGACCAGGTGATAGTCTGCAAATGGGAGGAACGGTTGGCGTGCAAACCAATCTGCGGAAAGAAGGGCGGGGAGGTGCCATTCGGGCGATGAGATGGCCGCGTCGCCGAGCGATCGTGCACCTTTGCCGCACCGCGATCCGTCGCTCCCCCCGCATACGTCAAGCTGGCGCCGCCCTCGCAATTTTTGCCCTGCTCATGCAGGTCTGGATTCCCTGGGTTCATCACCCGGCAATTGCGGTCACGACCAACCAAGAGATTTTTGGTGGTCCCTCCTCCATCCCCGCTTTCGCCTTCCCGCTGTGCCTGGCGGGTGGCCCGACCGATCCCGATCAATCCGGTCTTCCAGATAAGCAACCGACTCGGAAGCCGGGACCTTGCCCGATTTGCCAGACGCTACAGCTGCTCGGGCACGCGATAGCCCCGCAAAGCGATTTCGCCATACTGAGTCCGCCTCCGGCCGCGTTGCAGGTACCGCTCGTCGCTGCCGCCTTTGTCGCTCGCCTCCTTCAAACAAGCTCCCAGCCCCGCGCGCCACCTTTGACGGCCTGACATCGCGTCGTGTCTCACTGGAGTGTGCCCTGCAGCCCTCGGGCGCAGCGGTGCCTCCGGCCCGTCACTGTACGGAGGCTGCTCATGTCTCATCGAATTTGGGGCGCCGCGGAGTCTGACCGGTGCCTGCACTCCGCGCCCACTCGCGGCGCCGTCTGCCATTTCCTCGTACTAACCCTCGTGCTCGCAAGCGCCGCGACGCTGTTGCCGCTCGAAGCACAAGCGCACGCGGTGTGCGGCAACCGGGTCTTCCCACCCACTTTGACCATGGACGATCCGGGCTTCAACGACGAGTTGTCGCTGCCGACGATTCAATACGCTCCCATCCCTGCGAGCGGTGGTAACCCCTCCGGTTCGATCACGAGCTATGGCTTCGAATGGGACAAGAGCATCATCCCGAACGCCGGTATTGCCATCAACGATGGCTACATCGTTCAGCACGGCGCGGGTCAGAATGTTAAGGGATGGGACAACCTGACGCTGACGCTGAAGGGACAGCTTCCGTGCATCGAGAGTCACGAATTCCTGGTCTCGGTCGGCGTCTCCCACGAATTCGGCGGCACGGGCACGCGGAGACTTGCCACGGCCGGCGTCATCGACACGACGGGAAGCACCGCGCCGACCCTCTATGTCGGCAAAGGGCTGGGCGATCTTCCCATCGACTTCCTGCGCCCCTTGGCCGTCACTGGCGAATTCAGCTACCAATTCTCGGATTCGCCCAGTATCTCGCCGAACCAATGGAATTACGCGCTATCGCTGCAATATTCGATGCCGTACATGCAGCAGCACGTGAAGGCCTTGGATATACCGGAGTTCTTCGGCCACCTGATCCCCATCGTCGAGTTCGCCTACAGCTCGCCGATCCACGGCTCGCCCACGGGCACCATCTCGCCCGGGATTTTCTACGAGGCCGAAAGCTGGCAGCTCGGCGCCGAAGCCGTCATCCCCGCCAACAGCGCCACCAGGCAAGGGCAGGGCACGGGCTTCATTGTCCAGTTCCATCTCTTTCTCGACGACATATTCCCGAATTCGCTCGGCAAGCCGTTGTTCAATTTCTAGGGCCGGCACATGAGACACATCTTCTCGTCGTGCACTCTGCTGCCCGCGCTCATTCTCGGAACGCCGGCGGCCCTCGCCCACGCCTTCCTCGACCGCGCGCAGCCCGCGGTCGGCAGCGCGGTCCATCAATCGCCCGCGGAGGTGCGGATCTGGTTCACCGAGGCGGTGGAGGCCGCCTTCAGCACAATCGCCGTCCTCGATGCCCAAGGTCATCACGTCGAGGACGGCAAAGCAAAGGTGGATCCCAGCGATCCCCATCTGTTGGACGTCGGGCTCAAGGCTTTGGGGCCCGGCAAATACAAGGTCGTCTGGAAGGTGATCTCGGTCGATACCCATCGCACCGAGGGTGACTTCACCTTTACCGTCGGGCCCTGAGAGCCGTCATGGAACTGGCTCTGGTTGCGGTGCGAGCACTGCAGTTTGGGTCCGCCATGTTCCTGCTGGGAGCACCGATCCTGCGGCTCGGGCTCGGACCCGCCTTCGGGTCCGCCTTGAGCGTGCGCGACGAATTCGATCGCTGGCTGCGTCGATTTCTGACGATAGCGGCCATCGTGACACTGTTGTCTGCGCTTCTCTGGCTCGACCTCGAGGCCGTGATCATGGGCGACGGCTGGGAGGAAGCAGTCGATGGCGAGACGATCGCCTCGGTTCTCTTGGAGACGACCTTCGGCCATGCCTGGATCTGGCATCTTGCCTTCGCGGCGCTGCTCACCCTCACCCTCCCGCTACCACCGCGGCCAATGAGTCGACACCGCACTGCGACCATTGTGGGACTCTCGGCGGGATTGGTCGCGAGCCTCGCCTGGGCCGGCCACGCCGTCATGCAACCGGGCGTGACGCGTGTGACGGTGCAGGTCGTCCACTTGTTGGCGGCGGGGCTCTGGCTCGGCAGCTTGCCCGTCCTACTTTTTCTGCTCGGCCGCGCCCGCAGAGATAATGACCGTGATTGGCGTGACGCATTGCGCCAGTTGCTGCCGCGTTACTCACGTGTCGGATACGTGGTTGTTGCCACGATCCTTCTGACGGGCTCTCTCAACACCGCGTTCCTGGTTGGCAGCCCGACCGCGCTTGTCACGACCGAGTACGGGCAAGTCCTGCTGGTGAAAGTCGGGATCGTGATCCTCATGGTCTTGGTGGCGGGAATCAACCGTCTGCGTCTGGTACCCGACATTCGTCGGAGCAGATCGGAAGCGGAAGCCACGCCCACTACCGCGGCTCTCGCACGCAATGTGGCGGTCGAGCAAGCCCTGGGCGTGCTGGCCATTCTCGCCGTGAGCGTGCTCGGCACGCTGCCGCCAGCACTCGCGCCATGAGGATGGAGGGAACTCGGCGATGAGCCGAAACACGGGCAATTCGCCCTTCGGGACCTGGGGGTTCCAATGAAACAAGAGCGCGAGCACAGGTTTGTGCCGGTCGCGTCGGCACTGTGCCTCTTGGGTATTCTGGTCGCGGTCATGTGGTGGGCCGAGGTCAGTCGGTTCCGAGGTCCTGCCTCGCCCACGCGCTTACCCGCGATCGGTGGCGCGTTTACGCTCACAAGCACCCACGGGACGACCGTAACGGAGCAATCCTACCGCGGAAAGATCCAGCTCGTTTATTTCGGCTACACCTATTGTCCCGACGCCTGCCCGATCATGCTCAACACGATCGCATCCGCGCTCGACGAGCTGGGTCCGCTCGCAGCTCGCGTCCAACCACTGTTCATTACCATCGATCCCCAACGCGATACCCCCGAGGTACTCGCACAGTTTGTTGAATCCTTTAACCCCCGCATTGTCGGGCTCACGGGAACGCCAGCGCAGATTGCGGCGGCGGCGAAAGCCTTCGGGGTCTATTACGCCCCATACGAGACCGCCGATGCGCCCGATGGCTATCTCATGGACCACACGTCAACCGCGTTCGTCATGAACGTAGACGACTACTTCGTCGCAACCTTCACGCCGGACACCCCAGCGGCGCAAATGGCCGCGAGGCTGCGAACACTCATCGCTCAATCCTCATGAAGGAGAGAACCATGCTGAGAATAATCTCGTTGATCGGACTGATCGCCGTCAGCTCGGTCTCGCTCGCCCTCGCACAGACACCGTCCATCGAGGTGCAACATGCATGGGCGCGCGCTACGCCTGCCGGCGCAAAGACCGCCGCGCTCTACATGACGCTCGTCAACAAGGGCCCCACCGCGGACCGCCTGCTCTCGGCCGCAACGCCTGTCGCGGGCAAGGCAGAACTACACACGACCATCGATAGCAACGGTGTCATGCAGATGCGCCCCGTCGCGGCCTTGGACGTCCAGCCGGGGACGCCAACCGTGCTCAAGCCGGGTGGCTATCATGTCATGCTGATGGGCCTCAAGGGGCCGTTGGTGGAGGGACAACACTTTACCGTCGCACTCACCTTCGAAAAGGCCGGAACGGTGGAAGCCACCGTAGAGGTCGAGAAGGTGGGAGCCATGGGCCCGGACAGCATGCCCGGCATGAAGATGTGAAACGCCGCTCTGCCGATCCGCGGAATTGACATGGACTCAGAGCGACGCGAGGTTTGAGGGGCGATGGCGGCGGCCCCCGGC
>Ga0187765_10001161_pt1 | contig 10150 bp, 6 predicted proteins | sample 0216_QUI02_MP05__3_FD_133018 | JGI IMG/M metagenome (GOLD analysis project Ga0187765, IMG submission 133018) | Tropical peat soil microbial communities from peatlands in Department of Meta, Colombia - 0216_QUI02_MP05_10_MG | ecosystem: Environmental > Terrestrial > Soil > Wetlands > Peat ...
ATCGACCCCCACCGAGACCGGGTCCTTGTTGTTCACGCGGAAGTCCGCGTACCCCACCCGGATGCGGGAGAGATCGAGGCGTGCGGTGGAATCGAGGAGGTCCCTCAGCGTCCCCTGGGCGCTCGCCCTCCCCTTGGCCTGCGCGCGGAGCCCGGCCGGCGGGCCCCCGGGCAGGAACCGCGTCAGGTCCTCGACGTCGATGTCCGCCTCGGCCTGGTAGGGCATCGCGCCTTCCAGCCGGGCCCGGCCGGTCAGGCTCACGCCGGCGGTGGTGGCGTTCAGGATGAGGTCGCGCGTCTTGAGAACGCCCTCCACCTGCACGGCGCCGATGGGCACGCCCAGCACCCCGACTCCGTCACCGGTGGCGGTGTACTGGATCACCGGCTCGTCCACCGAACCCGAGAAGGTGAAGGCGCCCGCGGTGGTTCCCGTCCAGCGGTCTCCCGGAAGGTCGAGCCCGGCGAGCTTGAGACCCGAGAAGGAGGCCTTCATGTCCCAGGGCGAGGGGGGCTTGAACTCGAGCGTCCCGCCACCGGTGGCCCTCCCCTCCCCGCGCTGGAGCTCGGCGCGCTCGAGGACCGCGCGCTCGCCCCTCTCCACCCGGGCGCGGATGCGTCCCGAGTCGAAGGCGCGCCCCCACAGAGAGCCCTTCCCCAGGGTTCCCTCGAATCCCATGTCCACCTGGGGGATCGGTCCCTGGAAGGGCATCTCGAGTTGGATCGATCCGTCGATGGCTTCCTGGAACAGCCGGGCCGGCGGTAGCCAGGGCGCGACGATGTCGAAGAGGTCGTGCATCCGTCCCTGGGCGGTGGCCCGGGAGGGAAGCACGCGAATGGGAGACGCCCCCAGGTCCACCGCGGTCTCGACCGTGTACCGGCTCTCTCCCTTCTGCCCCTGGCCGTCGCGCACCCGCAGTACCAGGTCGGGGGTGGCCTGCACGGATGCGGCGACCTCCCCGAGGTCGAGCTCCAGGAAGTGGAAGGCGTGCGCCCGCATGCTCCCCTGCACGCGAGGCGGCCCGTACGGTTGTGCCTCCACCGTCCCCTGGAAATGGGCGTGCCCCGCCATGGGAACGCTCGCGATGTGGCGCAGTGCCGAAAGATCCGCGGTGCCGTCGACGGCCAGCCGGAACCCCCGATCGTCGAAGAAGATCATGCCGGTGACGCCGAGCTCGTCTGCCCCGGCCCGCACCCGCGATCCCTCGCGCATCTCCACACCGTCGGTGGTGACCACCACCGGCGCTTCGACGCGCCCGCGGGGCAGGTCGAGGATCGTCTCCTCCCCCGACCGCCACCGCTCCCAGGAATGGTCGATGACGCGGAACTCGTTGGCGTCGATGCCCACCTCGCCCGTCAGCCGAAACGGCTTGAGGGGGCCCTGCACCCTCACCTGGGCGTCGAGCTTCATCATCACCCGCGCCGCCTGGAGTCCGAACCGCGAGACCAGCTCGGCAAACTGGACCTGCTTGAGCTGCGCCTCGGCCGACAGGGTCGGCTGGGACCCGAGCTGTAGCGTCCCCTTCGCCACGATGGAGCCCCCGCCCGCGAAGGGGATCTCTACCGAGGGAAGGTCGACCTGTTGCCCCTTCAGGCGGAACCGCACCTTGGCGTCGCCGGGCGCGTAGACGTTGACGCGCGTCTTCGAGAGCGAAAGCTCTCCCGACGCGTCGAGGGCCCCGACCGGGCCGGAGAGATGCGCCTGGACGGTCGCCGTGCCCTCCGAGCGCACGCCGCGCGCCCGCAGGAGCGAGAAGAGGGCAGGCAGGGGAGCCTCGGCGCTCACGTCCAGGCCGAACCGCGGCTTGCAGAGGTTGCTCACCGCGCCCCGGGCGGCGACTCTCACCCCTTCCCCCTGGATCCTGAAGTCCCGGACCACGAGCCGCGACATGTCGAAGGCGAAGTCGGCGTCGATGGCGCCGTCCTGGAGGAGCGTCTGCCGCCCCCCGGCCTCCACCAGTGTGGGGCCCAGATCGACGGTCACGCGGCTCCGGCGACCCCCGGCCGCGAGCGAGCCCAGGTCGGTGGGGCGCCACTCCGAGCGCGTGTGAACGTCGACCCGCCCGACGATGACGCGCTCCCCGCCCGGGAGCGAGAGATCCACGCTGCCGTCCTCGACCTGGAGGAGGCGCACGTGGAACTGCTCCAGGAACGGGGGCGGGCACGGTGCGGGCGGCTCCCCGGGACGCCGGGGGGGAAGGACGAGCGCGACGCGCGGGCGGATGGCCGTGACCTTGTCGAGCGCGATCCGCCGGGAAAGGGCCTGCAGCGGGGCCAGGCGCACCGACACCTGGTCCGCAGCGAACATCGGCGCCTTCTCGGGCCCCACCCGGACCTGGTCCAGCTGAACCGAGAGTCGCAGGGGCTGGATGCGGCACGCGCCCAACGCCACCTCCAGGCCGGCGGCGGCCCGCAACTTGGACTCGGCCAGGGCACAGAGCTTGTTTCCGGCCCAGGGCGTGGATAGGAGGGCGAGCGCGCCCCCCACCGCCAGCGCGAGGAATGCCAGAAACCCGAGCGCGAGTCTGCGCTTCACGGGGGCATTGTGCCTGTGGCGAGGCCGGGTTCCAACTACCGCGCGCCGAGCGCGTCAATCGAGCAGTGAATCGAGATACCGATCGATCTCGGCCAGGTCCACCCGGGCCGTCCTCTCCGTCGCGGGCCGGACCGCCCGCGGAGGGGGGAGGTCGAGGGCCAGGTCCCTGACCACCTGCTCCACCAGGAGTTCGTCCACCTCGTGCGCCCCCGCCACGAAGCCCTCGAAGAGGGCGTTGTCGCAGATGGTGTTGATGAGGCGGGGCGTACCCCGGCTGAAGCGGTGGACCTCGTGGATGGCCCCGGGAGTGAAGGGCACGCGCGGGGATCCCGCCAGCGCCAGGCGGTGGCGCAGGTATGCCTCGGTGGCCTCGGCCCCGAGGGGCTCGAGCCGGCACCTCACCGCCACCCGCTGCGCCAGGGGCGGATCGAGCTTCAGGTTCTCCTCGATCTCCGGCAGGCCGAAGAACACGAAGGAGAGCAGCTTCTCGCCCGGGACCTCGAGGTTCAGCAGCCCGCGGAACTCCTCCATGATCTCGCGGGTGGCGAGCATCTGCGCCTCGTCGATGAGCACCACCGCCTTGCGCCCCTCCTCGTGGATCTCGGTGAGGCGCTGGTAGAGCTGGGAGAGCAGGGCCAGCTTCTCCTCGGCAGGGGAGTCGATCCCGAGCTGGAGCGCGATGCGCCGCAGCAGCCAGTTGGCGGTGATCCCGGAGTGAATGATGACGAGGAGGGCCGCCTCGTACTCGGACTCCGGCAGGCTGTCGAGCATGCGGCGCGCCAGCGTGGTCTTCCCGGCCCCGATCTCCCCCACCAGGAGCGCGAGCCCCTTCATGCCCGAGACGGCGCGGGTGAGCCGGAGGAGGGCGTGGGCGTGCTGCGGGGAGTCGTAGTAGAAGCGCGACACCGGCGCGTTGGAGAAGGGCTCCTGGGAGAGCTGATAGAATTCCAGGTAGCTCACGCGCGGTGCCTAGAGATAACCGATGTTCTTCTTCGGGTTCGGGCCACGCAGCGGGGGCGCGGCGGCCCCCACCACCGGCGAGGCGGGCGGCGCGGGGGGCGGGCTCTCGGCGGGCGCGTCGTCTCCGGGCGGCTGGCCGGGGCCGCCCCCGAGCCGCTCCACGTGCTGGTGCGCGTCCCGGTAGCGCGGATCGACCTTGGCGATCTTCTGGAAGTACCAGAGCGCCACCTTGGGCTCCGAGAGCGCGTCATGCGCCACCCCGAGCTCGTAGTGGAGCGCTTTCGCCGCCTCGCCGGTGAGGAACTCCGAGTTGAGCGCCGTGCGGAAGGCGCGCACCGCCTCGCGGTATTCCCCCTTGAGCCCGTGACAGAGCCCGATCATGGAAAGGACGTCCACGTCCTTGCGGCGGCTCTTGCCGCCGAGCGCCATGCGGAGCTCGGAGAGGGCGTCGTCGAGGAGCCCCATCTCCTTGTAGGCGATGCCGAGGTCATAGTGGGTCTCGCTGTCCTCCGGCCGCACCGCCTTCTCCACCCCGCGCTTGAACTGGTCGAAGACGTCCTCCACCGAGTACTGAAAGTCGTCCACCGGCGGGGGCGGAAGCTCGCCTCCCCCCAGCTCGGCCGCCAGCTCCTTCCCGATGTCGAACCCCTCGTCGGCCGGAACCGGCACGGAGATCGCCGCGGGCGCTGCCGGGGGAGGGGCCGGGCTCGGTGGTGGGCTCGCGCTCCTTCGCCTCGCGACCTGGACCTCCAGGTCGCGCCTCCTCTCCAGGATCATCGCGTGATCGGGGTGCTCCTCGGCCAGGGCCCGCACTGCCTCGAGCGCTTCCGCGAGGAGGCCCTGCCCCTCCAGGAACGCCACCTCGTCGAGCTCCTCGGCGAGCGCCGGGGGCGGGACCGCCTCGACCGGCGGCGGCGGCGGGGCGCTCTCCTCCACGGGCTCGGGCTGGACCGGTGGCGCAGCGGTGGGCGGGATGGGCTCGGCTGCCACCCGCTCCGGGATCGGGCTCGCCGGCTCGGGCTCGACGAGGATGACCGGGGCGGCGCTCGGCTCCTCGGGCAGGGGCTCCACCTCGAGGATGGCGGCCGCCTCCGGCTCCGCCTCGGCCGCGTCGAGCTCGAGGGGCTCCGGCTCGATCGTCGCCTCGGGGAGCGCGTCTTCGGAAATGGGGGCGGGCCCGACCGAGAGAAGGTCGGTGACCGTCGGCACCTCGTCGGCGCTCGCGGCGGGGCTCCCGAGGGGCTCGTCGTCGAGCGGCGGGCCGAGCGGCTCGTCCTCGGCTCCGGCCGCTGCGAGCGCCACGCCGTCGGCAGGCTCGTCGACCACTTCGCCGGGGACGACCTCCTCCGCCTCCTCGGCGCGGGCTGTCACCTTCGCGGCCGTCCCGGGCCGCGCGGCCGCGACGGGGACCTCCTCGGCGACCTGGCCCTCGCCCGTCTCGGCGGCGTGGGCGAGGGCGAGGTCGTCCTCGCCTTCCGCCGCCAGCTCCTCCTCGATCCCGGCCGCTGCGCTCAGCTCCGCGAGCGAGGCGTTGTGGGGATCGAGCTCCCGCAGCCGCAAAATCCCGGCGCGGGCGGCCTCCTCCGGCCCGCGCTCCAGGAGCGCCCGCACCGCCCGCTCGCCCGCCTCGACCGCGCCGGCGCGACCTCCGAGCGCCTCGCGGATGTCGCGCACCCTCTCGAGCGCGTCGGCGTTCTCCGGGTCGATGGCCAGGACCTTCTGGACGTGGTCGAGGGCCTTCTGGTGCAACCCGTACTTCACGTAGACGTCGGTCTCGGTGATGAGGCGGGAGACGCCGTCGAGGCCGGCGGGGCGCGGCCCCGGGGCAGGCGGGGCCGGCGTGACCTGCCGCGAAGGCGGCGAGGCCGGCACCGGGGGGGGCGCCGCGCGCAGGGGCGCCGGCGGCGCCGGGTGCGCGCCCGGCGGAGGCCCGGGGGGAGGGGCGGCGGAAGCAGGAGCGGGCGCGGCCGGAGGAGGCGCCACGGCGGTGCCGAGGGCCTCGTTCGCCTCGGCGTCGTCCGGCGCCAACTCGAGGACGAGCTTCCAGGTGAGCCGCGCCTCGTCCTTCCGGTTGCGTTCCAGGTAGACGCGGGCGAGCTCCTTGTAGACGGAGACCGTCTTCGAGTTCTGGCCCAGGTCCCGGAAGGCCTGCGCGAGCAGGCGCAGCGTTTCCACGTCCTTGGGGTCGGCCTTGAAGCAGAGCTGGAGCTTCGCCAGGGCCCGCTTGGTGTCTCCGCGGGACAGGTACGCGTGGGCGAGCTCGCGGGTGAGCTTGGTGTCGTCGGGGGCGACGAGCGCGATGCGCTCGGCGACCTTCAGGTACTCCTCCACCCGCTTGTTCTCGCGGAGGTGCCCGGCGGCGCGCCGGAAGAGCTCGAGCGCGTCGGCGTTCTTCCCCGCCTTGGCGTAGAGCTCGCCGAGCTTGACGCAGCTCGCCACGTTCTCGGGGTCGAGGTCCACCATCCGCCGGAGCACCTCGAGGAGGCGCGCCTGGTCGCCGGTGCGCTCGTGCACCGCGGCCACCGCCTGCAGCTGGGCCATGGCGTCGTTCATCAGCCCGAGCTGCTGATAGAGCGAGGCGAGCTTCTCGTTCACTCGAGCGTCCTCGGGCTCGAGCTTGGCGATCTGCTTGTAAACGGCGACGGCCTTGAGGAAGAAGCCCTGCTCACCGTAGATCTCGGCGACCTGGTTAAAGGTCGCGGCGGCGGCGGCGGCGTCCCCCTTCTTCTGGTGGAGCTCGCCGACCTTGAGGAGGACCCGGACCTCCTTCCGGTCGTCGGCGAGGATCTTCTCGTACGCCTTGATCGCCTTGTCGTACTGACCCTTCTGAACGAGCCGGGTCGCCTCCGCGATGATCTTGTTCTTGTCGGCCGCCATCAGAAAATCGGGCCCCCCCTCGGAGCGGGCGCACGCGCGCGCGCCTCCGCGGCAGGGATGCCGGAGGTAAATAAAGCGTAACGGAAGCCCCCCGCAGGGTCAAGGAGCCGACCCTGTCCAGAATGGCGGATTCTGGGCTGATTTTGCCTACCTGGCCGGCGGCGGGGCGCTCACCGCCTCGCGACCGGCAGCGAAGATCTGCTCCACCAGGCGGGTGTCGTATCGCCCTTCCAGGAACCCCTGATGCGCCATGACGCGCCGGTGGAAGGGGATGTTCGTCTTGATGCCCTCGACCACGTACTCGTCGAGCGCCCGCCGGATTCGACTGATCGCCACGTCGCGCTTGTCGCCCCAGCAGATGAGCTTGGCGACGAGGGAGTCGTAGAAGGGCTGCACCCGGTAGCCCTCGTAGGCCATGGTGTCGACCCTGACCCCGTATCCCCCCGGCTGGTGATAGCCGGTGATATTGCCGGGGGAGGGCGCGAAGGTGTTGGGGTCCTCGGCATTCACCCGGCACTCGATGGCGTGGAAGCGGGGGACGACCGAGTCCTGGGTGCGCTCGAGCTTGTCGCCGTTCGCGAGCTTGATCTGCAGCCGCACCAGGTCGAGGCCGTAGACCTGCTCGGTCACCGGATGCTCCACCTGGATGCGGGTGTTCATCTCCATGAAGTAGAAGTTCCCCTTCTCGTCGAGGAGGAACTCGATGGTGCCGACGTTGTTGTAGCCGACGGCGCGCATCGCCTGGAGGGCCACCTCTCCCATCTCGCGCCGCAGCTCGGCAGAGACCGCGGGGCTGGGCGCCTCCTCGATGAGCTTCTGGTGGCGCCGCTGCACCGAGCACTCGCGCTCGCCGAGGTGGATGATGTTCCCGTGCTCGTCGGCGACGATCTGCATCTCGATGTGCCGCGGCTCCTCCACGTACCGCTCCAGGTACATGGAACCGTCACCGAAGGCCGCCAGGGCCTCGGCGCTCGCCCCCTCGAAGGCCTTGCGGACGCTGGCGGCCTCGCGGACGATCTTCATGCCGCGCCCGCCGCCGCCGGCAGCGGCCTTCAGGATCACCGGGAAGCCGATCTGGACGGCGATCCGTTCCGCCTCCTCGGCGTCGCGCAGCACGCCCCGGGCGCCCGGGAGGAGCGGCAACCCGGCCTTCTCCATGGCCTCGCGCGCCGCCACCTTGTTTCCCATGAGCCGGAGCATCTCGGAGCGGGGGCCGATGAACTTGAGGCCCAGCTTCTCGACCACCTCGGCGAAGGCCGGGTTCTCCGAGAGGAAACCGTACCCCGGGTGGATGGCGTCGGCCCCGGTCAGCTCGGCCGCGGAGAGGAGCTGGCGAATGTTCAGGTAGCTCTCCCGCGAGGGCGGGGGGCCGATGCAGACCGCCTCGTCGGCAAAGCGGACGTGCAGCGACTCGGCGTCGACGGTGGAGTGGACCGCGACGGTCTCGATCCCGAGCTCGTGACAAGCGCGGATGACGCGCAAGGCGATCTCGCCGCGGTTGGCGATGAGGACCTTCTTGAACATGGCAGCGCCCTTATGCCGGCTCGATGCGGAAGAGCTTCTCGCCGAACTCCACCGGAGTCGCGTTCGCCACGAAGATCTCGGCCACCCGCCCCTCGACCTCCGCCTCGATCTCGTTCATGAGCTTCATCGCCTCGACGATGCAGAGGGTCTGCCCCTTCTTCACCACCGCCCCGACGTCCACGAAGGGCGCCGAGTCGGGCGAGGGAGCGCGGTAGAACGTTCCCACGAACGGGGAGGTGACGACGTGGCCCGGCTTGTCGGCCGCCTTCTCCGCCGGCTTGGCCGCGGCGGCGGTCGGCGCCGCGGGGGCGGGCGCCGGGGCGGGGACGGGAGCGGCCACCGGGGGGGGAGGAGCGAAGGGGACGGCGGCCGTGATGGGCGCGGCCACCGGGCTCGTCGGGGCCACCACCTTCACCGGGGCCTGGCCGCGGCGGATGACGATCTTCTCGCCGCCCCGGGTCCAGACGAGGCTGCGCACCTCGCTGCCCTCCAGGGACTCGACGAGCTTGGTCACGTCACCTAACGTGAATCCTCCGGACGGGGTCGCCTTCTCGGCCTCGACCTTCTTGGTCGCCATGAATCCTCCCTGGTGGTTGCGTTTCCTCGCGGGCCGGGCTAGCCGGCGACGCGAGTGAGGTACTCACCGGTACGGGTGTCGATGCGCAGCAGGTCGCCTTCGTTGATGAAGAGCGGCACTTTCACGGAATACCCGGTCTCGAGCACGGCGGGTTTGGTGGCCCCGGACACGGTGTCTCCCCGGACGCCGGGATCGCACTTCACCACCCGCAGGTCCATGCTGTTCGGGATCTCCACCCCGATCGCCTTGCCGTTGTAGAAGAGGATCTGGGTGGTGGTGTTCTCCTTGATGAAGTTCTTCGCATCCCCCATCTGCTCTTCGGTGACGAAGGTCTGCTCGAAATTCTTGTTGTCCATGAAGTTGTAGTGCTCGCCCTCCTTGTAGAGGTACTGCATCTCCTTCTCCTCCAAGTCGGGCTTGCCCACCACGTCGCCGGACTTGAACGTCTTGTCGATGGTGCGTCCGGTGAGGAGGTTCTTGATGCGGGTGCGCACGAAGGCGCTTCCCTTGCCGGGCTTCACGTGCTGGAACTCGACGATCTCCCAGGGCTCCTTGTCGATCTCGATCTTGAGTCCTCGGCGAAATGCGCTGGTGTCGAGGGTGTCTCCCATCTTGCCTTGCTCCTTACTGTCGAAAAGTGTGACGCCCGCTCCGAGGGGCGGGCCGCTCGCGGGTTCCGGGGCTACAGTTCCGCGAGCATCAGGGGCGCGGTCACCCGGAGGAGGTAGCGGGCCTTGCCCTGGTTCGCCTCGGGGCGCAGGGCCACCACCATGAAGTAGTCCGGCGAGACCAGCCGGCCGAGGGTCACGAGGCGATCCGTGCTCACGCTGAACTCGGATACCCCTCCCGCCTGGTGCGCCTCGGCTGCGTCGCGCGCGTTGCGCAGCACGCCGGTCAGCTCCACCAGGAGCGATTGGACGTCGATCCCCTCGTCCCCCTGGACATGGGTATCGACCTCGATGCCGTCCATTCCCATGAGCGAGCAGGCGATGGCACCGTCGACGCCCTTGCAGACGTCCTGCAAGTGCTCGCGAAAGCCCATGGCCCGAACCGCCCTTTCAAGAAAAACACCCGTGGTTCCGGGCGCTGGCTCATCGAGCCGGGGACCTTGTAGCCTTGGCCCAAGGCGACGTCAAGGCGGGGCGCGCCATCCGACGCCCCGGATGAGCGTCTTTCGGGTGGGCTACTGGCAGCTGACGGCGTTCGTCTGCCCGAGCTGCGGACAGACCCCGGAGACGTTCTGCCCGGTCGGGCAGGGGTTCCCGCCGAGGCACCCCGAGCAGATGGTGACGGGGATCTGGAAGGTCGCCGTGGTGAAGGACTGCTGCGAGAGAAACACCCCTTTCGCCTGGAGGCTCATGACGACGGTGCTGAAGCCTCCGGGCACGACCGGCAGCTTGGCGAAGTCCGCGAGCGGGATGAGCGAGACGACGCTGGTGGTCGAGCCGGCCGTGGGCACGGTGATGGTCACCGGGAGCGTGGCCGTCTGCATCGCCGGCGCGCCACCGTACTGGATCTGCATCGTCTCGATGTAGGCCTGGTTCGCGTCGACAGTTCCGTTCCCAGCGTTCGCACTCGAGGTGAGCTGGTTCGTGAACTGGATGGGGAGGACGAAGTCGTACCCCGCCGTGGCGACGTCGAGGATGGCCGTGCCCGCGAGCGTGTTCGTGCAGGTCGAGG
>Ga0187765_10001163_pt1 | contig 10142 bp, 11 predicted proteins | sample 0216_QUI02_MP05__3_FD_133018 | JGI IMG/M metagenome (GOLD analysis project Ga0187765, IMG submission 133018) | Tropical peat soil microbial communities from peatlands in Department of Meta, Colombia - 0216_QUI02_MP05_10_MG | ecosystem: Environmental > Terrestrial > Soil > Wetlands > Peat ...
CGTTCAAATCCTTCGGATTGTCGACGATGACATTGCCGCCCCAGCAATCGACCGCGGCATCGATGCCGGGCACCGTGCAGGCGGCGAGATAGCAATGCCGGCCGCCGGAACAAAAGCCGATCGCGCCAACTCTGCCGTTCGAGTTCTTTTGCGCGCGCAGATAGGCGACAGAGCCCGCCACGTCCCCCATGATCTGCGCGTCGGGAACCCCGCCTGCCGCGCGCACGCGCGCGCCCACGTCGTCCGGCGTGCCGGGACCTTCGCGGAAATAGAAATGCGGTGAGACCGCGGCATAGCCGTGGTGCGCGAACTTGCGGACCACCTCCGTGATCCATTCATCCCATCCCGGCAAGTGATGGATCACCACCACGCCCGGAAACGTTCCCGCACGGGTGGGCCGCGCATAATAGGCTTCCCCCTGATCGCCACTGTGGCCGCGGAACGATACGGTTTCGGCAATCAGACCCTGATACGACATTCATTCCTCCTCACGGCCCGCGCAATCGCGCGCAGCTTTTCTCTCGACAATTTCCGGGGGCGCGACAATATGGAACGGAGAACTTATCCATGCCTATCCCCAAGGCTTTGTTCTTTGATGTGTTCGGCACGCTGGTCGACTGGCGAACCAGCATTGCGCGCGAAGCACGATCGATCCTTGAACCGCTTGGCCGCAAACTCGACTGGCTCGCCTTTGCCGACGCCTGGCGTGGCGAATACCAGCCGGCCATGGAAGAAATCCGCTCCGGTCGCCGGGCTTTCTGCAGGCTCGATGTTTTGCATCGGCGCAACCTGGAAACGATCCTCCCGCGTTTCAAGATTTCCGGACTGCCGGAAGCGACACTGGCGAACCTCAATCTCGCCTGGCATCGCCTCGATGGCTGGCCGGATTCGGCGCCGGGCCTTGCGCGGCTCAAGCGCACATGCTGGCTGGCTCCGGTGTCCAACGGAAATATTGCGCTGATGGTGGATCTTGCGCGCCGCAACGCGTTTCCGTGGGATGCCGTCCTCGGTTCGGAGATCGCCGGCGATTTCAAGCCCAAGCCGCGCGTCTATCTCGTGGCTTGCGAAGCCTTCGCTCTTGCGCCGGGCGACTGCATGATGGTGGCCGCTCATTCCAACGATCTGGCGCATGCGGCAAAATGCGGGTTGCGGACCGCCCACATTGCGCGTCCGAACGAGCACGGCCCCGGCCGCGGCGAGACCGCTCCAACGGTACCGGTCGATTATGCCGCCGCAGACCTCAATGACCTCGCGGCAAAACTCGGCACATGACGAGCCTTCGCTTCAACCGGCGGGCAATCACGGTCACGTAAGTGGTGCGTCAACCCTTGCCGTGCTACTCGCTGGTCCGCATGAGACATCCGCTGAAAGTCTGGCGCGACCCCGCCGACAATCTCTCGCCGCTGCGAATTATCGCGCTGGCGTGTCTGTTTGCTCCGTTGCTCAAGGCTCTCTACGACGCCAATGATATCCTCAATGGCGCGCGGCCGATCAACGACCTGATCCATCGCGCCGGCTTTTGGGCGATCATCTTTCTGCTGGTCACGGTTTCGGTGTCGCCCCTGCGCCGGATCGCGCGCTTCAATCAGCTTCTCGATGTGCGGCGCATGCTCGGCGTCGGCGCATTCACCTATGCCTTCGCGCATATCCTGCTGTTCACGGCCGACAAGATGTTCAGCCTGACGATGGTGGTCGGCGAAATCCTGTTCCGCGTTTACCTGACCATCGGTTTCGCCGCTTTGCTTGGTCTGACCGCGCTCGCGGCGACGTCAACCGACGGCATGGTGCGCCGGCTCGGCGTCAAGCGCTGGCAGCGGCTGCACCAGGCGGTCTACCTGATTGCCATTTTGGCGTTGATCCATTTTTTCCAGCAGAACAAGGCCGATGTCTCGGTACCGACCATCGCAGCCGGCCTGTTTGGCTGGCTGATCGGCTACCGGCTGCTGGTCAAATTTCGCAACACCCGAGCGGAACCGCCGTCCTGGATGCTGCTTGCGCTCACCGTTGCGATGACCGTGCTCACCTTTATTTGCGAGGCGATCGGGATCGGAATTGTATTCCACGTATCGCCCATGCGGGTGCTGCAATCGGCCTTTGATTTTGAATGGGACATGATACGGCCCGGCTGGTACGTGCTCGCCGCGGGTCTTTGTGTCGTGGCGCTCGATCTCGTGCGCGCCCGATTTGCCAAGCCGCGGCGCGCGGCCAGCGCGCCCAAGGCCACGCTCGCCGCGCAAAAGCGCGCCGGTTGAATTACTTGTGGAAGTTGTTTCTGATCGCCGCGAAGTGACCGAATTGGGCGGTGTCTTTCGGCCCTTCATCCAACAATGCGAGAATTTCCACGCAAGGGATCGCGCCCAGCGGCAGGACCAGACCGCTGTCGTTGTCGAACGCCGAGCGTTGGCATACATCGCCGAAAAGCGGCGTGAAGATGATCGAGCCGATGCGCGACTGTCGTCCAAACACGAATTCCCCTTCGCGCGTGATGTGCTCGCTGCCGGTCGTAAAGTACAGGAGCGACGCTATGGCCCAAACAAAGATGGCGACCATGAGCGGGGCGCGCGAGAGATCGCGGCGGGCCGCTCTGGTTTTGGCATAACGCGTTCTCTTGTGCGCGATCGATACCATGGACTTTCTTCCATCGAAACAACGCTACCTTAACCGCGCGCATCTTTCCGATCGATTTTCGAGATTGGGAAAATTGTCTGCAATGGCGCTGAAGACCCGCAATTTTGCAATTTACCGACCGTTGACCACGTGCGCGCTGTCCCCCCGTCTCGGCAACCGTCACGGCCATCCTTGCTCGAATGCACAGCGGATCCTGCGCAGCCGGCGGTAAATGAACGCCACATGAACAGCGGAAAAATTATGCACGTTTCGTATGATTTAATTCGGTCAAAGTCTGCGCTATGAGTCGTCTCTCGGGGTGCACGGAGACGACTGCCGGCTTGGGGGGCGGCTCGGAGAGACCGCAACACACCTCGCTAATTCAGGAGAACTCAAGATGAAGAAGATCCTACTCGCCGCCGCCTTGGCCCTGGCTACGACTTGCGCATACGCCGACGATACCTGCAAATCGAAGGCGGTTGACAAGGACGGCAAGGCGCTTGCAGGCGCCGCCCTCAAGAGCTTCATGACCAAGTGCCAAAAGGACGCGGCCGCGGCTTGTGCAAAAGACGCCGCCGATCAGAAGCTGAAAGGCGCCGCCAAGACGAGCCATATCAAGAAGTGCACCACCGACAAGGTTGGAGCCTGACGCGACCGTTTCGAAGTCAAATGGGAGGAGGGCAGGTGCCTTCCTCCCATAATTATTTGCCTTGATGCCAAGCGTTATTTGTAGGGTTCTCAAACAATCTTGAAATCCTTCGGATCCCAGTCGGACTTGGGATATTTTGGATTCATGTCCTCGAGCTTTGCCCGGACGATGGCCGCGATGGCGGCATTGCGCGCCCATTTGTGGTCGGATGGAATGACGTACCAGGGCGCCCACGCGGTGGAGCAGCGGGTCACCATCACCTCGTAGGCGGTTTCGTATTGCTCCCAAAGCTTGCGGTCGTCGAGATCCTCGGGATTGAACTTCCACCGGTGTCTGCGCTCGTCGAGCCGCGCCTGCAGCCGCTCGCGCTGCTCCTTCTTCGAGACGTGCAACATGAATTTCAGGATCGTCGTGCCGTTCTCGCTCAGCGTCTTCTCGAATTCGTTGATCTGATCGTAGCGCTGCTCGATCATCTCCGCGGGCACGAGCTTCTTGACCCGTTCGATCAACACGCTCTCGTAGTGTGAGCGGTTGAAAATCCCGATATAGCCCCGGCGCGGACAGCTGATATGCGCCCGCCACAGATAGTCATGCGCGAGTTCCACCGCGCTCGGGCGGCGGAAGGCCGTCACCGTGACGCCGATCGGGCCGGTATGGTTGAAGACGTGGCGGATGGTGCCGTCCTTGCCGGCCGTATCGAGCCCCTGCAGCACCACGAGCAGCGCGCGCGAGCCCTCGGCATAGAGCCGATCCTGCAGATCGTTGATGACGTAGCCGTCCTTCTCGCTCTGCTTCTTGGCAGCCTCCTTGTCGGGAAATGCCGAATGGTCGGCCGGATCGAGTTTCTTCAGGCTCACGCGCTCGCCGGGCTTGATCCGAAACCGTGCACCGAAATCTTTCGCCATGACCACACCACTTGCTCACTCTACCGCAACAGATCGCCGAACTCGGGATGCTTGGCAATATAGGCGGCGACGAACGGGCACTTCGCCGCCACCTTGAGCCCCTGCGCCCGGGCATCCTGCAGCGCGCCGCGCACGAGCTGCGATGCGATGCCGCGGCCGCGCAGCGCCATGGGCGTCTCGGTATGGGTCAGCGTGATCACGCCCGGCGCCAGCGAATAATAGGCGACCGCCGTCTGCCCCTCGGCATCGAGCTCGTAGCGATGCCGCGCGGTGTTGTTGCGGATGCCGTCCATGGGGATTCTCGACATCGTATCCTAGCCACTCGGGCGCTCTGCCGCTACGTTGCGCGCGGGCACGGACAACGGGGAACCCATGGCCACTTTTGTCGTTTCGCACGGCGCCTGGTCGGCCGGCTGGGCGTGGAAGAAGATGCATCCGCTGATGGCCGCGCGCGGGCACCGCTTCGTGACGCCGACCCACACCGGCCTCGGCGAACGCGCGCATCTCGCCCATCCCGGCATCGATCTCGACACCCACATCGCCGACATCCTCGCCGTGCTGGAGATGGAGGATTTGCGCGGCATCGTCCTGATCGGCCATTCCTACGGCGGCATGGTCGCGACCGGCGTTGCGGCCCGCGCGCGCGACCGCGTGGCGAAGCTGATCTACGTCGATGCCTTTGCACCCATGGACGGCGACAGCGTGCTCTCGCTCACGCCCGAACGCGCGCAGGCCCTGCGCGACAACGTCGCCAAGAACGGCGACGGCTGGAAAATCCCGCCGAACCCCATGCCGCCCGACACGCCCGCGGCCGACAAGGCCTGGGCCGAGCTGCGCCGCAAGCCGCAGCCGCTGAAGACCTTCGAGCAGCCGGTCAGGCTTCCCGACGGCGAGCTGACGCTGCCGCGCCATTACATCTATTGCGCGCGCCATCCGCCCAACGATCCGTTCCGGCAATTCCTCGAACGCGCGCGCCGCGAGGGCTGGGGCGTGAGCGAAATCGACGCCAGCCACAATCCGCATATCACCGTGCCCGACGTGTTGATGAGGGTGCTGGACAAGGCGGCGTCGTAGCTCCGTCACACGAACCGCAGACCGATGTCCTCCAGCGCCGCGCCCTTGATCTTCGTGATCCAGGTCTCGCCCGATTTTACCGGCAGCGCGCGCGTCAGCGTACCGGTCGACACGATCTCGCCGACCGCCAGCGGCGGGTTGTACGGGTCGCGCGCGAGCAGCTCGACCAGATGCCGCACCGCCGACAACGGCCCTTCGAGCACGTTTGAGGCATGACCGCGGTCCATCAAAACGCCATCGCGATAAAGCGCGACCTCGAAATCGCCCAAAGTCCGCAGCCATTCGTCTTCGCGCCCGCGCACTTTATGGCGCGGCCCGACCAGCAGCGCGCCGTGCAGCGCATCGGCCGCCACCGTGTCGGGCGGCGAAAATTTCCAATCGGGAAAAATCGACTGCACGATTTCGTAGCCGAGCGCGACCCACGCGATGCACGACAATAGCGCCGCGTCGTCCATGCCGGGCGCCGGCGCGGCCGCAAGCCCGAACATAATTTCCGGCTCGATCTTCGGGTTGGAGTAGGGCGCAAGCGGCAGCGGCTCCGCCGCATCGTGCATCGTGCGGTCGTAGACGTAACCCCAGATCGGCGCGCGCACGCCGTATTCGTCCCACAGCCTTCGATTGGTGAAGCCGATCTTGCGCCCGAGCGGGCGGAAACCGCGCGCCACGCGCATGGCGTTGGCCAGCGCCGTCACCCGATAGGCCTCGTCGAGCGTAAATCCCGGATGGCGCGCCGAAAACGATTGCACCTGCCGCCCGCCGGCGTTGAACGCATCGAACGCTTCCGCCGCGATCAGGCGCAGCGTCGCCTCGTCCGTATCGGCCTCCGTCGCCTTCATTCCGGCTCCAGCGGCGGCTTCAGCGCTTTGGACATGGCAAAATCCGTCTCCGCCCCGCGCACGTCGCCGAGCGCCTCCTTGGCGATACCGCGCCATTGCAGCGCGCCGCGCTGCCCTGGACTGAGCTGCAGCACGCGATCGAAACCCTCGAGCGCGCGCTCGTGCTCGCCCTTCTGCAGATAGGAGGCGGCGCGCGTGCACAGGATCGCCACGTCGCTCGGCTCGACCATGAGCGCGCGCGTGCAATCCGCGATCGCGCCGTCGAAATCGCGCAGGTTGTAGAGCTGCCTGGCGCGCGCCGCGAGCGCGCTCACGCAGAACGAGTCGAGCTCGAGTGCGCGGTCGAAATCCGCCATGGCGCGGTCGAATTTGCGCGCGTCCTGCCAGACCAGGCCGCGCTGCACGTAGAGCTCGGGGTTTTCCGGCTCGCGCGCGATCAGGTCGTCCAGGCGGGCAATGGCCGTTTCCGGGTATTCCATCGACGCTGCTCCGCCGCTTCGGCGCGGTTCCGTGCCATGACCATCATGGGAGGCCAAGCCTCGGGAACCGGCAATCTACACCAGGAGGGCAAAGCTCCGCTCCCCGTATTCTTTGGCAAGGATGCCCCGGGACGAGCCCGGGCGCGATCGTCATTCCGGGGCCCGAGCCTCAAACGCGTTCACGCGCGTCTCCGACGCGCTATGGCGAGGGAACCCGGAATCCATAACCACAGACGCTGCGGAGTATGGATTCCGGGCTCGCGGCCTTCGGCCGCGCCCCAGAATGACGAATTGTCACTTCGCCCCCTCAGCCTTCCGCACGAAACCGAAATAGAAGCAGAGCAGGAACAGGATGAAATGCACGATCGAGCGCCCGCCGCTGATCTGCGGCGTCTCGACAAAACCCGTCCCCAGAAGCGGAACGGAAACGTCGGCGAGATAGAGATAAAACAGGATGCCCGACGACACGAAGAACGCGCCCGCCAGAAATTTCCGGAACTCTTTGGATCGCCAGACCACATAGAGGCTCCCGGCGGCGAGGATAACGGCGGCGGATGCGTAGAGGGCGAGGATCATGCGGGACTCCTAACGCTGTGAGCGGACCCCGAAACTAACTCGGCCCATCCGGGCTGTCTGCACGGCTAAGGAATCAAGCTTCGGCGATTTCTGTGTCGCGAACTACGCTGCGAATTTCCTTCATCGCACGATCAGTAATGTAAGTTTCCAAATCCGCGTAAGATGGATACTCGATTGCAATGATCGGCATCGGTTCTCCACCCGAGTACTCAATAAACGTGCCGTTACTATCGTCTTTCCTCTTCGACCGTTCGAATATCTCGCGATATCGTCGTGGTGAGACGCCGTAGAAATGTTCGAACTCCGCCGCAGGATACTTTTGATAGTGCCCTCTATCTCCGCCCTCTACCGAAATAGAGTCGAGATGTAGCCGAGGCGCGAGACTTTTCGGGTATGGCTCCAAAAAAACAACCTTAGCAATTCCTGCCGCAATAATATGTTTTGCGCACATGTGACATGGAAAAGTTGTGCAATAAAGAATGCCACCTTTAACCGGATGCCCTAAACGAGCGGCGTCTGAGAGCGCGCCCATTTCTGCGTGCACAACGCGGCCGTATTCAAGCGCGTCCATTAATTGAGAGTCTCGAATCCGCTTATCTTCAAAGAGTCTGTCTAGATCCGCATTTGGATCGACGATGCTCACTAATTCCGACAAGATCTCGCGCTTTCGCACATGGTTGGAATCAATCTTTCTAACGTAATCACGGTCATCATATGGATCATCACACCAATACGTTCCGCCGCCCGACTTTGGAACTTCATTCGAGCCGAGTGCCAAAATTTCCGACGCTGGTGAAAATATTGCCGCGCCAACTTGTCGTGAAAGATCAAGAGACCTTAGAGCGGCCGCTTTGGCTAAAAACATTCCGTATTCTGACTTTGTGGGAGAAATACAATTTGACCCGAAAATAAGTTCGCAGAACCGATTTACCTGTTTTTCTACACTCTCTGTAACGTCAAGATTTGTGATGAAGTCAGCATCATGAAAAATCGCTGCCACGCGTTGGCCGTGAAATTCGCCAATTTCATTCTCGTCTTTTTGGATCAGCTCTTCTGCCGCGGGCAAATATTTTTGGCTGGTCGCGCCATGATCATTAGCCGCGAAGCGATTCGAGAGATAATCGATACGGGCCGCACGGCGGGAGTAAATTGAAATCTGAAAAAAGAGACGCCCATAGACCCGTCGAAGCAAGTCAATTTCTTCCTTCCGCTTAAACTGGTGTAAAAGGAAAACCGTTCGGCTGAACTTGTCGTTGACTTTTTGGACTCTTAATCGTCTCGCCATTACCCGCCGAATTGCAGTTGCAGCAAGAATGGCATCGTCAAATTTCTCTCGGAGCTGGTTACCGTATGTAATGTAAGATTCGTATCTTTCGCGGTGGCGAGCTTTATTCAGAGTTCTTTTCGGCGGGATATATTTTTGCAGTACGTCAAATATGTCGGTAGCCTTGACTTCGATGATTCGATAATTGCGATACTCAAAATATTTCCGAAAAGCTAATAAGACGGGAGATAAATCGGCACCGATTGGAGCCACGAAGCCAAAAAACAGTTCTGGAAATTTTATTTTTTCGATAGAATCAGACATTGATAAACTTGAGGCAAAAGGGTTTGCTGCGAAATATTGCTAAGAGGAGGGTATCATGGCTGGCTTGGTACCAGAAAGACGGTCGCGCGAAGCATTGGAACGTGCGAATGCCGAATTAATTGAAAGGCATAGACAGCATCTTCAGTCTTGGGCGGCCGATAAGGCAGCCAACTCGCGATCATCCGGTGGTAGCCAACAACCGGTGACACGCCAGCCTGCCAATGAGCCCGAAAATCAATAGTTCCACCGGCTATTCTACTCCGCCGCCTCCACCCTTTTCCTCGGCTTGTTCACCCGCCGCTCCATTCTTTCACCTCTCCCCGCACGCGGGGAGAGGTCGGCCGCCGAAGCTTTAGCGAAGGCGGCCGGGTGAGGGGGCGTGTCAGCGAGTCCGAGCGTTCCGATACGCCCCCTCATCCGGCTCGCGGCTAACGCCACTCGTCACCTTCTCCCCGCAAGCGGGGAGAAGGAATTTCCGCGTCGTCGCCCTTTACTCCGCCGCCTCAACTCTTTTTCTCGGCTTGTTGACCCGCCGCTCCAGCACCGGCTTCAAAAACTGCCCGGTGTAGCTCCGCTTCACCTTCACCACGTCTTCCGGCGTTCCCGCCGCGACGATCTCGCCGCCGCCGTCGCCGCCTTCCGGGCCAAGGTCGATGATCCAATCCGCGGTCTTGATCACTTCCAGATTGTGCTCGATCACGACGACGGTATTTCCCTGGTCGGTGAGCTCGTGCAGCACTTCGAGCAGCTTCGCCACGTCGTGGAAATGCAGCCCCGTCGTCGGCTCGTCGAGGATGTAGAGCGTCCGCCCGGTCGCGCGCTTGGACAATTCCTTCGCGAGCTTCACCCGCTGCGCCTCGCCGCCCGAGAGCGTCGTCGCCTGCTGCCCGACGTGGATGTAATCGAGGCCAACACGATGGAGTAGGGCGAGCACGTCGCGCACCCGCGGCACCGCTTTAAAAAACTCCAGCGCCTCCTCGACCGTCATGTCGAGCACGTCCGCGATCGACTTGCCCTTGAACAGCACCTCCAGTGTCTCGCGGTTGTAGCGTTTGCCCTTGCAGACATCGCAGGTGACGTAGACGTCGGGCAGGAAGTGCATCTCGATCTTGATCACGCCGTCGCCCTGGCACGCCTCGCAGCGCCCGCCCTTGACGTTGAACGAGAAGCGCCCCGGCTCGTAGCCGCGCGCCTTCGCCTCCGGCAGGCCCGCGAACCACTCGCGGATCGACGGTACCGCCTTGAACATGTCGGCCGCTTCCTCGACCGTCATGTCGAGCACGTCGGCGATCGACTTGCCGCGGAACAGGATCTCCAGCGTCTCGCGGTTGTAGCGCTTGCCCTTGCAGACATCGCAGGTGACGTAGACGTCGGGCAGGAAGTGCATCTCGATCTTGATCACGCCGTCGCCCTGGCAGGCCTCGCAGC
>Ga0187765_10001164_pt1 | contig 10137 bp, 5 predicted proteins | sample 0216_QUI02_MP05__3_FD_133018 | JGI IMG/M metagenome (GOLD analysis project Ga0187765, IMG submission 133018) | Tropical peat soil microbial communities from peatlands in Department of Meta, Colombia - 0216_QUI02_MP05_10_MG | ecosystem: Environmental > Terrestrial > Soil > Wetlands > Peat ...
CCGATGACCTGGAGCGCGAACGCGACGTTGTGGTAGACGCTCTTGTTCGGCAGCAGCCGGAAATCCTGGAACACGCATCCGATCCGGCGGCGCAGGTAGGGGACCTTCCAGTTGGTGATCCTGGCCAGGTCTTTGCCGGCGACGAATATCCGGCCCTCGGTGGGCCGCTCCTCCCGCAGGATCAGCCGCAGGAACGTTGACTTGCCCGAGCCGGACGGACCCACGAGGAAGACGAACTCGCTCTTCTCGATATCGAGACTGACGTTCTCCAGAGCCGGGCGGCTCTGGCTGGCGTACGTCTTGGTGACGTTATCGAAGTGGATCACAGGCCCATCACATGCGCTCGGCGACATACGGACACATGCGGCCACGGGAACGGGACACCCGCCGCTACGGCCATCCCGGCCGTCGCTAACCCGGCCCCGGTCTGGCCAGACGACAGTCTAGGGGGGAAACTGTGTTCAGACGTGCAACACTGGTGAAGTGACAACGAACGCCGCCGGCCTTGGGGGACGGAGATGAGCTGCGAACACCTGATCTGCGCCCAGTGCGCGGGGCCGGTGGTCGAGGGACGCTGCCCGGCCTGCCAGCTGGCCCGGTCCCAGGTCCACCGCCGCATGCCGGGGCTGAGCCTGCCGCTGATCCTGGCCGCGCTGGTCGCGCTGCTGCTGCTGACGGTGGCCCTGCACCTGGCGCATTGACGGCTCGCTGACGAGCCGCTAATGGCTAGTCGCTGGCGCCGCTCTCCTGGGTGCGCAGCCAGCGGATCTCCGCCGCGATGAAGTCATCGATCTCGCCGTCGAGCACGGCGGCGGTGTTGCTCGTCTCCAGCCCGGTGCGCACGTCCTTGACGTTCTGGTAGGGGTGCAGGACGTAGTTGCGGATCTGGGTCCCCCAGCTGCTGGTGGTCTCCCCGCGCAGGTTGGCCAGCTTGGCCTCCTGCTCCTCCCGCTTGCGCTCGAGCAGCTTGGCCTGGAGCACCGCCATCGCCGTCGCCTTGTTCTGCATCTGGCTGCGCTCGTTCTGGCAGGAGACCACGATGCCGGTCGGCAGGTGGGTGAGCCGGACCGCGGAGTCGGTGGTGTTCACGCCCTGGCCGCCCGGCCCGCTCGACCGGTAGACGTCGACCCTGATCTCGTCCTCGGGGATGTTGATGTGGTCGGCCTGCTCGACCACCGGGATCACGTCCACGCCGGCGAAGGAGGTCTGCCGGCGGCCCTGGTTGTCGTACTTGGAGATCCGGACCATCCGGTGGGTGCCGTGCTCGCCGCGCAGCGTGCCGTAGGCGTAGGGGGCGTGGATGGCGAAGGTGGTGGACTTGAGGCCCGCCTCTTCGGCGTAGGAGGTGTAGTAGACCTCGGTCGGGTAGCCGTGCCGCTCCGCCCAGCGCAGGTAGATGCGCTGCAGGCCTTCGGCCCAGTCCGCCGCGTCCGCGCCGCCGGCCTGGGCGTTGATCGTGATCAGCGCCTCCCGGGAGTCGTACTCCCCCGCCAGCAGGGTCCTGATCTCCAGCTGGTCGATCTCGCCCCGCAGCGCGGCCAGCTCGGCGGCCGCCTCTTCCCTGGTCGGCTGGTCGTTCTCGCTCTCGGCCAGCTCGAACAGGAGCTTGGTGTCGTCGAGCCGGCGGCGCAGCTTGTCCAGCCGCGCCAGCTCCCCCTCCAGGTAGGACAGCCGGCGGGTGACCGCCTGCGCATGCTCCGGGTCAGCCCACAGTCCCGGGTCGCCCGCCTCCTCGCGCAGGCGGTCTGCCTCTTTCGACATCGCGTCCGGGTTAAGCACGGCAGCCACCGATTCGAGGGTCGATGACAGTTCCGAGATTTCGGCTGCCGGGTCGGTACTTGTCATGCCGGAAAGCCTACGCGAGCGGGAAGGTCGGGCCGGACGATCAGGCCATTGACCGCCCGGCCCGATGGGCGCCCCGGCATCACTGGTACGCCAGCATCACTGGTGCGCCAGCATCGCTCGTGCGCCAAACTCATTCGTGTGCCGGCAGCGTGCTGGCCGCGACCAGGGTGCGGACGGCCCGGACCGCCACCGACAAGGTGGCGACCGTGAACCGGTCGGTCTCCCAGATCTCGGTGAGGGTCTGCGTCGCGCGCTGCACCGCGGAGGCGTTCCGGCTCACCCACTCCGCCAGCCGCTGCTCGGGAGAGCCCGGCCCGGTCACCATGAGCACGTCCTTGGCCAGCGCGGCGTGCGCGGAGTACAGGTCGTCCCGCAGCGCCCCGCGGGCCATCGTGCCCCACTTGTCATCGCGCGGCAGCGCCACGATCTGGTCGCGAAGCCGGGTGACCTGCAGCCGGTCGGCCAGGTCGAAGTAGACCTCGGCGGTCTGCTCCACGTCCCGGCCGGTGGCGGCGGCAATCTCCACCACGTCGAAGGCCGAGTACACGGGCACCATGGCGGCCACCCGCTCGGCCAGGTCGGCGGGCACCTGGCGGGCCTTGAAGGCATCCTGCCGGTCCCGGAATCCGGCCAGGTCCCGGCCGGTGAGCAGCTTGGGCAGCGCGGCCGCCACCGTGGCCACCCCGTCGGCCAGGAAGTCGATCGTGGCCTGGATGTCGAAAGGCGGACGGCGGCTGTGCAGCAGCCAGCGCACCGCCCGCTCGGTGAGCTTGCGCCCCTCCAGCAGCAGCACGAGCTGGGTGGCCACGTCCACCTGGCCGTCGAGCGCCTCCACCTGGGCGAAGAACCCGGCCATGTCGGTTACCTCCTGGGCCACCAGCCAGGCGCGGCTGATGTCCGGGACGGACGCGCCGGTCTCCTCGTTCATGCGGAACAGGAAGGTGGTCCCCGACCGGTCCACCATGTCGTTGACGATGGCGGTGGTGATGATCTCCCGCCGCAGCGGGTGGCGGCTCATCTCATCGGCGTAGGCGAAGCGCAGCGGAGCCGGGAAGTAGGCGGCCATCACCGAGCGCAGGAACGGGTCGTCGGGCAGGTCGGAGCCGAGGACGTCATCCGCGGCGGAGATCTTGGCCTGGGCCAGCAAGACCGCGAATTCCGGCACCGTCAGGCCCAGGCCCGCCGACCGGCGCTCGGCGATCTCCTTGTCGCCCGGCAGCGAGTCGATGTCGCGGTCGATCCGCCGATCCCGCTCAAGCTTGCGCAGGTAACGGGCGTGCACGTGCAGCATCTGCGCGGCCTGGGCGCGAGCCGCGGCCAGCGCCCGGTTCTGGTGGTAGTTCTCCCGCAGGACCAGGGCGGCGACGTCGCCGGTCATCTCCTGCAGCAGCTCGCTCCTGGCCTGCGCGGTCAGCTCCCCCGCGGTCACCTTGTCCTGCAGCAGGATCTTGATGTTGACCTCGTGGTCGGACGTGTCCACCCCGGCGGAGTTGTCGATGAAGTCGGTGTTGATCAGCCCCCCGGCCAGCGCGTACTCGATCCTGGCCGCCTGGGTCAGGCCCAGGTTGCCGCCCTCGCCGACCACCTGGGCGCGCAGCCGCGGGGCGTCGATGCGGACGGCGTCGTTGGCCCGGTCGCCGGCGTCGGCGTTCGTCTCGGTGCTCGCCTTGACGTAGGTGCCGATCCCGCCGTTCCAGAGCAGGCCCACCGGCGCGGCCAGGATGGCCGAGATGAGCTGATCGGGCGCGAGCGCGAGCACACCCTCGTCCAGCCCCAGCGCCAGGCGCGCCTGCGGGGACACCGGCACCGACTTCACCGTCCGCGGCCACACGCCGCCGCCCGGCGAGATCAGCTCGGGCCCGTAGTCCGCCCAGGAGGAGCGGGGCAGGGCGAACAGCCGCTGCCGTTCCGCGAAGCTGGCGGCCGGATCGGGATCGGGGTCGAGGAAGATGTGCCGGTGGTCGAAGGCGGCCACCAGCTTGATGTGCTCCGAGAGCAGCATGCCGTTGCCGAACACGTCACCGGACATGTCGCCGATCCCGGCCACCGTGAAGTCGGTGGTGTCGGTGTCAATGCCGAGCGTCGCGAAGTGGAACTTGACCGACTCCCAGGCGCCGCGGGCGGTGATGCCCATCTTCTTGTGGTCGTACCCCTCCGAGCCGCCGGAGGCGAACGCGTCGCCCAGCCAGTACCCGTAGGCGGCGGAGATCTCGTTGGCGGTGTCGGAGAACGTGGCCGTTCCCTTGTCCGCCGCCACCACCAGGTAAGGGTCATCGCCGTCGTGCCTGACCACCCCGGGCGGGGGCACTACCTGCCCGGCCACCAGGTTGTCGGTCACGTCCAGCATGGCCCGGATGAAGGTCTGGTAACAGTTGCGCACCTCGCGCCCGTAGGCCTCCCGGTCGGCCGAATCGGGCAGGTTCTTGCAGACGAACCCGCCCTTGGCCCCGGACGGGACGATGACCGAGTTCTTGACCACCTGGGCCTTGGCCAGGCCGAGGATCTCGGTGCGGAAGTCCTCCCGCCGGTCGGACCAGCGCAGGCCGCCCCGGGCCACCGGCGCGAACCGCAGGTGCACCGCCTCCAGCCGGGGCGAGTACACGAACACCTCGAACCGGGGCCGGGGGGCGGGCAGTTCCGGCACCTGCCGGGCGTCCAGCTTGATCACCAGGTAGGGCGGCTCACCCGGGGACGCCAGCTGGCCCGGGTCATAATCGGCCTGGAAGAAGGAGGTCCGCAGGGTGGCCAGGATCAGGCCCAGGTAGCTGCGCAGGATCCGGTCATGGTCCAGGATGGCGACCTCGTCGAGCTGGCCGCGGATCTCCTCGGTGATGGCCTCGCTGCGCTCCGCCTCGCCCGGCTGGCGGGTGGGATCGAACCGGGACTCGAACAGGCGGATGAGGAGCCGGGCGATGGCCACGTTCAGGGCCAGGACGCGCTCGATGTAGCGCTGGCTGAAGGCGATGCCCGCCTGCCGCAGGTACTTGGCGTAGGCGCGCAGCACGACCACCTGCTGCCAGGTCAGATGGGCGTCGAGCACCAGCGCGTTGAACCCGTCGTCCTCGATCTTCCCTTGCCAGAGCGCGATGAGAGCGTCCTCGAACAGGCTCTTGACCTGCTCCGGATGCATCCTCGACGGGCCGGTGTCGCCGCGGCGGGCCACCCCGAAGTCGTAGACCCAGAACGGCTTCGCCACCGACGGCCCGGCGAACTCGTACGGGTGCTCGTCGACCACCTCGATCCCCATGTCCTGGAGCCGGGGCAGGACGTCGGTGAGGGTGATGGGGGATCCGATCCGGTAGATGGTCAGCCGCCATACCCCGTGCTTGGCGTGGTTGGCGAGCGGCTTGCCGCTGGTGTAGCTTTCCGCCTCCCACAGGTCGAAGGAGGTGTCCTCGCCGGACCGCAGCAGCTCATCAATCCGGATGAGGTCGGTCAGCGCGTCAGCGGGGGCCACGTCCGCCTTGTAGGTTTCCGGGATCCCGCCCGTGCACATGTCAAGCAGGGCCCGGCCGCGCTCCTCACCGAGCGTCCAGATGGCCTCGGCGGCGAGATCCTCGTCCCAGGACCGGGCGGCCGCCGCCAGCTTCGCCTCCAGTTCGGCGGCGTCCACCTCGGCCAGTGACGTGCCCGGCCGCGCCCGCACCACCACGTGCAGCCGGGCCATGGCCGACTCCCCGACCAGGGCGCTGTACTCGACCGCCTCCCCGTGCAGGGCCTCGCGGAGGATCTCCTGCACGCGCAGCCGCACCCGGGTGGTGTACCGGTCCCTGGGCAGGTACACCATGCACGACATGAAGCGCCCGTAGACGTCCTTGCGCAGGAACAGCCGGGTCCGGCGGTTGGTGCGGAGCTGGAGCACGCCGAGCGCGATCGGGGTCAGTTCCTCCACCGAGATCTGGAACAGCTCCTCCCGCGGGTACCCCTCCAGGATCTCGGCCAGGTCCTGGCCGTCGTGACTGTCCGGGGGAACTCCAGCGCGCTCGAGCACGCTGGCCAGCTTGCGCCGCAGCACCGGGATGCGGGCGATGCTCTCGTGGTAGGCGGCGTGGGTGTAGAGGCCGAGGAAGCGGTACTCCCCGTTGATCTCGCCGCTCGCGTTGATCCGCTTGATCGCGATGTAGTCCAGGTAGGAGCGCCGGTGCACCGTGGACCGCGAGTTGGCCTTGGTCAGGATGAGCCGCTGCGGGTCCTTGACCCGGGCGCGCACCTCGGGCGGCAGGGCGGCGAAGGACGACGATCCGCGCTTGTCGTGGCGCAGGATGCCAAGGCCGGTGCCGGGCACCGCCTGCAGCGCCATCCCGTCCGGCCCTTCCACCAGGTCGTACTCGCGGTAGCCGAGGAAGGTGAAGTGGTTGTCGGCCAGCCAGCGCAGCAGCGCCTGGGTCTCGGCCGGCGCATGGGCCCCCTCCGCCGCGAGCTGGTCGGCCAGCCGCAGGGCGGTGTCGGCCATCTTCTGGTGGTCCTCCACCGCGACCCGGACGTCGGCCAGCACCCGGCGCAGGTCGTCCTCCAGCCCGGCCAGGTCGGCGCCCGCGGCGTCGATCTCGATGTGCATCCACGACTCGGCGATCTCGTCGTGACGGCGGCTGCCCTCGGTGGGCTGGCCGACCACCTCCCACAGCTCGCCGGTGACGTCGCGGCGGACCAGCAGCTGGGGATGGACGGTGTGGTAGCTGTCCAGGTTGTGCCGGGCCAGCTCGTTGGTGATCGAGTCGACGAGGAACGGCATGTCGTCGGTGACGACGTCGACCACGCCCCGCGACTCCTCCAGCGCGTCAAGGTCACTGGCCGCCCGGACCTGCACGATGGCGCGGCCCTGCGGGCGCCGGGCGGCGACCCGCGCGTGCTCGGCCGCGACCGCCCCCGCCCGGACCGGGCCCGCCGACAGCAGATCATCGGCCGGGACGTGCCGGTAGTACGCGTCCAGGTACCGCTTCAGGTCGCCGACGCCGATGGCCGCGCCGGTGGCCTCGGCGGCCTGCGCCGCCTCATCCAGGAAGGTATCTGGGACCTCGGCCGTGCTTTCCGACATCTGTTCCGTCTCCTTGCAACCCGGCCGGCTACAGGTGGTCCCGCAGCTCCCACAGGAGCGGGAAGTACCGCAGCGGTACTCGTTTGCGCAGGTAGGGAGCTCCGGTGGAGCCACCGGTACCTGACTTGCTGCCGATCTGCCGTTCCACCATCACCACATGCCGCGCCCGCCACAGCCCCGCCAGCTCGTCGTGGGTGAGCAGGTCCTCGGCGAGCTGCCACAGATCGTCGTGGGCGGCGCGGTCGCCCGCGACCACCCGCAACGACTCCAGGATCTGCTGGTCGGTGCCTGCTGGCAATCCGCGGGCGGCCAGCAGATGCAGGTAAGCGTCCCACAGCGACGGCTCGGCCAGGCGCCGCGCCAGCCGCTCGCGCTCCGCGACGCTGATGGACCGGAACCGGGCCAGGAAGGCCTGGTCCTTGTGGCCCGACAGGAACTCGAGCTCCCGGAACTGCACGGACTGGAAGCCGCTGGCCGGGGCGAGGGTCGCGCGGAACTGCAGGAAGTCCTGCGGGGTCATCGTCTCCAGGACGTCCACCTGGGCGATGAGCAGCCGCTCGATCACGTGCACCCGGCGCAGCAGGTGGCGCGCCCACCAGGTCTCATCGGCCATCATCGCGTCCCGGACGGTCCCGAGCTCGTACAGCATCTGCTTGAACCACAGCTCATAGACCTGGTGCACGGTGATGAACAGCAGCTCGTCGTGGGCCGGCGGGTCGGCCTGCGGTACCTGCTGGGCCAGCAGCTCGTCCAGGCGCAGGTAGCCGCCGTAGGTGAGCAGCCCGCCCTCTTCGCCGAACCGGCGCCCCGTGGCTGGAACGTCGGGCACCGGAATGGCCCCCCGCCCTGGAGATGTCACGCGGACTTCCTCGATCGCCGTTGATCGTTATGCCTGACTGGACTTTGACTTTACGCGGGCGGCGCCTGCGGAGCGAACAGCGCGAGGACCTCGGGGTTGGCCAGCGCGTCCGGGTCGGCGGCCTCCGCCACCGGGGTCCCGAGCAGGATCCGCCGGACCGGGACCTCGAGCTTCTTGCCCGACAGCGTCCGCGGCACACCCGGCACCTGGTGGATCTCGTCCGGCACGTGCCGGGGCGACAGCTCAGCCCGCAGCGCCGCCTTCAGCCGGGCGATCAGCTCGTCGTCGAGCTCGTGGCCGGGCGCGGGCACCACGTAGAGGATCAGCCGCCCGTCCGCCCCGAGCTGCCCGGTGTCGACCACCAGGCTGTCGGCGATCTCCGGCATCCGCTCCACCACCCGGTAGAACTCGCTGGTGCCCATGCGCACGCCGCCCCGGTTCAGGGTGGCGTCGGACCGGCCGAAGATCACACAGCCGCCGTCGGGGAGCATGGTGATCCAGTCACCGTGCCGCCACACGCCGGGGTAAGCGGCGAAGTAGCTGGCCCGGTACCGCTCGCCGCCGGGATCGTTCCAGAACCCGGTCGGCATCGACGGCATCGGCCCGGTGATGACCAGCTCGCCGACCTGGCCGGTAACCGGCCTGCCGTCCGCGTCGTAGGCCTCGACCCGGGCGCCGAGGCAGGGCGCGGCGATGATGCCCGCCCGCACCGGCAGCAGCGGGGACGGGCCCACGAAGCCGGTGCACAGGTCGGTGCCCCCGGAGTAGGAGCCGAGCAGCAGGCCGCTGCCCACCCGCTCATAGACCCACCGGAAGCCCTCCGGCGGCAGCGGGGAGCCGGTCGAGCCGATGCCGCGCAGCGCCGTCAGGCCCAGCTCCCGCCCCGGCGACAGGCCGGCCTTGGCGCAGGCCATCAGGTAAGGGGCGCCGGTGCCGAAATAGGTGACCCCGGTGGCCGCGGCCAGCCGCCACAGCGCGTCGGTGCCCGGGTAGGTGGCGCTGCCGTCGTAGGCGACGATCGCGGCGCCCGCGAGCAGGCCGCCGGCCAGGTAGTTCCACATCATCCAGCCGGTGGTGGTGTACCAGAAGAACGCATCGCCGGGGCCGAGGTCCTGGTGCAGGCCCAGCGCCTTCAGGTGCTCGAGCACGATCCCGCCGTGGCTGTGCACGATGGCCTTGGGCAGGCCGGTGGTGCCGGAGGAGTACAGCACCCACAGCGGATGGCCGAACGGGACCTCATCGAACTCCAGCTCCGCCGGCGGGCCCGGCATCGACTCGAACGGCACGGTGATAACCGGCGGCCCGATGGCGGGGTCGCCGCCTCCGCCCACCATGACCACGGCCGACAGCCCCGGCAGCGCGGCGGCGATGGCCTCGACCGACGGGCGCCGGTCGAACTCCCGGCCGCCGTAGGCGTAGCGGCCGGTGGCCAGCAGCACCTTCGGGGTGATCTGCGCGAAGCGGTCGATCACGCTGTGCGGCCCGAAGTCGGGCGAGCACGACGACCAGATCGCCCCCAGGCTCGCGGTGGCCAGCAGGCCGACCAGCGCGGCCGGGACGTTGGGCAGGAAGGCCGCGACGCGGTCGCCCCGCCCCACCCCGAGCGCCGCCAGCCCGGCCCGCACCCGGGCCACCTCGGCGGCGAGCTCGGCGTAGGTCAGCGTGACCGGCTCCCCCTCCTCGCCGCGGGCGACCACCGCGGTCCGGCCCGGGTCGGTCTGCGCGGCCCGCAGCGCGTTGCGCGCGTAGTTGAGGGTGGCGCCGGGAAACCAGGTCACGTCCGGCATCGGGCCGCCGGCCAGCACCGGCCCGGCCCCCCGCTCGCCCAGCACCCCGAAGTAGTCCCAGAGCGAGCCCCAGAACGCCGCTGGCTGCCCGGCCGACCACCGCCAGAGCTGGTGATAGTCGTGCGCGGCCGCCGCGGCCGGGCTGGCTCCCGGCGGGGCCGGCCCGCTCACGCTCACCCCGCGCGCGGCCAGCCACCGCCGGTAGTCGGTGACCCGCGCCCGCTCGATCACCTCCGGGGACGGCTCCCACAGCACCTCGCCGTAGTCGCGCCCCGGCAGGCCCATCCCGGCCTCGTTGTCCATCGGCATACGCCCCAGGATCAAGCCTCCACCCGTGCCGCCGCAACGCCGGCCCGGCCTGCCGGGGCCGGCGGCCGTCAGCCGGCGGCGGCCGGGGCGGTCAGCCAGTCGACCGCGCGCACCACGTTCGCGGTGTCGGTCAGGTCGGCCAGCACGACGTCGGCGCCCGCCTCCCTCAGCTCGGCGGCTGACGAGCGCCCGCTGACCACGGCCACCGAGCGCGCGCCACCCATCCGGGCGGCGGCCACGTCGCGGGTGGAGTCGGCGATGTACACCGTCGCCTCCTCGGTGAATTCCACACCGTACTTCCC
>Ga0187765_10001165_pt1 | contig 10136 bp, 7 predicted proteins | sample 0216_QUI02_MP05__3_FD_133018 | JGI IMG/M metagenome (GOLD analysis project Ga0187765, IMG submission 133018) | Tropical peat soil microbial communities from peatlands in Department of Meta, Colombia - 0216_QUI02_MP05_10_MG | ecosystem: Environmental > Terrestrial > Soil > Wetlands > Peat ...
CCACCCTCGATCTCCACGAGGTCCTCGAGATCGTGCTCGCGGCCATGGAGCGGGTCCTCGGGTTTCGACACTCGATGCTGCTGCTCGCGGAACCGGCCGGCGATGCGCTCGTGGTCGCCGCTACGCGCGGCTATGCGGAGCCGGGCTCGGGCGTGCACGTCCGGATCGGCGACGGTGTGATCGGCGTCGTCGCCGAGCGTCGGACGCCCATGCGCGTGGGGAATATCGGCGTGAGTCTGCGGTACCTGCAGGCGATCCGGGCGCGCATGGCAGCGACGGGGCAGCTTCCGGCCAGCGACGGTCCGGTGAACCTACCGGGCCTGCCGGACGTGCAGAGCCAGCTCGCCTTACCCCTCGTTGTCAAGGACCGGCTGGTCGGCGTGCTGGCGGTGGAGAGCCCGAAGCCCAATGCGTTCGACGAACTGGATGAGGTCCTGCTTCGCATCGTCAGCAATCAGGCCGCCACCGCCATCGACAACGCGCGGACCTACGAGATGGTCGACCGGCTCGGTCGCCTCAAGCGGTTTTTTTCGCCACACCTCGCTGAGCTCATCATCCGCGGCGGGGCCGAGGACCCGCTCAAGACCCACCGACGCGAGATCACCGTCGTCTTCCTCGATTTACGCGGCTTCACCGCGTTCGCCGAGACGGCGGAGCCCGAAGAGGTCATGGGGGTACTGCGTGAATACCATGCCGAGATGGGCAAGCTGATCCTCGCGCACGAGGGTACTCTCGAGCGCTTCACCGGAGACGGGATGATGGTCTTCTTCAACGACCCGCTCCCGGTCTCCGACGCCGGCCTGCGGGCGGCCCGGATGGCCGTCGCGATGCAGGGGCGGGTGTCGACTCTGACCGTGAAGTGGCGGCGCCTGGGGTACGATCTCGGCCTCGGGATCGGCATCGCCAAGGGCTTCGCCACCATTGGCGGGATCGGGTTCGAAGGCCGCCTCGACTATGGCGCCATCGGCACGGTCACTAATCTCGCGGCGCGGCTCTGTGGCGAGGCCAAGGGCGGCGAGATCCTCGCCTCGGCGCGCCTCGCGGCAGAGCTGGAGGCGCTGGCCGAGATCGAGGACCTCGCCCCACTCGCACTCAAGGGGTTCGCGCGACCAGTCCCTGCCCTGAGGCTCATCGGACTTAAGCCCTAGCCGCAGAGCGGATCAACCCCTCGAGCTCGTATCCGCCACGTCGGCCTCGTCGTCGAGCGCGGCGAGAAGCGCCACGAGCCTGAGATCCCCACCGGCCGGTGGACGCCAGTCGACGTGGATCACCGTCACGCCGTCCGCCTCGAGCGTCTCCGCGAACAGCTCGAGGCCAAGGTTGACGACTCGGAGCGGGCCCGCGAACAGATCCGGCGAGGTCATGGTGCGCCATCGAGGAGCGACGCCGCCCGCTCGGGCCGGAGGAGCAGCGCGGCGAACCGCGCCGCCTCGGCGTTGCTCGGGAGCACCTCCACGCCCGCGGACTCGAGCTTCACGATCTGGCCCTCGAGTCCCTGCGGATCGCGCGCGGTGCCGACCACCGAGGCGACCACCGCGAGGCTGCGCCCCCGTGACGCTGCGCGGTGCCGGGCCGCCGCCACGGCGGCGATCACCGGCCCGGCCGGGTCGACATGCGCGCCCTTGCCCAGCACGACATCCAGCAGCACGACACCCGTCTCGGCGGCGTCACCGGCGGCGGCGATCCGCTCGGCGCGCCCGGCGGGGTCGATCATCGGATGGGGCCGGCCGACCGTGTAGGTGTCGGCGCCCAGATCGAGGACGCGATGAGACGTCGAGGCGCTGCATCCCTCGTCTGTGTCGCCGACGGCACCGATCAGCGGCTCCAGGACGAGGCGCGCCTCGTGGGCGAGCGTCCCCCCGGTGAAGAGCCCGAGGAGCCCCGGGCCGTGTGGCCCCAGGGCGCCCCGGAGGCGACCGAGCCGCTGCCGCACGCCGGACGGATCGCTGAGGGGTCGGCCCGTCCACGGCCGACCCTCGGTGGCCGCCGCCGCGGCCCCGGCAGCGTCGACGAGCGTGGAAACCCACTGCACCCGCCCGCGCGCCGGGCGTGCCGCCAATCCCAGGGCGCATACCACGACGGGCTTCTCCGTCGCGGCGAGCGCGGTCTCGAGCCGCGGGACGACGGCCGGATGAGGGGGCTTCGAGACGAGCACGATCACCTCGGTGGCCGGATCCGCGGCCAGCACCTCGAGCGCGAACGTCGTCATCTCGGCGCCGACCTCCGCGGACAGATCCCGGCCGCCGACGCCGATGCCCTGCGAGATTCCCTCGCCGAGGGCCGCGAGATGACACGCGACCGCCTGGAGCCCGGTGCCCGACGCCGCCACGCACCCGATCCGCCCCCGGTCGACAACGTTCGCGAAGCCGAGCCCGACTCCGCCGACGTATGCGGTGCCGCAGTCCGGCCCCATGCAGAGGAGCCCTCGCCGCCGGGCTTCGCGCTTGAGCGCCACCTCCTCGGCCAGGGGCACGTTGTCACTGAAGAGGAAGACGTGGAGGTTTCGGCGCAGGGCCCGCATCGCCTCGCGAGCGGCGAAGGCGCCGGGCACCGAGATCGCGGCGAGATTGGCGTCCGGCAGGGCCCGGATCGCCGAGTCCAGCGAGCGGGGTCGGGCGCGACGCGAGTCGCGCTCCACCCGCCGCGGCGCGAGGAGCAGCGCCTGCGCCGTGGCCAGCGCCGCGTCGGCCACCTCGCCGCTTTCGGCGGCGACGGCGAGGACCAGGTCCTCCGGCCGCGCGCCGCGGGCGCCGTCGCCGAGAAGGTCGACCTCGGCCAGGAGCGCGAGGTTGGCCGGCGTGCCCATGAAGAGCGCTGCCTCCCGCACGCCCTCGCGACGCCGGATCTCGGCGGCCACCCGCATCAGCTCGACCGAGTCCCGGTAGAAGGCCGGCAGCACGCGATTCCTCACCGGCATGGCGTCGAACGCCCCCCGTGGTCCACCCGAGCTCCCAGCCAAGCCGTCGCGGTCGCGGCGATCCCGACCAGGCCGTCCCACCCCGAGCAATGCCCGAGCGTGCCGACCGCCGACGTCGCCGCGGCGAGCGCTATCGCGTTCCCCGACGCGAGCGCCGCGAGGGCGTCGTGAAGCACGGCTGCGCCCTCGCCCCGGGCGGCACACGCGAGATGCGCCCGGCTCACGAGCCCGGTGCGCCCGTCGACGCGCGAGTGGAGCCACACTCCCAGGCGCTGGGCGACGTCGACGCGCGCGAATCCGTGAAGCGCGAGGAGCGCCCCCGCCAGCACGTCGTCACCGGACGGCGTGAGGCCCGGGCCGAGACCGACCAGGTCCCCGATCGCATCTGGGGGATCGGCCGCCCTCGATTCCCGCCCGAGGGCCGCGTGGAGCCAGCTCGTCAAGACGGCGAGCGCCGGTCGTGCGAGCCGGCGGAGGCTCGAGTCCGCGGCGCCGACGCGATCGAGCGTCCCCGACGCGACGGGCGCGAGTAGGCGGCCCAGTCCCTCGGCAGGTGGCCGCTCCGGGCTCTCCGCGAGCCAGGCGAGACTGCGCCGGAGGCTCGACGGCGGCCAGTCCGGGGGCGCCGCCGGCACCCACTCTCGCGCGTCGCGGAGCCCGAGCGTCAGCGGCTTGGCCGTGTCATCCCGCACGCCGTCGCGGGCGACCCCAACGCGCAATCCCTCTTCCACGCCCGCAGCCACGAAGGCGTCGGACCCGTCGGCCCAGAGGACGTGGAGCGGTCCGGCGCCGAGACGCTCCGGCCCGACGAGCACCAGGGCTCCGGTCGCGCTCTGGCAGTAGAAGCTCCGACGGAAGACGGCGAAGACGCGCCACTCCCGCTCGTCGGCCAGCGCCCGCGCCGCGTGGCGGCCGACCTGCCTCACCGGGACGTGGACGGTCGGCTGGGCCGTCGACAGCCGCTCTGGACGTCCCGGCGGCGTCTGGCGGGAATCGGCCTCCGGTCGGGTCAGCGCCAACCCCGGCGTCCCCGTCACTCGGCCGCGCCGGTCGCGGAGCGCTGGATCACTCCGCCTCGGTCACCGCTCGCACCGCGTCGGGATTCTCCAGCGAGGAGAGATCGCCGGGCTCGCGGCCGAGATAGGTCGCCCGGATCACCCGCCGCATGATCTTGGCCGAGCGCGTCTTCGGCAGATCGCGCACGAAGAGCACCCGCTCCGGCTTCAAGGCCTTGCCCATCTCGCGCGCCACGCGCTCGATCAGCTCGGCCCGCAGCGCCTCTGAGGGCGCCTGGCCGGGCTTGAGGACCACGAAGCAGATCACCGCCTCCCCCTTGATCTCGTGAGGCACGCCGACGACCCCTGACTCGGCGACGGCGGGGTGACCGACTAGGATCGACTCGACCTCCGCCGGCCCGAGCCGCTTGCCCGCGATCTTCAGGGTGTCGTCGGAGCGGCCCTGCAAGAACCAGAAGCCGTCGTCGTCGACGACGGCCCAGTCGCCGTGGACCCAGACGCCGGGCCACCGTGACCAGTACGTCTCCTCGTACCGCTGGGGGTCACGCCAGAAGCCAGCGGTCATGCCCGGCCAGGGCCGCGTGACGACGAGCTCCCCGACCTGCCCCCGGACTGGACGGCCCTCCTCGTCGAAGACGTCGGCGGCCATGCCAGGAATGGGGCCGGTGAAGGAGCAGGCCTTGAGCGGCGCCACCGGGAAGCATCCCAGGATGCCTCCGGAGATCTCGGTCCCGCCGGTGTAGTTGGTGATCGGCAGCCGGCCTCGGCCCACGTGGTCGAGGAGCCAGCGATAGGGCTCGGGATTCCAGGGCTCCCCGGTCGATCCCAGGATGCGCAGCGAGGAGAGATCGTGAGCGCGGGGATGCTCGGCGCCGGTGGGCATAAGCGCGCGGACGGCCGTAGGCGACAGCCCCATCACGGTGATGCGGTGTCGCTCGACGAGCCGCCAGAGACGGTCGGGCCCGGGATAGTTTGGCACGCCCTCGAACAGCACGCTGGTACCGCCGAGGGCGAGTGCCGCGGTGATGAGCATGGGCCCCATCAGCCAGCCGAGGTCGGTGAGCCAGAAGAGGCGGTCGTCCGCGCCGACGTCGTGGCAGTAGGCGAAATCGTGGGCGGCCTTGATGAGGAAGCCTCCATGCGTGAGGACTGCGCCCTTGGGTCGGCCCGTGGTCCCGGAGGTATAGATGATGAGGCACGGGTGATCAGCGGCCAGCGAGGCCGCTGGTGACCGCGGGGACTCGCCGGCGGTCTCCTCATGCCACCACCGATCCCGTCCCGCCGTCCACGGCACCGCGCGCCCGAGGCGCCGGTAGACCAGAACCTGGCGAACCGTCGGACAGGCCGCGACCGCCTCGTCCGCCGTTTCCTTCAGGGTCACGATCTGGCCGCGGCGCTGGAAGCCGTCGGCGGTGATCAGGAGCGTCGCCGCGCAATCCTGCAGCCGCGCCGCCACCGCCTGGGCGCCGAATCCGGAAAAGCAGGGCGTGTAGATGGCGCCGAGCCGCGCCACGGCCAGCGTGGCGATGGCCGCCTCGGGCGACATCGGGAGGAAGATACCGACCCGGTCGCTCTCGACGATGCCGAGCCGGGCGAGGGCATTTGCGAGCTTGCTCACCTCCTCGGCCAGCTGGCCATAGGTGAGCGTGCGCGTCTCGCCGCCGTCGCCCTCCCAGATCAGCGCGGGCGACCCCGCGCGGCCGGCGTCGAGGTGACGATCGAGGCAGTTGTCGGCGAGGTTCAGGCGTGCGCCAGGGAACCAGGTGGGCCACGCTGGGCCGCGCGACTCGTCGAGGACGCGCGACGGCCGCCGCATCCAGCGAACCCCGAGATCGCGGACGACTGCGCTCCAGTACCATTCGATATCCGCCACCGAGCGACGCTGGAGCTCGGCGAGGCTGCCCACACCCGTCGCGCGCATCAGCCGGGTGATGCGCGCCCGCTCGATCACGTCGGGCGTCGGTCGCCAGACGATGGCGTCGCTGGCGCCGCTCATCGGGGACCTGGGCTCGAGGGCCGCCGCGACGCCCGCCAGAGCGGGCACTCATCCGAGCCGCCGGGCACCGGCCCGACGGCGCGGCGACGCGTTGGGCTAGACACGCGCCAGAGTCTTCTCCTCGCTGCGCCGGGTGTCAAGCGAATGACCGGCGATCGGCGCTCGACGAGCGGTGACGGTGTGCGGGCCTAGGGCGGGACCCTGGAGCTCGAACCGGCGGCACGGCGCGTCAGGCCCGCAGCTGCCGCGGGGTCGACGAGCCAGATCGCCGGACTCGCCGTGGGACGGACGACCTGGCTCGGATAGACGTCGGGCTGGTACGGGCCCTCCAGGACGGCGGCGAGCGCCTCGGCCTTGTCGCTCCCGGTCACCAGAAACACGACCCGGTCCGCGCGGTTGAGCACGGGTGGCGTCAGGGTGATGCGATGCGCATGGAGCTTCGGCACCCAGGCGGCCACCACCGGCTGGCTCGTCTCGTGGACCGCATTGGTGCCCGGGAAGAGCGAGGCGGTGTGGCCGTCAGGGCCCATGCCGAGGATCACCAGGTCGAAGCGCGGCCATCCGCCCTCGAGACGGCCATGGGCCGCGAAGACCTGACGCAGCTCTCCCGAGTAGCTCGCTGCGGCCTGCGCCGGATCCGGATCCTCGCCGACGATGCGATGGACGTGGGCAGGCGGGATCGGCACGCGGCTGAGCAGGGTGTCGAGGGCCATCCGGTAGTTGCTGTCCGAGTGATCCGGCCCGACGGCTCGCTCGTCCCCCCAGAAAACTTGGAGGCGCGTCCACGGCACGCGCGCCCGGAACGGCTCCGCCTCATCGGCCAGGAGCGTGTTGAGCCCGCGGGGGGTAGAGCCGCCGGACAGCGCCACGAAGGCGACGCCGCGCGCCCCCACCGCCGCCTCGACGCGGGCGCTAAACTCCTCGGCCGCCACCCGGCGCACCGCCGCGGCGTCGGCAAGGACGCGGACGTCCGGCGCTCCGCTCACCGGCGGCTCACGCGAGAAGGCCCACCTCGAGCGCCGCCCGCCGCGCCGCGCCCAGGAGCGCCGCGTGGTCGTTCAGCACGACGCGCACCGGCACGTCCTCCAGCAGCGGCCGGAGCCGCCCCTTGCCGGTGAACGCCGCGAGGAACGCGGGGCCGCGGAGGACTGGAAGGATGCGCGGCGCGATGCCGCCTCCGAGGTATACGCCCGCGGTGGCCAGCATGCGCAGGCCCAGGTTGCCGGCCTCGGCGCCGTAGATCGCCACGAACAGCTCGAGCGCGCGAACGCAGATCTCGGCCCGCTCCTCAAGCCCGACGCGGGAGATGAGAGGCGACGGCTCCTCGTGCTGGAGCATCTCGGCGAGCCAGCCCGGCTCCGCCAGCCCCTGCCCGTCGCGAAGAAAGCGATAGATGTTGTGGAGCCCCGGGCCGGAGAGAACCCGCTCGACGCTCACGTGGTCAACCTCGGCGGCGAGAAAGCGCCACAGGGCAGCCTGGGGCTCGTCCTGGGGGGCCCAGTCGGCGTGGCCGCCCTCCGAGGCTACCGGGCGGTGGCGCTGGCCGTCCCACACGAGGCCCGCCTCCCCGAGGCCGGTTCCCGCGGAGATGACCGCCGCGTTGCCGGTCGGCGTCGGACGTCCGGGCTGGAGCACCGCGAAGTCACCGGCCGGCAGCGCGGCCAGCCCCCACGCGTTCGCCTCCAGATCGTTGATCAGGAGCACACGCTCGAGACCGAGTCGCTGGGCAAGCGATCGGGCGTCGACGATCCACGGGAGGTTCGTCGCCTCGACCCGCCCGTCACGCACAGGACCCGCGATCCCGAGACAGGCGAGCCGAACCAGGCCCGGTGTCTCGGCCAGGAACGTCCTGACGATGGCGTCGAGGCTCGCCTGCTGGCGGCTCTCGTAGGTCCGGGTAATGCCGGGCGCCAGGACCCCGCCCTGGACGTCGAACCACCCGAGGCGCGTGTGCGTGGCCCCGACGTCCCCCGCGAGGATCACGGGGTCACCCGGTGGCGTACCAGCGCCGTCCGTCCTGTTCGATCAGCTCGTTGGCCGCGGCCGGGCCCCACGATCCCGCGGGATAGTTCGGAAAGTCGGGCGGGACCAGGTACCGCCAGGCTTCCAGGATCGGCGTCGCGATCCGCCACGCGGCGTCGACCATGTCGGTCCGGTGGAAGAGCGTGCTGTCCCCGATCATGCAGTCGTAGAGGAGCCGCTCATAGCCGGTCGCCGGGCTGGTCTGGCCGAAGTCCTTATAGCTGAAGTCGAGCTTCACGGTCTCGATCCGTACCTTCGGACCCGGCCGCTTCGCCTTGACCTGGAGCTCGATGCCTTCCTCCGGCTGGATGTGGAGGACGAGGCGGTTCGGATCGATGTCGGCCACCGTCGCGGCCTCCAGGAGCAGGAGCGGGGGCCGCCGGAACTCGACCACGATCTCGGTCCGCCGACGCGCGAGGCGCTTCCCGGATCGGAGGTAGAACGGCACGCCCGCCCAGCGCCAGTTCTCCACGTAGAGCTTCAGGGCCGCGTAGGTCTCGGTCGACGAGGTCGGCGATACCTTCGCCTCCCGTCGGTACGCCGGGACGGGCTGCTCGCCGATCACTCCGTCGCCGTACTGGCCGCGCACCGTCCGGTCCAGGATCTCCTCCGGACTCATGGGGCGGATCGCCTGGAGCACCTTGACCTTCTCGTCCCGGACCGCGTCGGCGGCGAACGAGATCGGCGGCTCCATGGCGACCAGCGCGAGGAGCTGGAACATGTGGTTCTGGATCATGTCGCGCAGCACGCCGGCCGTCTCGTAGTAGTTGCCCCGATCCTCGACGCCCACCGTCTCGGCGACCATCAGCTGGACGTGGTCCACGTACGTCCGGTTCCAAATCGGCTCGAAGAGCCCGTTCACGAACCGGAACACCATGATGTTCTGGACGGTCTCCTTCCCGAGATAGTGATCGATCCGGTAGATCTGATCTTCCCGGAGGACCGCCGCCAGCTCCGCACTGAGCGCCCGGGCCGAATCGAGGTCGTGGCCGAACGGCTTCTCGACGATAACTCGCCGCCACGCTTCCGCGTCCTGGCGGAGGAGGCCCGCCTCGCCGAGACGGCGCGCGACCTCGCCGAAGAGGCTGGGCGGGACGGCGAGGTAGAAGAGCACGCTCCCGCCGGTGCCGTGGCGCTTGGCGATCTCCGCGAGGAGATTCGCGAGCTGGGTGTAGACCGCCGGGTCGGACAGCTCGCCGGATTGGAAGTACATCGCATCCCGCAGCTCCGCCCACAGCGCGTCGTCCACGGGCGCGGTCGCGAATTCCCGGATGTCCCGCGTCTGCTCCTCACGGAACTGCTCGTGCGTCTTCTCCCGCCGGGCCACGCCGACGATGGCGAACTCCCGCGGCAGGAGTCCGGCGGCCTTCAGGTTGTAGAGGGCCGGGACGAGCTTCCGCTTCGTCAGGTCGCCGGCGGATCCGAAGATGACCACCGCGCACGGGGGCGCCGGACGGCCGGGGCCCGACAGCGCGTGCGATCCTTGCCCAGGGGACGTGTCCATTCGCGCCTAACCCCCCGCCGGCCGCTCGACGTGGCCGCCGAACTTGTGTCGCATCGCGGAAAGGACGCGCTCGGCGAACGTATGCTCCTGGCGCGAGCGGAACCGGACGAAGAGGGATGCCGACAGGACGTCCGCAGGGACGCTCTCCTCGATGGCGGCCATCAGGGTCCAGCGCCCCTCGCCGGAGTCCTGGACGATCCCCGTGTACCCCGAGAGCGTCGGGCTTTCGACCAGCGCCTGGGCTGCCAGGTCCAGGAGCCAGGAGCTGACAACGCTGCCGCGCCGCCAGACCTCGGCGATATCCCGGAGCGGGAGCTCGTAACGGTGCGGCTCCGACAGGTCCGTCGATCGCGCGTTGAGCAGGATATCGAAGCCCTCGGCGTAGGCCTGCATGAGCCCGTACTCGATCCCGTTGTGGATCATCTTCACGAAGTGCCCGGCGCCCACTGGACCGCAGTGGAGATACCCCAGCTCGGCGGTTCCGTCGATAACCTCTCGCCCCGGGGTCCGCGGCGTCGAGCCCATGCCGGGGGCCAGCGTGCGAAAGATGGGGTCGAGGCGCGCGATCACCGACGGCACCCCGCCTATCATGAGACAGTACCCGCGCTCGAGCCCCCAGATGCCGCCGCTGGTGCCCACGTCGACGTAGTGGATGCCTTGGCGCGCGAGCGACGCCGCGCG
>Ga0187765_10001166_pt1 | contig 10130 bp, 8 predicted proteins | sample 0216_QUI02_MP05__3_FD_133018 | JGI IMG/M metagenome (GOLD analysis project Ga0187765, IMG submission 133018) | Tropical peat soil microbial communities from peatlands in Department of Meta, Colombia - 0216_QUI02_MP05_10_MG | ecosystem: Environmental > Terrestrial > Soil > Wetlands > Peat ...
ATCCAGAACGCCATCAATTCGAAGGATCACACGACGCTGGTCGCCGCAGTGAAGGCTGCCGGTCTGGTCGACACGCTCTCCGGCACCGGCCCGTTCACGGTGTTCGCGCCAACCAACGAGGCTTTCGCCAAGCTGCCGGCCGGCACGGTTGAAACTCTACTCAAGCCCGAGAACAAGGCGCAGCTCACCAAGATCCTGACGTGCCACGTGGTCGCGGCCAATGCGATGTCGTCAGCGATCAAGAAAATGATCAATGATGACGGCGGCATGCATTCGGTGAAGACCGTCGGCGGCTGCACGTTCACTGCCAAAATGAAGGGCGACAAGCTCATTCTGGTCGACGGCAAGGGCCAGGAAGCCGCGGTCACGATTGCCAATGTGAAGCAGTCGAACGGCGTCATCCACGTTATCGACACCGTGCTGTTGCCGGGCTGATTGTCCTCTGACGCCCGGCGATATGGCGCCTGAATAGCGCCCGAAGGCCCTCTCCCTCTCCCCGGGGAGAGGGCCGCTCGTTTTCAGCCGTTATCGCACGGTAACGTTGACCTTCACGGTCGCGCGGACGGGATTTCCATTGCGTCTGCCGACAATCGCAAAAACAAATGTGTCTTCGCCCTTAAAGCCGGATCGCGGGTTATAGAACACCGAATTCCCCGACACCGAAGCAGCGCCACTTCGCGGCGCTGAGGCGATCGTGATCGAATGGACCTCGGACGTCCGGAAAGTGCGCTGAAAAACAAGACTGCATCGGCTCCCATCGGTGGTGATGTAGGCGTAGGTTTCGACGTCCCAGACGAACCGCCATTGCGGCACCGCGCAGGCGGCTTCCGCCCGCCCGCCAAGGCCACACAGCAAGACTGCCAAAACGAATAATGCGCGCATGATCAGCCCCCAACGGCACCTCTTGGTCGCGCAGCCCGGTATCCGTTAACCAGCCGCTAACCATAAAATGGGCAAATATTGCCGGGGATAGGGGTAATCGTCCACCGCGGCGCTCTACTCCGGCACCGCCAGCGGTGCCTGCTTCCAGTTTGATGACCTAGTTATTGTCCGCGTCCGCGCCGCCCGGGATCGGCGGCCGCGCACGGTTCCTGCCAGGGGACAAAGTGCGCCAGGCAGCAAAGTTACGCATGAGCGACATCACCGCCGCCCCGGCCAGCAATGTGAGCGGCATCAAGCTGCCCGGCCTCGGGGATATCGGCGCATTCTTCAAGCGTGGCGATATCGCGCTGGCCGTCGGTGTCCTTACGATCCTGGTCGTTTTGATTTTGCCGCTGCCGCCGCTCTTGCTCGATTTCGCGCTGGCAATATCGATCATATTCTCCGTGCTGATCCTGATGACGGCGCTGTTCATCCACACGCCGCTCGAATTCTCCGCTTTCCCGACCGTGCTTCTGATCGCGACGATGTTGCGGCTGGCACTCAACCTTGCATCGACGCGACTCATTCTCGCGCACGGGCACGAGGGAACGGACGCCGCTGGCCACGTCATCGAGGCCTTCGGTAATTTCGTGATGAGCGGCAATTTCGTGATCGGCATCATCGTGTTCACGATCCTGATCATCGTGAATTTCGTGGTCATCACCAAAGGTTCGGGCCGCATCGCGGAAGTCGCGGCGCGCTTCCATCTCGACGCAATGCCGGGCAAGCAGATGGCAATCGATGCCGAAATGTCTGCCGGCACGATCGACGAGAAGGAAGCCCGCAGGCGCCGGCAGGTGCTGGAAGACGAAGGCGGTTTCTTCGGCGCCATGGACGGCGCATCCAAATTCGTGCGCGGCGACGCCATTGCCGGCCTGCTGGTGGTGTTCATCAATGTCATCGGCGGCATGATCATCGGCATCGTCCAGCAAGGCCTGAGTTTCGCAGACGCCGCGCACTCCTATACGATCCTCACCGTCGGCGATGGCCTGGTGACGCAGGTGCCAGCCTTGATTGTTTCGACCGCTGCCGGCCTGCTGGTTTCGAAGGCTGGCGTCACGGGCGCCGCCGACAAGGCACTCCTCAGGCAGCTCTCCGGTTATCCGAAGGCGCTCGGCATGTCGGGCGGTGTCATGCTGGTCATGGCGCTGTTGCCCGGTATTCCGATGATCCCGTTTCTCGCGCTCGGCAGCGGCGCAACCGCCCTCGCCTTCATCTTTGACCGACGCAACAAGCTCACGGCCGCCGCCGAAGTCAAAAAGACCGATGCCGAGGCCAAGACCGCCGCAGCGGATGAGCCGATTTCCGCGGCGCTCAAAATCGATGATCTCAAGGTCGAGCTCGGCTACGCCTTGCTGCCGCTGGTCAACGCGCCCGACGGCAGTGACCGCCTCACCGAGCAGATCAAGGCGCTGCGCCGCTCGCTTGCGACCGAAATGGGCTTCGTGATGCCGGCTGTGCGAATCCTCGACAATGTCCAGCTCGACGCCAATGCCTACGTTATCAAGGTGAAAGAGGTCGAAGCCGGCAGTGGCAAGGTTTGGGCCGGTCAGTTCATGGTCATGGATCCTGCTGGCGGCCAGGTGAAACTACCCGGCACCCATACCACCGAGCCGACGTTCGGATTGCCGGCGACATGGATCGACGGGGCATTAAAAGAAGAAGCAACGATGAAGGGCTATACGGTGGTCGACGCCGCCACCGTGCTCTCGACGCATTTGACCGAGCTCCTCAAGAGCAACATGTCCGAGCTGCTCTCCTATGGCGAGGTCCAGAAGCTCCTCAAGGAATTGCCGAAGGAACAGGCCGACCTGGTCAAGGATCTGGTACCGAATCTCATCACGGTGTCCGGCATTCAGCGTGTCTTGCAGTTCCTGTTGGCAGAGCGCGTATCAATCCGCGATCTTGCCACCATTCTGGAAGGCATCGCCGACGGCATCCCCGGTTCACGCAACCCAGCGACGCTCACCGAACACGTGCGCGCGCGCCTCTCGCGCCAGCTCTGCGCCCAGCACACGAGCCCCGGTGGCTATGTCCCGCTGATCGCCCTCTCGGCAAAATGGGAGCAGGCATTCGCCGAGTCGATGATCGGCCAGGGCGATGAGCGTCAGCTCGCGATGCAGCCTTCGCGCCTTTCGGAATTCATCACCTTGGTTCGCGAACGCTTCGAGGAAGCCGCCCGCGAAGGCGAAGCGCCCGTCCTGGTGACGTCCTCGAATATCCGGCCATTCGTGCGTGGCATTGTCGAGCGCTTCCGGGCCCAGACGCCCGTGCTCTCGCAAAGTGAAATTCACCCTCGCGCGCGCCTGAAGACTGTCGGCAGCATATAAGCATTGGCGGCGGTAACGGCCTGAATGGCCAGCCGAAGCGGGCTGGAACGGTTGGCCCTGCCGGAACTTCCGCGAAGTCGCCTTAAATACACGTTATTGCGAGGCAAATTACCTAAATTCACAACGATTCAACGATCCGTGATGCGTCCTTGGGAACTGTGGCGCCGTACCTACGTTAGTGGCTCGAAACAGGGTGAACCTTTCGTCGGGACGGGGCGACGAATGATCAAGAGCCCCGGAGGACGTCGCCATGAACTGGTCGCTTTACACCGCCGACCGCACCACGCACCTCAAGATCGTGGTGGTCGGGCTTGCCGCTGCGCTGTTGATCGCCGTGATCGGCATCTCCGCGCGCGAACTCAATCTCGGCACGGACATTATGACCGCGCAGAGCCCAACCGTGATCAAGGCCGGCGGACCGGTGGTCTTCACCGACCGTAGCGGCCCCACCGTCCGGTAACGCGTTCACGTTTATTCTTGAGCTTCCCCGCACTTGACGCGCCGCACCTGCGGCGCGTTTTTTATGACGTGGTCGAATCAAGAAAAATGACCGACAACACAAGGCTATGACGCTCCGTTCGCACACCGCGCGGCTCCGGCCCGGTCTTGGCGGCTTGCTCCTCGCCTGCCTCATGATGCTGGCTGCACCAGCGGCGAGCGCGCAAGGTGCACCACCGAGTGCAGCGGCCATTGCCGACTACCAGACCAAGCTTGCCCAATATCAGGAGGCGCGCGCACCCTATGAGACACAGGCTGCCGCTTATTGGGACGCGATCGCGGAGAAGCGTCGCGGACGCAATGTGAAACGCCGCGACCACTTGCCGATCACAGCGGACGACTATGTGCTGACTCAGCCGCCGGTTTATTCGGGGCCGCCGCGCCCGGTCGATCCGCGCGCGCCCGGCGCACCGCCGCCGGAGCGGCCAGACATTCCGGTGATTGCCGACTTCCTTCACAACGCCGCAGAACAATTCGGATTCGTGCCCGACCGCCCTGCCAATGACCTCGAGTTCAAGCGCGCTTATGCGCGCGCAGCCCTCGCTGCGGGACTCACCCGCGAACAGATTGTCGGCGTTTATGCCTTCGAAACCGGCGGCAATGGCGCTTACGATTCGCAAGCCGGACTGGTGCCTTACCGGCCCGGCGCGCGGGCAATTTCACCGGCCATTGGTTACAACCAATTGCTCAGCACAAATTCCGTTTCGCTTCTTGCCGAACATGGCGGCCGGCTCGCGGCAGCGCTGCGTCAGAAAGCGAGCGCGCTAAACGGGAATGCAAAGGTTGTCATGGAGCGCAAGATCGACGCCTTTAAGCGCATGGTCGCATTCAGCCGCACGGTGCCGGACCGCTGGAGCGAACAGGACCGGCTGGCCAAGACTACGGCCGGTGGCTACGGCATCCACGCGGCTGTGCTCGATATCGACATTGGGCCACTGTTGCAGGTGCAAAAGCTGGTTAACTCGGTGCACTTCGCGCGCGCCAAGGGCTATACGGCCCCGCTCACCGCCGCCGAGCTGGAATTGATGAATCTGACCGGCGACAGCACGGGCCTGGACATGGTGACCATGCCGCAAGAGTTGCGCGCGCGCGTGCCGACCGCGAATTTTTTCCAGCAGCAGGGTTACGAGCGCAATCCGGTCGCGCGCCGCACTGGTGTAGTCGGCAATCTTATTGCCGACATTCAAGCGAAGATGGGCCAGGGTGCACAGGCACAAGGCTCGCGCGAACTGGCGGCCGCTTTTTAGATTCGTACGACAGAACGTGGTGGCAGTTAGCGTTGCTCGCCGGCAATTTCCTCGACCAGATCGACGACACGGCGCCGCAACTTCGAGTCCTTGATGTTGGTAAAGGCCTTGGTGAGGGCCAGGCCATCGGTGCTCGACAGGAAGTCGGACACATAGTCGGCGACCGGAGCCTTCGAGGACCCATCTTCGTTTTGCTTGGCCCCCGAGACGCCCTCAAAGAAGAACGAGACCGGCACTTTGAGGATCTGGGCGATGTGCTGGAGCCGGCTGGCGCCAATGCGGTTTGTCCCTTTCTCGTATTTCTGCACTTGCTGAAAGGTCAGCCCGAGTTTTTCGCCAAGTTTTTCCTGGCTCATCGCCAGCATGAGCCTGCGCATGCGAACGCGCGATCCGACATATTTGTCCGTAGGGTTCGGAGCCTTCTTTGCCATCATCTGGATTTGCCGCAACAGTAAGTTGTTAAGGGGGCTTTTGGTTCAGAAATGGCGAAACAAGGATAGGTTGCGCCGGGACAAACTACATCGCAACGTGTGCGTGCTGTCATTAAAGGAACGCCGCTTTTTTATTAGGTATCATCTAACAAACAACGCGAGCGGAATGCCGCCGCCCGCGGTTCGGCATTTTCCCGTCGAGATTCCGCCGAAGCGTTCCTGGACGGCGACGCCCTTCCCTCAGCCCTCTCCGGCACCGAGCTGGTTGAAGCGGGCCTTCTGCTCATCCGTAAGCAATCCGTAGAAAGCATCCAGCTCCGGTTCGACGATCTTGATCGCGTCCAGCATGGCGTTGAGCCGCTCCTGCATCAGCGTGACACGTCCCGGCGGCGTCAGGCTCTGCTCCTTCGGGCAATTGGCCTTAAGAAGCGTCGCCGCCCGCGTTGTCGCGTCATTGAGCGAATCGAGCGCGACACGTTGCGCGTCGGTCGGCTTGATCGACTGGGCGATCCGATCGACCGGCACGTTCGTCGCCTTGATCTGCTGCTCGCCGCAGGCCTGTGAGAGATCGACAAGGCGATTGCCGCGTCGCGCCGACCGCGTTGATGCTGGCTGCTGTGCAGGGCTGACGACGTTGAAGCGAGCTTTCTGCTCGTCGGTCAAGGAATCATAAAAACGTTGCAGGGGCGGTTGCACAATGTTGATTGCCAGCAGCATCGCTGCGATCCGCTTGTGCATCGCGGCCATTCGTCCCGTCGGTGTGCTCGGGAGATCATCGGGGCAGGCAGCCTTCAGGGCATCCATCGCTTTTCCGGTCGCATCCTTGAACTCGGTTAAAGCGGCCTGCTGCGCTTCATTGGGCGCAACTGTCTTCGAAATCTGTTCGATCGGCCAGTTGGTCAACGCAGGCACTTGCGCGCCGCAAACAACCGGGCCGCTCTCCGTTGACGGTTCGCGGATTACGCGGCCGTGCCGTCCGTACCGAACGCGTTCGGCGTAGTCTGGCCCTTCATACGCATAGGGCCCGAACAGGCCGACATAGAAATCATCGTAGGCGTAGGGCCAGAATGCGTCATACGCGTAGGGCCAGAATGTGTAATCGAGAAAGTCCCAATAGGCATAGGGCCAGAACAGCCCGCCGAACCAGCCGATCGCAATGATCGGGTGATAGTGATTCCACCACCATCCACCGTGCCCGTGCCAGTTATGGTTTGCAAACTGGCCACGGAAACTGCCGTGCGAGAGCGCCCAGTGTCGTCCGGTGCCGGCAGAAGCAAAAGCGCTGTTGCGAAGAAGCGAAGCGCGCGCCGTGCCGCGCACGGAACCGGTCACCAGGTTGTTATTGAAGCCTCTACCACTCGAGAGGGCAGCCAAACTGCCGGACCGATTGAGCCTGAATCCGCGTGATCCAAAGTACCTTGCCGAAGGGTGAATACCGTTAAACGAGCGCGCGTACCCGCGTGAAATCCCACTGCTTGTGAAGGCACGGCTGCCGGTAAACCCCCGAAACCCGCTGGCGCCGTGGAAAGCACGAACACCACCACCACCGCTGAACGCGCGCGCACCGCCGCCGCTGAAAGCCCGGCCACCGCCGCCACCCCCGCCGCCGGCATGACCACCGTGACCACCAATGCCAGCTGCATCCGCGATGGCGATCGAAAGCGCGACCGCAAAAAGAGAAATCATGGCAACGGATGCAATTCGTTCGACCGTTGATATTTGAGTCTTGCGACAATGACTCACAGGCCACCCCCTTGCCGCGTCAACGCGGACAGAACTGGCGCGGGCCGTCAATTATTGTTGGTGTCGATTTTTCTTTTTTGGCGCGCGGCCAACAGGCTCAATATGAGCCCCGCCTTTCCCTATTAGTGGGTCAGCGAAATAGCGACCTTGATCTAACGCAAAAGGCCCCTTTAGCGGTATCAACATTGAGTAAAAAAGGTGCCGAAATCCGCCGCCAAAAGCGGGCGCAGTGCGGGCGCGTCCGCGCGGTCCTGGATTTTCTCGTTGAGATTCTGCCGAAGCGTCCTTAGTCGGGTCTTCGCGTTACGCGGGCGCGCCGCCGGCGGTAAAGCGCAACGCCGCAATGCGGTCGAGCTCGGTCTGCTCGCGCGCATTCTCTTCGGCCTTTTCGCGCTGCTGGTCGCGCTCGTCGAGCATCTCGACCTTCTTGAGCTCCTCGAAAGCCTCGCCCAGCGCCGCCTTGGCGTCCTCAAGCTGGACGCGCAGTTCGTCGGTTGAGTGCCTGAGGTTCTCGCGCCGCGTGGTCGCGGCCTTGGCGTAGGTCGGATAGGCGAAATGAGCGGGGTCGTGGATGCCCGCGCGGTCCTGCTCGACCTTGATCTCACGCTCGAGTTCGCCCGCGATACGGTCGAACTCGGCAATCATCGCCTCGATCTGGGCGACCTTTCGACGTTTCTCGTCGACCTGGAACTTTTTCAGACGAATGAGGGTTTCGCGTGACTTCATCGACTAGGTACTCCCCGAAGCCCCCGAATAAGCGGCCGCGACTTGGGCGATGCCAACAGCACAGCGGACCGGTATTCCGGACCAATCCAGGGGACTGTGCCCCAATAACGTTAGTTTTGTGTTTCTTCGCCCCGCAAAATTCGCTCTAACCGCAAATACCCCTCCGCCATACTGGTTGCTTCTTCCTTACTTTGCGCCAGGAAGGCCTCCAGCGGCTTGTGCAGGGCGATCGCCTCGTCGACCTCCGGGCTCGACCCCGTCCGGTAGGCACCCAGGCGGATCAATTCTTCCATGTCCGAATAGGTCGCCATGACCTGGCGCGCCCGGTTGATGGCCGGCAGATAGGCCGGGTCGGCGGCCCGCGGCATGGTGCGCGAGATGGACTTGAGCACGTTAATGGCCGGATAGCGGCCGCGCTCGGCAATGGCGCGCTCCATGACGATGTGACCGTCCAGGATGCCGCGGACAGCATCGGCCACCGGCTCGTTATGGTCATCGCCATCAACCAGCACGCTGAAGATGCCGGTGATCGTACCCTTCTCCGTCCCTGGACCCGCCCGCTCCAGCAGACGCGGCAGCTCCACGAAAACCGTCGGGGTGTAGCCCTTGGCGGTCGGCGGCTCGCCGGCGGACAGGCCGATCTCTCGCTGGGCCATGGCAAAGCGGGTGACCGAGTCCATGAGGACCAGCACGTCCTTGCCGAGGTCGCGGAAGTACTCCGCAATGGCGAGCGTCAGGTATGCAGCCTGGCGGCGCATCAGCGCCGGTTCGTCGGAAGTCGAGACAACCACGACCGAACGCGCAAGACCTGCCGCGCCAAGATCGTCCTGCAGGAACTCCTGCACCTCGCGGCCGCGTTCGCCGACGAGGCCGATCACTGAAATGTCGGCCGCCACGTTGCGCGCCAGCATGGACAGCAGCACCGATTTACCCACGCCGCTGCCGGAAAAAATGCCCATGCGCTGGCCGCGGCAGACCGTGAGGAAGGTGTTGAGGGCACGCACACCCAGATCGAGCGGCTCGCCGACCCGCATGCGCGCGTGTGCCGGCGGCGGCGAGCTGCGGTAGGGATAGGGCGCCGGGCCTGGCGGCAGCGGCCCCTGCCCGTCAATCGGCTCGGCGCGCGCATTCACGACGCGGCCAAGCCAGCGCTCGGATGGGCGGATGGCGCCAGCCGCGCTGGAGACCACCGCGCGGCAGCCGCGCCGGACGCCATCGAGCGCGGCGAAAGGCATTGCGAGCGCGTGGCCGCCAGAGAAGCCGACAACCTCGCACGGGATCGAGCGGCCTGCACCGGTCTCGATGGTCAGCCGCGCGCCAACCGACATGGCGTGGATCGGCCCCGCGACTTCAACCATCAGGCCGCGCACAGAGACGACGCGGCCGTAAATCTCGACGCCGTCGATGTCAACGATTTGCTCGGCAAGAGCTTTCACGATTGCCCCTTCATCGATGTCCGCTCGCAACGACAAGCCGCCAACTTCTCGCGACAGAGCCGCCATAAACCCGTCCTTAGGCTTACCGGTGCGGCGGTTCCGTTAACTCGGTGTTTACCCGCGTCGTTAATCATTGGGTCATTCGTCCACGGGACTCAGGCTTAGAATCGCCCAGCCAGGACGGAAGGGGCGAGTCTTCAGAGTCGGTTACACCCGACTCTTAAACTAGGGCATTAGACAGGACGTGGCCAAAAAACCACTCTCTGGCAACATCTTACGCCGATTCGGGCGCTTCTGCCTACGGCACGCTTGCAGGGGAGAATCAGGTTTTGTTAACCATGCCTCTATAGTGTCGATTCGGTTTGTCCCACCGCGTTTTTTTCAAACTCGCCGCGATTTTGCGGCGTGACCCAAGGGCCCGGTTGCGGCGAGAAGGGGACTTAAATGCGCGTTCTACTCATTGAAGACGACAGCGCGACCGCACAATCCATCGAGCTGATGCTCAAATCCGAGAGCTTCAATGTCTACACGACGGATCTCGGCGAAGAGGGCGTCGACCTCGGCAAACTCTACGATTACGACATCATCCTGCTCGACCTGAACCTGCCAGACATGTCGGGGTTCGAGGTCCTGCGCTCTCTCCGCGTCTCAAAGGTTAAGACGCCGATCCTGATCCTGTCCGGCCTCGCCGGCATCGAGGACAAGGTCAAAGGTCTCGGCTTCGGCGCCGACGACTACATGACCAAGCCGTTCCACAAGGACGAGCTGATCGCGCGCATCCACGCGATCGTGCGCCGC
>Ga0187765_10001168_pt1 | contig 10125 bp, 7 predicted proteins | sample 0216_QUI02_MP05__3_FD_133018 | JGI IMG/M metagenome (GOLD analysis project Ga0187765, IMG submission 133018) | Tropical peat soil microbial communities from peatlands in Department of Meta, Colombia - 0216_QUI02_MP05_10_MG | ecosystem: Environmental > Terrestrial > Soil > Wetlands > Peat ...
CGCGCATGATGGCGGCGATCCCGGTCCGCGCCACCTCGACGAGGCCAAGCGGCAGCATCAAGGCAATGAACTGTTCAATCTTGTCACTGGCACCGGTGATCTCGAACACGAAGCTTTCGGTCGTTGCATCAATTACCCGCGCACGGAAGGCATCGGCCAGCCGCAGCGCCTCGACCCGATTCTCCCCCTTGCCCTTGACCTTCACCATGGCGAGTTCGCGCTCGATCGCATTCCCGGCAAGCGTCATATCCACCACGTGATGGACCGGCACCTGCCGGTCGAGCTGGTTCTTGATCTGCTCGATCACCATGGGTGTCCCGGTCGTGACGATGGTAATCAGCGAAAGATGCTGCCGGTGCTCGGTCTCCGACACCGTCAGCGACTCGATGTTGTAACCGCGGCCGGAAAACAGACCGATCACGCGGGCCAGCACGCCCGGTTCATTGTCGACCAGCACCGAGAGCGTGTGGGTCTCGGCTTTCTGCGCCGTCGGCGCGGCTGGATAGTGGCTTGTTGTGGGAGCGTTCATCACACCATCACCTTGCCTTCTTCGGTGATCGCGTCTTCAACACTGACGCCGGCGTCACCAAGCAACATTTCATTGTGCGCTCGTCCCGACGGAATCATCGGGAAGCAGTTTTCCTTCGGATCGACGACACAGTCGAACAACACTGGCTTGTCGACGTCGATCATCTCCTTAATGGCACGATCCAGATCGCCGGGTTTCTGGCAGCGAATGCCATGCGCATGCATCGCTTCTGCCAGCTTCACGAAATCCGGCAAGGCCTCGGAATAGCTTTCGGCATAGCGGCCGCCGTGCAGCAATTCCTGCCACTGCCGCACCATGCCCATGTAGCCGTTGTTTAGAATGAATATCTTGATCGGCAGCCGGTATTGAACCGCGGTCGAGAGCTCCTGCATCGTCATCTGCACCGAGGCCTCCCCCGCGATGTCGATGACGAGTGACCCTGGATGCGCGAGCTGCACGCCGACCGCAGCCGGCAGCCCATAGCCCATGGTGCCCAGCCCGCCGGACGTCATCCAGCGGTTCGGCTCCTGGAAGCCGTAAAACTGCGCCGCCCACATCTGGTGCTGACCGACCTCGGTGGTGATGTAGACGTCCTTGTCCTTGGTCAGCTCGTAAAGCCGCTGGATCGCATATTGCGGCTTGATCACATCATTCGATGGCTTGTACGCGAGTGATTTGCGCGCACGCCATTTGTCGATCTGTGTCCACCACATCTGCAGCGTCTTTTTGTCCGGATGAATCGCGCTGGTGCGCCACAGCCGCACCATGTCTTCGAGCACGTGCGCACAGTCACCGACGATCGGCACGTCGACCTTGACGTTCTTGTTGATCGAAGATGGATCGATGTCGACGTGAATCTTTTTCGAGCCGGGCGAGAATGCATCCAGCCGTCCGGTGATGCGGTCATCGAAGCGTGCGCCGATACAGATCATCACGTCGCAATCGTGCATCGCCATGTTGGCTTCGAGCGTGCCGTGCATACCGAGCATTCCGATCCACTTGGGATCGGCGGCCGGAAACGCGCCCAGCCCCATCAGCGTCGACGTGATCGGATAGCCGGTCAGTTTGACAAGCTCACGCAGCAGATCGCATGCGGCCTTGCCGGAATTGACCACGCCGCCGCCGGTATAGAACAGCGGCCGCTTGGCGTGGGCCATCAGGTCGATCGCTTGCTTGATCTTATCCAGGTCACCTTTGACCTTTGGCTTGTAGCCGGTGTGCGGGAAATCTCTCGGCCGCGAATAGATTCCCTTGGCGAACTGAATGTCCTTCGGCACGTCGACCACGACCGGGCCGGGCCGGCCGCTCGACGCGATGTGAAATGCCTCGTGCAGCACACGCGGCAGATCTTCGATGCGCTTCACCAGATAATTGTACTTGGTGCACGGGCGCGTAATGCCAACCGTGTCGGCTTCCTGAAAGGCATCGTTGCCGATGAGATGCGTCGGCACCTGGCCCGTAATGCAAACGACCGGGACTGAATCCATCAGGGCGTCGGTCAGGCCGGTGACTGCATTGGTGGCGCCGGGGCCGGAGGTGACGAGGACGCAGCCGACCTTGCCGGTCGAGCGCGCGTAGCCCTCGGCCGCGTGCACGGCGCCCTGCTCATGTCGCACGAGAACGTGCCGCACCTGATTTTGCGCGAAGATGGCGTCATAGATCGGCAGCACCGCGCCACCCGGATAACCGAACAGATGCTCAACGCCCTGATCGGAGAGCGCCTGAATCACCATTTCAGCGCCGGTCATTTCGCGTGTCATGACATTCCCTTTCGTCGACTGATCGCCCGCTCCGCCAAGCCAAAGTACAAGCCAATAAAAAAGGCCCGTAACGGGCCACGTCCGGACGCTCGCCTGTGGTCCCTGCCTAGGACCCAGCCAGCGCCCGAACCTCTACGACAAGAGTAATAATATTGCGTAACACTGTCTCTGCCCGTACTTTCATTGCGCGGCTTTATAATAGGGGCATAAGGCCCGGTCAAGCACAAAACAGCATCATTTGTGGCCAGAAAGCTGGGCCAGAACGACGGAAAGGGCTTTTTCGGGCGTTTCCCATAGCCAATCCTTCATCTGGTTACGAAACCAGGTGACCTGGCGCTTCGTGTAGCGGCGCGTGTCCATGACGGCGCCGGCCGCAGCCTCCTCGATCGAAATCTCGCCGTTGAGGTGCCGGATCAGCCAAGGCACGCCGTGCGCCTTCATCGCCGGCAGCAGGGGATCGAGATTGCGGGCGGCCAGCCTTTTCACCTCGTCCAGCGCGCCCTCGCGCAACATCGTGGCAAAGCGCACCTCTATTCGTCTCACCAATTCCTTGCGATCGCAGCTGAGGAAGATTTTGACCGCCTGGCCGGGATCAATCAAAGCCGGCATTCCTGCCTTGTGCCACTCCGATAACGGACGTCCGGTCGCCAGCACCACTTCCAGCGCGCGCGCGATGCGCGAGCGATCATTGATCATCAGACGCTGCGCGGCAGCCGGATCCTTCAGCGACAGTTCAGCGTGCAGCGCCGGAGCGCCTTCGCGCTGCAATCGGCCGCGGACGTCGGCGCGAACGTCCGCGGGGATCGGCGGCACGGCGGCAAGGCCTGTAGTCAGGGCTTTGAAATAAAGGCCGGTGCCGCCGACGAGAACCGGCACGCGCCCCTGCTCCGCAATTTCCCTGATCGTTGTTTCGACGTCGCGACACCATCGCCCGACGGAGTAATTCACCGCGGCATCGACAAAACCATACAGTCGATGTGAGACCCGTGCCTCATCCTCCAATGTCGGCCGCGCAGTGATGATACGCAGATCACGATACACCTGCATGGAATCGGCATTGACGATGACCCCGCCAAAGCGCTCCGCCAGATCGAGCGCCAGCGCCGACTTGCCGCTCGCTGTTGGCCCTGCAATAAGCACCGCTCTGGCCGTTGTCATAGTGCCGCCTTCGTTTCGGCCGTGATAGCACGAGAACTCACCATGCGTTGGAGACAGACTTGACGCTCATTAGACCGTTTCGGGCCTTGCGGCCCGCGCCCGGCCGCGCGGGAGAGGTACTGGCACCACCCTATGATGTCCTCTCCACCGCGGAAGCGCGCAACCGGGCCAAAGGCAAGCCGTGGAGCTTTTTGCATATTTCAAAGCCTGAGATTGATCTCGACCCGGCCACCGACCCTTACGACAAGGCCGTCTACGCCAAAGCGGCTCAAAACCTCAACCGCATGGTTGCAGACGGCGTCCTGACGCGTGACAGCAAGCCTTGTTATTACGTCTATCGGCTCACTTGGCGCGACCGCAGCCAGACCGGCCTCGCGGCCATCGCCTCGCTCGAAGCCTATGCAACCAACCGTATCCGCAAGCACGAGCTGACGACGCCAGCAAAAGAAGATGATCGCGTCCGCCAAATTGAAGCTATCAATGCCCAGACGGGTCCGGTGATGAGCGGCTATCCGAATGCGCCGGCCATTGACGATATTTTGGCACAAGCAGCAGCCGGCAAACCCGAAGTCGATGTCACCGCCGACGACGGCGTGCGCCATCAACTTTGGACGATTTCCAACGACGCGACTATCGACAAGCTCACGCGAGCATTCGAGGCGCTGCCCGCTATCTATATTGCCGACGGCCATCACCGTTCAGCGGCGGCCGCCCGCGTCTCCGCGGCCCGCAAGGGCGACGGTTCGCATAGCTATTTCCTGTCGGTGATCTTCCCCGAACACGAAATGACCATCCTCGACTACAATCGCGTGGTGAGAGATCTCAACGGCTTCAGTCCGGCGCAATTTCTTGCCGAACTGCGGAAGAAATTCACCGTAACAGCATCCGGCCGCCCGGTGCGGCCGACATCGTCACATGAATATGGGATGTACCTGGACGGCGGCTGGTACAGGCTTTCGATCCGGCCCGACCTGGTTCCAGACGACCCAATCGGACGGCTGCCAATCACCGTACTCACGCGCAACATCATCGAGCCCCTGCTGGGTATTCGTGATCCGCGTACAGACAAGCGCATCGATTTCGTTGGCGGCGCTCGCGGCTTGGAGGAACTTGAGAAGCGCGTGAAGTCGGGCGAGATGGCGGTCGCCTTCGCGCTTTATCCCACACAGATGCGCGACCTGATGGCCGTGGCCGATGCCGGCGGCATCATGCCGCCGAAATCAACCTGGTTCGAGCCCAAGCTCGCCGACGGCATGGTCAATCACGTGCTGGATTGACGAAAACGCCGGCGCTCGCAGGCGCCGGCGCACAGCTTGAAAGATAGTCTCTACTGCAGGCTCAACGCCACAAAGCTCGGATCCCCGTCAGGCGTGACGACCAGCAGGACAGCGGCTTTTTTGCCGTCCTTCTTGAGCTTCTCGATGCGTTGCTGCAACTCTGCGGCATTTGTGACCGGCTGCTGCTGAACCTCGGCAATGACCATTCCCGGCGCGAGACGTTTCTCGGACGCGGGCGAGTTGGGGTCGACGCCCGTGATCAGCACGCCTTTCACTTTGTCCTTGATGTTGTGTTTTTTGCGGAGGTCGTCGGTCAGATTGGCAAGATCAAGGCCGAGCGCTTTCTTGACGACCGGTTTTGCGTCCGGCGTTGAATCCTTTTTGGGGTCGAGCGCCGCCTGTTTTTTCTCGTCCTCAAGACGGCCGAGCTTGACGGTTTTCTTTTCTTCCTTGCCTTTGCGAATGATGACGACTTCCACGTCCTTGCCGACCGGCGTATCAGCAACGATCTTCGGCAGGTCGCGCATTTCCTTGATGTCTTTGCCGTCGAATTTGACAACGACATCACCCGGTTCAATGCCGGCAGGTTTGGCAGGGCCTTTGTCATCGATGCCGGCAATCAGCGCGCCGCGCGCCGGCTTGATGCTCAGGCTTTCGGCGATCTCGTCGCTCACCTGCTGGATGCGCACGCCGAGCCAGCCGCGGCGCACTTCCTTGAACTCGCGCAGTTGATCGATCACGGGCACCACGGTCTTTGATGGCACAGCAAAGCCGATGCCGATCGAGCCACCCGACGGTGAAATGATTGCCGTGTTCACGCCGATCACTTCGCCGTTCAGATTGAACAGTGGTCCACCCGAATTGCCGCGGTTAATGGCGGCATCGGTCTGAATGTAGTTGTCATAGGGTCCCGACTGAATGTCGCGGTTGCGTGCCGAGACAATACCGGCGGTTACCGTACCGCCAAGACTGAACGGGTTTCCGATCGCAATGACCCATTCGCCCAGCCGCAGCTTGTCGCTGTCGCCAAATTTGACCGCCTTGAGCGGCTTGATCGGTGTGACCTTGAGCAATGCAAGGTCGGTCTTCTGATCGCGGCCCACAACTTCAGCTTTGAGCGTAGTACCGTCATTGAGAATGACGTTGACTTCGTCGGCATCCGCGATGACGTGGTTATTCGTGACGACCAGTCCAGATGTGTCAATGATGAAACCCGAACCGAGCGAGTTGACGCGGCGAGGGGTAGGTGTCTGGCCGTTCTGCCCATTCTGACCGCCCTGCCCGCGCCGGTTCTTGAAGAACTCCTCGAAGAATTCCTCGAACGGCGAACCCGGCGGCAACTGGGGCATCGCGCCGCTGCTCAGATCCACCGACTGTTTGGTGGAGACGTTGACCACGGCGTCAATGACCTGTTCTGCAACATCGGCAATGCCGTCCGGCCCGCGCGCCGCGGCCGGCACGGTCAATGCCGGCCACGCGATGGCAGCAGCGGTCAAAAGGGCCAGGCCGGCGCGGCCGACAGGAATAGAGCGGATGAAGAAGGATGCGCCCATGGGCGTCGAGTCTCCTTAGAGTAAGGTTTTAAAGAGAGTGGCCCTGACTTCGGGGCGTTTCAAGGGCACCACAAATCAATACCACGGTAGGCTGTTGACGGTCGTCACCCCCGCACCAGCCAGACCAAGGCCAGGCCAACGATGGCAGAGCCAATTCCGATCAGCCGCATCGATACATCCGGGGTTTGCAGCACACTCGTCATTGCACGCTTGGCCGCCTCTGGAAATGCCGCGAAGACCAAGCCTTCAATGACAAAAACCAGTCCCAGCGCGGCCAAAAAGTCAGACATACCGCCCGTGCGCGTCCACTAGCGGGGAGACGCTGGGGTCGCCGGGGCGGACGTCGAATTGTCCCGCGCCTTGCCCAACGGATCGTTGAAATACCGGAAGAAACTGGAATCCGGCCGCAGCAGCAGCCGGGTGTCATTCTGCTTAAGGCCATGCTCGTAGGCCTGCATCGAGCGGTAGAAAGTGAAGAAGTTCGGATCCTGGTTGAAGGCGTCGGCGAAAATCTTGTTCCGGGTCGCATCGCCCTCACCGCGAATTTGCTCCGACTTCGAAGTTGCGTCGGCAACCAGGACCGTGACCTCACGATCGGCTCGCGAGCGGATTTCCTGCGCACGCTGCGCGCCTTGTGCACGGAATTCGGCGGCTTCGCGCTGGCGTTCCGTTTGCATCCGTTGATAGACCGCCTGGCTATTCTGCTCCGGCAGATCCGCACGACGGATACGCACGTCGACGACCTGTACGCCGTAGCTCGTTGCCTCTCGGTCGACCAGTTCGCGAATACGCGCCATCAATTCGGAGCGCTGGTCGCGTACCACGTGCATGAACGTGACCTCGCCGAGCACGCGGCGCAGCGCCGAATTGAGCAGGATGGAGAGCTGCGAATTTGCGCCCGTGATCGAACCAAGCGTCTGATAGAAACGCAGCGCGTCCTTGATGCGGTACCGTGCGAACGCGTCGACCACAAGACGCTTCTGGTCGGAAGCGATCACTTCCTGCGGCGGCGCCTCCAGATCAAGAATTCGCTTGTCCAGATAGACAACTGAATCAATGAACGGCGCCTTGAAGTTAAGCCCGGGCTCGTCGACCACACGGACCGGCTGGCCTAGGCGGATCACCAACGCCTGCTCGGTCTGGTAAACAGAGAACAGCGACGAGTAGGCAACGATGAGTGCGGCGACGGCAAATACTGCGACGATGCCGCCAATGAAATTGAGTCTCATGGCCGACCCCCCGTCGCGTTCTGGCCGCGCGCCTGCGGCGGACGAGAGAGCTCATTGAGCGGCAGATAAGGCACGACTCCGCTGCCACCCGGACCGGAATCCAGAATGATCTTGTCGGTGCCGCCAAGTACCCGTTCCATGGTTTCGAGGTACATGCGCTCGCGCGTCACGTCCGGAGCTTTCTTGTACTGCTCGAAGATCTTCAGGAAGCGCGACGTCTGACCGGTTGCTTCTGCGACAGTCTGTTCACGATAGGCTTCGGCTGCCTGCACGATTTGCGCGACGCGACCGCGCGCTTCGGGAACGACGCGATTGGCGTAGGTCTGCGCCTCGTTCTGCGCACGCTCCTGATCGATGCGGGCGGCCTGCACATCGCGCAAGGAATCGATCACTTGAGCCGGCGGATCAACCTTCTGCAATTGCACTTGCTGTACGATGACGCCGGCGCCGTAGTGATCAAGGACCTTCTGCATGAGGTCCTGCACCGAAAGCTCGATGCTCTGGCGAGCGACGGTCTGGATTTCGCGGCTGTCGGAGCGCCCGATCACTTCGCGCATCGCGCTTTCCGCCACCGCCTTAACCGTCCCTTCGGGGTTCTGGATGTTGAACAGAAACTCGCCGACACCAGTCGGTTTGACCTTCCACAGCACCGAGAAATCGACGTCAACGATATTCTCGTCGCCGGTTAGCATCAGGCTCTCTTCAGGGACATCGCGCACGGTGGTGCCGCCGCGCCGGATGTCGTCAACGACGCGCATGCCGATGTCGATCTTGTTGACGCGCAGCGCCTTGGGTGTGAGCACCTTCTCGATCGGATAGGGCAGATGGTAGTTCAGGCCGGGCTGCACTTCCCGGACCTCCTTGCCAAACCGCAGCACCGCGCCGAGTTCATCCGGCTCGACTCGAAAGAAGCCGGAAAAACCCCAGAGCACCAGAAGGCCAAGCGCGATCAGCGCGAACCCGCGGCCGCCGAAATTTCCGCCGGGCAGGTAACGCCGCAATTTGTCCTGGCCGCGTCGGAGGATTTCCTCCAGATCCGGCGGCGTTGGTCCGGGCGACTGCGGTCCGGAGCCCCACGGCCCCTTGCCGCCCGGGCCCCAGGGGCCGCCGCCGCCCTGATTGCTCCATGGCATTGAAATGGTCTCCCGCGCCGGAGTTCTTGCCCGGCTGCCTATAGTTGGGAGGGGTTATAGGGGACGCCAAGCCCCGTTACAACGCGCCGCCATGCCGCATTTTTCCGGCGATTCAGCGTCTTACATAGGTCGCCAGAGTGAAATTGGCGTCATCATCCGGCCCGGCATAGTGATCCTCACGCCAGATTTCCTGCCAGACCTCCGGATCGATCGGCGGAAACACCGTATCGCCTTCCGGAGCCAGGTGCACGTGCGTGATTTCCAGCCTGTCAGCCATGGGCATTGTGGCGGCGAATATATCGCTGCCACCGATCACCATGATTTCATCGACGCCGTGCTTGGCCGCGTCTGCACGCGCGAAGCTGAGCGCCGCATCGAGACTGGTCGCCAAAACAGCGCCCGGCGCGACCAAAGTCAGGTCGCGTGAGAGCACAATGTTGGTTCGCCCCGGCAGCAGCTTCCCGATCGACTCGTGCGTCTTACGCCCCATGACCACCGGACGATTCAGTGTCACTTTCCGGAAGTGCTGCAAATCGGATTTCAACCGCCATGGCAGCTGGCCATCACGGCCAATGACCTGATTCTCACCGATCGCTGCGACCAGCACGATTTTCATCACTGCGCGCCTTTACGCCCGATCGAAAAGGAGGCGGGAAGCAGAGAGAAGAACGCAGACTTCTTTGTGCTCATACGATCATCTGCATAGGTCAATTGTTCTGACATTTCCCTAACGGCCGAACGTTCGACGCGGAACACACGTACACGGAAAACACCGGCCAAATGGGCCGAAGTCCTCTCTTAAAATCATCTTAGTTCGATGCGTACAAACAGCGACAACGAGATGATCGCTTATTGGCAAACGCTATACGGCAACTTCCGCCTTGATGTGCGGATGCGGATCGTAGTTTTCGATCGAAAAGTCCTCATAGCGAAACGCGAATATATCCCGCACCGCCGGATTGACACGCATCGAGGGCAAGTGACGCGGCGCGCGGCCCAACTGTAGTCGCGCCTGCTCAATGTGATTGAGATACAAGTGTGCATCGCCGAACGTATGAACAAAGTCTCCCGGTTTGTAGCCGGTCACTTGCGCGACCATCAGCGTCAGAAGCGCATAGGACGCGATATTGAACGGCACACCGAGAAACACATCGGCCGAGCGTTGGTAGAGCTGGCACGAAAGCTTGCCGTTGGCGACATAAAACTGGAACAGACAATGGCACGGCGGCAGCGCCATTTTGTCGACATCCGCCGGGTTCCATGCGGTGACGATCAACCGCCTTGAGTCCGGATTGCGCTTGATCATTTCGATGACGTGGCTGATCTGATCGATGGTCTTGCCGTCCTTTGCAGGCCATGACCGCCATTGCTGGCCGTAGACCGGGCCAAGGTCGCCACGTTCGTCAGCCCACTCATCCCAGATGCGAACACCGTGTTCTTGCAGATATTTCACATTGGTGTCGCCTGCCAGAAACCAGAGGAGCTC
>Ga0187765_10001169_pt1 | contig 10111 bp, 11 predicted proteins | sample 0216_QUI02_MP05__3_FD_133018 | JGI IMG/M metagenome (GOLD analysis project Ga0187765, IMG submission 133018) | Tropical peat soil microbial communities from peatlands in Department of Meta, Colombia - 0216_QUI02_MP05_10_MG | ecosystem: Environmental > Terrestrial > Soil > Wetlands > Peat ...
CATCCCCGCCGGGGATGGGAGCGGCTGTACGTGGACCACGTGCAGCAGGCCGACACCGGCGCGGACCTCGACTTCCTCGTCGGGTCGAGCGGCGAGGCCGTCAGCCGCGATTCGCACTGACGCTAGTGCTACCTGGGCGCCAGGCGTAACGCCGGCTGGGATGCGGGGAACAGGCGGTCCAGGTGGTAGTCGATGACGGCCTGGGCCTGCCCGGGCGAGGACTGGCCGCCGAGGACGCTGGTGCCCAGTCCCGCGGACATGGCCATCAGGCTGAAGGCTTCCAGGTCCGGGTCCAGCTGGGCTGGCGTGTCGCCGGCGGCCTGGGCGGCTCGCAGCTGGGCGGCGATCACGTCCATCACGGCGGCTGAGTTCCGGATCAGGGGGGCGATCGCCAGCGCCGGATCGGTCAGCGAGAGCGCGAAGTAGGCCGTGTAGAGGACGGTGAAGGTGCGCCGCTCGTCGTCGGCGGGCAGCCCCTCGGTCAAGATGGCGGCGATGACGTCGCGGGGGCTAGCCAGGCCGCCTGACCCGCTGGCCTCCCTGAACCGCGCCACAGCCCGCGCGCCGAACCGGGCCGCCAGGTGCTGCATGGCGGCCAGCAGGAGTTCTTCCTTGGTGCCGAAGTAGTACTGGACCAGCCGTAGGGAGACGCCGGCTTCGGCCGCGACCTCGCGCATCCCGGTGGCGTGCAGCCCGCGCGTGGCGGCCGTCCGCAGCAGCGCGTCCGCGATCTGCCGCCGCCGCTCCTCGTGATCGACCCGCTTCGGCACCGGCTCACCGTATCTCTCTTCACCCGCCCAATCCGTTTATGATACGATCGTATCATTAAGAAGCCGAGAGGACAGCCCGCCAGGGTGGCGGGCCGCGAGGAGGACGAGGGACATGCTCGGGATCAAGCGCATCACCGGCGCCGCAGACCCGGCGCCCGAGGGCGAGCCGGGATCGTGGGTCAGCGATGCGGCGCGGGAGAAGTTCCTGGCCGCCTACGAGCGGGCCTTCGCGCTGTGGCCGCAGCCGGTCGAGGAATTTGACATCGAGACGGCGACCGCGACCACGCGGGTGCATGCCTACCGGCCGTACCCGGGCGGGGATCCGGTCGTCCTGCTCAGCGCGTTCAACGCCGCGGGCATGTACCCGTACGCGGCGGCGCTCGCCGGGGACGGCCCCGTGTACGGGATCGACCTGCCCGGCGACGCGAATCCCAGCGTCCCGCGCGCCCTGATGACCCCCCCGGCGTCCTGCGCCGCCTGGCTCGACGAACTGCTGGCCCAGCTCAGCGACCGCCCCGCGCACCTGGTGGGCTTCTCCTACGGCGGCTGGATGGCCATGAACCAGGCCATCCGCGCGCCCGGGCGGGTCGCCTCCATCACGCTGCTCGACCCCGCCGGGCTCACCAAGCTGGATGCCCGCTTCTGGTGGTGGCTCTCCATCACCGGCCTGGCCACCCTGGCCCCGATGCCGCTGCGCCGCCGCCTCGCCCGGTGGCTGGACAGCCCGGGCATGCTGCAGCCAGAGCTGATGACGCTCATGTGGGCAGGCACTCGCGGCTACCACGCCGAGCCCAAGTTCCCCGACATCCTCACCGACGGCGAACTCCGCGCGATCGACGTGCCTGTCCTGCTGATCACCGGCGCGCGCAGCGCCCTGCTCACCCCGGCGGAGGCCCGCGCCCGGGGCAGCCTCATGCCGCACGCGGAGGTCGCCGTCGTCCCCGGCAGCCACGGCGGCTTCAACCGGATCGACGAGCTGAACGACCGCATCGCCGCCTTCATCAGGGCCCACGCCACCGGCAGCCAGGCCGCTCGGCCGGCACCTCCGCCAGCAGCCAAGCGGTAGGACCGGCATCCTCACCGGGCTCCTGCACCACGAGACGCCGTCGCGGTACCAGGCCGCCGGGCCCGCCTCCGCCGGGCTCGACACGCGCTAACGGAGGTAACCGGCGAACCGCTCGTCGACCTGCTCGCCGGTGAGCCCGAAGTCGGAGAGCGCGTAGCGGTGCGCCGGCCTGGCGCGGGCCGGCGCACCCTGCGCATGCAGGGCCCGCATGGCGTCCCGGGCGGCGGCGCTCAGCGTCAGCCCGAAGTATGCGTAGATCGCCTCGACGGTCCGGATGGGATGCTTAACGAATTGGTCGTAGCTCACGTCGCAGAACTGCGCCGGATCGTGCCGGGCGCGAACCGCCGTGAAGCATTCCAGGCCGCGGGCCCACAGCTCCAGCTGGCCGCGGCCGATCACCTCGCCGGTGAACACCGGTGACCAGCCCGCCGACGCCTGCGCGGCCAGGCTGCATACCGACGCGATCGCGGCCCGCGGCGCCCGGTGGGTCTGGATGACCAGCGCGTCCGGGTAGACGCGCAGCAGCGCGCCGAGCGCGAACAGGTGGCTGGGGTTCTTGAGCACCCAGCGGCGGCCGCGGTCGGGCAGGCCGATCAGCTGCAGGTTGCGCCGGTGCCTGCGGTAGGCGGCGGTCCAGTCCTGCCCGGCCAGCCAGGCCGAGTAGGACGGCAGGTGCGCCAGGCACTCGTAGGAGACCGAGCGCATCGACTGCCGCAGCAGCTGCCAGCACTCCTCCACCTGGTCGGCCGCCAGGTAGTGGACGCCCATGAACTCCGGACGGGCGACGTGGTGCCGCTCGCAGGCGGCCTGGATGCGGCGGAACGCCGGGTCACCGGCCCACGTCTCCCGGGGCGGCCGCGGCTGCGGCACCTCGGTGAGCCACAGCTCCAGGCCCTGGTGCGCCGGGTCGGCGGTGAGCAGGCGGTGCAGCGCGGTCGTGCCGGTCCGGGGCAGCCCGGTGACGAAGATCGGCGCTTCGATGCCGACCCCGGCGCACTCGGGGTGGCGCGCCCATCCCGCCTCGCTGAGCAGCCGGGCCACCAGCGCGCCGCGCAGGAACGCCCGGTGCACCCTCGCGCCCAGCTCGGTCAGGCCGGCCTCGCGGGCGCAGGACTCCAGCAGCACGGCCAGGCCGTCGCGGTAGTCGTCGGCGCCGAAGTCCGCCAGCCCGGTGATCTTGGTGGCTGAGGCGTGCAGGTCTTCGGCCGCGCCGATCCCTTCACGCCCGCCATTCATCGCTCACCGCCCGGTCAATGCGGGGCCCTGGGAACGACCCCGGACCTCTCTGCTCTGTGCTGGCCTGCTCTGTGCTGTCCTGCTCTGTGCCAGCCCGGGGAACGACCACCGGAATCCACCGTTCAATGGTGGTACTCGCCGCCGTCGACGCCGAGGCACTGGCCGGTGATGGCGCGGGCCATCGGCGAGGCCAGGAACACCACCGCGTCGGCGACCTCGGCGGGCTCGGGCAGCCGGCGCAGGTCGATGGTGGCCGCGGTCTCGTCGTAGACCTGCTGGACGTCCACGCCGCGCTGCCGCGCGAGGTGGCCGAAGTACCACTTCAGCGAGTCGCCCCAGATGTAGCCGGGGGCGACCGAGTTGACCCGGATCCCCTGCGGGCCGAGCTCGGTGGCCAGGCTCTGCGCCAGCGCGAGCAGCGCCGCCTTGGTCATCTTGTACCCGCCGAAGCCCAGCCGGGAGTGCCTCAGCACGGCGGAGTTGATCATCACCACCGATCCCCGGCCGGCGGCGAGCGCCGGGGTGAACAGCCGGGTCAGCCGCAGCGCCGCGACCACGTTGGTGTCGAGCGCGGCCCGGATCGCGGCGTCGTCGGCGTCGGCCAGGCTGGTCAGCGGGGGTATCGCGAACGCGTTGTGCACCAGCGTGTCGATCCGGCCGAACGCGGCCAGCGCGGTCTCGGCCAGCCGCGCGGCCGACTGGGCGTCGCTGACGTCGGTGGGAACCGCCACCGCGCGGCGCCCCAGCGCGGTGACCTCCTTGGCCACCTCGTCCAGGCGGGACGCCGTGCGGGCGGCGAGCACCACGTCGGCCCCGGCGCCCGCGCTGGCCAGGGCGATCGACCGGCCCAGGCCCGGCCCGACGCCGGAGACCACCACCACCGTGCCCGCCAGCAGCGCCATCAGCCCAGCATCCGGCCGGCGACGGCGGCCTGGCGGGCGGCGATCCGCTCCGCGTACTCCCCGGGCGTCACCCGGGCCTGCTGGTGGTACGGCAGCAGGCCCGGCAGGTCGGCGAACGGGACCACCTCGGCCTGCGGCCCGTCCGCGGGCCCGAGGTCCCGGGACAGCCGCTGCCAGCGGATCTGCACGTAGCCGCGCCGGTGCCCGGTGCACTCCAGCCAGTTGGCGACGCCCGGGTCGCGCTCGCTGATCACAAACCGCATCCGGCCGTCCGGGTCGGTGCGCGCCTGGTCGGCGGTGAGGCTGGTCTGGTGGTTGATGTAGTCCAGCGAGATGTACCACATGCTGCCGAGCTGGATCCCCTGGTACGGGGCCACGGCGCGGCCCGCGGCCGGGACGGTCACGATCATCGCCGCCTCGCCGCCCAGGTCGTAGTGGCCGGCCGAGGAGAACTGGGAGGTGAGGCCGCCGGGCGTGGGGCGCGGCGGCGTCATCGTGTTGACCGGCAGCTTCAGGTAGAACCACTCGGGAAAGGCGAGGAAGGTCCGCAGCCGGGACAGCAGGATCTTCCCGGCCACCCGGTAGCGCTTGGCCATGGCCTCGGTGTCTGGCCCCGGCGGCGCGCAGCCCGCGCGGTCGGCGCGATGGATGCTGATGGTGCCGCGCCGCTCGGCGTCCCAGTCGCTGTAGACCTCGCGGACGAGCAGCATCGCCGATCCCGGGCCGAGCGGGAAGTAGTTGCGGCCGGGTCGGCCGGGCCGGCCGGGGCCGAATCGCAGCTCGAACGTCCCGTCACCGGCGATCTCGATCGCGCGGTCGTCGAACGCGGTCAGGCTGCCCGGCACCTCGACCGGGGAGTAGTCGCCGTCGAGCACCTGGAAGCTCAGGTCGGTCGTGGTGCCCCGGCGGCCGGTGACCACATACTCGGCGTCGTCGCGCAGGTAGGAGTGAAAGTAAAGGGTGTCCGGGTTGTCGAGCCCCATCTTGGTGTACGGGCCGGTGGAGGAGACAAAGTACGGGAAGTCGCGCTGGTAGGCCCAGGCGAGCTGCAGCGACGCGCGGATGTTGCCCGCCAGGTAGTCATAGCCCTCGGCCAGGTCCACCTCGGTGCTGACGTGCGGCGCGCTGGCGATGATCTTTTCGGCTTCGGCCACGGCATCCGCGAACGACTGGGTGAGCACGGCAACCCCTTGAAGCCGCCATCGCCTGGCCGCGCGGCCCGGCAGGGCAGACCCGAGTCAGGGTAGAACGAGTTCTAGAAACGCGTCAACGACAGGCGGGTCAGGCGCCCGGCCGCGCGGCCTGCTCTGCTTCCTGCTGGGCGCCCTGCTCTGCTCCCGGCCCGGCGGCCCAGCGGTTCGCGGTGAACTTCAGGCTCGGCACGTCGTCCAGCGACATCATGACCTCGTAGGTGCGGACGTAGCCGGTGTGGGAGATCCGCCACCGGCCGTCCTCGCCGCGCGCGTACCGGTCCTGGTAGAACGCCGCGCCCTTGATCAGCACGCGGTACCCGGCCGCGATCACGGTGTCTTCGAAGCTCCAGGTGCCGCTGGCCGCCGCGCCGTCGATATCGATCTCGGGCTGGCCCGCGGAGTGCACGGTGACGATGTCCGGCCCGAGCTTGTCGCGCAGGAAGCCGACGATCTCATCCCGGCCGGTGAGCCTGACCGGCTGGCCGAGGGCCCGTGTGCCGTAGTCCACCGTCGCGTCGGGCGTGAACACGTCCGCTATCTCGTCCCACAGCTTCAGGTCGACGCAGCGCAGGTAGCGGTACTTCAGCCGGCGGATCTCCTCGAGCGCGGCAAGGTCCATGTGACCAGACTCGCCAGCCGATTGACTTTCCGCAAGAACCCGTTCTAGTTTTCCGGTGCGGGATGGGAGGGCTCCGTGCGTTTCTCCTACGCCGAATCAATGACCGACCCGTCGTTCTACGGCCCGCTGGCCCGGGCCGCCGAGGAGGCCGGGTACCACTCGATGGTGGTGCCGGACAGCATCTGCTACCCCCGGCACTCGGCCAGCCGGTACCCGTTCAGTCCCGACGGCGGCCGCGAGTTCCTGGAGGACAAGCCGTTCATCGAGCCGTTCTCGCTCATCCCGGCGCTCGGTGCGGTCACCACGCGCCTTCGTTTTGTCACCTATGTCGTTAAGCTGCCGGTGCGCAGCCCGGTGCTGGTGGCCAAGCAGGCGACGTCGACCGCAGTGCTCACCGGCGGCCGGCTGGTGCTGGGGGTCGGGACCAGCCCGTGGCGCGAGGACTACGAGGTGCTCGGCGTGCCCTGGGAGGACCGCGGGCGGCGGATGGACGAGGCGCTCGCGGTCATCCGCGGGCTGTCGGCCGGCGGGTACTTCGAGTACCACGGGAAGATCTTCGACTTCGCGCCGGTCAAGATCGCTCCGGTGCCGGCCGAGCCCATCCCCGTTCTCATCGGCGGTCACTCCGATGCCGCGCTCCGCCGCGCCGCCCGGGCCGGGGACGGGTGGCTGCACGGCGGCGGGGACCCCGCGGAGCTGCCGCGCCTGCTGGCCCGGCTCGGCGAGTTCCGCCGGCGGGAGGGCACCGCCGGCCGGCCGTTCGAGGTGCACGCGATCTCCGCCGGCGCCTACCGCCCCGACGGGGTGCGGCGGCTGGAGGACCAGGGCGTGACCGACGCGATCGTCGGCTTCCGCTGGCCCTACCAGACCGGCCCCGACCGTGAGCCGCTGGCCGACAAGATCGCGAAGCTGCGGGCCTTCGCCGACGACGTCATGGCCAAGGTGAGCTAGGAGGCGGGCGGGCGCAGCAGCAGCCGGGCGGCCAGCTCGAGCTGGTTGCTCACGTCGTTGGCCGATGCCCGCCGGGTCACCCACGCGACCAGGTTGGACAGCCAGACGTCGCCGATCACGCGGGCGATGGCTATCTCGTCGGCGGTCGGCTCGCCGTCGTGCATGGCCCGGGTGAGCATGCGTTCCATCAGCCGGGCCACGGTGTTGACCTCGGCCGCCGCGCTCGGGTCGGCGAACATGAACGCCCTGGTCATCGCCTCGGTGAGCATTGGCTCGCGCTGCATGGTCCGGGTGATCCTGCCCAGCACGTACAGCATCCGGTCGTAGGGCGTGTCGCCGGGGATGGGGGTGCGGTCGAGCTTCTCCTGGTTGCGCTCGAACTCCCGGGCCAGGCCGGAGACCAGCAGATGGATCTTGGACGGGAAGTACCGGTACAGCGTGCCGAGCGCCACGCCGGCCCGCTCGGCCACGGCCCGCATCTGCACGGCGTCGTAGCCGCCCTTGGACGCCAGCGCCAGAGTGGCGTCCAGGATCCGCTGGCGCCGCTCGCGCTGAGCCGCCGAGCTGAACTCGCCATCGGGGGCCGCTGTGGTGGTACCTGTTCTCGGCGATGCCATCGAGGCCTCTCGTGCTGGTGGGAGGTGGCCAAGCCTACCAACGGCGGCCGCCTGGCCGCCCGCAGGTATAACGTGTTCTAATTTTATGGCCGCCAGCGACGAGGAGGGCCAGTGCCGATCGCCATCACCGACGAGCAGCTGGCCCGGCAGGCGTCACCTCGCGCGTGGGCACGGCGGGCAGGCACCCCGACCCTGGTCCGCACCACGCAGATCCTGCCGTCGGTGGTGGCCGGACGCGCGCTTGGCCTGCCCCGGGAGACGTGAGTGGACTTCACCCTCGGCGAGACCCAGCAGGCGGTCATCCGGGCCGCCGGACCCGTGCTGGACCGCGGGCAGCGACCGGATCGCGGGCAGCTACCGGATCGCGGGCCGCTGCCGGGCCTCGGGCCGCCCCCGGCCGCGGATGGGGACGACCGGGCCCTGTGGAAGGAGCTCGGCCAAGCCGGCCTGCTCGAGCTGGGCACCGGTGGGCTCGGCGTGCTGGACACGGCGGTGCTGCTGGCCGAGATCGGCAGGCGGGCGGCGCCGGTCCCGGCGCTGGCGACGCTGGCCATGGGCGTCCTGCCCGTCATCCGGTCGGGTGACCCCGGCCTCCAGCGGGTCCTGCTGGACGGGGTCGCCGCCGGAGAAACCGTTCTCACCGCGGCGGTACGCGAGCCGTCGGACCCGATGCCGCGGGCGCCGGCCACCACGGTTACCCGCGCGGGAACCGTCTCCGGGGTCAAGATCGGCGTGCCGTACGGCGCGGCGGCGCGCTGGATCCTGGTTCCGGCCAGCTTCAGCCCGGGCGGCGCCGGGGTGGTGGTGGTGGACCCGTCGGCGGACGGGGTGAGGCTGCGGCGCACACCGAGCTCCGCGGGCGGGCCCGAATACACGCTGCGCCTCGACGAGGCGCCCGTCGCCCACCAGCTCACCGGCGACCGTGCGCTGGCCGGCCTGTACCAGCTCACGCTGGCCGGGGCCGCCTGCCTGGCCGACGGAGCCCTGGCCGGCGCGCTCGCGCTGACCACCGCGCACGTGGGATCGAGGGAGCAGTTCGGCCGGCCGCTGGCGGCATTCCAGGCGGTCGCCCAGCAGATCGCCGACGTCGCCATCGTGAGCCGGACGCTGCACCTGGCGGCGCTGTCCGCGTGCTGGCGGCTGGAGACGGGACGCGAGGCCGGCGGTGAGCTGGACGTGGCCGCGTACTGGCTCGCCGGCCTGGCGCCCGGGGCGCTGCGCACCTGCCACCACCTGCACGGCGGGACCGGCATGGACGTCACCTACCCGCTGCACCGGTACTCCGCGCTGATCAAGGACCTGGTCAGGCTGGTCGGCGGGGCGGACTACCGGCTCGACCGGATCGGCGCCAGGATCTGCGCCGGCGCTGGCGGGTGAGGGCGCCATGTTCTGCGACCTGACCGACGAGCAGCTGGCCCTGCGCGAGGAGCTGCGCGGCTACTTCTCCGGGCTGCTCTCATCCGCCGAGCGGGCCGCGCTGCTCACCGAGCGGCACGGCACCGTCTACCGCGACGTGGTGCGCCGGATGGGCCGCGACGGGTGGCTGGGCGTGGGCTGGCCCACCTCCTGCGGCGGCCGCGGGCTTGGCCAGGTGGAACAACAGATATTCGTCAGCGAGGCGGCCCGCGCTGACGTGCCGCTGCCCGCGGTGACCCTGCAGACCGTGGGACCGGTGCTGCAGGCCCACGGGACCGCCGGGCAGAAGGAGTTCTTCCTGCCGCGGATCCTGGCCGGCGAGGTCCATTTCGCCATCGGGTACACCGAGCCGGAAGCCGGCACCGACCTGGCGTCACTGCGTACCCGCGCCGTCCGGACCGGGGACACCTACCTGGTCAACGGGGAGAAGATCTTCACCACTGGCGCCCATGACGCCGACTACATCTGGCTGGCCTGCCGCACCGACCCGAGCGCGCCCAAGCACCAGGGGATCTCGATCCTCATCGTCGACACCGCCGATCCGGGGTTCTCGTGGACGCCGATCATCACGCACGACGGTGCGCACCACGTCAACGCGACCTACTACGCCGACGTGCGCGTCCCGGTCTCGATGCGGGTCGGGGAGGAGAACGCGGGCTGGAGGCTGGTGACGACGCAGCTCAACCACGAGCGGGTGATGCTGGGACCAGCGGGCCGGATCGCCGCCCTGTACGACCGGGTGTCCGGCTGGGCGGACCGGGCCGGGCTGCTGGCCCAGCCCGACGTCCGGCGGGCGCTGGCGCAGGCCTACGCCAGCCTGCGGATCAACGAGCTGCTCAACTGGCAGGTCGCGGCGGCGCCCACGATGGAGATCGCGGACGCGTCCGTCACCAAGGTGTACGCCTCCGAGCGGCTTCAGCTCATCGGGCAGCTGCTCGAGGAGGTCGTCGGGCGGCACGGCGACCCCGCCGACGAGGAGACCGCCGAGCTGGCCCGCTGGCTGGATATTCAGGCAAAACGGAACACCGTGCTGACCTTCGGCGGCGGCGTCAACGAGATCCAGCGTGAGCTCATCGCGACGGCCGGCCTCGGGCTGCCCCGGGTTCCGCGATGAGCGGGGAGGTCATGCCCGCGGAAGACGGTGGGACGGCGACCGGCGCCGCGACCGTGGCGGGTACCGGGGCCCGGACGGGCGCCGGGGCTGGGACGGGCGCCGGGGCGGCGGACGCCGAGGCCGCGATCAGGGATGCTGCCACCCGGATCGCGGCGCTCGGCGAGAGCGGCCCGCGCCCGGCTCCGGACCCGGTGAACCTGCCCATGATCCGGCACTGGGTGGAGGCG
>Ga0187765_10001170_pt1 | contig 10110 bp, 10 predicted proteins | sample 0216_QUI02_MP05__3_FD_133018 | JGI IMG/M metagenome (GOLD analysis project Ga0187765, IMG submission 133018) | Tropical peat soil microbial communities from peatlands in Department of Meta, Colombia - 0216_QUI02_MP05_10_MG | ecosystem: Environmental > Terrestrial > Soil > Wetlands > Peat ...
CAGCCGGCACACCATCCCACCAGGGCCTTTGGAGACCAGCGCGGCTTCGCCGCCGGCGCGCCAGCGGCGCCGCCACTGATAGGCCGACTTGGTACTCACCCGCAGCTCGTGCGCCACCTGCGCCGCGCTGACATCCTGCTCGAACATGCCCGCGGCTTGCAGCCGCACGTCCTCACGCCTGGCCCGCCCAGCAGCGGTCAGGCCACCACCATCGGGATACCTCATACACCCCGGCGTAGACCCACCACCCGCCACGAGCACGCAGACACGCCGTAAGTGATCAAGAAGACAGACCTCAGCTATTCAATTTCTGTAAGCCGCTTCACCAGGTGGATCTGCTCGTGCCCGCGCGGGTAAGCGGGAGTGCGGCCACATTCCCGGTAACCGAACCGGGCATAGAACCCCGGTGCCTGGAAGGAGTGAGTGCTCAGGGCCACCTGGTCACAGCCGCGGAGCCGGATCTCCTGCTCGGCCGCGGCCAGCATCCTGCGGCCCAGGCCCGACCGGCGGCGGTCGGCCCGCACCCAGAAGAACTCGATGTAGCCGCACCGGCCCCAGGTCCACCCGGACAGCCCTGCGCACAGGTCACCGTCGTCCCCGCGGACGGCGATGGACAGCGGCCGGCCGTCGTCCTGGCCGGTGGCCGCGACGTTGAAGGCGCTGATCTCGGCGTCCAGGCGCTCCCGCAGCCCATCGTCGGCATCGCCCACTACCAGCACGGGCTCATCCATCACCGGCTCCTCCCAGCCACGGTCCAGCCGGCGCACGCCCGGGACCCGGCCGCCGGCGGGAAGATACCCCAGCCCGGCTACGGCGGGAGGGTTCCGTTCAGGCCGGCTCGTCCTGCGCGATCTCGAGCGCCTTGCTCGTGTAGACGCGGTAACCGGCCTGCGGATCGTAACCGTGCACCTCGGGGGTGTCCAGGCTGCGCATGAATTCCAGGATCTCCCGGCTGAACAGCTGACCGGGCACGAGCACCGGGAAGCCAGGCGGGTAGGGCGTGACGAAGGTCGCCGAGACCACGGGCTGGCCGACCTCCATCCGCTGGCCGACGTCGTCGGCCAGCAGGTACTCGCAGCGGGCGTCGTCGTAGGACACGAAGAACGCCCGCCGCACGTCGCCCTCGGGCGTCGGCGGGCCGCCGTCCGGGCCCCCCGCCCCGCGGTCGAGGAAGGCGGGATGGAAGCCGCTGAAGTCCGGCAGCGGCGCGGAGGGGGCGGTCTGCTTCAGCACTGCGCGGGCGTGCGCGGCCTGCTGGGTGGGGCTCATCTCCTCGGCGCTTTCCTCGAGGTCGCGGGCGATCTTCACCAGGACCTCGATGAGGTAGGCCACCGAGCTGCGGGTGGTACCGATGTTCGTCATGAACAGCACGGTGTTGCGCGAGGTCTTGTTGATCTGGATACCGAACTTGTCCATCAGCTGCTCGCGCTTGAACGTCGCGCCGTCGATCCCGGTCAGGCCGATGTACAGGCTGATCCGCGACGGGTCCAGCACGAACTCGTCCGTCTCCCAGACCTGTGACATGATGTCCAGCCCACTGAACAGCGGCCGGTCTACCCCCGACTCACGGAACTCAGCCGGGATGAGATCGGCGGTCCACAGGGTGCGCATGTACTTGGCCAGGAGCGGGTGGGTGTCGATGGCGTTGCGCAGCCGTGCCGCCGATTCGAGCTGCCTGGCCACGAGCTCGTAGCCCTCCAGCGCCACCTGCCGGCGGCCAATATCGAGCGAGGCCAGGATCTGGTAGTTCGGCGAGGTCGACGTGTGCGTCATGTAGGCCTCGTGGAAGCTCTCCTCCACCTTCTGCGCGAAGTCCTGATCGTGCACGTGGATCATCGAGCCCTGCCGCAGCGACGTCAGCGTCTTGTGCGTCGACTGGGTGGCGTACACCCGCACCCGGGCCCGGGCCGGGTCCGGGTACAGCCGCCGCGCCAGCAGGGACTCGTCGTCGTCGGGCAGATCCGCCCGGTGCTGCTCGCACGCGCTGCGGTAGCCCGGCGCCCGGAGCCGTTCGGCCAGCGTTCGGGCCGCGCGCATGGCGGTGCGCGGACGGTAGACGGGATGGAAGCGGGCGAAGGCGAACCACGCCTCGTCCCAGAGGAACACCAGGTCCGGCTTGATGGCCAGGCATTCCTCCATCACCCGCTGGACGTCGTAGACGACGCCGTCAAAGGTGCAGTTGGTCAGCATGAGGAGCCTGACCCGGTCCAGCTTCCCGGCCGCCCGCAGGGCCAGCAGCCGGGACTTGATCTCACGCAGCGGCACACCGCCGTACATCGAGTACTCGTGCAGCGGGTATGCGTTCAGGTACACGACATGCGCCCCGGCCAGCATCAGCCCGTAGTGATGCGACTGGTGGCAGTTGCGGTCCACCAGCACGATGTCACCGGGGGCGATCAGTGCCTGCGCGACGATCTTGTTGGCCGTGGACGTGCCGTTGGTGACGAAGAACGTCCGCCGGGCGCCGAACGTCTCGGCCGCCAGCTGCTGCGCCTGGCGCAGCGGGCCGGTCGGCTCGAGGAGCGAGTCGAGGCCGCCGCCGGTGGCGGAGGTCTCGGCCAGGAAGATGTCCAGGCCGTAGAAGCCGACCATGTCGCTGATCCAGTGCGAGCCGACGATCGAGTTGCCCTGCGAGATCGGCAGCGCGTGGAATACGCCCGCGGGCTGCTGGCTGTAGTGCTTGAGCGCCTCGAAGAACGGTGCGTGGTACCGGGCGGCGACCCCGGCGAGGATGCTCCGGTGCAGCTCCAGCGTTCCTTCCTGGGCGTGGAAGACCCGGCGGAAGTGGTGGCTGAGATGCCCGGCGATGTTTTCCACGTCGATCTCGGTCAGCAGGTACAGATCGAGTTCGGGCCGCAGCCGGGCCAGCCGCCGGGCCAGGACCTTGTCGCGCTCATCCGGGGGCTGTCCGTCCAGATCGGCGGCGATCCGGCTGTCGGCGAAGTCGGCCAGGCTTGACAGGTCGTGCCGGGCCGCTGGGGCGAAGCGGCGGCCAATCACGCAGGCTTGCAGGTTGGCGTTCAGCCGCGCCGCGATGATGGCTTCCTCGGCGCTGCCCACGACGACCAGCTCGTAGCTGAAGTGGTCGGCGGTGCGGCGCCAGCCACGCAGCTCCTCACGCAGGGCGTGCTCTTGCGCCGGGGTCAGCGTTTCGACGACCAGCACCTCAAAGTACGGCCGGGAGGGCCGGTCGGGGCCGGCCTGACCGGCGGCGGCCTCATCAAGCCCGGCCTCTTCGTAGTCGTCGCCGGCGGGCACCCACCCGGTGCCCGTGCGATACGACTCGGTGACCATCGCGCGCGTGATCCGGGCCACCAGCAACGCGAACCGGCCGTAGCTCGCGGACGCGAACAGCTCGCGGATGCGCCGGTGGACCTCCGGGCCGGGAAACGCCCAGTACTGCTCGACCGGGGTGAGGGCATCGAGCAGGCCGGACACGGTCCCGGTCAGCTCGTCGGCGGGCTGGCCGGACATGGCTGCCGCCGCCAGCTGTGCGCTCGCCTCTTCCAGCCGGGACCAGGTGTCGCTGCGAGCCTGCCACCAGCTGTTGTACGCCAGCACGCTGGAGGTATCGACCATGCCGCCGCTCCTCGCGTCATGCCCAGGCAGACCGGGCTGGCCGGGCGGCCCGCGGGTCTTCCCTGCTCAAGCGCATCTTCCCGCCACGCTCGGGGGGATGGCAACAGCTGGCGGACCCGTTCATGGAGCCTTCGGCACCGTGTCGCGCCCGCGGGTAAGCCGCCCGCCGGTCTGACTCCCCCGCCCGGCACCGGGCATCATGCGGGATTATGGAGGCCAGATAGCCCGAAGCGGGTGGCGGAGGCGGGGCGGCAGCGAAAGACAAGGTGGCCCATGGCGACGGTGATGCTGGTCGAGGACGAGCGCAAGCTGCGGGAGCTGGTCCGTTCCTACCTGGAACGGGCGGGGTTCACCGTGCTGTCGACCGGATCCGGCGCGGAGGCGATCTCGCTGGCGTCCACGGCCGCACCCGATCTGATCGTGCTCGATCTGGGCCTGCCCGACGTGCCCGGCGAGACGGTCGCGACCGAACTGCGGGCCGTCGCGCCCACGCCGATCGTGATGCTGACCGCCAAGAGCGCCGAGGAAGACCGGATCCGCGGCCTGGAGCTGGGCGCCGATGACTACGTGACCAAGCCGTTCAGCCCCCGGGAGCTGGTACTGCGGGTCCAGGCGGTGCTGCGGCGCGGCGGGCTGGCGGCCGAGCAGAGCGTCTCAAGCTACGGCGCGGGCACCCTGCTCATCGACCAGCCGCGGCGGCAGGTAACGGTGCGGGGAGCGGAGGTCGAGCTCACCCCCACCGAATGGGGCATCCTGGTGGCGCTGGCCGCCGTGCCCGGCCGGGTGTACTCGCGGTTCGAGCTGATCAACCGGGTACGGGGATACGAGTTCGAGGGCTACGAGCGCACGGTGGACTCGCACGTGAAGAACCTGCGCCGCAAGATCGAGGAGGAGCCGGGCAACCCGCAGATCATCCAGACCGTGCTGGGCGGCGGCTACCGGCTCGGCCTGGCGGGCGATGGCTGACAGCGACCCCGGGCCGCCCGATCCTGTCCCCCGGGGTGATGCGATCGGGCTTCGGCTGGCGCTGGCGTTCGCGGGGGTGGCGCTGGCCGCGATCGCGTTGCTGGCCGGGCTGACGGCCGCGTTCGCGGCCGCGGACGTCTCCAGCCTGGCCAGCAGGCAGCGCATGGAGCTGACCAAGGCGATCGCGGCGGCGGCCGGCGCGGCCTGGGCGCATAACGACGACTGGAAGTCGGCCAACATCGCCCCGGCGCTGAACCTGGCCGGGCAGGTGGGCGCGGACGCCGAGATACGCGACCAGGACGGCCGGCTCGTCGCCGTCTCCCGCGGGTTCGCCGCGGGAGCCGCCAGCCCGCAGCTCAGCTCGGCCGTCATGGTGCACGGCAAGCCGGTGGGCACGGCGGTGGTCCGTTTCACCGGCTCCGGCCTCGCGGCTGCGAACCACACGCTGCAGACCGCGCTGCTGCGGGCGATAGCCGGGGCCGCCGGGCTGGCGGCGGTGCTCGCGCTGCTGACCGGGCTGGGCATCGCCCGGCGGATCACCCGGCCGGTGGAAAAGCTGATCGCGGCGACCCGGGCCATGGCCAGGGGCGACCGCGCCGCCCGCGTCGGGCAGATCCCGGCGCCTGGCGAGCTGGGCGAACTGGCGACCGCCTTTGACCAGATGGCCAACGCGCTCGACCGCCAGGAGCAGCTGCGCCGGGCCCTGGTCGCCGACGTCGCGCACGAACTGCGGACCCCGATCGCGGTCCTGCAAGCGGGCCACGAGGCACTGCTGGACGGCGTGGCCGAGCCCACACCGGCGCAGCTGTCCTCGCTCCGCGATGAGGTGCTGCGGCTGGCCCGGATGGTCGGCGACCTGCAGACCCTCGCCGCCGCCGAGGCGGCCGCCCTCCACCTGAACCTGAGCCGCTGCGACCTGGCGGACATCGCAGCCACCGCCGCGGACAGCCTGGCCGGCCGGTTCGAGACCACCGGGATCACCCTGGAGCGGCGGCTGGCCCCGGCCGAGGTCCTCGCCGACCCGGGCCGGCTGCATCAGGTCGTCACCAATCTGCTCACCAACGCGCTGAAGTTCACCCCGGCCGGCGGCCGCGTCACCCTGCGCACCGGGCTGGCCGGCCGCGGCGCCGAGCTCGAGGTCACCGACACCGGCGTTGGCATCCCCGCCGACGAATTGCCGCACATCTTCGAGCGGTTCTGGCGTGGCCAGGGGGCGGCGCGCGTGTCCGGCAGCGGCATCGGCCTGTCCGTGGCGGCGGAGCTCGCCCGCGCGCACGGCGGCGACCTGGCCGCGCGCAGCGAGCCCGGGCACGGCACCACGATGACGCTCACGCTGCCCACCGCCTGACCGGCGGCCCCGCCCGCTCCGCCCGCCGCGGCATCAGCGGTCCTTCACATCATCACCACCACCGCCGCACCGCGCCTGCACGGCGGCCGGCTTGCCTGGTCCACACGGCGCCCGGCCGGGCTGGGTGCATCACGGCCACAGGCAAAGGAGCCAGAGGAGATGGGACTGTCACTGCGGGCACGGCGGGTGTGGACCGCCGCGGCGATGGCCGCCGTGATCGGCGGCGGCGGAGTGGCCGTTGGCGCCGCCGCGTTCGCGCCAGCCACGGCCGGGCCACCGCCGGCGGCGGCTGCCGCCAGCATCCCGGGCACGGCCAGCTACGCGGCGGTGGTCCGCGAGGTCCTGCCGTCGGTGGTCCTCATCCGCACCCCGAACGGCCTCGGCTCCGGGGTTGTCCTCGACGGCAAGGGCAACATCGTCACCAACGCGCACGTGGCCGCGAACGCGGCCGGCTTCCAGATTCAGGTGACCGGGCAGGCCGGGCCGCGGCCCGCCAAGCTCGTCGGCAGCTATCCCGCCGATGACCTGGCGGTGATCCGGGCCGACGACCCGTCCGGCCTGACGCCGGCCCGGTTCGGGGATTCCAGCCAGGCGCGGGCCGGCGACGTCGTGCTCGCGGTCGGCAACCCGCTCGGGCTGTCCGGGAGCGTCACCGAGGGCATCATCTCCGCGACCGGCCGCGCCGTCACCGAGCCGGCCACGGCCGGCTCACCGGCGGTGACCCTGCCCGACGCCATCCAGACCAGCGCGCCGATCAACCCGGGCAACAGCGGCGGGGCGCTGGTGAACACCTCCGGCGAGGTGATCGGTATCCCCACGCTGGCCGCGGCGAGCCCGCAGAGCGGCGCCCAGGCCCAGGGCATCGGGTTCGCGATCCCGGCCAACCTGGCCCGTGACATCGCCCAGCAGCTCATCACCTCCGGGCACGTGACCAACTCCGACCGGGCCGCGATCGGGGCCCAGGTGGCCACGGTCACCGGGACCGATGGCGCCCCGGCCGGGGCCGGGGTGGTGGCGGTCACCCCGGGCGGCCCAGCGGACCGGGCCGGGATGCGGCCCGGGGATGTGATCCGCTCCTTCGGCAAGACCCCGACGCCGGGCACCGAGTCGCTCACCCAGGCCCTGGCGGGCGCGCGCCCAGGCCAGACCGTGACGCTCGCCGTCGCGCGGGACGGCCAGACGCTCACGACCGAGGTCAGGCTGGGTGAGCTGCCGGGCGGATGATGCGGGGAAGCCCCGAACATGCGCCCGCCAGCCGGGCCCCGCCACCACGCCAGGAACGCAGCATGCCGACGGAAACCAGCCCTCTCCCCCGGGCCGGACCGGGAGGAGACAGGCCGGCCACCGCCGGCGGGCCGCGGTGGCGGGCGCTGCTGGAGGCCCGCTGGCGGGCCCGGCTGCAGGAGGTCACCGAGCTGGCCCTGGCCTACCACGACGCGGCCGCCGCTGGCCAGGACGCCGGCGCCGGTGAAGGCACGCCGCGGCTGCAGCGGCTGCTGCGGCGCACGGTCGCCTCCCGGCGGGCCCTGGCCGACACCGAGGAGGCACTCGCCCGCCTGTCGGCCGGCGCCTACGGCTGGTGTGAAGGCTGCTCGGGTGCCATCCCGGCGCGGCGGCTGGCCGCTATACCCGAGACCCGCTATTGCGCCCGGTGCGCGGCGTCAGCGGCCCGGGCCTGAAGCGGCGACGCGGTCAGCAGGTCCAGGGCGGGGTGAGCCAGGAGCCGTCGGGCATGACGGCGGCGAGCCCGGCGTTCGTGGTGACCCAGGCGGTCGCTGGCTCGTCGGTGAGGTTGTCGACGCGGAACCAGGTACCGGCCGGGACGAGGATCACGTCGCCCGCGGCGGCCCGGCCCGGCTGGTCGTTGAGAACTGCCTGCAACGTCCCGCTGAGGACGTACAGCACCTCTTCCCGGGAGACGCGGTGGGCGGCGCCCTCGGTGCCACCGGGGATCTCGACGCGCCAGGCGCACAGCTCTTTGCTGCCCCGGGCCGGGGCGGCGTAGGAGGTGAAGCTCGCGCCGTGCATCTGGTGGACGACGGCCTCACCGGCATGGATGACAGGCATGTGCCCCTCTTTCCGATTTACGCAAGTAGCTTGCCTATATATGCTCAAGCTACTTGCCTAATCTGTCAAGCTGTATTCATGCGAGACGACGATGCGCAGGCGCTGAGCGTGGCGCTGCTGGCGGCGAGCCGGGCCCTGCTGGACGGGATCTCGGCCGGTGTACGGGCCCGCGGTTTCGGCGATGTGCGCCCCGCGCACGGGTTCGCGTTCACCCGGCTGTCACGCGGCGGCGCCACCTTGACCCAGCTGGCCGCCCACCTCGACGTCTCCCGCCAGGCCGCGGCCCAGCTCGTGGACGAGCTGGCCGCCAAAGGCTACGTCGAGCGGCGCCCTCATCCCGGGGATGCCCGCGCCACGCTGATCATGCTCACCCAGAAGGGCTGGGCGTGCACCCGTGCCGCCGAGGCCGCCATAGCGGACACCGTCCGGTCCTGGGCCCAGGTGATGGGCGAAGAACGGCTGCGGGCCCTGAGCGACGACCTCGCCCGCATCGCCCCCGGCGGCCCGCTGCGGCCGCTGTGGTAAATGTAGGTCCGAGCGGAGGACACCATGACATCGCCGGAGTGGGACGCGGTGTATACCGCGGCCGAGCCCGCACCGTGGGACATCGGCCGCCCGCAGCCGGCGTTCGTCCGGCTGGCCGACGACGGCCTGCTGGCCGGGCGTTTGCTCGATGCCGGCTGCGGCAGCGGGGAGAACACGCTGCTGGCCGCCTCCCGGGGCGCGCAGGCCATCGGCATCGACGTCTCCCCCGCCGCCATCGAGCGGGCCCGCGGCAAGGCGGCCGGCCGCGGCATCACCGCCCGGTTCGAGGTCGCCGACGCGCTGAGCCTCGGCCAGCTCGGCCTGACCTTCGACACCGTCATCGACAGCGGGCTGTTCCACGTCTTCAACGACGACGACCGGGCGCGGTATGTCACCAGCCTGGCCTCGGTGCTGCGGCCCGGCGGCAGCTGCTACCTCATGTGCTTCAGCGACCGCCAGCCCGGCACCTCCGGCCCCCGCCGGGTCAGCCAGGACGAGCTGCGCGCCGCCTTCAGCGACGGCTGGACCGTGGCCAGCATCTCGGCGGACGCCTTCGAGGTCAACCGGGGGTTCGGCGCCACGGCCGCGCAGGCCTGGCTGGCCACCTTCCGCCGGACGTGATCCCGGCCCGGGCCAGCTGACGGCCTGCCGCGCCTCGACGCCGCGTGATCCTCAGTGGCCGCGCCCACGCGCCCGACCACCTGCGCCCGCCCTCCGCGTCCGACCACCTGCGCCCGCCCTGCGCGTCCGCGCCCTGCGCATCCGTGTAGCCCAGCGGCTACGCTGGCTTCTTGTCTGTCGTCTATGTACAGTAGACATATGCCGCTGGATGCCAACCTGCTGAGCCAGGCGAAGGCGGCCGAGGCCCGGGTCATCGACGCCGAGCACGAGGCCGAGGTGGCGCGCGCGGACTTCCACCGAGCCGTGCGCCGGCTGCAACTGGCGGGCGGGTCGCTGCGCGAGATCGCGGACGCGCTGAACCTCAGTCATCAGCGCGTGCACCAGATCGTGGAGGCGGCCGGAGGGAGCCGGCGCTGGCGCAAGCGCCACGCCTCCGCCGGGAAGCTTCAGTACTGCTCGTTCTGCGGACGGGACCAGAAGCACGTCAAGACCCTCATTGCCGGGCCGGGCGTCTACATCTGCGATAAGTGCATCCGCCAGGCCAGCGAAGTGCTAGCCAGCGGCCGGCCGGCCGGCACGCCCGCCGCCACCACCCGTCCGGTCCCCGAGGAGGCCAGGGAACAGAAGTGCAGCTTCTGCGGGAAGCGCCGCTACCAGGTCCCGGCCATGGCATCGGCGGTCGCGGCGCCGGGCCGGGGGGCCCAGATCTGTGACGAGTGCCTGCGCCTGTGCCACGAAATCCTCAGCGAACGGCTAGCCTGACCGCTAAATCCCCCGGGGGGCGCGTACGACGACGGCACTGACCGCGAGCTCATGAAGGAGCCATCATGGCCGGTGAGCCCAACTTAGACGTCGATCTGAAACCCAGGCCGGACGTGCCCGAGGTGATGCGCGCCGCCGTCCTGTTCGGCCCTCGCGACATCCGCGTCGTCGACCGCCAGGTCCCGTTACCTGGGCCGGACGAGGTACTCGTCAGGGTGGCGATGTGCGGCACCTGCGGGACC
>Ga0187765_10001172_pt1 | contig 10090 bp, 11 predicted proteins | sample 0216_QUI02_MP05__3_FD_133018 | JGI IMG/M metagenome (GOLD analysis project Ga0187765, IMG submission 133018) | Tropical peat soil microbial communities from peatlands in Department of Meta, Colombia - 0216_QUI02_MP05_10_MG | ecosystem: Environmental > Terrestrial > Soil > Wetlands > Peat ...
CAGCCATCTCGGCTACGCGACGCTTCTGGTCGGCGCCGGCGCCCTCGGCTTCTACGGCTACCGGCTCGGCGGCCAGCGCGCCTTCGGGCTGCGGCTACAGGCCCAGATGGCGCTGCACCAGCTCCAGGTCGAGCGGACGATCCTCCATCCTGCCGCCGTGGTCGCCTAGGCTGCCGCGGCGCGGCGCGTCGAGGTGGCAGCCCCGCCCCCGGCCCCGCCTCAGGCTGCGCCGCCGCCCGCTCCGCCCGCGCCCGCCCCCGCCGCGGTCGCGCCTCCGCCGCCCGCGCCCGCGCCCCCGCCGCCGCCCGTTGCGGCGCCCGCGCCTGCCCCGGTCGCGGTCGCGCCGGCTCCGCCGCCGCCGCCGGTCGCGGTCGCGCCCGCTCCGCCGCTCACGGCACCGGTCGCGCCGCCCGCTCCCGCTCCCGTCGAGCAGCTCGAGCCCGAGCCGGAGCCGCCCGCGGTGAGCGCTCCGACCCATGCGGTGCCTCGCCTCGTCGAGCCGCCGCCGCTCGCCGTTCCGCCACTGACGCCGCCGGTCTCGGCCGGGCGCTAGTCAGCCCGCTCCGTACTTCTCCGTAGCCGGAATCACGCCCGAGCCGGATGCTGTCGCCGTACCCTTGGAGCAGGCTCCGGTGATTCCGCGCCTTCATGGAGGAGGACTGGCTCGATGCCCAACACGCTCACCATCACCGACAACCGGACCGGTCGCACGATCGAGGTGCCGATCGAGGATGGGGCGATTCGCGCCAACGCACTACGGCAGCTGAAGCAGGACGACGCCGACTTCGGGCTCATGAGCTACGACCCGGCGTTCCTGAACACCGCTTCGGTCACGAGTGCCGTCACGTTCATCGACGGCGACGCCGGGATTCTCCGCTACCGCGGCTATCCGATCGAGCAGCTCGCGATCGAGAGCACGTATCTCGAGACCGCCTACCTGCTCCTCTTCGGCGAGCTGCCGTCGGAGGATCAGCTCATGCGCTTCGAGCACGACGTCACGTACCACACGTTCCTGCACGAGAACCTCAAGCGCCTGATGGAAGGTTTTCGCTACGACGCGCATCCGATGGGGATGTTCGTGAGCGTCGTCGCAGCCCTCGGCACGATGTATCCGGAGGCGTCGAAGGTCGACGATCCCGACATCCGTCTGCAGCAGACGATCCGCATGATCGCGAAGGTGCCGACGATCGCCGCGTGGTCGTACCGGCACAGCAAGGGCTTGCCCTATGTCTATCCCGACAACGACCTCGGCTTCGCGGAGAACTTCCTCTCGATGATGTTCAAGATGGCGGAGTCGAAGTACCAGCCCGAGCCTGCTCTCGTCCGGGCGCTCGAGGTGCTGTTCATCCTCCATGCCGATCACGAGCAGAACTGCTCCGCGAACGCGATGCGGGCGATCGGCTCCAGCAAGGTCGACCCGTACAGCGCTCTCGCCGGTGCTGCGGCGGCGCTGTACGGGCCGCTTCACGGCGGCGCGAACGAAGCGGTGCTGAGGATGCTCGCCCAGATCGGCGACGTCAAGAACGTCCCCGACTTCGTCGAGCGCGTGAAGGCGGGGGAGGGGCGGCTGATGGGCTTCGGCCACCGGGTCTACAAGAACTACGACCCGCGGGCGAAGATCATCAAGCAGACCGCCGACTCGGTGTTCGAAGTGACGGGGCGCAACCCGCTGCTCGACGTCGCGCTCGAGCTCGAGAAGATCGCGCTCGAGGACGAGTACTTCGTCTCTCGCAAGCTCTATCCGAACGTCGACTTCTACTCGGGGCTGATCTACCAGGCCCTCGGGCTGCCGACGGCGATGTTCCCCGTGCTGTTCGCGATTCCGCGCACGGCGGGCTGGCTTGCGCAATGGCTCGAGGGGATCGTCGACCCCGAGCAGAAGATCGCGCGGCCCCGCCAGATCTACGTCGGCGCGGACTCGCGCGACTACGTGCCGATCGAGCGGAGAACGAGCGGCGCACACGCATTCGCCGGCGTGTCGTAGACGGCGGCGTCGGCGATGTGGAGGGCCCCGCCACCGGGGGCCCTCCACTTCTCCTTCCTGTGCGACGATGCGCAGGTGCTCGCCGTCGCGCTCGCGGCCGGGTTGGCCGTGTCGAAGCCGGATCCGCAACGCTTTCTGAAGGTCGACGCGCGGGACCGCATCGTTTCGGTGACGCTCGTCGCGGGCTACGACTCCTCGAACAACGGCTTCAACTTCGACGGATACGGCCGCGGCGAGCTCACGGTGACGGTGCCGCTCCACTGGCGCGTACGCGTGACGTGCACGAATCGGGGCTCACTCCGTCATTCGTGCGCGGTCGTGGCCGGCGCGATGAGCGCAACGCCCGCCTTCGGCGGCGCCGAGACGCCCCAGCCGGTCGTCGGCCTGCCGCACGGGAGCACCGCGACCTTCTCGTTCGTGGCGTCGAAGCTCGGCGCGTTCCGGCTCGCGTGCCTCGTCCCCGGCCACGAGGAGGCGCGCATGTGGGACGTCCTCGAGGTCGTGCGCGACGGCAAGCCGGTGATCTCGGCGCGTCCCGGCCCGTAGCTCCTCAGCCGGAGCGTCTGCGCAGGACGACGGCCCAGTAGACGCAGATCGTGACGAGGAGGCCGAGCGGCAGCGCCAGGCTGAGCACCGAGCCGGCGAGGAACGAGGCGATCAGGTCCATGAGAGCTCCTCGGGTAGGGGCTCGAGGGTCGTGCCCGGCTCGAGCCAGCGATACACGGAGATGAAGCCGGCGACGAGGTATGCGATCGACCCCGGCACCCACATCACGCCGGCCGCGAGCTGCTGGTCGGCGAGCGCGCTCAGGCCGCCCGGCCGGTGCGCCAGGGTGGCGTAGGCCCCGTAGAGCGGCGAGGAGGCGAAGGCGAGCACGATCGCGAGGATCCAGCCGGGAACCATCGCGGCCGCGAACCACATTGCGCGACGCAGGTGGTCGATCCGGGCACGCACGGGCGGCGCCTCGAGCAACGGGCCCCAGTAGAGGAGCGCGGTGAGGACGAAGCCGACGTGCTCGAGCACGTGGATGCCCTGGTGTCGCACGGCGGCGTCGTAGAGAGCCGGCACGTGCCACACACCGAGCGTCGCGCTCATCACCGCGAGCGCCACCGGGGGTCGGGTCAGCGCGCGGCCCGCGAGCCGGAAGCCAGGAGAGCCGGCAAGCCCGCGCGCAGCAGCCCGGCGGACGCGGAGGGGGAACGGGAGCCACAGCCGCGGCCACGGCCGTCCCAGAACGAGCAGCGGCGGCGCGATCGTCAGCAGCACGACGTGCTGCACCATGTGCAGCGTGAACGACGTGTCCGCCCAGCGGTCGAACGGCGGCTCGAGCACGGCGAGCACCGACGCGACGCCCGCATAGAAGGCGAGCTCGCGCCCGACACGCGTCCGCCCGCGGCCGCCGAGCGCGTACAGCGCCGCCGCCGCGAGGCAGACGACGAGTGGCCCGGCGTCACTCACCTGGCACTAGACGAGGTAGAGCACGATCCAGGTGAGGACCGCGATCCCCGCCAGGAACGTCCAGTAGAAGGTGAGCGCGACGAGCTCGGCGCGTACGAGCGAGAGCGGGTCGTCGATGTCGTGGGCGGTGCGATGCGGGTCGCCCGAGGCCTCACCCGGAGCAGGAGTCCCGGGAAACGGAGTCTCGCGGTAGCGGAGCGACGTCGCGAGCGTCGTCTCGAGCCAGAACAGCGTCCCGAGCACGAACAGGAACAGGAACGCAGTCCAGCCGTAGTAGACGCTGGCGAAGCCGCCGTCGGAGGGGCCGAAGCCTTCCTGCGTCCAGGCGACGACCTGGAGAACGAGCGCCAAGAGCCCGAGACCGAGCGCGAGCCCGCCTTTCACCCGCCACGCTGTCCGGTTGGCTGCGCGGTGATCGCGAAGCCCGAGTCGTACGAGCAGCGCGCTCGCGACGATGCAGGCCGTCACGATCGTGCCCCATGTGATCGACGCGTCGACGTGCTTCGGGCGCCACATGTGCGCGTTGTTCAGCGAGCGGAGGTAGAAGTACGCGAAGAGGAAGGCCATGAAGAAGAACGCGGTCGCGCTCGCGAGCAGGTGCCCGGCCGAGACGAGATTCCGCGCGAGGATCTCCGGCGGCTCGCGCTCGACGACGTCGTACTCGGTGGCCGGATGCGCGAGGTCCGCCATCAGTCCCTTCCCGCGGGAGCGCCGGCGGGGGCGACGGCCGGCACGGTCTGCGGCTCTCCGTAGCCGTACGGGTCGCTGGAGAAGACGGGGATCCGGTCGAAGTTGTGCACCGGCACCGGCGAGGGCAGCTGCCACTCGATCGACTTCGAGCCCCATGGATCGGCCGGTGCGGGCACGCGATCGAAGACGAGCGACTTCACGAAGTTGTAGAGGAAGACCAGCATCGATCCGCCGAGCAGGAACGCCGAGACGGAGACCCAGTCGTTCAGGAACTGGAGGTTGTGCGGGTACGTGACGACGCGACGCGGCTGTCCGAGGAACCCGGCGATGAAGAGCGGGAAGAAGGTCGAGTTGAAGAGGATGAACATCGACCAGAAGTGGATCTTCCCCAAGCGCTCGTCGAGCTGGAAGCCCGTCATCTTCGGCACCCAGTAGTAGATCGCGGCAAAGAAGGTGAAGACGAGGCCGCCCATGATCGTGTAGTGGAAGTGGGCCATCGAGAAGAAGCTGCCGTGCGTCGTCACGTCGCTTGGCGCGTCGGACAGGTAGACGCCCGTCAGCCCGCCGATCAGGAAGTTGAAGAACCAGGCGAGGCAGAACAGCATCGGCACCGTGTAGCGGATCTGCCCGCGCCAGAGGGTCATCATCCCGCAGATGAACGTGAAGCCCGTCGGGATCGAGATCAGCTCCGTCGAGAGCATGTAGAACGGGCGCAGGTCCGAGTTGATGCCGCTCACGAACAGGTGGTGCTGCCAGACGAAGAAGGAAAGCAGCGACACCCCCATCAGCCCCGCCACCGCGAGCCGGTAGCCCCAGAGCGGCTTGCGCGCGAACACCGGCAGGAGCTCGAGCACGATCGCGAAGCCCGGGAGCGCAAGGACGTACACCTCCGGGTGGCCGAAGAACCAGAACAGGTTCTGGTAGAGGTAGGCGCTGCCGCCCGCCGCGGGTATGAAGAAGCTCGTCTGTGCGGTGCGGTCGAGCATCCCCATCAGCAGCGTCGCGATCAGGACCGGCGCCGCGAGCACCATCAGCGCGGACGTCGAGAGCACGCCCCAGACGAAGATCGGCAGCCGCGTCCACGTCAGCCCGGGCGCACGCATGGTCACGATGGTCGCGATCATGTTCAGCCCGAGCAGGGTCATCGAGATGCCGACGAGCGCGAAGAAGAGGATGTAGCAGTCCATGCCCGCGTTCGCCTGGATGTTGAGGGGCGCGTAGCCGGTCCAGCCGGTCGGGAAGCCGCCGAAGAAGATCGTCGTCTCGAGGATGACGCCGCCGGCCATGAGCAGCCAGAACGTGAGCGCCTCGATGCGCGGGAACGCCATCCGCCGCGCGCCGATCAGGATGGGGATGAGGTAGTTGCCGAACGGGCCGAGGATCCCGCTCGTGAACATCCCCATCATCATCGTGCCGTGGATGCCGACGACGGTCAGGTACGTCCCCGCGGGCCACACCTGATGGTCGGGCCGCAGCAGCTCGACGCGGATGAGCATCGCGTTCAGGCCGCCGATGAAGAAGAAGATGCCGATCCCGATCAGGTACTGGATGCCGACGACCTTGTGGTCGGTGCAAAGGCCGAAGTAGCGCCCGATGCCGCCGGTCTCCTTCTCGCGCAGCGACGGCGGGTAGCCGCGGAGGCGCGCGAACGGGTAGTTGAGGAAGCCGAGCCCGATCAGGAAGCCGAGCACGCCGCAGACGTACGCCATGAAGATGGACAGCTCGTTGTAGTCGATGTCGCCGAAGTAATCGATGCTCGGCCCGACGACGCCGTGCGCGGCGAACCAGCCGACGTACCAGCCGCCGATCCCGAGCAGCGTCGCGGTCAGCAGATTGAAGCCGAGCAGCCGGCGCCCGATGCTCATCCGGCCCTCCGCTGCGGGTCGGGGAAGTACCTGTTCGCGTACGGCGGCATGTATCGCTCCACCGAGGCGAACAGCTGCTGCTGCTGCTGCACCCAGGCGGCGAACTGCGAGGCGGAGACGACTCGGCCGTTCGAGAACATGTAGCCGTGCCAGAGTCCGCAGAGCTCGGCGCAACGGACATGGAAGGTGTCAGGCCCCTTCGTCTTCAGGAAGGCGATGTTGTCGTTCCCCGGGTTCGCGTCGGCCTTGATCCCGAGCTCGTAGGCCCAGAAGGAGTGGATCGCATCGAGCGAAGTGACGTGAAGCTCGATCTCGGTGTTCTCCGGGAGCACGAGCTGCGACGTCTCGAGGCCGCCGTAGGACGGGTAGCGGTAGGTGAACTCCCACTGCTGGGCGATCACCTGCACCTGCAGCTTCGTGCCGGACGGGACGGCGATCGGGTTCGGGCCCTGGCCGCCGCCGGAGCCGTTCTGGAGCAGCTCGTACGTTCCGTAGCCGGCGAGGAAGAGCACGGTCGCCGACGTCAGCACGATCCACAGCACCTGGATCGTGTTTTGGTTCCGCAGCGGTGGGCCGTCGACGAGCGCGCCGCCGCGCGCAGCCCGGAACTGCTTGAGCGCGTATAGGAAGAAGACGAGCAGCAGGCAGATCACGGGCGTCACGAGCGACGTCATCACCGTGTTGGCGGCGACCTGCTCGCCGGCCTGCTGGCTCGCGTGGCCCGGCGGCAGCGCGGGGCCGAGGAAGATCGCGACGAGCGGCGTCGCGACCACGCTCAGCACGATCCACGCGACGATGACGCGCTTCGCGTGGTTCGGCTGCCCGGCCGCCGTCGTCGTTGCGCTCGCCACTAGACGACGTCCAGGAATCCGTCCATGTACCCGATCGTCTGCATCGGGCCGCCGAAGCCGTCGATCCAGCCGGCCGCACACGGCACGAAGCACTGCCAGCGGTAGTGGCCCTTCGCTCCGGTGTGGAAGGTGAAGGTGATCGTCCGATGCGCGTTCGACATCGGGCAGGGCGCGTAACCGCACTGGTCCTTCGCGTCGTCGGCGACTCCGGGCAGTGCGACGATCAGCCCGAGCTGGGGCACGGCGAACGTGTGCGAGGCGTCGTCGGGATTGATCACGCTCACCGGCTTGCCGTCGACGACCTCCTGGTTTCCGTCGACGCCGAGGGGGCGCGCGAGGTACGGATTGCGCAGGCCGCTCGCGCCGTCGAAGTTGTAGATCGTCACGTGCACGGTCGCGTTCGCGGGCAGGCGCCAGACCGTGTCGCGGCGCCACTTCCCGCTCGTGTCGCGGATCAGGTAGGAGACGAAGTCCGGATGGCCCGGGCTGAGCTGCGGCCCCACGGCCGCAACCGTCTGAATGGTCAGGTCGACGACCGGGTGCGCGCCGGCCGTCTGCACCGGCACCGTGTACGACGGCGAGCCGGCATCAGTGGTCAGCTTCGAGACGTAGAAGCCGATGAGGATGCCGGCAGCCGCCAGGAAGAGGGCTACGCCGAGCAGCTTCGACGTCGTCGCGCGCATCCGCTCCGACATCTATCGCGGCCGATCCGGGATGACGCGAAGATGACGAAGTTGTCACTCCGGCGTCATTTACAGGTCATGCACCGCGGCGATACAGTCCGATTTCCGGCGGCCGTATCGCGACACGATGCAGATTCTCGTCATCGAGGACGAAGCCCGTATCCAGGCCTTTCTCGCGCGAGGGCTGGAGGCCGAGGGCTACGCCGTCGTTGCGTCGGAAGACGGTCGTGACGGCCTCGCGCTCGCCCTGGCCGGGCGCTGGGATCTCGTCGTGCTCGACCTCATGCTCCCGGGCCTGAGTGGGCTCCAGGTCCTCCAGGAGCTGCACCGCGCCCGCCCGCAGCTCCCGGTGCTGATCCTCTCGGCGCGCTCCGACCTGCATACGAAGCTCAAGGGGTTCGGCCTGGGCGCGACCGACTACGTGTCGAAGCCGTTCTCGCTCGACGAGCTGCTCGCGCGCGTGCGCGTGCACGTGCGCGGCCCGCACGTGGTGGAGGACGAGCACGTCGTGAGCGCCGGGAAGGTCGTGCTCGACCTGGCGCGGCGACAGGCACGGATCGGCGAGCTCGTCACGGATCTCTCCGATCGGGAGTTCCGCCTGCTCCACCATCTCCTGCTCCACGCGGGCGAGGTGATCAGCCGGGAACGGCTCCTCGCCGAGGTCTGGGGCTACGGCTTCGACCCGGGCTCGAACGTCGTGGACGTCTGCGTGCGCAGGCTGCGGCGGAAGCTCGGCCCCGAGGCACCGATCGAGACGATCCGGCATGCGGGCTACCGCCTGGCTGCGGCGTAACCGCGTCGAGGCCGCCTGGGGGGCGTTCGCGCTCGCCAACCTCGTTGCGATCCTCATCTGGCCGGAGTGGGTGCGGTTGCCCTACGACCTGATCTGGATCAGCCTCGCGCTCGTCTACAGCCTCAGGCTCTGGTCGGTCCGGACCGCCGCGATCGTGCTCGCGTCGCTCTCGACCGCGGTCGTCACCGTCGTGCTCATGGGGCACTTCGACGGTGACGAGATGTGGGGAAGGCTGATCGGCGTCCCGTTCCTGGGCACGCTCTTCGCCGCGATGGTCTGGCAGGCGCAGCGGCGACGCGCGGCGCTACGTGATGTCGAGACCGTGGCCGAGACCCGCGCGGTGCTGCTCGAGCGGCAGCGGCAGTTCCTCCAGGATGCGTCGCACGAGCTGCGGACCCCGGTGACGATCGCCCGCGGCCATCTCGACTTGCTGCGCCGCGAGGTTCCGGACGCGCCCGAGCTCGAGGTCGCGCTCGACGAGCTCGCGCGCATCGAGCGGATCCTCGATCGTCTGCTCATCCTCGCGCAGGCCGAGCAGCCGCAATTCCTCGGCTTCGGCGACGTCAACGTCGACAGCTTCCTCGAGGACGTGTTCTTCCGCTGGTCCGAGGTTGCTCCACGTGCGTGGCGTCTCGACCTCGACGTCGCCGGCGTGATCCACGCCGACGAGGAGGCGCTGCGCAGCGCGCTCGACGCGCTGCTCGAGAACGCGGTCGAGTACACGGAGCCGCACGACGTGATCGAGCTGCGTGCCTGGGCGGCCGGCGGCGAGATCGTGATCGAGGTTGCGGACGAGGGCTGCGGCGTCCCCCCGGGGGCGCTAGACCGCATCTTCGACCGGTTTGCACGCGCGGACGGCGCTCGCACGCGGGCGCACGGCGGCGTCGGGCTCGGCCTCTCGATCGTGAACGCGATCGCGAGCGCGCACGGTGGCCGCTGCAGCGTCGAGCGGCGGGAGCGGGGGACGATCTTCGCGCTGCACCTGCCGGTGCGGCCCGCTCTACGCGGCGTCGATAGCCGCGCGGAGCGAGGCGACGTAGTCGCGGAGCCCTTCGGGGCCGCTCTCGGCGACCTCGAGCGCGCGTGAGCCGACGACGATGCCGTCCGCGAGCTCGGCGACGGCACGCGCGTGCTCGGGAGTCGAGATGCCGAAGCCGGCGTAGAGCGGGACGCCGACGAGCCGCCGGGTGCGCTCGACCAGGCCGGGCAGGGCAGGGGAGAGCTCGCCGCGTGCGCCGGTCGTGCCGGTGAGGGTAACGAGATAGAGCCAGCCGTCCGTCTGCTCACCGGCCAGGCGGATGCGGCCGTCGGTCGATGTCGGCGCCACGAGCTGGACGCGACGCACCTCCGGCCGTTCGCCCGCGGGGAGGTCGGCGACGATCATGCTCGCACCGCCGGCGGCGTGCACGTCCTCGGCGAACCGCTCCCAGCCGTACGCCTCGAGCAGGGACGAGTACGTCATCGGCACGAGCGCCGTCTCGGGGACGAGCGCATGCGTCTGCGCGAGCACGTCGAGGCACGCGCGGGTGCGCATACCTCGCGCGAGCGCACGCTCGGCCGCCCGCCGGATCACCGGCCCGTCCGCGAGCGGGTCGGAGAACGGGAACCCGAGCTCGACGATGTCCGCGCCGCCCTCGACCGCCGCACGTGCGAGCTCCGGCGTCTCCGGCTCCGACATGAGGTAGATGACGAGGGTCTTCGTCATGCCGCGCTCCTCCCGGTCGTCCGACGATCCGCGTCCGCCCCGATGACCCGCGGTCCCGCGG
>Ga0187765_10001177_pt1 | contig 10080 bp, 8 predicted proteins | sample 0216_QUI02_MP05__3_FD_133018 | JGI IMG/M metagenome (GOLD analysis project Ga0187765, IMG submission 133018) | Tropical peat soil microbial communities from peatlands in Department of Meta, Colombia - 0216_QUI02_MP05_10_MG | ecosystem: Environmental > Terrestrial > Soil > Wetlands > Peat ...
CTCTTGGAGCCAACGCGCAAGAGAGCCCGCCGCGGCGGACCTGCCGGCGCACGAACCCGGGAAAAACGCGAAAAGGTGCTGGAAGACGGCCGGTCCCGCTGAACGCGACCTTCGCCTCACCCGATCGACCGCGAGACGGCCTGCGCATGTCCCTTGCTGCGCTGGCGCGATGGTGCTACGTACCTCGCAGCCGTGCTACGAGGGTCCCGCTCCCCATGCACATGTCGGACGCGTTGGTCTCCCCTTCCATAGCTGCCTCGATGTGGGTGGCCACCGCGGGCGCTTCGGCTCTCTCCGCGCGCGCGCTGAGACGGCGACCAGACGACCGACGCGTTCCCCTCATGGGTGTGCTCGGTGCGTTTGTCTTCGCGGCGCAGCTGGTGAACTTCGCCATCCCGGGTACCGGGTCGAGTGGTCACCTCTGCGGGGGTGTGCTCCTCGCGATCCTGCTCGGTCCTTCCGCGGCGCTCCTCGTCATGGCATCCGTGCTCACCGTCCAGGCCCTCTTCTTCGCGGACGGGGGCTTGCTGGCCTTGGGCTGCAACATCTTCAACCTCGGCGTTCTCGCCTGTTTCGTCGCCTACCCGTTCGTGTTCGCCCCGATCGCGGGAGCGCGCCCTTCCCGAGCCCGCCTGGCCGTCGCGACGGTGTTGGCCTCCGTCGTCGCGCTCCAGCTCGGTTCGCTCGCCATCGTGGTCGAGACCCTGTTGTCCCGGCGGGCCTCGATCTCCCTCGGCACATTCCTGCTCCTCATGCAGCCCATCCATCTCGCCATCGGCGTCATCGAGGGGCTCATCACCACCTTCTTGGTCCTCTTCATCAGGGACGCCCGCCCCGAACTCGCTCCCGGGAGCCGAGAGGCGGTGATCTCGAAGCCGTGGGCGCGTCGGGTCGGCACCGGCGCCCTCATCGCCACCGTGGTCGTGGCGGGGGCGCTGTCGTGGTTCGCGTCTTCGGCGCCGGACGGCCTCGAGTGGTCCCTCGCACGGGCTTCCGTCGGCGTGCCGGCGGAAGGTGAGCCCGAGGTGCCACGGGGAATCCTTGCTCGGATCGGGGAGGCCACGGGCCTTCCGCCGAGCGAGGAATCAGGAAATCGAGGGCGTCCCGCGGACACGGCAGGCCGAGCATGGCCGCAGGTCGACCCGTTGGTCTCCTTTTCCGGACTCGCCGGGGCGGGCCTGACGCTCGCGCTCGGCGGGCTCCTGGCCGCCGGCCTCCGCGCCGTTCGGCGGAGTACCCGGCCCGCCTCGCCTCCGTGACGAGAGCGGACGGCATCACTGCCGCGCTATCCCATCTCGGTCGCTTCGACGAGCTGGCGGGTGCGAACACGCCCATCGCGCGCGTGGATCCCCGCGCAAAGCTCGTCACCACGGCGGCCTTTCTCGTCACGGTAGCCTCGTATGGCCGCCTCGAGGTGATCGCCCTGCTGCCGCTCGGCGCCTATCCCCTCGTGTTTCTCGTTCTCGGCAACGTGCCTCTGGGGCCGATCGCCTGGCGGATGGCACTCGTGTCGCCGTTCGCCGTCCTCGTCGGCGCGTTCGAACCGGTTCTCGACAGGCAGCCGCTTGGCTCCCTCGGTCCCCTGGTGGTCACCGCGGGGGGGGCGTCGTTCGCGTCCATCCTTCTCCGCTTCGCCTTGAGCGTGAGCGCAGCCCTGCTGCTCGTCGCCACCACCGGACTCGACGCTGCCGCAGCCGCGCTCGCCTGGTTCAGGGTGCCGAGGGTGCTGGTCGTCCAGCTGCTCTTCCTTTATCGCTACCTGTTCGTCCTCTCCGAAGAGGTGGCGCGGTCTCTGCGAGCCCACGCGCTCCGCTCCCCCCATCACCCGAGCCCCCGGATCCGGGTCGCGGGCTCCATGCTCGGCCAGGTCCTGCTCCGCACGCTGGAGCGCGCGCAGCGCATCCACGTGGCGATGTCGTGCCGGGGATTCGACGGCGAGGTCCGGCTCCGCCGCCCGCTCCAGGCCCGCCCGTCGGACATCGCGTTCGTCGCCTGCTGGTGCGCCTACTTCGTCCTGTGTCGGGTGTCGAACCTTCCGCGACTGCTGGGCACTGCCGTCTTCGGGGTCGCCGGATGAGCCACCACCTGGTCCGCCTCGAGGACGTCCACTTCGGCTACCCGGACGGAACGCCCGCGCTCCGGGGCGTCTCCTTCGAGCTCCACCATGGGGAGTCGGTCGGCCTCGTGGGGGCGAACGGCGCGGGCAAGTCGACGCTGCTTCTGCACCTCGCGGGCGTGCTCTTCCCGTCATCGGGGCGGGTTCGCGTGGGGGACTGGCCAGTCACGCCAGACACGCTCGGACACGTTCGCCAGAGCCTCGGGCTCGTCTTCCAGGACCCCGACGACCAGCTGTTCATGCCCACCGTCGCGGACGACGTCGCCTTTGGTCCCCTCAACCTGGGGCTGCCTGCGGAGGAAGTCGCCGCCCGCGTGGGCGAAGCGCTGGAGCGGGTCGGGGCCGCCGGCCTGAGCTCCCGGCCCCCATACCGGCTGTCGGGCGGCGAGAAGCGAGCCGCCGCCATCGCGAGCGTGCTCGCCATGGCCCCGGACGTCCTGGTGATGGATGAGCCCAGCGCAGGCCTCGACCCGGCCGCACGTCGCCGGCTCATCGGCCTGCTCCGCTCTTTCGAGCACACGAAGATCGTCGCCACCCACGACCTCGACCTGGTCATGGACGTCTGCGCACGCACCGTCGTCCTGCGCGAGGGGCGCGTGGCGGCGGACGGTCCGACGGCCAGCATCTTCGGCGACTCCGAGTTGCTCGAAGCCTGTCACCTCGAGAAGCCACTCCGCTTGCAGGGCTGCCCCCGCTGCGGCGGATAGGTCTCTCTGCGGTCGCCTCGAGGTTCGTGCCGGCCTTCGCTCCGGGCGCCGTCAGAGCCTGCTCCCGATCCAGCCGTTTCGCACCACGGGCTCGTGGCCCCGGCCTCCGTTCGGTCTTCCGCCCCGGACCCAGGCCCTCCTTCGGGCCTCTCTCGTCTCGTCGGGTTTGGCTCGATCACGCCTCCGCGTGCTCGGGCGCGTACGCCGGTTCCTCGCCCGATGCGCGTCCTCGAGCCGCGAGGGCGAAATTGCGAACGCGGCGGATATCCTCGTCGCTGTACGGTCCGTTCACGCCCGAGATCGCGGCCAGTCGCATTCCATGCTTGAGCCCGAGTTTGTAGATCTCCTTCACCTTCTCCCACTCGATGTTGCGCCCAACGGTGTAGCTCTCGAACCGGCCCTCCAGCGCGAGGACTATCGTCTCGGCCAGGCACGCGTATACGACACCGTCCGGGAGGCCGATGTCGCGCATGCGAACGCTGCCGGGAACCTGGATCTCGCCCGACTCGATCACGAGCACGTCGGGGCGCTTCGCCACCTCCGACGGCGGGAGATCGAGTGGCCGCGCCACGTCCGTGATCACGCATCCGGGCTTCACCTTCATGATGTCCAGGATTCTCCTGCCAGCGCCGGAGGTGGCCGTGACGACGAGGTCCATGTCGCGCAGGTTCTCGTCCGCCTTGCTCGACAGGTGCAGCACCGCTCCGGGCGTGTCGGCCAGGATCGCCTCGCGCAGCGTCAGCAGCTTTCCGATCTCCGGCGAGACGAGGTAGACCTCCTCGAAGGACATGGCGAGCAGCCGGGCGCACACGGATCCGATGGCGCCGGTCGCCCCCACCACCATTGCCTTGCCTGCCACCTTCCCGCCTTCGCCGCGCTCGAGGAGCCCGAGGCGCTTCACGGCGTCGGCGGCGGCCCAGAGCGCGGCGGACGCGCTGTAGCTGTTCCCGGTAGTGATGGGGATGCTGGCACGCTTCGCGACAGTCACGCCCGCGTCGCCTACCACCTTGGTGAAGGCGCCGAGACCCATGATCTGGGCTCCGAGCCGCTCCGCGATCTTGGCCGCGGCGAGCAACTGCCGGTACGTGAACTCGGGGCTGTGCGAGAGGAGTTCCTTGGGCGTGCCGCCCACAGTGATGAGCCAACCCTCCGCCTCGGTGCCGGTTGGAGACTTGATGCCAGTGACCCGCGAGAACAGGAGAGGGGGGGCGTACGCGATGAGCTTCTCGATGACGGGCAGCACGATCGACGGGGCGATGCGCGACGCCAGCGCGATGGGCTTCGAGGCTTTCAGGTACTCCCGCGACAGCGGGTGGATGACGAAGGCGAACCGGTTCACCCGGCGGGGCTTGCCCGAGGGGAAGAGGATGCGCGGCGCGAGCTTCATCTCGCCGAAGATCTCGAGGTACTCGTCGTAGAGGATGTCGTCGCGGTGCTGCCGGCCCAGGGCGGCAATGATCATGGCCTCGATGACGTTGAGGCCGACGACGCGCTCGAGCAGCTTCGGCGTGCGGTCGATGACGACGTCGACCCCCTGGTCCCCGAGCCGCTTCACCTCCGCGTCGGAGATCGCCGAGGTGAGCACGATTTTGCGGTCCAGAGCCTCGCGCCCGACCGCGGCGAGGTCTTCGTGTGCACCGACGAGGATGTCCGCCTTGCGGACAGCCCTGTCGAGCATCGGCCTCGCCCAGACTCCCCGAAGTGCCGGCGGAGCCTTCCCCCAGAGCGCCCGGAGCTGGCGTGGCACGGGCGAGGTAAGCGCCGCGTACGCTTCCAGTTGCTCGACCGATCCGAGAATCGTCGGGAGACCGAACTGGACCAGCGGGTCGGCGAAGCTCAGGTTGTGCGTGTACTCGGACACGGCCTGCGCGATCGCGTAGTTCGCGAGGCCCGAGAGAAAGAGCACCCGCGCGTTCGTGAAGCAGCGCTGCTCATGGGCCTGGATGTGCCGGATGGCCCACTCGTCGAGGAAGCTGCGGAGGCGAGCTCCGGTGGTGACCGGTACCTCGGAGACGGCCGCCTCGAGCTCGGCCGTGGTGGGATCCTCCATACGGCGCGTCCCCACGAGCAGGTGGTCAGCGACCAGGCCGAGGCCGAGCGCGTCGCACTCGCCTTGCCAGCGCGCCAGCATGTCGAGCGCCTTGGCGACGTCGTGGTCGACGCCAAAGCGGCGGAGCCGAAACGACTGGCCCATGAACCGCGTGGTGAAGTCGTAGTCCCCGGCGCTCGCGCCGAGACTGATGCTGACGATGTTCTTCATGGCCCGCTCCCCCGCACATGATACCGCGACGGCATCGCCGAGGACCCGCGGAACGTCCGCTAGGTCGGGCGTGCCGGAACGTCAAGCGGGGCGGGAGGTCGCGGCGCAACCTTTGACGAAGGTCAGGAGTGCGGGCCGTTCAGCGGCGGGGCGCCGTAAGCGTTCGTTTGCCTGGAGAACCCCATGCGGGTCGTGCACCCGGCGGAGGCAGCGAAAGCGCGCAGCGAGCTGCCCGAACCCACGGGACACGAGGACGGGACGCGCGGCACTACAGGAGCACTTCGTTGCCCCCGGCTTTGAGCTCGCCACCCCGAAGCCAACCTGGACAGCGAGTGAGCCTCTTGGGGCGGGCCCACGATTCAGAGCGCCCCGCGGCTCATTTCGAACCGCGGTGCAGAATGGTGCCGGACACACCTACCGCCCAGACATCGCTCCCCCCGCTTCCCCAGACACCGTAGAGGCTGTTCGCCGTCCCGCTCGCCGAGTTCGACCAAGCGCTGCCGTTCCAATGGAGAACGGTGCCGGAGTCGCCCACTGCCCAGACATCGCTCACCCCGCTTCCCCAGACGCTGTAGAGGTTGTTCGCCGTCCCGCTCGCCGAGGCGGACCAGTTGCCGCCGTCAAAGTGCAGGATGGTGCCTGCGGCGCCCACCGCCCAGACGCCACTCGGCCCGATGCCCCACACGCGGTACAAATCGCTCGTCGTTCCGCTCGTCGAGCTCGACCAGGCAGTGCCGTTCCAGTGCAGGATGGTACCTGCGGCACCCACCGCCCAGACGTCGCTCGCTCCGCTTCCCCACACGCCGTACAAGTCGTTCGTCGCACCGCTCGCCGGGTTCGACCAAGTGGCGCCGTCCCAGTGCAAGATGACGGGCGTGTCGCCAGGGGCAAAGCCCACCGCCCAGACGTCGCTCACCCCGCTTGCCCAGACGCCGAGAAGCCAGGCCGGCACCGGTGACCCGCTCGCGGACCAGCTGCCACCGTCCCAGTGGGCGATGAATGGTTCGCCCACCGCCCAGACATCACTCGGCCCGCTTCCCCAGACGTCAAAAAGCGCAGCCATGCCATCGCTCTCCGAAATCGACCAGGTGGTGCCGCCCCCGTGCAAGATGGCGAGGGGGTTCCCCACGGCCCAGACGTCGTTCGGCCCGCTACCCCACAGGGCCGAAAGCGAGCTCATTGTCACGCTCGTCGAATTCGACCATGCGCTGCCGGTCCAGTGCAGGACGGTACCGAAATCGCCCACCGTCCAGACGTCGTTCACCCCGCTTCCCTGCACGCCGTAGAGGTTGTTCGCCGTCCCGCTCGTCGAGCTCGACCAGGTGCCACCGTCCCAGTACAGGGCGGTGCCTGCGACGCCCACCGCCCAGACGCCGCTCGGGCCGATTCCCCACACGCCATACAGATCGCTCGTTGCCCCACTTGTCGAGCTCGACCAGACGCTGCCGTTCCAGTGCAGGATGGTGCCAGCGGCGCCCACCGCCCAGACGTCGCTCGCCCCGCTTCCCCAGACGCCGGAGAGGTCGTTCGCGGTACCGCTCTTCGAGCTAGACCAGGTGCCGCCGTCCCAGTGCAGGATCGTGCCCGCGGCGCCCACCGCCCAGAAGTCGCTCGCCCCGCTTCCCCAGACGCCATAGAGGTGGTTCGTGCCTGTCGTCGAGCTCGACCACGAACTGCCGTCCCAGTGCAGGATGGTGCCGGACTTGCCCACCGCCCAGACATCGGTCGCCCCAACTCCCCACACACCAGCCAGGAAGTTCGCCGTTCCGCTCGTCGAGCTCGTCCAAGCGGCGCCGTTCCAATGGACGATGGTGCCCGAGTCACCGACCGCCCAGACGTCGCTCGTCCGGCTTCCCCACACGCTGTTCAGGTTCTTCTGCGTCCCGCTCGTCCAGCTCGCCCAGGAGCTGCCGTTCCAATGAACGATGGTGCCGGAGGCGCCCACCGCCCAGACGTCGCTCGCCCCGCTTTCCCACACACTGTTGAGATAGTTTCCTGCAGGAAGGGGGTTCTGCCAGCACCAATTGTCGGCGCTGCAAATGGAGGGCGACGTCGCGGCTTCGCACGTCCCGCTCACGCAGGTCAGCCCGTTGTTGCAGATGCTACCAGCACAGCATGCCTGGCTCGCCGCGCCGCAGGTGCTGTTACCGCTAGAAGAACCGCATCCCGACAAGGGTGCCAGCACACCGACTGCGAATGCGGCTAGAACACCCCTCATCAACTTGAGTTCCCTCCATGGCCTGCTGGGGCGCAGTCCTCAGCCAAACGGGCGCGCGAGTCGAAGCTTGCAGCGTTCCTCCGTGCCACGTCGGCGAGGCGGCTCTGGCGCAGCACGATGGAGGCCCTTGCTGGCAGGTCCCTCGGGAACATGCTTCGCCCTCGCCCTCCCGTCCTCATGGCCGCTCTTCGCGGGCAAAGCTCTCGCCTGCTTCACAGCCCGGACGATTCGGAATCACGTCCAGACGATTTGGAGCCCAACGCGGATTCGGCAAGTACCCTTTGGGTCGATACCGACGCGGGCCCGCGTCACCGCACCTCAACGGGCACTGGTCGGCTTTGTCCAATTGGCGAGCTCTCGGGGTGCCTGCGGACCAGGGGGCCCGGCAGGCTGTCGAGAACGTCACGCGATGCCTTTGAGCCACCGCTCCGCGAGCCAGCTCGAGATCGCAGCGAACGCCTCGGAGGTCGGGTCGAGGCTACCTTCGAAACAGGCGCAGACCTCTCCCAGCGTGCCTCCGTCCCGGGCCGCTCGCAACGCCCCTCCCTCCCGAGGCGACACATTGCAGTGGAAGACCTGGAAGTCCCTCCGCCACACCACGGCAGTCGTGCGCACACTCGCCGACGGCCGGGGCGGTTCTCCGTTCTCCAGGCGGCGCCAGAGGTCCATCGCATCCTGTGCCAGAAGGAGGACGCGCACGGAAGGCACCAGTTGCAGTCGTAGGCTCGCGAGTTTCGCCGGCACGATCGAGTTGAAGACCTGCGCATCCATCGCCGGCCCGTCGGGTGCAAAGAAGACCTCGTTTCGCGCCCACTCGAGTTCGGCGAGTTCGGCGAGGTAGGGACGCTCCGGATCGGGATGCTCGCGCAAGAATGCTGGAAGCAGCTTCCCTATTTGGCCGACGTCGTGGTGCTCCGACGGATGGCAACGGACGTAGTCCTCCGCCAGGTCAGCGAACGTCCCGTCGCCGAGGTGCTTTGAGAGGTTGGGGAAAACCTCCCGCAGAGCCGCGACGAGCCGCCACCGGTACATGTTGGAGTAGATTTCGATGCTCTCGTGGCTGGTGAGGGTCCGCGTGCTCGCGAGGCAACCCTCGATGAGTCCCGGCGCGAGTTCTGTCCCCGAGGTGATGGCCTCGTGGAGCAAGGCCTGGGTCTGGGCAAGCGTCATGACGCGAGCCTCCGCAGAGCGGGCCCGAGCTCCTCTGCCTCGATTGCCTCGGCGCGACGGCTCTCCGCCACGACCTCGGCGAGAGGCGGGATGCGGTCATCCCACTCAACGAGCGTCGCCACGCGGCCGAACCGGCGGAGCGCCTCCCGGTACAGGGACCACACTGGTTCCGCCACGGGCGAATCGTGCGTGTCGAGGAGGAACTTCCCCTTGTCGCTGTGTCCCGCGAGATGAAACTGGCCGACCCGGTCGGCGGGGATGCCGTCCAGGTAGTCGATGGGGTCGAAGCCCAGGTTGTGGGCCGACACGTAAATGTTGTTCACATCCAGTAGAATCCCGCAGTCGGCGCGCCGGGATAGCTCGGCGAGGAACTCCCACTCGGTCATCGTCGAGTCCCGGTAGGCCACGTAGGCAGAAGGGTTCTCGAGCAAGACCTGGCGGCCCAAGCGCTCCTGCAGGGCCTCCACTCGAGCGGTCACGTGCACCAGCGACTCCTCGGTGTACGGCAGCGGCAGGAGGTCGTGGAAATACCGTCCGCACCAGGTGCCCCAGCACAGGTGATCGGTCACCATGGCCGGCTGGATCCGCTCCACGAGCCGCGCCAGATCGTCCAGGTAACGGATCGACAGCGGTTCGATCGACCCGATGGAGAGGGACACGCCGTGCAGGACAACCGGCGTGTCCCTCCTCACCTTCTCCAGTAGCGCAATGGGACGGCCTCCCTGGGCCATGAAATTCTCCGTCACTACCTCCACCCAGTCCACCGGTGACGGCTGGGACTCGAACTGGCCGAAGTGCTTCGTCCTTAGCCCGATGCCGTGACCGAGACCGAGGCGCTGGAAGGCCATCGCGGGTCCCCTACATCTTCGAAGCAGCGACGGTGCCGCCCTTGTCCTTGCACTCCTTCGCGCTCTTCGTCTCGACCCAGCCCTTGCCCTTGCAGGAGTTCTGGGCCTTGCAGGCGTTGTCGGCGCCCGCGCAGCTCCCCTGCCCCTTGCAGGAGTTGATGCCGGCGCAGTGCACGGCTCCCTCCTTCGGCTTTTCGTCGGCGCGGGCGGTCCCGGCGACGAGCATCGAGCAGACGGCGGCGGCGATGGCGCTACCCTTCACGGCATGACGGATCATGATCCTTCCTTTCGGTTGGCTGCTGCGGTGGGTGCTGCGTTCACTTCGCCTTGGCGAAGAGGGAGAGCTCGATGGTCCCGGTCTCGGCGACGACCTGGGCGAGCGACTGGACGCGGGCGAGCCAGCCGTCGGTGTACTTTGGGCCGATGCGGTAGGCGTCGCGGTCGAAGCCCGCGACGGTCGCGCGGACGCGGATGGTCTTCCGCTCGCCGTACGAGCCAGCCGGGAAGAGCAGCGCCGTCCCCGTCACTTTCTCCTTCGCACCGTCGCTCCTGCCCCGTCCGCAGATCCGGAACGGGATCTCAGCCATGAATGGGGCGGGCGTGGCCGGGGTGAGCTTTCCGATCACCACGCCGGAGAAGGTGGCCTCGATGCGGCAGGCGGCGGGGTCCGACTTCTTGTTCGTCGCCCACTGCCGGAAGTGGTCGCTCTTGGTGTCGTCGTTGTCGACGCGGATGCTCGCGAGCGGCACCGAGCAGGTCCC
>Ga0187765_10001178_pt1 | contig 10076 bp, 9 predicted proteins | sample 0216_QUI02_MP05__3_FD_133018 | JGI IMG/M metagenome (GOLD analysis project Ga0187765, IMG submission 133018) | Tropical peat soil microbial communities from peatlands in Department of Meta, Colombia - 0216_QUI02_MP05_10_MG | ecosystem: Environmental > Terrestrial > Soil > Wetlands > Peat ...
CGCCGAGAAGAGCGAAAGAGAACGTCGCCGCGAGAAGGACGAGGGCGGGCCTTGCTTGATGGAGCTTGAGCTCGCCGCCGCACTTGTCACAGCGTATTCCTGCGCGCGGGCCGACTGCCAGAAAGAACACCGACATGCGCTCACGGAGATGCTTCGGATCCAGCGCACGATGACAGAGCGGACACGTCGGAGGTGCGACGAGCGGCATCTAACGCGCTCGTCCAGTCGCGCGAACGGATGGCGGCAGAAATGTGGCGAGCTCGACCTGCACGAGCGTGTCGCCGGACTGCGGCGCCGTCGGCCGCAGACGATTGAACATCTGCTCGAGCCCGCCGACAGCGCTCACGGCAACCTCCTATCTCACAGGCGTCCGTTCGACATGGTGCAACGCATTGGCAGCGCCGGCTCCACTCCACTAGCATCGAAGCCCGCAAGCAACCGACTCGCGATGAAATCCTACATTCTGTGGGACCACGATGGGGTTCTCGTGGATACCGAGCGCTGGTACTTCCAGGCGACCCAGCAGGCCATTCGAGCGCTCGGCATCGACCTCAGCCAAAGAGAATACGTCTTCAACATGGCCGCAGGACGGTCCGCTTGGGAGATCGCTCGGCTGCGAGGCGCAACCGAAGAGGAAGTCGAGCGACAGAGGGCCGTCAGAGACCGCCTCTACCAGCGCTTTCTCGTCGACAACGACATCGAGATTCCCGGTGTCATCGACGTGCTTCGAGAGCTATCGCCCCTTTACCAGATGGCGATCGTCACGACTGCAAAACGCGCGGACTTCGAACTGATTCACCGGAATCGAGCGATCGTGGACCACATGAGCTTCGTGCTGGCGAAGGGCGACTACGCCCGCTCGAAGCCGGCGCCGGACCCCTATCTGGCCGCTTTGGAGCGTTTCGGAGCGCAGCCGCACGAGGCCATCGTCGTCGAGGATTCCGAACGCGGGCTTCGAGCAGCAGTCGCTGCAGGCATCGACTGTGTAGTCGTCGCAAACGAGTTCGTCGCCGAGCAGGACCTGAGCTCCGCCACCCACCACATTGCTTCGATCGGAGAATTGCCCGCGCTGCTGCAACGGCTTCCGTCGCGCGGGAGTTCCTAGTGCTCGATCTCGACCGAGATCGGCTCGTCCTTTTCCTTGACTCGAATCACGACGGTCTTCGATACCTTGTCCGTTGCATTGCGACCGAAGTGCGGCGTGTTCGGAGGCGTGTAGATCGCCTCGCCTGCCTTGACGACCTTCGTCCCGACGCCCTCGATCTCGAACGTTTGTTCTCCCTCGACGACGTAGGTGATCTCGTGGCCGTCCGGATGCATATGCAGCGGCAACCTGAACCCAGGTTGCCACGTCGACGCAAAGACGACGATTTCCTGGCCCGGAAGGTTGTTCAAATCGGTCCGAAGAACCTGCTTCGTTTCGTATTGCGGCGCTTCAGCATGAACGAGCTCGGTCGCGAGGCCGCCCGCCACCACTCCGACGGCGAACACGCCGCCCAGCGCAATTGCCCCGTTCAATCGATCTCTCCCGTGATCCGTTGCGGTTCAAGCAAGCGGAAGTCGATGGCCCGTGCGGAGTGTCATGCGTCGGTTGGGCAAAGGGAAGTGACGACTCGACGCCTGTCGGCTCTTTCTCGTGCACGACGCGCCCTAGCCCTGCGCGGTCGCGTTCGCTACCGTGGCGCCCTCTTCTTCCTCGAGAGACGACGATGCGCCGTCACAGCCTGATTGCGATCCTGCTCGGCCTCGTCGGCGTGTCTAACGGTTTCGCCGCCACGCTCGACACCGTGCGCAACGAGAAGATGCTGAAGGTCGCGTATCGGACGGACGTGCCGCCGTTCTCGTCCGCAAAGCCCGGCGAGACGCCGGTGGGGTTCTCGATCGATTTGTGCCGGATGGTGGCGGAACGTCTCGCGAAGCAGCTCGGCTTGGCGTCGCTCGACGTGTCGTTCGTCCAAGTGAATGCGAACGATCGGCTCGACGCGATCGTCGACGGCCGTGCAGAGATCGAATGCGGGACGACGACGGTGACGCTCGCGCGACTCGAGCAGGTCGACTTCTCGGTACTGTTCTACATCACCGGCGCGAGCTTGATGACGCGGGCCGATTCGCCGGTGCAATCGGTCGCGGATCTCGGCAAGCGCAAGGTCGCGGTGACGGAAGGCACGACGACGGATCGGGTCGTGACGCAAACGTTGAAAGACCGCGGCATCGCGGCCGAGGTCGTGCGCGTCGCGAACAATCTCGCTGCGCTCGACTTGCTGCTCAAGGACAAAGTCGCAGCGATGGCCGGCGATCAAGCGACGCTGCTCGGGCTCGGCATGACGTCCGTTCGGCAGAAGGATTTGATGCTGACGGGCGAGCTGCTGTCGGCGGAGTCGCTCGCGTTTCCGCTGCCGCGCAACGATGCGGACTTTCGGCTCGCGGTCAATCGCGCGTTGTCGGACATCTATCTGTCCGGCGATGTCGGGCGCGCGTGGACGAAGTGGTTCGGGCCGTTCGGCGTCAAGCCGACGAGCCTGCTGCTCGAGCTCTATCGGCTGAATTCGTTCCCGGAGAACTGAACGCTGAGCTGCGCGCGCCCGCGGCACACCGACCACGCGTCGCTACTTCGGCGAGCGGCCGTACACGAGCCCGAACCCCTCCGACTTGTACGCGAGCAGCGTGAGCAGCGTCTCCGACGCGGCGCCGACGACGCCGGGGCTGAGCGACAAGAACCAGTTCTCTTGCGTGCGGTAGATCGGCGTCGTGTAGAACGGAAAGACGGCGGCGCGCGTACGGTCGTTCGACGTGTTCGCGCCGGTGCGATGCCAAATGCGGCTTTCGAATGCGAAGACGCTGCCGGCGGGCGCTTCGACCGAAGTCGTCGCGACGTCCGCATCGTCGAGCGTCGGCAAACGGTTCCAGCGGTGGCTGCCGACCGCGACCTGCGTCGCGCCGTTCGCCGCGGTGAACTCGTCGATGCACCATGCGACGTTGATGCCTTGCGGACGTGCGGTCCACGGCTCCGGCACGAAGATCTGGTCGGCGTGCAGCACGCCGCAGGTCGCGCCGGGCTTCGTGATGTTGCCGGAGATGTTCGACAGCAGCGCGGGCCAGCCGAGCAGGTGCGTGACGAGCTCGATCGCGATCGGGTGCTCGGCCAGGTCGGCGAACACCGGGTCGCGGTTCAGCAGGTTCCAGACGCGCACGTTGCGCTCGTCGCGATCGAGCCCGAAGCCGGTTTGCTGACGCCCGCGCCGACGATCGTCCTCGGCCGCGCGGTAAATCGCCTCGTGCGCGCGCGCGAGCCGTTCGGTGTCGAGCGCATCGGCGATCAGGCAGACGCCGGTCGCCTCGAGGTCGCGCTTCGCGCGCTCGAGGTCGCGTGTCGGGCGCGGCAGCGGCATCGTGTCAGGCATATGTCCCGTTGCGCTTCGGCGAGAAGAACCGATACTAGCCGTTCGTTGCGGGGGTGCGCATGAGTTGGACGGAACGGCTCGATCCGATCTTCGCGGCCGCGATAGCCGCCGGCAAGGTGCCGGGCGTCGTCGCGGCGGTCGCGACCGACACGGGCGTCGTCTACCAGCGCGCGCACGGTGTGCGCGAGCTCGGCGGCTCCGCGCCGATGACGGACGACACGCTGTTCTGGATCGCATCGATGACGAAAGCGATCACGTCGGCGGCGGCGCTTCGGCTCGTCGAGCGCGGCGAGCTCTCGCTCGATGAGCCGCTCGGCGAGCGTGTCCCGTATCTGGCGCGCGTGCAGGTCTGCGACGGCTTCGATGCAGACGATCGCCCGAAGCTCCGTGCGCCGCGAACGCCCGTCACGTTGCGACACCTGCTCACGCACACGTCGGGCTTCGTCTACAACATCTGGAACGCGACGATGGCGCGCTATCAGGCGGCGCACGGCTCGCGATCGGGTCCGGGCACCTACGCGGGTTACGAAGTCCCGCTCGCCTTCGATCCGGGCACGCGGTGGGAGTACGGCGTCGGCATCGATTGGGCCGGCTTCGTCGTCGAGCGTGTGGCCGGCGAACGCCTCGGCGCGCATCTCGAGCGCCACTTCTTCGCCCCGCTCGGCATGACGTCGACGACATTCGCGCCGTCGGCCGAGCAGATCGCACGGCGCGCAACGACGCACGCGCGCACACCGGGCGGTCTCACGGCGATCCCGGCTACGATGCCGGCAGCACCGGAGATCGATGGCGGCGGCGGCGGCCTTTATTCGACCGTGCCCGACTACCTGCGCTTCACGCAGATGATCCTGAACGGCGGGCGTTGGAACGGCGCCACGATCCTCGCGCCGAAGACGCTCGCGTGGCTCGAGGAGAATCAGATCGGCGCGCTCGACGTGACGCCGATGCGCAGCGCGTTCCCGACGATGTCGAACGACTGCGACCTGCTGCCGGGCATGAAGGCGAAGTGGAGCCTCGGCTTCCTCGTCAATCCGCAACGCTCTGCAGAGGGGCGCTCGGCCGGCAGCCTCGCGTGGGCGGGCCTGCCGAATTGCTACTACTGGATCGACCCGACGAAGCGCGTGACCGGCGTCTTCGCGACGCAAGTCATGCCGTTCTGCGACGCCGAGGCGCTCGCGTTGTTCCGCGCGTTCGAGCGCGCGGTGTACGCCGAGCTCGGCTAGCCGCGCGCAACGCTATGGCCTTCTGCGCGTCTTGCCGCGCGCGCAGCTTCACGACCCGCGCGATCAGCGCGAGCGGCATCGGCGCATCGAGCGGGAATCGCAAGTTGCCCTTCGGGCCTGCGTAGCGCGCGAGCGCCTTCGTCAACTTCGCGTCGCCGCGAACCGGTGGATAGAAGCCGACGTGGCGCGCGAACGCGGCGTAGTAGACGAGCATCCCGTGGCCTTTCAGCGCCGGCATTCGGTAGCTGATCACCTCGTGCGCATGCGGTGCCGCAGCGCGGACGGTCTTGCGCACCGCGTGCAGCGCGGCGCGCGCGACCGGCGGCAGGCGAGCGGTGTAGTCGTCGACGTCGGCCGAGGCGATCGCGGCCGAGCCCGCTCCCACTGTGACGCGACGGCGGCGGGAGCGGGCTCGCCCGCGATCGCGTTGCCGGCGCCGCTGCACGACCGGCGTCACGTCGCTGCGCTCCCAGCGAGCGACGCCGCCCGACACGACGCGAAAGCTCGGATGCGCGCTCGGCCGCTCGATCGGGGCGAGCTCGGCATGACGCCGCGGGTCGCGCACGGCGAGCTTCGCGAGCAGATGGCGCCACTCGTGGTCGAGCTGGCCGCGCGCAACCCGAAGCGGCCGACGCGTGCGCGCGCGATCGATCTTGTCGGCCGCGAATGCATAGCCGCGCTGCGCTGCCTCGCGTTCGACCGCGCGCAGGTACTCGGCGAGCGCGCCGAGCGGTGCCGCGTGCTCGCGAAAGCGCTCGAGCTGGGGATGGTGGCGATAACCCTTCGTCTCGCCGCGCAACACGGCTTGCGCGAGCAGCCCTTCGCGCCAGAGCGCGACCAGGCCGCGCGCATCGAGATACCGCGGATGCAGGCTCCAGAGCCGCACCGCGTCAGCGCTCCCACCGCTCCGGCTCCGGCACCGGCAATGAGCTGCGCGGCGGCGAGCGAACGCACCACGCGATCAGCGCCGCGAGCGCGGCGACGCACAACGCACCGAACACGTCGCCGAAGCGCGTATAGAAGGTGCGCGTCGGCGGCCCGAGCGGCACGTCCTCGACGAGCAGCGTGTCGGTCGTCGCGGCACTCGGTGCTTCCTGCAGCACACGGCCGTACGCGTCGTAGACGCCGAGCAGACCCATCTGCGCAACGCGCACCATCGCGAAACCGTTCTCGACCGCGCGCACGAGCGCCATCCGCGCGTGCAAGCGCCCATCCCGGACGAAGTCCCAGGCCGGCACGGCGAGCAGGCGCACGCCGGCCGCGCCGTACTCGCGCGACCAACGCGGAAAGTCCATGTCCTTGCAGATCGCCACACCCCACGTCACCGGCGCATCCGCGATCACGCCGGGCACGTTGCCGATCGCATAGCCGCGCTCGGCGCCGGGCAACAGGTGGTGCTTCTCGTACTCCGCGACCACCGCACCGCTCGGGCCGAACACGACCGCGACGTTGCGCCGCGGATTCGCCGCCACGTCGTTGAAGCCCGCGACGACAGTCACGTGCGCTGCGCGCGCGGCATCCGCCAGCGCCGCTTCGACCTGCGGCCGGCTCACCGGCGTGACACCGACGAATTTCTCCGGCAGCACGACGAGCTGCGCGCCGTCGTGCGCGAGCCGCGCGATTCGATTCGCATACGCGTTCGCGACGAGCAGCGACAAGTCGACGCGCTCGCTCCGGTACGCCGCATCGAGATCCTTGTCTGTCGACGCGAGCCCGACGCGCATCGTCTCGGTCGCTGCCGCGCCGGAGAGCCGCAGATAGCCGAAGGCCAGCACCGCGGTCAGCACGACGAGCGCCGGCGCCCACGTCGAAGGTCTGCGCTCACGCCACGCGGCTGCGAGCGCCGCCGGCACCAGCGCGAGCACGAACGTGACGCCGAAGAGCCCCGTCAGCGAAACGAGCTGCAACAGCGCGAGCACGTCGGTTTGCGAATACGCCTGGCTGATCGCAGTGCCGTGCGGCGAGACGAGCGAGACCAGGAACTCGAACGACGTCCACGCGAGCGGGAACGCGAACACGGCCGCCCAAGGCGCGATGCGCTGCAGCGCGAACGCACCGAGCGCGACGGACGCCGCGAAGCCGGCGCTCGGAATCGCGAGCACGAGCGGCACGATGCCGAGCGGTAGCACTGTCGCGAGATAGGCGAAGAGATTCAGGCTGCCGAGCAGGTGCGCGGCGAACGCGACGAATGCGGTGCGTGGAATCGTCTCGCGATGGGCGTAGCGCAGCACCGGGAGCGGCGCGAGCCAGGCGAGCAACGGCCACACGCCGAGCCCGGTCGACAGGAAGTAGCCGAAGCCGGTGAGCGCGATCGCGAGCGACGCGCGCCGGCGCCGCTCCTTCGGCCCGCCGTACCTGGCGAGCCGGAACATCGTCGCGCCCGGATCCTCCATCGCAGCGAGGCCGGCTGTCGATCAGTAAGCGCCCTGCCGCTCGAAGTAGCGCCGCGGGTTGGTGACCAGCATCTGCTCGATCTGCGCGTCGGTGACGCCTTTTTCGCGCAGCATCGGCAGGATGTCCTTCGAGATGTGCAAGTAGTTCCAGTGCCGCAGCATCGGCGGCGGCAGCTCGCCCGGGATCCAGTCGAGGTAGCACGCGGCGTCGTGGCTCAAGACCATCCGGTCGGCGTGGCCGCGCTTGCAGAGCTCGGCCACCGTGTTGACGCGCTTCTCGGTCGACAGGATCACGTCGATGCCGAAGCGGTCCATGCCGATGTAGCTGCCGTTCGCCATGATCTCGGCGAGGTAGTCCAAGTCGTCGGTGTCGCCGCAGTGGCCGATCACGACGCGCGAGAGATCGACGCCTTCCTCCTTGAAGATCTTCTGCTGCTCGAGCCCGCGGCGCGTGCGCGCGTGCGTGTGCGTCGTGATCGGCACGCCCGTTTGGCGGTGCGCGCGCGCGCAGCAGCGCAGCACTTGCTCGACTCCTTTCGTGACGCCCGGCTCGTCGGTCGCACATTTGATGACGCCCGCCTTGATGCCGGTGTCGGCGATGCCCTTCTCGATGTCGCGCACGAACATCTGCGTCATCACGTCTTCGCTGCGCGAGTTGAAATAGTGCGGCAGCACGTCGAACGTGTAGAGCCCGGTCGCGACGACGATGTTGAGGCCGATCTGGTCGGCGATCTTCTTGACGCGCGGCACGTAGCGGCCGAGACCGATCGCGGTCGGGTCGAGGATCGTGTCGATGCCGGCGGCCTTGAGCTCGTTCAGGCGCTTGATCGCATCGGCGACGCGCTTCTCCTCGGTGCCCCACTCTTCGGGATAGTTCTGCTGGATCTCGGTCGAGATCACGAACACGTGCTCGTGCATCAGCGTGCGGCCGAGCTTCGCGGTATCGATCGGCCCGCGCGCGGTCTGGACGGTGGACATCGGCGTTCCCTCCCTCGTTCGGCCGCTATCTTAGCCCGAGCGCCGGGCAAATTCGGCGGCGCGAACTAGAGTTCTATCAAGGTGCTCTGAGCTCGGCACGGCAGGAGCCTGCCCGCGATGATCGTCTCGATGTGGATGACGAAGAATCCGTACACGGTGGCACCCGACGCCGCCGTCGCGGTTGCGCACGCGCTGCTCGAGAGCAAGCGTGTGCGCCGGTTGCCGGTCGTCGATCGGCAGGTGGGCCTCGTCGGCGTGCTGTCGACCACCGACATCGCGCGCGCGTTTCCGAGCCAGGGGCGCAAGAACGGCGCGGCCGATCCGTGCTCGGGCCGCGACCCTGCTCAGGTCGCGGTAGCCGAGATCATGCACGCGAACCCGGTCACGACGACGCCCGATGCGCCGATCGAGCAAGCCGCCCGCGCGATGCGCGACAACAAGATCGGCACGCTGCCCGTGCTGAGGAACAACGTGTTGATCGGCCTGATCACCGAGTCCGACATCTTCCGCGCGTTCGTCAGCATCTTCGCCGCAGAAGACGATGAAGTGCGCATCACGTTCGACATCTCGTCCGGCGAGGACACGTTCGCGATGGTCGCGCGCGAGGCGGCCGAGCACGGCGTGCGCGTGAAGAGCCTGATGACGTCGGTGCAGAGCGACGCGCAGGTCTGCGTCGTGCGGCTCGCCGGCGCACACGTCGATCGCGTGCTCGACCAACTCTGGAGCTCCGGCCACCGCGTCGTGAACGTGCTGCGTGGCACGAGCGGCCATCCGGTGGCGCCGCCGGCCCACTAGCGCTCCGTCGCTCGGCCACGCGACGCGTAGCGTGGGAGCGGGTTCGCTCGCGATGCGCTGAGCGGTGGGTGCCGAGGCCGGTATCATCCTGAGCCCGATCCACCTCTCGGACGGCTCCGTTGCACGACCGCGACATCGTCGCCGCGCTCGAAGCGCGCTTCGGCCGGACTTACGTCGCCCGCCGGCTCGCGATCGAAAGCCGGCACGCGCTGCGCGTGCAGAACCGCAGCCGCAACCTCTATCACCCGGAGAATTGGTACCGGCTGCCCGGCGTGATCGCGGCGTGCCTGAAGGCCGTCGGCCTCTACGGCCGCGCGCGGCGCAACGCGCGCCGGATCGTCGTGCGCGAGAACGCGCTGCGGCTCGCGCAGCTACCGCAGGGATTCGACGGCTACACGCTGCTCCACCTCACCGACCTGCACGTCGACATCAACGCCACGATCGCGCACGACATCGCCGCGGTCGTACGCGATCTCGAATACGACGCGTGCGTGCTCACCGGCGACTATCGCGCCGCGACCGCGGGCCCGATCGAACCGACGCTCGACGGCATGCGCCGCATCTGCGCGGTGCTGCGCGAGCCGATCTACGCCGTGCTCGGCAACCACGACAGCTTGCGGATGCTGCCGGCGCTCGAAGCGATGGGTGTGCACGTGCTCGTGAACGCGTCGGCCGAGATCCGTCGCGGTACTGCTTCGATGCGGATCGCCGGCATCGACGACGCGCACTTCTTCGCCGCGGACGACATCGCCGCAGCGCGCGCCGAGGTCGGCGACGGCCAGGTCGCGCTGCTGCTCTCGCACACGCCGGAGGTCTATCGCGAGGCGGCTGCGGCCGGCTTCGCCGCGATGCTGTCCGGCCACACGCACGGCGGCCAGATCTGCCTGCCGGGCGGCATCCCGATCATCCTCGATGCGAGCCTGCCGCGCCGCCTCGGCCGCGGCGCGTGGCGCTTCGGCACCATGCAGGGTTACACGTCGGTCGGCGCCGGCACGTCGATCGTCGATGTGCGCATCAACTGCCCGCCCGAAGTGACGCTGCATCGATTGCGCGCGGGCTGATGACCTGACCGACGCGGGAGCGGGCTTGCCCGCGAGCTGTTCGAAGGCGTGACGCTGAATGGCGGACGGTGACCGATGATCGCCATCGACTCGACCCTGCGACGGCATCGCGGGCAAGCCCGCTCCCACACTCACGAGCCGAGGCGTGAGGAGCGCGCGTATCCTTTTGCGCGGTCCGATCGTCTAGGTGTCACGAGCAACCGGGAGCGCCGATGGCAGACACCG
>Ga0187765_10001179_pt1 | contig 10074 bp, 8 predicted proteins | sample 0216_QUI02_MP05__3_FD_133018 | JGI IMG/M metagenome (GOLD analysis project Ga0187765, IMG submission 133018) | Tropical peat soil microbial communities from peatlands in Department of Meta, Colombia - 0216_QUI02_MP05_10_MG | ecosystem: Environmental > Terrestrial > Soil > Wetlands > Peat ...
CCCGGTCGGCGTGGTAGTGGAACGGGGAGTCGAGGTAGGTGCCGGTGTTCCCGGCCAGCGTCAGCGACTCGATCTCGAACGAGACGCCGGAGCCCAGCCGCGCGGCGGAGGCGGCGCGCGACGTCGTGACCTCGAGCCGCGGGCCCGTGAGGCCGGGGTAGGTGACCATTCCGGCCGCGATTTCGTGTGACAGGTCGACGATCATGGCCCGAGGGTAGCCGGGGAGGCCGGCGGTTCCCCTTCCCCCGGCGGGGAGGTCTTCGGTGGCGTCAGGCCCGCCAGGCCGGGGACCCGGTCGGAGATGAGCCCGAGGCCGACGCACACCGGGCAGGCCGCTTCCGCCCAGGCTTCCGCGCCGCCGCGCCTTCCCCGCCGGACCCGCCAGAAGACGAACGCGCCCGCCAGCAGCACGGCCAGCGCTACCAGGGCAGGCCCCTTGGCCGCGTTGAACGCCTGGTCCGCGAGCGGCCCGAGCAGCAGCCCGAGGACCAGGTGGAGCTGGAGGAAGACGCTGCTGCCGAGGATCAGAGCGGGCAGCGCGCGCCGCCAGCCCAGGCCCGAGGCGGCCGCGGCCAGCACGGTGACCGTCCGCAGGCCGGGCGTGCCCCGCCCGACGGCGAGGGCGGCGCGCCCGCGCCGGTCGACGAAGGCGGCGCCGCGGCGGACGCGGGCCTGGCTGAGCCCGATGCGCGGCCCGAACCGGGTGATGAGACGATCCGCCGGGCCCCGGCAGGCGAGGAACAGGGCCGCCGTGCCGATGATCGCGATGAGCTCGAAACCGGCGACGGCCAGCCACAGCGGGAAGGCGCCGGCCGCCACCCGCTCACCGACGGTGAACATCACCAGATCGGCCGGGATGGGGATCGGCACGCCGGCCTCCATCGGGAGCAGGACGGCCAGGGACAGCCACCCGCTCAGGCCGGCCGCGGCGGCTTTCACCCCGCGCCGCCACGCCCGTCAGGCCAGCGACAGCAACCCCCCATACCCCAGCCCCCCCATGACGACCTGCGCCGTTGTGCCGCCACTATGGCGCAAGCGGGGCCGGGGAGTCCAGCCCGCGGCCGCGATGGCGCCCCCGCCGAGGACGGCCCGTGTGTCCGGGCCGCCGCAGTTCTGAGGGGGGGCCTGTACTATCGAGCCGTCGAGGACGGGGACCTCCCCCTCTCCCCCACCGTGGATCTCCCCCCCGTCCCGGTGCCGGGGGCCAAGGGAGTTACCCGCCCTCGACCTGTCTCCGGGACCGGGCGAGGACCCGCTTAAGGGCCTCGGCATCGGCTACGTGCCGCAGGTGGATGACGTCTTCGATCCACTGAAAGTCAGCGAGAACCTCGACATGGGCGGATACTTGCTGCCCAGGGGGGAGCGCACCGCACGGATGGAGGAGGTGCTGGCGATCTTCCCCACGCTGCGCAGCAAGCTGAGCCGCTATGTTGGCACCATGAGCGGGCCGGGCGCGCCGGGAGCACCAGCGGGCGGGGCAGGCAAGACGATCGGGGGATCGGGGGCAGAGCGGTCATGAGCCAGGCCAGGATCGGGGCGGAGGTTTTCGCCGATGTGCTGGCCCGCGCGGGGGTGGACACCATCTTCGGGCTGCCGGGATCCACCGAGGCGGCGCTGCTTGAGACGCTGCGCGGGCGCGACGGCCTGCGTTATGTGCTGGGCCTGCACGAGGGCGCGGTCGTGTCGATGGCCGACGGCTACGCCCGGGTCACCGGCGGGCCGGGCGTGGCCGGCCTGCACACCAGCGTCGGGACGCTGAACGGCGCCAGCCAGATCTACAACGCCCACCGGGACGGTTCGCCGGTCGTGGTCACCGCGGGCCACAAGGACCGCACCGTGCTGAGCGAGGACGGGTTCTGCGCGCTTCCGGACTTACCCGAGGCGGTCCGGCCGTTCACCAAGTGGGCGCACCAGACCCTGAGCGCGGCCGAACTCGGCGCGGACCTGTGGCGGGCCCTGCACGCGGCGATGACCGCGCCCGCCGGGCCGACCTACCTGGCCGTGCCCGAGGATTTCCTGCGCGGCCCGGTGCCCGCGGAGGCGCCCGACCCGCCGATGACCAACAGCGCGCTGTGGGCGGCCTGGGCCGCGGGCCGGACGGTCCCGGACGAGGCCATCTGCGCGGCCACGGCGGCCGAGCTCGCCGCCGCCCGCTGGCCCGTGCTGGTGGTGGGCAGCGAGGCCCGCGGCTGCGTCCCGCAGCTGCGGGCGCTGGCCGACCAGCTGGTGGCGCCGCTCCTGGTCACCGACTTCACCGACCTGGCCGATCTGCCGTTCCCCACCGCCGATCCCCGGTTCCTCGGGCTGTACGGCGAGGACCCGGCCGTGCTCGACGGGTGCGACCTGGTCCTCGCCATCGGCGCCCGGATGTTCTACCCGTTCTCGGCGGCCCGCCACCCGCGGCTGCCCAGCGGCGCCCGGCTGGTCCACATCCACCCGGACCCGGCCCAGGTCGGCCGGCAGGTGCCCACGGTGGCCGGTCTCGTCGCGACGCCCGCGGCGGCCCTGCGCGCCCTGGCGCCGCACCTCGACCAGGCGCTCGACCCGGCCGCGGCCGCCGCGCGCGGCGGCAGGCTCGCCGCGCTGCGGGCGGACCGGGAAGGCAGGCGCCAGTCCGAGCGCGCCGGCGACGCGGAGCCGATGCCGGTGGAGGCGGTCGCCGCCGAGCTCAATCAGGTGCTGCCGCCGGAGGCGATCGTGGTCGACGAGGGGGTGCGCTCGTCCCGGAAGCTGCTGCGTCACCTCGAGATCGACGATGGGCAGCGGCTCCTTCGGAGCTCGGGGGGCGCCCTCGGCTGGGGCGTCCCGGCCGCGGTCGGCGCGTGCCTGGGCTGCCCGGGCCGGCCGGTGCTGGCCGTCGTCGGCGACGGCAGCTACCAGTTCTCGGTGCAGGCGATCTGGACCGCGGTGCAGCAGCAGGTCTCGCTCGTGGTGGTGGTGCTGGACAACGGCGGCTATCTGGCCGTCAAGCAGGCGATCGAGGGCTACCTGAAGGTGGCGCACGACCCGCGGGTGCACCCGGGGACCCGGCTGCCCGGGATCGACCATGCCGCGGTCGCGGCCGGCTACGGGGCGTCCGGGTGGCGGGCCGAGCACGGCGGCGAGGTCGCCGCCGCGGTCAAGGAGGCGTTCAACGCGGGCGGGACGCAGGTGGTCGCGGCCACCGTGGCCGAGGCCCGGCCCTGACGGCCGGCGCGCGGCGAGATGGCCAGGTGGACCGGCCAGCCGGCCCGGCGGGTGGAGGATGAGCGGCTGCTGACCGGCGCGGGCCGGTACGTGGACGACATCGTGCTGCCGGGGATGCTGCACCTGGTGGCCGTGCGCAGCCCGTTCGCGCATGCCCGCGTGGTGCGGGTAGACCCGGGCGCCGCCCGGGCCGCGCCCGGGGTCCGGGCCGTGGTCACCCACGCCGACGTCGCCGCCCTCGGCCGCCTGCCGATCATGCGGGAGAACGGCGTGCAGGCCGCCGACGTGCCGATACCGCTGCTCGCATCCGGCCGGGTGCGGTTCGCGGGGGAGCCGGTCGCGGCGGTCGTCGCCACCAGCCGCGCCGCCGCCGTCGACGCCGCCGAGCTCGTGACCGTCGACTACGACGAGCTGCCCGCCGTGGTGGACGTGGACGACGCGCTGGCCGGCCGGGCCGTGCTCCACGACGACGTGCCCGACAACGTGCTCTACCGCTGGCAGCGCGACACCCCCGGCGTCGAGGAGGCGTTCGCCCGCGCCGCCCACGTGGTGCGCGCGCGGCTCGAGCTGCCGCGGCTCGCCGCCGCCCCGATGGAGCCGCGGGGCGCGGTGGCCGCCCATGACCCGGCGACCGGGCTGCTCACCGTCTACGCGTCCGCGCAGGGCCCGCACCGGCCCCGGATGCAGCTCGCGGCGGTGCTGAACCGGCCGCCCGAATCGGTCCGGGTGGTCGTCGGTGACGTCGGCGGGGCGTTCGGCAGCAAAGGGGTGCTCGCGCCGGAGGCGTTCGTCGCGGCGGCCGTGTCGCAGCGCCTCGGCGTCCCGGTGAAGGCGGTGGAAACCAGGTCGGAGAACTTCCTCGCCGCCTACCAGGGCCGCGGCCAGCGCGCCGACTGCGAGCTGGCGGTGGGCGCCAACGGGCGCTTCCTCGCGCTGCGGGTCCGGCTGGCCGCCGACGTCGGCGCCTACCTCTACCCGCCCACCACCGTCCCCCCGGTCCTGGCCGGCTTGCTCGTCACCGGGGTGTACGACATCGGCGCCGCCTCGGTCGAGGTGCTGGGCGTGGCCACCAGCAAGGTCCCGACCGGGCCCTACCGGGGGGCGGGCCGCCCCGAGGGCGCCTACATCAGCGAGCGCCTGGCCGAGCTGGCCGCCGCCGAACTGGCGCTGGACCGGGCGGAGATCAGGCGGCGCAACCTGGTGACGCCCGCCGCGCTCCCGTACCAGACCGCGGTCGGCACCACCGTGGACTCCGGCGACTTCCCCCAGCTGCTGCGGCGCGCGTGCCAGCTGCTCGACTACGACCGCGCGCGGGCCGAGCAGCGGCGGGCCCGCGACCGGGGCGAGGTGTGCGGCGTCGGGCTGGCGGTGTTCTGCGAGATGTCGGGCCTGGGCTTCTGGGAGAGCGCCGCCGTGTCGGTGGCCCCCGACGGCCGGGTGATCGCCCAGGTCGGGTCGTCCCCGCACGGGCAGGGCCACCAGACGGCCTTCGCCCAGGTGCTCGCGGACGCGCTTGATCTCGGCATGGACCAGGTGGAGATCCGCTACGGCGACACCGCGCACGTGCCCGCCGGGGTTGGGACGTTCGCCAGCCAGTCGGCCATCCTCGGCGGCTCCGCGCTGGCCGCCGCCGCGGCGGAGCTGAAAACCGGGGCCATCGCCCGGGCGGCGGCCATCCTCGGCCTGCCAGCGGGCCAGGTGGCCTGGCAGGCGGGCCGGCTGGCCGGCCACGGCCGCAGCCTGGGCCTGGCCGACCTGGCGGCCGGCGGGCCGCTGTCGGCCAGCAGCACGTTCCGGCTGACCGCGCCGGTGTACTCCTCCGGCTCGTTCGGGGTCACCGTGTCGATCGACCGCCAGACCGGGGTGCTCTCCGTGGGCCGGATGGTCGGCGTCCACGACGCCGGCCAGCTGCTCAACCCGCTGATCGCCGAGGGCCAGGTGGCCGGCGGCGCCCTGCAGGGGTTCGCCGAGGCCGTCAGCGAGCAGGTCGTCTACGGTGACGACGGCCAGCTGCTCAACGGCAGTTTCCTGTCCTACGGCATCCTGTCCGCGGCCGAGGCGCCGGTGCTGCACGGCGAGTTCATCGCCACGCCGTCCCCGCTCAACCCGCTCGGCGTCAAGGGGGTCGGGGAAACCGGGACCACCGGCATGCCGGCGGTGATGGCCAGCGCGGTGGCCGACGCCCTCGCGCCGTTCGGCGTGCGGCACCTCGACCCGCCCTACACCCCCGAGCGCCTGCACCAGGCGATGTCCGGCCACCCGGCCGGCCCACCGCGAGGGGGCCCGTGAGTCAGCAGGTGCGCATCACCGTCACCGTGAACGGCGCGCGGCACACCGGCGACGTGCCCGCCCGCCAGCTGCTGGTGTTCTACCTGCGTGAGGACCTCGGCCTGACCGGCACCAAGGTCGGCTGCGACACCAGTTCCTGCGGTGCGTGCACCGTCCTGCTGGGCGGTGAGTCGGTGAAGTCCTGCACCCTGTTCGCGGTCCAGGCCGACGGGGAGCACGTCACGACCATCGAGGGCCTGGCGGGCGGGGCGGGCGCGGCGGGGCAGGCGCCGCCCGGGGGGCTGCATCCGGTGCAGGAGGCGTTCCGCGAGCACCACGCGCTGCAGTGCGGGTACTGCACCCCCGGCATGGTCATGGCGCTGGTGTCGCTGCTGCGCGAGGAGCCGGCCGCGACCCCGGAGCAGATCCGGCGCGGCCTGGAAGGCAACCTGTGCCGCTGCACCGGCTACACCCCGATCGTCCGGGCGGCCGCCAGCCTGACCCGGCCGCACGGACCTGCCGGGCCCGGGTGCCCCGGCGGCCCCGGCGACGCTGGCCGGGCCGGTGGTCCCGCGTGATCCCGGCCGGGTTCGACTACGTCCGCGCCGAGAGCGTGGCCCACGCGGCCGGCCTGCTCGCCGTGGACCCCGACGCCAAGCTGCTGGCCGGCGGGCATTCGCTGGTCCCGCTCATGAAGCTCCGGCTCGCCACACCGTCCGCCCTGGTCGACATCGGCCGGCTCGACACCCTGCGCTACGTGCGCGACGAGGGCGGCCATCTCGCCATCGGCGCGCTGACCAGGCACCGGACACTGGAGGCCGACCCGGTGGTGGCGGCCAGGGCCGGGCTGCTGGCCACGGCCGCGGCCGAGGTCGGCGACCCGCAGGTGCGCCACCGCGGCACCATCGGCGGGTCGCTCGCCCACGGCGACCCCGCGTCGGACCTGCCCGCGGCGCTGCTCGCGCTGGACGCCGAGTACGTCCTCACCGGCCCCGCCGGCCGCCGGACCGTGCCCGCGGCCGGTTTCCACCGTGGCTTCCTGGAGACCGCCCTGGAACCGGCCGAGATCCTCACCGAGGTCAGGGTGCCGGCCGGTGTGGAGCGGTTCGCCTTCGCCAAGTTCCGCAGCCGCGCCATCGACTGGGCGGTGGTCGGGGTCGCGGCGGCCGCCACCGCCGGCGGCATCCGGGTGGCGCTGGTGAACATGGCGCCGACGCCCATCCGCGCCCTGGCCGTGGAGGCCGCGCTCGCGGCGGGCGCGCCCGCGGCGCAGGCGGCACGGCTCGCGGACGACGGCACCGAACCGCCGGCCGACGTCAACGCCAGCGCCGGGTTCCGGCGCCACCTGGCCCGGGTGCTGACCGCCCGGGTGCTCGGCGAGTTGGCCCCGTCATGAACGTGACCGCCGGTGCGGTCACCGTTACAGTAGACACGCCTACTCACGCTGGTAGGTAGGCCATCGGCGCCACTGGCCGTGGCTGGCGCGGCCCGCTGGACACCCCGCGAGGATGGTGAGGCTGGATGGCCCTGCCCGGCGTGACGCCGTTTCCTCCTGAGTTCGCCGCCCGCTACCGCGCCCGCGGCTACTGGGAGGACCGCCCGCTCATCGCCCACTTCCTCCCGCTGTTCTCCACCTACGCCGACCGCCTGGCCGTCGTCGACGACGAAGGCTCCTACACCTACGCCGAGCTGTCCGCCGCTTCCGAACGGGTGGCGCTCAACTTGCTCGACCTCGGGATCGGGCCCACCGACCGGGTGGTCATGCAGCTGCCCAACACGCGGCTGTTCGCCTCGTTCTACTTCGCGCTGCAGCGGATCGGCGCGATCCCCATCATGGCGCTGCCCTCGCACCGCTACCGGGAGCTGCGCCAGTTCGTCGGGCTGTCCGGCGCGGTGGCGGCGGCCGCCCCGGCCCGGGTCAAGGACGCGGATTTCGACGTGCTCCACCGCCGGGTCCGCGCCGACCACCCGCACCTGCGGCTGAGCATCCTGCAAGGCGGCCACCCGGAGCCGGCCGAGGGCTACATCAGCCTGGAAGAACTGCACGAGCGGCAGCCCACCCGGCACACCGCCGCCGACCTGGAACGCATCGTCAGCCGCATCGACCCGGACGACCCGGCCGTGTTCCAGCTGTCCGGCGGGACCACGGGCATACCCAAGCTCATCCCGCGCACGCATAACGACTACGCCTGCAACTCCCGGCTCGCCGTGTCGGTCTGCGACGTGCGCGAGGGCGACGTGCTGCTCGACGTGCTGCCGATCGCGCACAACCTGCCGCTGGCCTGCCCGGGCCTGCAGGGGTTCCTGCTGTCCGGCGCGACCGTCTGCCTGGCCGCGTCCAGCCGGGCCCCGGCGGTGTTCGCGGCCATCGACCGCCACCGGGTCACCCACATCCACGTGGTCCCCGCCCTGCTCATACAGTGGATCAACGACCCGGCCGTGGCTGCTCACGACCTTGGCTCGGTCCGGGTCATCCAGAGCGGCGGCCAGCGGCTGCAGCCGGAGACCCGGATCCGCACCGAGCGGGTGTTCCGCCACGTCACCGTGCAGGAGAACTTCGGCATGGCGGAGGGTTTACTGATGTTCGTCCGGCTGGACGACCCGCCGGAGGTGCGGCTGGAGACGGTCGGCCGGCCGATCTGCCCCGATGACGAGGTGCGGCTGGTGGGGGAGGACGGGCTCGATGTGCCCGACGGCGAGATCGGGGAACTGCTGGCGCGCGGCCCGTACACGCTGCGCGGGTACTACAACGCTCCCGAGCACAACCAGCGGGCGTTCTCCCCGGACGGCTTCTACCGCTCCGGCGACCTGATGTGGCGGCACCCAAGCGGCAACTACGTGGTCGCGGGCCGGAGCAAGGACCTGATCAACCGGGGCGGGGAGAAGATCTCCGCGGAGGAGGTCGAGAACCTCATCCTGTCCCACCCCGCCGTGCTGAACGTGGCGTGCGTGCCGGTCCCCGACCCGGTGCTCGGCGAGCGCATGTGCGCCTGCGTGATCCTGCGTCCCGGGGCCACCCTGACCCTGCCGGAGCTGGTGGGGTTCCTCAGTGCGCAGGAGATCGCGCGGCACAAGCTGCCGGAACGGCTGGCGATCGTCGCCGGCTTCCCCTTGTCCCCGGTCGGCAAGGTCTCCAAGAAGGACCTGGCCGCCAGGGTCGCCGAGTCCGGCCTGGCGCAGGGCGCGAACCAGGGGGGGCGATGAGGCGGCTGGACCTGCACGCCTACCCGGGCACGGCGGAGTGGATCGCGTCGCAGGGACCCTACGCCGGGCCGCTGGGCCGGTACTGGAAGAAGCAGTGGACGGCCAGGACCGAGGAGGAGGTCGTCGCCGACTTCCGGGCGCACGGCATCGAGGCGGTGCTGGTCGCGTTCGACATCGAGTCCGTGACCGGGGCGCCGCCCTGCACGGCCGCGTACGTGGCCGGGATGCGGGACCGCCACCCCGGCACGTTCGCCGGGGCGTGGGGGACGGTGGACCCGCTGCGCGGCGAGCGGGCGGCCGGTGACGCGGAGCGGGCGGTCGCCGACCACGGGGTGCTGGGCTTTCACTTCCACCCGATCATGGGGCGCTACTCGGTGGACGACCCACGGTTCGGCCCGCTGTTCGACGCGATCAGCGCCCTCGGCGTCCCGGTCATGATCGACGTGGGCACCACCGGCATGGGGGCCGGCATGCCCGGCGGCGACGGCGCGGTGATCCGGCATGCCCACCCGCAGGCGGTCGACGCGCTCGCGGCCGCCTTCCCGGGCCTGACCGTGATCGCCGCCCATCCCGGCTGGCCGTGGGTGGATGAGATGACCGCGGTCGCGCTGCACAAGGGAAACGTCTACTGGGAGCTGTCCGGGTGGGCGCCCAAGCACTTCCCGCCCAGCCTGAAGACCGACATCCGCGGCCGCCTGCAGGACAAGATCATGTTCGGCACGGACTACCCGAGCCTGCCGCTCGGCCGGCTGCTGCGGGAATGGGACGAGCTGGGGTACAGCGACGAGGTCATGCACAAGGTGTTCCACGCCAACGCCGAGCGCGTCCTGCCGCTCCCGGCGGCCGGGGACCAGCCGTGACCGGGCGCGGCCGCCCGGTGGCGCTGGTGACCGGGGCGGCGCGCGGGATCGGCCGGGCCGCCGCGCTGGCCCTGGCCGCACACGGCTATGACGTCGTGGTCAACTACCGCGCGAGCGAGGCGGCGGCGCAGCAGGTGGCGCAGGAGGTGCGGGCGGCCGGCGCCGGCGCCCTGGCCGCGCGGGCCGACGTGGCCGACGAGACGGCGGTGCGGCAGATGGTGGCGACCGTCCGCAACACGTGGGGCCGGATCGACGCCCTGGTCAACAACGCCGGCATGACGATCGACGTGCCGCCGTCGGACCTGGACGGCCTCGACCTGGCCGACTGGGACCGGGTGTTCGCGGTCAATGTGCGGGGCATGTTCTGCGTCACCAGGGCCTGCGTGCCGCTGCTGCGCGCCGCGCCGCAGGCCGCGGTCGTGAACACGGCGAGCATCGCCGGGCTGCGGCCGGGGCCCCAGCCGTTCCCCTACGCGGCGTCCAAGGCGGCGGTGGTGAACCTGACGCGGACGCTCGCCGGGGCGCTCGGCCCGGCGATCCGCGTCAACGCGGTGGC
>Ga0187765_10001180_pt1 | contig 10074 bp, 8 predicted proteins | sample 0216_QUI02_MP05__3_FD_133018 | JGI IMG/M metagenome (GOLD analysis project Ga0187765, IMG submission 133018) | Tropical peat soil microbial communities from peatlands in Department of Meta, Colombia - 0216_QUI02_MP05_10_MG | ecosystem: Environmental > Terrestrial > Soil > Wetlands > Peat ...
ACGCCGCGAAGGTGTCGTACGACTCCTCAAACCGGGCCGTCATCGCCCGGGAGGCCGCCGACTGGCCCCGGTGCACATTCTCATACCCCGCCCCCAGCACCCCATACAACTCCAGCAACTCGGTCGGCGGCTGCGTACTGGCCGCGTTATTCGTCACCACCCGCCCCAGGCCCGGAAACACAAAATGCCCCCGCACCGCCTGAACGTCCAGTGGAACGTCGCCCGCCGGCTCGCGGTGCATCCCGCTCGCGGACAGCATCGCGTGGCAGCTGCCCGGCGATTCGGCGGTGCCGACTTCGTCAACCGTCATCGTGGGTGCCCCCAGCCCCTTCGGAGCGCCGGCTCGTCGTTGACCCGGCCTCGCGTCGCATCGTCCGGCCCCAGCAGCGTCCGGCCCCAGCAGCGGACGATCGACATGACCGAGTCTGCGGGTGGGAAGGTCAGGCGGCATCGGGCACACCATCCCCCTCTTTTGCCGCCCATGCCTTAGGAAATCGCGCCGTGGCCGACCGCGGGCGCCGTCTGCCGGGACGTCCGTGGGTCTTCGCGGCAGGGGCCGCGCCACCTGGCCTCGTTAAGTCAAGTAATTACCAAGTACTTGTCACATAGTTACCAATGGACGGTCACGTGATTACCATCAGCACATGGGGGTTGTGGTCGCCGAGGCCAAGCCGCTGCTCCTCGAACGGGATGTGGAGCTGGCGCGGCTGAGCGTCCTGCTTGAGAAGGCGCATGCGGGCAGCGGCGCGGTGGTAGCCATCAGCGGACCGGCCGGGATCGGGAAGACGGAGCTGCTGGCGGCGGTGCACCGGCTCGCCGGGGACCGGGGGTTCCGGTCTCTGCGTGCCCGCGGCCGCGAGCTTGAGGCGGATATGGCGTTCTCGGTCGTGCGCCAGCTACTGGAGCAGCCGGTGCTGTCGCCCTCTGCTGGCGAGCGGCGGCGGCTCCTGGCCGGCCCGGCGCGGGCCGGAGCCGGCGCGCTGGGCCTGGCGGCCGGCAACTCGCCCGCCTCTGAGTTTGCGGCGGTGCACGGCCTGTACTGGCTGTGTGTGAACCTGGCGGAACGCCAGCCGCTGCTGCTGACCGTGGACGACCTGCAATGGGTCGACGGTCCCTCGCTGTCGTGGCTGGCGTATCTCGGGCCGCGCTCCGCCGAGTCCCCGATGCTGGTGGTCCTCACCGTGCGTGAGGGTGATCCCCGCGGACGGGCGAACTCGGTAGCGGCGACGGCGGACGACTCGTCGGTGCACCGCCTGGGATTGTCGGCACTGAGCGTGGCCAGCGTGGCCGCGCTGGTTCGCGCGGAGCTCGGGCCAGCGGCGAGCGCGGGGTTCTGCTCGGCGTGCTGGGAGCTGGCGGGCGGCAACCCGCTGTACGTGCGGGAATTGCTGGCAGCGGCGCGCACCGAGGGGCTGTCCGGAGCGGAGGACGACATAACGGAGCTGCGCGCGCTGGCCTCGTCCGCGGTCGGAGCCCTGGTGCTCGGCCGCCTGGCACGGCTGGGCCCTGACGCGGTTTCCCTGGCGCAGGCCCTGGCGGTGCTCGGATCTCAGACCGAGGTCGGGGTGGCCGCCGAGCTGGCGGGCCTGGGGCCGGCTACCGCCGAGCTGACGGCCGACGGACTCGCAGCGGCGCAGATCCTCGCGCCCGCACGGCCACTCGACTTCTTCCACCCGGTGATTGGCGAGGCTGTATACGCGGACCTGGCGCTGGGCGCACGGCGGCTCGCGCACCGGCAGGCCGCCGCGATCCTTGACCGCGCCGGCGCGGCCGACCGGGTCGCTGCCCATCTGCTGGCCACGGGGCCGGCCAGCGATGCATGGGTGGTGGAGCGGCTGAGCGCGGCCGCCGCCACGGCCCGCGAGCGCGGCGCGGCTGAAGTCGCGGCGAGCTACCTCCGGCGGGCCCTGGCGGAGCCTGCGACGCCGGCCGAGCGCCCGGCGCTCCTGCGGCGGCTGGGCATCGCGGAATGGGCGGCGGGCGAGCCGATCGCGATCGGCCACCTGGAAGAAGCGCTCAACGAAGCGCGCGACGTGACAGCGATAGCCGCGGCCGCAGGACAACTGGCGAACGCGTACCTCATCTCCGACCAGGCGGACACCGCGGTAGCGGTGCTGCAGCGAGCCATCGCCCGGATACGGCCCACGGACCCGCGGCTGGCCCTGCGGCTGGAAGGCGCGGCAGCGCTCTTCGGCCTGATGGATGACCGTACCGCAGCCGCCGCGCTGCGCAAGGTGGACCGGCTAGAGGACAGCCTCGGCGAAGTTGCAGACCCGCCGGCCCGCGTTCTCGTTGCTATCGCGCACGCGGCGGGGAGGCGCGCCCGGCCTCCGGATGAGGCCGCGCAGATGGTGGAACAGGCGCTAGCGCGCGAGCCGTACCCTCCACGGCCCAACGCGTCGGCCGCGATCATCGTGACTTTGCTGGGGATCGAGGCCTTCGGGAAGCTGCAGCGGCTGTGTGATGACATGCTGAGGGCCGCGCGGCGGCGCTCGGCTGTGCAAGAGTTGATCGGCGTCGCGAGCTTCTGGGCATGGGCCCTGTATCGCCAGGGCGAGCTCGCCGACGCGGAGGTTCAGGCGCGCTGGGCACTCGAGCACGGTGCCGGGATCTGGGCGATCGACGCGCTCGCGCACCTGGTCGAGACTCTGGTCGAGCGCGATGCGCTGGACGACGCGGCCACCGAGCTGCAGCGGATGGCACCTCCGCTGTCTTCCCACACGGTCGTTGTCGCGGCCTACTTGGTGGCGCGCGGCCGACTGCGCATGGCTCAGGGGCGAAGCGATGAGGCGCTGCGGGATTTCCTGGCCAGCGGCGAGCGATGTGAGCGGCTTGGGATCGAGGACACCCTTTATGAGTGGCGCTCCGAGGCAGCGATCGCACACGCCCTGCTCGGCCATGCGGCCGAGGCCCGGCGGCTCGCCCACGCGGCGGTCAAGGTGGCACGCGGATTCGGGCTGCCACGGGCGCTGGGTGTAACACTGCGCGCCGCGGGGCTGGTCGAGGGCGGGGAACGCGGTCTCGACCTGCTCGCCGAGGCGGTAACGGTACTCGAGCGCTCGCAGGCGCCAGTCGAGCTGGCTCGCGCGCTCACCGACTATGGTGCGGCGCTGCGCCGGGCCGGCCAGCGCGCGAGGGCGCGGGCCGAGCTGGAGCGCGGGCTCGATCTGGCGCATCACTGGGGCGCGCGCCGCATCGCCGGCCAGGCCAGAGCGGAGCTCGTCGCCGCCGGCGCCAAGCCGCGGCGCGACGCGATCACCGGCCGCGACGCCCTGACCGCCAGCGAGCTGCGCGTTGCCCGGCTGGCAGCGGCCGGCAAGACCAACCGTGAGATAGCACAGGAGCTGTTCATCACGACCAAGACCGCTTCAGCGCACCTGAGCCGGGCGTACCGCAAACTCGACGTCACCCGGCGCGGCCAGCTGGCCGAGGCGCTGGTCAGCAAGACGCCTGCTGTCGGCAGGCCAGAGGCCGCCCGGGCCTCCTGAGCCGCCGATTCATCAGCCGCGGATTTCCTCAGGCACGGGCGGCAAAACACGGGGATGGTGTGCCCGATGCCATCCAGCCCGCCGGCTTGCAGACTCGGGCTCATGTCGGTCATCCGCCGCCACGGCCGGGAGACGCGACGTGAGAGCGAGGAGACATGAATACGGGGATCATCGAGCGTGACGCCGCGGCCGGGCGGACCCGGCCCGCGCCCCTCATACCGGATCTGACGCTTCCGCAGTTTGTGCTCGCCGCCGCGGACCGGCGCGGGAGCAAGCGAGCACTTGTCGACGCCTCGACCGGGCGCGAGCTGAGCTATGCGGAACTCGCCGATGCCGTGCGGCAGGCCGGCGCTGGGCTGTCCGCGCGGGGGGTGCGTCCCGGCGACGTGCTCGCCCTGTGCGCGCCGAACTGCATCGAGTTCGCTGTGGCCTGGTACGCGGCCACGTCGATCGGCGCGATCGTCACGACCGTGAACCCGCAGTACACGCAGGATGAGATCTCCCGCCAGCTCCGGCAGACGGGCGCGCGGTGGCTGGTCGCCACGTCCGGGCTGTTCGAGCAGAAGCTGAGCGCCGTCATAGCGGAGACCGCGATCGTGGGGACGTTCGTGATCGGCGGGCGCGCCGCCGGGACAATCCCCTTCGAGTCTCTCCGCGCGAGCACACCTGCGCCGGCCGCGCCGGTCTCCGCGTCAGACCTCGCGTTGCTGCCAACCTCCAGTGGCACGACCGGATTGCCCAAGAGCGTCGAGCTGACCCACCGGAACCTGGTGGCCAACTTGTGCCAGACACGGCTCGCCCACCGGGTGACCGAGGACGACGTGGTGATCGTGGCACTGCCGCTTTTCCACCTCTACGGGCTGCAGGTCACGCTGAACCTGGCCCTGCTCGCCGGCGCAACAGTGGTCATCCTGCCGCGGTTCGAGCTCGACGCGTTCCTGCGCGCCCTCCAGGATCACCGCGTCACCAGAGCCGAGGTTGTACCGCCGATGGTCCTCGGCCTCGCGAACGCAGACGTGGTAGACGATTACGACCTGTCCAGCCTGCGCCTGCTCACCTGCGCCGCGGCGCCGCTCGGCGCCGACCTCGCGCGCGCGTGCGCTCGGCGGCTCGGCTGCCGGGTCAAGCAGGGCTACGGCATGACCGAAGTAAGCGGCGCTAGCCATTTCGCGCCCGACACCGGCCCCGACCGCCCCGATTCCGTCGGCCCTGCCCTGCCGGGGGTCGAGTGCCGGATCATTGATCCCGGCACCGGGGCCGATCTGCGCCCAGGCGAGCCGGGCGAGCTGCTGGTCCGCACGGCGGGCGCGATGCGCGGGTATCTCGGCAATCCCGGGGCGACCGCGGCCACGATCGACCCCGGCGGATGGGTCCACACCGGCGACATCGTCAGAGCCGGCGAGGACGGGTGGTTCTACGTGACCGACCGGGTCAAGGAACTGATCAAGTACAAGGGATACCAGGTCGCGCCCGCCGAGCTCGAGGCCGTGCTGCTGACCCACCCGGCGGTGGCGGACGCGGCGGTCGTCCGCAGGACCGACGAGCTGGCCGGGGAGATACCCAAGGCCTTTGTCGTGCTGCGGGCCCCGGCATCGCCGCGGGAGCTGATGGCATGGGTTGCCGAGCGTGTGGCCGGCTACAAACGGGTGCGCCAGGTCGAGTTCATTGACAGCATCCCCAAGTCCCCATCGGGCAAGATCCTCCGGCGGCTGCTCGCCGAGCGGGACGCCAGCGCGGGCACCCACACCGGCTCCGGTGACGGCGGCCATGACGACTGAGGCCGCAATGGCAATCTTGGCACCGGCGCTATGCAGGGACGTTCCCAGCCGCCCGCTGGACGGGATGGTCGCTCTGGTGAGCGGCGGCGGCCGGGGTGTCGGCAGGCTGCTCGGCACCCGGCTGGCCGGTGCCGGGGCCGCCGTCGGGCTCATCGCACGGTCCGCAGATGAACTCGCCGCCGTGTCCGGCGAGATCCACCGGGCGGGCGGCATCGCCGCCACCGCCGCCGCGGACGTCACCGACCAGCGGGCCACGGCCGCCGCCGTCACCGAACTGCGCCGCAGGCTCGGAACCGCAGACGTCCTCATCAACAACGCCGGCGTCAGCGGGCCGGTCGGGCCGTTGTGGCGGGCGCAGACGGCCGGATGGTGGCGGGCGATCGAGGTGAACCTCGGCGGTGCGTTCGTCCTGACGCAGCTGGCGCTAGAACACATGATCCCGGCGGGCAAGGGCCGGATCATCAACATCACCAGCTACGCCGGCGTCTACCGGTGGCCGCTGATGTCCGCCTATGCAGCTTCCAAGGCGGCGCTGGTGAAGCTGACCGAGACCCTGGCCGAAGAGACACGCCCGTACGGCGTGTCAGTGTTCAGTGTCGACCCCGGCCTTCTGCCCATCGGCCTCGGCGCGGACGCGCTGAGGAGCAAAGCCGGCCCGCGGACGCCGGAGGGGCGGGTCCACGGCTGGATCCGGGATCGGCTCGCCTCCGGGTACGGCGCCGACCCGGAGGAGGCGGCCCGCCTGATCCTCGCGCTGGCCAGCGGCCGCGCCGACCGCCTATCCGGCCGCCATCTCAGCGTCGGCGACAACCTTGACGCCGCGCTCAGCCGGATCGACCAGATCGAGCGTGACGACCTGCACACGCTGCGGCTGCGAACAGGGCACTGACGGGACCGCCGCCCGGCAGGCCGCTGATCCGCACGGGTGAGGCGGTCCGGCCTCCGGAGCGGAACGGAGAGCGGCGCCGCCAGGTGCCCTCAGATCGCCCTGGTCAGCCGACGGTGATGCTGCGGTCGACCGGTACCGGGTTGCGGAACAGGTCAAGAACCGGGCAGTGCTCGTCCACCGCGGCGGCAAGTTGCTGGTAGCGCTCGGGGGTCTCCGGCCCGGTGATGCCGACCTGGATCCGGACAGCCGAGAAGCCGGGCCGGACGCTGTTGTCGAACCCGAAGAAGCCGCGGGTATCGAGGTCGCCGTCCACGCTGACGGTGAGCGTGTCGAACGCGATGCCCAGGTGCTCGGCCCAGAAGCGGTAGGTGATGGCCTGGCAGGATCCGAGCGAGGCCAGCGCGTACTCGACCGGGTTCGGCGCGCTGCCTTCGCCGCCGAGCGCGGGTGGTTCGTCGACGGTGAATGCGTGGGCGGGGGTGCGCACCTCCACCTCAGTGACGCCGGTCAGAGTGCCCTGCGTGCTGAACAGCGCCTGGGCGGCGGCGGGGTCGTCGGTAACGGCCTTGCGAGTGTCGGCGATCACGGTGCTGAGCGTCACTCTGGGCCTCCCTGATGTATCCGTGGCCCAACTCTCTATAATTTTGATCTGGATTATCAAGATTTCCCCTTCATAGGGAACCTCCCGCACAGCAGCGGACGGCCGCAGCCCGGTCCCCACGATGATTTCCCGATATATCCGATCGAACTACTCGACTTTTCCCTCCCAGCCGGGCAGGCTTAGGTTCATGGCGACCTATAACCCGGTCATGCAGAAGGCCCGCCTCGCTGACGTGCAGGCCGATGTTCACGGGCTTATCTCCAAAAAGACCGCCCAGCTGGACGGCGTCGCCGTGACCGAGGTGACCTTCCAGGCCGGGGCGAGGTGGTCGAAGGACCTCAGGGCCTATGCAGGGACTGACCTGTGCGAGCTCCCCCATGTGGCGCTGGTGACCGCAGGGACGCTGCGGGTAGCCCTGAGCGATGGCTCGGAGGAGGACTTCTCGGCCGGGGATGTGATGCTGCTCCCGCCGGGCCACGACGCCTGGACCGTCGGTGACCGGGCCTGCATCTTCGTCGAGTTCTCGAAGGGCAACGACTACTACACCTAGGCAGTTCACCGGGCAGGCCGGCCCGAGCTGGCCGGATCCGGCCGACCATCAGTGAGGGGGACACGTGGGGATCGATCCGCGCGGCCCGCGCTTCGGGGCGGTCATCACCACCGTGGTGCTGGCCGCGGTCCTGATCACGGGCAGCGTGTGGCTGCTGGCGGCGCAGGCACTGGTCTTCGCCGTGGGGGCCGTCTTCGGCCTCCAGTACGCCCCTTACGGCCTGCTCTACCGGCAGCTGATCCGGCCCCGGCTGGGCCCGCCCGGGGAACTCGAGCCCGAGGCGCCGCCACGCTTCGCCCAGGCCGTCGGCCTGGTCTTTGCGGTCGCCGGCGTGGCTGGTTACGCGACCGGCCTGACCTGGCTCGGCATGGCCGCGACGGCGGCCGCCCTGGCCGCGGCGTTCCTGAACGGGGTCTTCGGACTCTGCCTGGGGTGCGAGATGTACGTGCTCATCCGCCGCATCTGGCCCGGTCGCCAGCCGCTGGCTGCGGCCGGTGCCGACAAGGACGCCTAACCATGGGTTCGCCGGGCTGATGACCGCCCGGAGGACGTGGCTCAGGCTGTGGCCATCACGCTCAGGTCTCCTGCCACCCGGGCGGCCCAGGGCAGCAGCACCTCATCGAGGGCGCCGAGATCTGGCTCGATCACGGCGAGCCCCGGCGTCGGCACGGTGGCACCCAGCTCCACCAGCAGCGGCCGCAGGTGCACCTCGACCGACAGCGCATGCTGCGGCAGGCGCATGACCAGCAGCGGGAAGGCGACCGCCCCCGCCAGCGCCTGGTGCGGCAGCCGGTCGAGGAAGACCTTGAGCAGCCCGGTGTAGGTCCCCTTGTAGGTGGGGCTGGCCACCAGCAGCAGGTCGGCGCCCATGGCCAGTTCTAGCGCGTCTTCCACCGCGGCCGACGGCTCGGGCAGCAGCAGCCGCCGGGCCAGCCCGGACAGGTCGATGACCTGGCCGCCGTCGGCCAGTCCGGCCGCTTCGCCGATGGCCCCGGCCGCCTGCAAGGCCACGGTCAGCGTCCGCGACTGCGGCTTCGGATTCCCCACGATGGTAACGAAACGCATGGCGCCTCCCGTTGGCCGCTGCCGTGCTGACTGTCTGGCCGTGCCCATCATGCGCTCACGCGCAGCGGAGCTTCCCGCTGACGCGGTGGCGTGAGCGCGCCTCGCTTGCGGAGTTCTGGCATCACCCCCTCGCCGAACCAGTACGCCTCCTCCAGGTGGGGATAGCCGGACAGGATGAATTCGCTGATCCCGAGCGAGGCGTACTCCTCGATGAGGTCGGCCACCTTCTCGTGGCTGCCGACCAGAGCGGTGCCCGCGCCGCCGCGGACGAGGCCGACCCCGGCCCACAGGTTGGGGTAGACCTCCAGATCACGGGCCGGGCCACCGTGCCGGTAGGACGCGTGCAGGGCGCGCATCCGGTCCTGGCCGACCGACTCGCTGGCCGCCAGGATCTGCTGGGCCGTGCTGATCTCGGCCGGATCGAGATAGTCGAGCAGCCTGCTCGCCTCAGCCCAGGCATCCGCCTCGGTGTCCCGGGTGATGACGTGCAGCCGGATCCCGAACCCCAGGGTGCGCCCTTCGGCCTCGGCCAGGCGCCGCATCCACGCGAGCTTCTGCGCCACCTGGGCCGGTGGCTCACCCCAGGTCAGGTAGGTGTCGGCAAAGCGCGCCGCGACCGGCCCCGCGGCGGCGGACGAGCCGCCGAAGTACACGCTGGGCTGGGGGTCCGGTGCCCGCATCACGGTGGCGCCGGTGACCTGGTAGTGCTCGCCGGTGAAGTCGAACGGCACCCCGCTCCAGGCCCCGCGCACGATGGCCAGGAACTCGCCGGTGCGCGCGTAACGCTCGTCGTGCGACAGGTGGTCGCCGAACCGGCGCTGCTCGTCGGCCTGGCCGCCGGTCACCACGTTGAGCAGCAGGCGGCCCCGGGAAATCCGCTGGTAGCTGGCGGCCATCTGGGCGGCGAGCGTGGGCGAGATCAAGCCGGGCCGGAACGCGACGAGGAACTTCAGCCGCTGGGTCTGGCTGATCAGGGCGGCGGTCACCAGCCACGCATCCTCGCACCAGGTCCCGGTGGGAGTCAGCACCGCCCCGAAGCCCAGCTGCTCGGCCGAGCGGGCGATCTGGGCCAGGTAGTCGATGTCGGGCGGTCTTTCCTGCGCCGCCGCTCCCGTGATGTGGGGGGCGGCGCTCCACCCGTCCCCCGGGCCGCTGGACAGGCTGGCCAGCGGGATGCTGTGGCCGCGCCCGGTGATCGCGCGGCCGTCGCCGGAGGTGGGCAGGAACCAGTGGAATTGCAGCGTCATGACGATGAGCTCCTGGCCGTGTTGCTGAAGGCGGTGCCGGCGCCACTGGTTTCCCGGCGGCGAGGCTGCAGGTGGCAGAAGGGGACCGGCTCGGCAGGGCCACCAGAAGATGCTCGCGCGATGCTCAGCGCCGAGCCGAGGGGGAGTGCGGGCACATCGCACTGGCCTGCCTGCAGAAGTCGGTATACAGACACCAGGCCAATGCGGGCAGTCGCTGGCGCGCCATGGCCCCATCGTGGTGCATAATCCCTATAATGTCAATAGATAATATAGGGCTTTGGGACAGCCGGAACGCCTCGGCCGCCCACCGGCCAACCGACAGATGCCAGCAGACAGATGCCGGCAGAAACGATGGGAGCGCCTGATGTCAGCTACCGAGCAGTACCTGGCCAACAACGCCCGCTACGCGCAGACGTTCTCCGGCCCGCTGCCCCTGCCGCCGGCCTCCCACGTCGC
>Ga0187765_10001181_pt1 | contig 10074 bp, 7 predicted proteins | sample 0216_QUI02_MP05__3_FD_133018 | JGI IMG/M metagenome (GOLD analysis project Ga0187765, IMG submission 133018) | Tropical peat soil microbial communities from peatlands in Department of Meta, Colombia - 0216_QUI02_MP05_10_MG | ecosystem: Environmental > Terrestrial > Soil > Wetlands > Peat ...
CCCAGGCCCAGCACGATCACCACGTAGACGGCCGCGACCACGAGGCTGAAACCCGCCACCCACAGCACGTGCACCAGCAGCCGGCCGCCGCGCGGTGCCAGCCGGGGTATGCCGCCGGCCACCAGGCTGAGCGGGATCACCACGGTCACCCCCGCCGCGACCGCCGCGACCGCGGACGGCCAGCCGACCAGGAGATGCAGGACCACGGCGACCAGGGCCGCGTCCGCGGCCACGACCACGCCGATGGCGAGCCACTGCAGCCGTTCCCGGTCCCTGGCCGTGGCGTGGAGGTAGCGGAGCCGCACCGCGGGCAGCGCGCAGGCGGTGACGGCCACCAGCCCCAGCGCCGCGGCCAGCGGCGGCAGCGGCCGGCCCGCCAGCGCGAACGCCAGCCCGGTGCCCAGCGCGGCCAGGTAGGCGACGGCGGCGCCCGCCCGCCGTGCCCGCCCGCCGAGGCGGCCGTCGGGGAGCGCGAGCAGGAAGTGGCAGGAAGCGGCGATGACCAGCACCGCGGCCAGCGTCGCGGCCGCACGCGCCGGGTGGTGCTGACCCGCCGGCGGCTGGCGGGCCAGGCGGGCGGCCGTCAGCGCGACCGCGGCCGCCAGCGTGCCGCCCGCCAGCGGCCACTGCGGCAGCCGGCCGGGAGCCCGGGCGCAGATGGCCCCGGCCAGCGCCCAGACCAGCACCAGGCCGACCGCCACGGTGTCCAGGGCGGACAGGCCGCCGGGCACCCGTACCCGCAGCCCGGCGACGGCGACGGCCGCCGTAACCACCGGCAGCACCACCCCGGTCATCAGGTGGCCCGCGGCGGCCCCCCGCGGCGGTGCCGCCGCGGCCGGGCTGTGGACGGTTCCGTTCACCACCGCTCCCCTGAGCGCCGCCAGCAGCGCCGGGACGGCGCTCTCAGGCAGCGCATAAACGTGTTTCGATGACGACGGCCCCGCCGCCGTCCGGCTGGAGTTCGGGCTCGGGCTCGACGATCCGGCCGTCCCGCATCCGGACCACCCGCCCGGCCGCGGCGGCCACGTCGGCGTCGTGGGTGACCAGGACGATCGTCTGGCCGCCGCTGTGCAGCCGGCGCAGCAGCTCGATGACCTCTTCCCCGCCTTCGGAGTCGAGCGCCCCGGTCGGCTCGTCGGCCAGCAGCAGGGTGGGCTCGTTGGCCAGCGCGCGGGCGATCGCCAGCCGCTGGCGCTGCCCGCCGGACAGCACCCCGGGCACCGCGCGGGCCTTGTCCCCGATGCCGAGCAGGTCGAGCAGGTCGGCGGCCCGGGTCTCGGCCATCTTGCGCCGGCGGCCCGCGATCACGGCCGGCAGGGCCACGTTCTCGAGCACGGTCATGCCCTCGAGCAGGTTGAAGAACTGGAAGACCAGCCCGATGTGCCGGCGGCGCAGCCTGGCCAGGTCGTCCTCGCCGCGGCCGGTGACCTGCTCGCCCGCCACAGTGATCTCCCCCTCGTCGGCGGTGTCCAGCCCGGCGACCAGGTTCAGCAGGGTGGATTTGCCGCAGCCCGACGGTCCCATCAGGGCGGCGAACTCGCCTTGCCCGACGCTCAGGTCGACCCCGCGCAGGGCGCGCACCGGCGCGTTCTCTGCCTCGAAGGTCTTGCGCACGCCGCGTACGGAGAGCGCGGCTTGGCTCTCGGACATAACCCCCCCATTCGGGATGTGCTGTTGCTGACAGCGCCGGGGCCGGCTGGCCCCGCCTGGCTGTCCGCGGGCCGGGTGTCCCGGCAGACGATCTTGTAGGCGATGACCGGGGTCTCGCGGCCCTTCACCTGCTGGGCGCCGAGCAGGACGGTCTCCACGTGTGCCTTCAGCGCGTTGACCGTGGCCTCGGAGGCCACGGTCTCACCCTTGTCCGCCAGCTGCTGCAGCCGCTGGCAGAGATTGACGGTGTCCCCGACCAGGGTGTACTCCAGCCGCTCGGCCGAGCCGAGCAGGGCCGCCGCGGCCGCGCCGGTGGACAGCCCAAGTCCCAGGCCGAAGGCGGGCAGGCCGTCGGCCTCCCAGCGGGTGTTGATGCCGGCCTGGAGCTCGTGCATCGACGACGCCGCGGCCACCGCGCGGTCCGCGTGATCGTCCTGGGGGAACGGCGCGCCGAACACCGCCATGACCGCGTCCCCGACGAACTGCATCACGGTCCCGCCCTCACCGAGGATGGCCTTGTTCATCGCGGCCCGGTGGGTGTTGAGCTGGCCGGCGAGCTGGCTCGGGTCGGCGTGCTCGGCGATCGTCGAGTACGACCTGATGTCGCTCATCAGGACCGTGACCACCACCCGCTCGGTCTCGCCGATGTCCGGCCGCTCCTGCCGGAGTTTCTCAGCCAGCCCGCTGGGCAGCAGGCGGGACAGCGTCTCGCCCTGCTCCTCCCGGTCGACGATGGCCTGCTGCAGCATGCGGAGCCGGCGCAGCGCGCTCTGGCTGCCCGCGGAGACACCCTCGGCCAGCTTGACGAAGACCGCCTCCACCTCAGCGTCCGCCGCCTCCGGCGGGACCCTCCGGGCGGCGGCGATCGCCTTGATCGGCTTGCCCTCCGCCACCATCGACAGGAGTTCCTCCTCCTCGGGCGACAGCCCGCCCGCCGGGACGACCGGCCGGACGAGCGCCTCCACGATCGACGGGTCCAGCGCGGTGCCGCCGGTCGCCACCGCCCGGATCGCGTCGGCGAGCTGGTTCCCCTCGGCCACGTGGTCTTTCAGCAGGTAGCCGTAACCGGCTGACCCCTCCGCCAGCAGCGACACCGCGTACTCGGGGTCCTCGTACTGCGAGAGCACCACGATCCCCGTCCCCGGATGGCGCTTGCGCACCTCCTTGGCCGCGTCGATGCCCTCGCGCTGGAAGGCGGGCGGCATCCGGATGTCGGTGACCAGCACCTGCGGGTTGGCCGCGGTGGCCCCGCTGATCACGCCGTCGTAGTCCTCGGCCACCCCAACCACCTGCAGGTCGGCGTGCCGGTTGATGAGGGCGCGCACGCCTTCACGCACGATCAGGTTGTCGTCGGCCAGAAAAACCGTGATCGTGCCCGGTGGCTGCGCATCATGCTCGTCCATCTACCCAGTTGTCGCACATCGGGGCCGCGAACCGCCAGTGGGTAGGCATGTGGAGAACGGGTGGTACTAGGCACACCGGCCGCGCGGGGCGAGCACCCTGGCCGCGCCCCGGCCCCGTGCCTACCCTCGACTCATGTCCGGCACCAACGCCGGCCACCCGGGCGCGGAATGGCTGAGCAGATGAGTGCGGTGCTGCGCGTCGCGGCGCATATGCTCCGCACCCGCTGGCGCGGCTGGGTGCTGCTCGCCTTGCTGGTGGCCGTCGGCGGCGGCGCCGTTCTGACCGCCGCCGCCGGGGCGCGGCGGACCGACAGCGCCTACCCCCGCTTCCTGCAGGCCTCGGAAGCCTCCGACGTGGCGGTCTCGCCGGCCAGGAGCGGGCTGGGCGGCTACTTCCGTGCGCTGGCTCAGCTGCCGGGTGCTCCCGTCGTGGCTTCGGCGGTCGGCCTGAACATTCAGCCGGCCGGGGCACCCGCCGACGGCGGTGCGGTCGCCGAGGTGGCCGTCAATGGGCGGCTCTGGCGCCAGGTGGACATACCCAAACTGCTGGCCGGGCGACTGCCCCTGGCCGACCGGGCGGGGGAGATCGCCATCGACCAGAACGGGGCGGCGCGCCTGCATCTGCGGGTGGGCAGCACGCTCAAGATGGTGGCTCTGCCCAACGCCCCACCTGGCGCGCCGGGAGGCGGCGCCGGGATCCGCAAGCTGACCGAGCACGTGGTGGGCGTCGTCGTCACCCGGTCATCGGTGGACCCGGTCACCGACAACGACGAGCTCCCGCTCATCCTGGCCACGCCTGCCCTCTGGCACCAGCTGGGCCGCAACTACCTGGCCTATGAGGCCGCCTACGTCCGGCTCAGGCCCGGTGCCACGGCCGGTGAGTTCGGGCGCCGGGCGCAGGCACTGGCGCGGCGCTTCCCCGGCACCGGCGGCCAGATAATCCTGGCCGACGCGGGCAGCCAGGCCGCCACGGTCGAACGGCTGATCCGGCCGGAGGCGATCTCGCTCGCGATCTTCGCGCTGGTGCTCGCGTTCACGGTGCTGCTGATCGTCGGCCAGGCCGCGGTGCGCCAGCTGGCCGCGGCCTCGGCCGACGCTCCCGTGCTCGCGGCGCTCGGGATGACCCGCGCGCAGCTGACGGCCGCGGGACTGATCGGGGTGGCGATAGCCGCGGCGGCGGGGGCGGCCGCCGCCGCGGGGGTGGCGGCCGCCGCTTCGCCGCTGATGCCGATCGGGACGGCGAGGCTGGCCGAGCCGGACCCAGGCGTCAGCATCGACTGGACGGTGCTCGCGCCGGGTGCCGTGGCCATCGTGGGGTTGCTGGTGGCGGTCGCCGCCCGGGCCGCGTGGCGCTTCGCGTCGCCCTGGCCGGCCGGCCCGGGCGAGGAGGGGGTGCGCCGGGCCACCCGGGCGGGGCCGGGCGCCTGGCTGGCGTGGACCGATGCGCCGGTGACCGCCGTCCTGGGCGCCCGATTCACCCTGGACCGCGGCGGGCGCCCCGGCGGGCCGGCCCGTGGCGCGCTGGCAGGCACCATGCTGGCGGTCCTGGCGGTGACCGCCGCCTTCACCTTCGGCGCCAGCCTGCTCCAGCTGGTGCACTCTCCCAGCCGCTACGGGCAGCGCTGGGAAGCCGCGATCGACCTGCAGTTCTCCGGGATCACGCCAGCCCAGGCAGACCGGCTGATCGGCCGCGACCCGGCTGTTTCCGGCTGGTCAGTCGGCGATCACGGGATCGTCAGCATCCACGGCACCGTGGTGCCCGCGATCGGGCTGACTCCGGCCCGGGGGCCGCTGCTCTCACCGACGCTGCTTCAGGGCCGCCCGCCGCATACCGGCCACGAGATCGACCTCGGCACCTCCACCCTCCGGCAGTTCGGCCTGCACGTGGGGGAGACCGTCACCGTGATCATCGGCGGGCGCCCGCTTCCCGACCGCATCGTGGGCCAGGCGGTGTTCCCCAACTTCGGCCAGGGTGGCTTCACCCCAACCGACCTCGGCGATGGCGCGGAGACGACGGCCAGCGTATTGCAGCCGCAGGCGGCGGCCCTCGGCGCCGGGTCCGGCTTCCAGGTCGTCCTCGTGCGCTTCCGGCCAGGCCGGAGCCGCGCGGCGGACCTGGCCGGGTTCCAGCGGGCCATGGCTGGCTTCTGCCGGACCGTCCAGCAGAGCACCTGCGTGGTCACCGACCAGCGCCCCAACGGCGTCGCCGACTACGCCCGGATCGACGGCATCCCGCAGGTGCTTGCCCTGCTGCTCGCCGTGCTCGGGCTGGCCGTACTCGGGCAGGCCATAGTGGTGTCCGGGTGGCGCCGGCGGCGCGACTTCGCGACGCTGAAGGCGCTCGGGCTGGTTCAGCGGCAGGTCCAGGCGATCGTCGCCTGGCAGGCGACGACCTTGACCGCGCTCGCTCTGCTGGCCGGCCTGCCGCTCGGGGTGGCGGTGGGGCGCTGGGCCTGGGCGCTGTTCAGCGGCAGCCTGGGCGTCCCGCCCGGCGCCCTGGTCCCGGTGTCGTTCGTGCTGCTCATGGTCCCCGCGGCGATCCTCCTGGCGAACGCGGTCGCCTACTGGCCGGCCCGGACGGCCGCCCGGGCGAGCCCGGCGCGGATGCTCCGGGCCGAATGACCGGGCCCGCCCGCCGGCCCGTGGGCTGCTCCCACGAGCCGCTGCGCGGGTGCTAGGCACACCGGCAACTCGCCAGGCAGCACCCTGGCCCGCCGCGGCCGCGGGGACCAGGCTGGCAGCAAGAAGGATCCCCAGGAAAGGGGCGGAGACCATGACTGCGCTGGCAGCACGGGGCATCCGCAAGTCGTTCGGCCGGCGGCAGGTGCTCACCGGCCTTGATCTTGAAGTCGCGGCGGGGGAACTGGTCGCGGTGGTCGGTGAGAACGGCACCGGGAAGACGACGCTGCTCCGGATACTCGCCGGGGACCTGCGGCCCGACGCCGGCCGCGTCACCATCGCGGGCCGGCCGGGCTACTGCCCCCAGACGGTCGTTCTCGACGAGGCGCTCACCGTGGACCAGAACGTGCGCTACTTCCAGGCCGCGTACGGGATCGACCGCACGGACCGGGCCGGCGAGCTGATCGAGCGGCTGGGCTTCGCCGGCTGCCGCGGCCAGCGGGCCGGCACCTTGTCCGGCGGGACCAGGCAGAAGCTCAGCCTGACCCTGGCCCTGATGCACGACCCGCCGGTCCTGCTCCTCGACGAGCCGTACCAGGGCTTCGACTGGCAGACCTACCTCGCCTTCTGGGAGCTCACCGGCGAGCTGCGGGAGCGGGAGACCGCGATCGTGGTCATCAGCCACCTGGTCTTCGAGCACGAGCGTTTCGACCGGATCTGCCACCTGAGGGACGGGCGGATCGCCGAGGAGGCGGGCAGCCATGCGACAGCAGCTTGACACAGCCATCCGGCTCAGCCTGGCCGCGCAGGTCAGGAACCGGTTCGCCTGGATCCTGCTGGTGGCCTTCGTGCCGGTCTGGTATCTGCTGAGCGGCTCCATGACCCCGCACACCGACGCGGTGTTCAAGCTGCGCGCCACGGGCGCCACCCTGGTCCTGGACGGCCACAAGCTGATCCTCATCACCGCCGGGCTCAGCGCGATCACCCTCATCACCGGGTTCGTGGTGTTCGCCGCCGTCCGCCGGTCGCTGCCCTTCGACCGGCGGCTGGTGCTGTCCGGGTACCGGCCCGCCGCGCTCATCGCCGCCAAGACCAACGCGGCGCTGATCCAGGCCGTCGCCATCGGCGCCTACGCCGCCGCCGTCATCCTGCTGTTCTGGCGGCCCCCCGGCCTGTGGGCGATCGCGCTCGCGTTCATGCTGGGCGCGGCCACCTACGCCGCGCTCGGCCTGCTGATCGGGGTTTTGGTCCGCGGCGACCTGGAGGGCTTCTTCCTCATCATCATGATCTCGCTGCTGGACACGTTCTTTCAGGCCCCGGTGGACAACCCGCTGGCGAACAAGCCGATATTGGCGTTCTTCCCGTCGTACGGCCCGACGCAGTTCGCTGTCGCGGGCGCCTTCCACCACCAGGTGCTGGCCGGCATGGCCGCCGTGTCGCTGGCCTGGACGGCGGCTTTCGCCCTCCTCGGCCTGGTCGTGCTGCGCCTGCGCATGCCCCGGCCGGCCCGCGTCACCGTCCCCGCCGGCGACTGGCACGCACCATCCACCGGTACCCACCATCAGACGCTGACGGCGGCCGCCGCGCAGGCAAGCGGAGGTCCCGGTCGCAACCCGGGTGAAAGCGGTTTGCCAGCAGACCAGCGCGTGGTCCCGCCTCCCGCCGCCAGGGCCGGTTAGCCCCGGCCCCCAGCGTGTGATGGTTCCCGGACCGGGAAGGCCGCCAGGTCATTCCCGGTCCACGTGGTGGCCGCGATGCCGGACAGCCAGATGCTGGACGGCCATAGGAACGGTGCCGCCACGCCCCCCGGTCACTCTTCCGCCCGGTTCCGCCTGGAACGAACCACCGGCCCGCGGGCCCGCCTCGGGAGTTAGTTTCGTAGGACCGGGCCACCAGGAGTTCACGATGCCGCTCACGGGGTCCCGCTACGACGGCCTGGCCGACTGGTACGACAACTGGAACAAACCGCACGCCGAGCGGAATGCACGCGAGGTCCTGGATCTGCTCGGCCCCGGCGAGGGGCTGTGCCTGGACCTCGGCTGCGGCAGCGGGCTGTACTTCGGCGTTCTCAGCGCCACCGGGCGGACGGTGGTCGGGCTGGACCGGTCGGCCGGCCAGCTGCGCATCGCTCAAGGTCGTGCCCGCCAGATCGTGCAGGGCGATGCGGCCGCCCTGCCGTTCGCCGACGGCACCTTCCCGGCCGTGGCCACGACGTTCATCTCGACCGATGTCGACGACTTCGCGGCCGTGCTGGCCGAGGCGGCGCGGGTCCTGACGCCGGGCGGGCGGCTGGCTTTTTACGGCGTCCACCCCTGCTTCAACGGGCCGCACACGCAGTGGCCGGACGACGGCGGGATCCGCGCGCACCCCACGTACCGCATGGCCGGATGGCATCCAGAAGCGCCGTGGTGGGGCCCGAACATCCGCCGGCGGTTCGGAATGCGCCATCACCCGCTGGCTGAGCTGCTCAACGCGTTCGTCGTCGCCGGCCTGGTCATTGAGCATGTGGCCGAGCTGGGAAGCCGGCCCGTGCCGACCATCCTCGCCCTCCGCGCCCGCAAGCGGCCCTAGGCGCGGGCCGGACCGTCCGATCTGTACAAGACAGCCCGGCCAGACGGGTCCTAGCGTGGTGCGCATGGACAACCAATTCGCCGCCGGCCGGGCTTTCATCCTGCGCCAGGGCCGGCTCCTGGAACGCCGGCTGTTCGCCACCTGCTTCGAGGGCGCCCCGGCCGGCGGGGTCGTCGACGCGCTGAGGGGCTACCGCAACGACGACGGCGGCTTCGGCCACGGCCTGGAGCCCGACAAGCGCTGCCCAGCCAGCCTGCCCATCGACGTCGAGGTCGCGCTGCAGGCCCTGGCGGCGGCCGGCCCGGTCGACCTGCCGCTGGTCCTGGGCGCCTGTGACTACCTGGCCGGCGTCGCCGCCAGCGCCAGGAGCAACGGGGCGGTCCCGCTGGCGTTCCCCATCATCGAGTCCTACCCGAGGGCGGCGCACTGGACGGAGTGGACCTATGAGCCCGGCCTGAACCCGACCGCCGGGCTCGCCGGGCGGCTCCACCAGCTACGGGTCGATCATGCCTGGCTGGCCGAGGCGACCGCCTACTGCTGGGAACAGCTCGCCGCCCCGGACCTCCCCACCGACGCCCACGCGCTGAGCGAGGTCCTCATCTTCCTGGAGCACGCCCCCGATGACGGCCGGTCCGCGGCCGCGGCCGCCCGGGTACGGGAGCAACTGGCCAAGGCCTCCTTGTTCCGCGCCGACCCGGACGACCCCGGCTACGGCCTGTCCCCGCTCGCCTTCGCGCCGCGGGCCGATAGCCGCTGGCGCGCCCTGTTCCCGGAAGACGTGCTGGCGGCGCACCTCGACCGCCTGCAGCGTGATCAGCAGGCCGACGGCGGATGGCCCATCACCTGGGAGCCCCCGGGCGAAGCGGCCCTCCTCGAGTGGCGCGGCGTCGTGACCCTGGACGCCTTGCGCACGCTCGTCTCATACGGGCGGCTAAGCCCGTCCCCCTAGCTCCCTACTCGCTGCGCAAGATCAGGGCCGGCCGGATCCGGGCGGCCGTCCAGCCGGGGACGGCGGCCAGCAGGACGGCCAGGATCACCGTCACCGGGATGACCAGCAGCACCAGCGACACCGGGACGTCGGCCTGGCTCCCGACCCCGGCTGAGTCCGCGAACACCAGCCACGCCCAGCGGCCCGCCAGCAGGCCGAGCGGCAGCCCCACCACCAGCGCCGCCGCGGCCAGCGCGGTGGCCTGCCAGGACACCACCCGCAGCAGCTGCCACCGGAGCAGGCCCAGGGTCTTGAACATCGCGAGGTCGCGCCGCCGCCGCCGCACCCCGGTGAGCAGCACGTGGGCGAGCGTCCCCACCGCGAGCAGCGCGAGGACCGCGCCCAGGACGAGCGGGGTGTCCCGGACCCCGGTGAAGTTCTCGATATCGCTGGGCCTCTCGTCGCTCCGCACCAGGCACAGGCCGGGCGGGCAGTGACCGCGGGTGGCGGCGCGGTTCACCTGGGCCGCGGCCAGCCGCAGGTCGGTCCCTGGCCGGTACCGCAGCAGGAAGAAGTTGTAGCAGGTCGCGCCGCCGGCGCAGAACGGGGGATTGGGCTGGGAGAGCACCGAGGCGGCGACCGCCGCGCCGGTGCCCAGGTCGGTGGGGGTGTTGCCGCCCACGCTGAACGCCGCGAAGACCGCCGAGCCCACGATCCGCATCCGGAACGCCCGGTTGTCCACCACCACCTTCACCCGCTGCCCGACGCGCAGGCCCAGCGTGCGCAGGGTGCGGGGGCCGAGCGCGATCTCACCCGGCCCGGCCGGGGCCCGGCCCGCCAGCAGGGTCAGGAACCCGCGCCCGCGCAGCTGGTCGAGGCCGATCGCGGGCACCACGGTGCCGC
>Ga0187765_10001183_pt1 | contig 10073 bp, 8 predicted proteins | sample 0216_QUI02_MP05__3_FD_133018 | JGI IMG/M metagenome (GOLD analysis project Ga0187765, IMG submission 133018) | Tropical peat soil microbial communities from peatlands in Department of Meta, Colombia - 0216_QUI02_MP05_10_MG | ecosystem: Environmental > Terrestrial > Soil > Wetlands > Peat ...
AGTCCCCACAGCACCTGCACTTCGCCGTAACCGGCTTCGAGGCCGTCGACCGCCAGCAATGCGTCAGACACGGGTTCAGCCATGCGCGCTGCTCCCGTGGCCGTTATTGTTTTCGAGCTCCGCGGCGAGCTTGGGGTCGCCGAGATAGGCTTCGATCACCTGCGGATCGCGCGCCACCTCGGCCGGCGCGCCCTCGGCAAGCTTCTCGCCGTAATTGAGCACGACGATGCGGTCAGACAGGCTCATGATCGCCTGCATCAGATGCTCGATGATCAGAATGGTGACGCCTGAGTCGCGAATGCGGCGGATCACCGCGATCATGTGCGCGATCTCGGTTGGATTTAATCCGGCCAGCACTTCGTCGAGCAGCAACAGTTTGGGCTGCGCCGCCAGCGCCCTGGCAAGCTCGAGCCGTTTCTTGCCGGCGATGGTGAGATTGAGCGCCAGCACGCCCAGCCGGTCATCGAGGCCGACCATGGCGGCCGCGGCGCGCGCCGCGGCGGTGGCGCGATGAAGCGGCAAGTTCTCGCGGCCGAAACAGGCGCCGACGGTGCAGTTGTCCAGCACCGTCATATTGGTGAGCGGCTGCACGATCTGATGGGTGCGGGCGATGCCGTGGCGGGCGACGAGGAAGGGCCGCTCGCCGGTAATATCGGCGCCGGCGAAAACGATGCGCCCGGCATTCGGCGCGAACACGCCGTTGATCAGATTGAACAACGTGGATTTGCCGGCACCGTTCGGTCCGATCAGCCCGAGGATTTCGCCCTCGCGGATGACGAAGCTCAGATTGTTCACGGCAAGGAGGCCACCGAAGCGCCTGCTGACACGGTCGAGTTCAAGAAGCGTGCTCACTCCAGCACCTTCTGCAGGCGCGGGAAGCGGCTATAGACGAAACCCATCAGGCCTGAGGGAAAGAACAGCACGATAACGAGAAGCAGCGCGCCTGCGATGACCAGCTGGAAATTGGAAAATGTTGAAGAGATGAGAAGATAACCGCGCAGCTCCTCGTACAGATAGGCGCCGAGCGCGACGCCGGTCACGGTGCCCTGCCCGCCCAGCATGCAGATGACGATCGCCTCGGTGGACAGCGTCAGATCGAAGGCGTCGGACGGCTGGATGAAGGCCCCCTTGAAAAAATAAAGCCCGCCGGCGATCGCGGGCAGGAAGGCCGAGGCGCTGTAGCACAAAGCTTTGTAGCGCGGCGTCGGCACGCCGAGGATCGCGGCGGCGTCTTCGTTCTGGCCGATGGCGAGAAGGCCCAAGCCGAATTTCGAGATTTTGATGCCGTAGCTCAGATAGAGCGAGGCCGCCATGACCGCGACGAACAGAAAATAGATCAACCATAAAGCCGGTCCCGGCCCGCCGAGCGGCTTAAAGACTTCCGGCGATATATAGATGCCGGACGAGCCGCCCCACGGCTTGAAATTCTCGACGAAGGCCTGCACGCCCTCGACGATGCCGATGGTCGACAAGGCGAAGAACGGCCCGCGCAGGCGTAAAATACCGAAGCCGAAAACCAGCGACAGCGCGCTGACGCCGATGCCGGCGGCGAGAAGACTGGCGGCGAGCGGCCAATGATTGCTATCAACCAGCCAGACGCAGATATAGCCGCCAAGCCCGAAGAAGACGATGCTGCCGAAATTGATGTAGCCGGCATAGCCCAGCATCAGATTGAGATTGCTGGCGAGCGTGATGTAGACGGCGGCCAGCGCCAGGCTCTCGCGCAGTTGCACGTCGTTGCCGATGAGCGGCGAGACGACGAAAGCCGCGACCACCAGCGCAATGATCCAAAAGAATGGGCGGCGCAGCATCTTCATCCGCTACAACGCCCCGCGGCGGGCGAAAACTCCGCCGGGAAATGCGATCAGCACCAATACGAACAGCACGAATTCGATGACCAGCGTCCAGCTCACCGGCACGAAAGGCGTCACCGCGCCTTCAAGAAGGCCGAGCGCGACGCCGCCCATCAGCGCGCCGACCGGATTGCCGAAACCGCCGAGCACGGTGACGACGAAGCTTTTGAGCTGATAACCGTCGCCGGAGAGAATAGTGAAAGGAAACAAGGTGCCGATCAGCATGCCGGACACGCCGGCAAGCGCCACACCGCAGCCGACCGCAATGGCAAGAAGCCGGGTCGTCGGGATGCCGACGAGTTCGGCGGCTTCCCGGTTATTGGCGACCGCGCGCAGCGCCTTGCCGAGCCGCGTGTAGTGCAGAAAGAGATAGAGCAAGCCTGCGATCACGGCCGCGAGCGCGGCGGCCAATATGTGGGCGCCGGGAAAAGTGTAGCGTTCGATGGTGAGCCCGGGCAGCGAGACATCCACGTTGAACAAGGCGGTGCCCCAGACCGCGGTGCCGAGCCCGACCAGAACCAGATTGACGGAAAAAGTGGACAACAGGCTCATCAGCGGCGGCCGGCCCATCATCCGATGCACGGCGATCCAATAGAGCCCGATGCCGACAAAAAAACCGCCGATCAGAATCGGCGGCAAAGTAAAATATGGCGACACGCCTAAGGCGCTGCTGAGCAGATAAAGCGCCATCATCCCGGCGACGATCATGGTGCCATGGGTGAGATTGATCACGTCCATGACGCCCCAAATCAGGGTAAGCCCCATCGCCGCCAGTCCATAGACCAGCCCGACCAGCACGCCATCGATAATTGAAGCGATGATTCCGAACATGCGCGATTAGAACATGCTTCCGTATTGCTGTGTCGATTTTTGAAGAGACCTTTTACCCTCCCCTGGAGGGGGAGGGTCGAACCCGAAGGGTGCGCGGGGTGGGGTGAATAGTCCTAATTCGTCGCCAGCGCTGCGGCCGCTTTCACCCCCTCCCGCTCGCGGAGCGTGTCATCGGGCCGGCCCGGGGTCCCCATCGCGCGAGCGCGATGGGGTGATAGTAGCAAACGTGGCAGTCCCGCAAGACTTACTGGCTGGCCGACAGCGGATAGATCAGGTCGGCGGATTTGGCCTCGTTCGGCCAAACCACCTGGCGGCCCGGTTTGCCGTTCACCTTCTGCCACTGCGCCAGCACCATTTCGTGCGCCGCCTGCAGGCCGTGATTGCCGGGGTCGGTGGCGAATTTGATGTGGCCGAAGAAAGTGGTCACGTCAGTCGCGTTGAGCGCCGCCGCCACTTTGTCCGGATCGATCGAGTTCGCCTGCTCGATCGCGTGCTGCAGAATGGCGCCGCTCGTATAGCCGGACGCCGAGTGGTAGTCCGGCTTGGCATTGTATTTGGCCTCGTAGGCCTTGGTGAATTCCTGCGAGTTCGGTCCGAATTGCGGGTTGTAATTGACCTGAATTTCCCATTGCGAGCCCACGGTCACGCCGAGCGCGGCCGGGCCGAGTTCGCCGAATTTGTCATCGCCCGGCGCCACCAGGATCGACATCCATTTCATGCCGGCTTTCTGATCGTACATCTGCCGCGCCAATGTGGCGCCATCGGAGTAGTGACCGCCGCCCATAAAGGCATCGGCATTCGACGAGATGATCTTGTTGACGATCGGACCGAAATCGGTGGTCGAGGGCGCATAGGACTCGTCCATTACCACCTGCAGGCCGGCGGCTTCCGCCTGCTGCTTGGTGGCGGCCAAGACCGTCTTGGAAAACGGATCGTCGGAATAGACCATGGCGATCTTGGCATGCGGATTTTTCGACTTTAACGCCGCGACCGCGCCGGAGAGATAATGGCTCGCCGAGGTGATCACCATGAACAAATTTTTGTTGCCGAGCTGGAACGGCTTCTCCTCGGCGCCGCCGGAAATGATCATGATCTTTCCGTACTGCTCGGTGATGATCGCTGCCGGCGCGGTCAACCCCGACGAATAGGGGCTGAACAGGAACTGGGCATGATCCTGATTGATCAGGCGGGTGTAGAGCTGCTGCACGCGGCCGCCGACCGACTGATCGTCATAGTTGACGAAATTGACCTTGTAGCTCTTGCCGCCAGCCTTGATGCCGCCGGCCGCATTGACCTGGTCGCGCCACAGCTCGTAGCCGCGCTGCTGACCGAGTGAGTCGACGTTGAGCGGGCCGGTTTGCGAAGCGGTAAAGCCGATGGTGATAGTGTCCTCGGCCGATGCAGGCGTGACAAAGCCCGGCGCCGCCGGCACGGCAAAAGCCGCGGCAGCCAAAAAGGCAAGCGGAAACAGCCGTTTCATTGAATTCCTCCCAATCCATTCCCCCAGGCGGTAGCGCGCGCTACCGGCGGCCCACATTTGGCGGGACCGCTCTTCCAACGCTCAAGCCTAGCAAAAAAGCCTGGCACGGGGCGGGACAAAGGCCATCCGCGACAAAGTGCGCGAAAGCGCGGGAGAGGGTGTTTCGTGAGCACCTGCCCTGTCTGCCATGAGAGAGAGAGAGAGCAGACAAATGCAGCCCGGATATCGCGCCGCGATATCGGGGAGAAACACCGCTTTCGGATCGCGCGCCGCTCGATCCGGGCCACAGGTCTGAGTCAATGGCGGATTATCAGCTGCAGTCTGCTGGCTCACGCGGGCGCGGCCGGACGCACGCGCTTGCGGGCCAGATCAAAGACCCGGGACGTAAACCTCCCATCTTCGTTGACAGTGCTTTGCGTACCTTCAAGGAAGGGGAAGAAAACATCACGGTGTCCATGGAGCCATAGCGCGCTCATGTAGAGTGACGGAATCTCAAGGACTCTGGCTTCGTAGGCGGCCGGACCCGCTTCGTAGTGCTTTGCAGCCAGCTCGGCGGCCTCGGCAAGCCGTGACGCCATAGGTCCGCGTTGTAGCTCTCGATCGAGTGCGATTGCGGGATTCCGCCACGCGAACCCCTACCCCGTCATGCCATGGCGCGTTGACGTTATTTCGAATCGGTGTGAACGACGCCAGATCCCGGACCGATCGTCGCTCACTGTCTCGGGGGTCGCGGCGATTGGAGCGACGGCGCCGATGGGTAGGGGCTCGGCGAACAGGAGCCGCCTTTACCAAGCCGGTCGGCCAAGCATTGATCCAATGTCGCGTAGCGGCACTGTGGCGGCGTGTCGGGTTTATTGATGCACCACGGATAGTTTTGCTCAGCGTCTGCGCGTTGTTCGATGCAGATGACGGCCGCAAAGACCCCGAGGGTGACAAGCAAAAACCTCATGAACAAAAAGCTCATGAATCTTGGCCTCCTGCCAATTCGCCTGCTGGCGGGCGAAGCTGCCCAGTTGAGCCGAGAGTTTATTCTATCCAGGGTATGGGCGGCGGCAAGTCACGCGTGCGGCCTGCCCGCGGGTATCGCCTGGCTCCGGCACGCAACGAGATCTTATCGGCGATATCAGCTCGCTTACGGCTGCCGGAGCGAGCGCCATTCTCTGATAGGCATGCGTCACGGTGTTGCCGCGACTTTGGCCGTCTTCAGCCGTCGCCGCGCGCGCTCAGTTGGCGCACGAATTGCAAGTTCGACTAGCTCTATTCGGGTTTCCCGGACGTTCTTGAGTTTCTTGGACTTCTGGGAAGAGTCCGAAGCCCGGCCCGTTGACCACCGGCAGTCTTATAAACCAGCAGCTCGATTTGCGTCGTCGTGTATCCGACAATACGAGGACAAATCTACCGACAAATTATTTCAGCCAAGCGTGATCCGCCGCATTGACTCCTCTTGGCGGCGAGTTCGCCGCAAAAGGTGGCGCGGAACGGAACGATTTTTTTTCAAGGCAGTTCTGTGAAAATGCACTTGAGATATTGGGGGCGTGACGCGTGACGGAATTGGTAGAGCAGTATCGGCGAAACGCGCAGAAATGTATTCAACTTGTCCAAAACTTCAGCGATCTGGAAGCCAAGCGTGCGCTGCTCGTGATGGCAAATGCGTGGCTTGCGCTTGCTGCGCAACGCGAAAAGAACATCGCAGCCGCACCGGCGCGAGAATTACCGTTGCCGGTCAACGAGGCCCCACCGCCGCGTCACGAACCACCGCGGCCGATTGACGAGCCAAAGCCGCCACCGATCAAAGAGCCGCCTCAGGCTCCGGAGCCGTCACCCCAGCGCCTTCACTCCGCCAAACCGGACGACTCAATGCAGCGCTAGGTAGTGCAATGATAACTGCGGCTACTCACGCGCGCCTTCCGGTATCGTCACAACAAATTCGGTGCCCGGATTCCTGCGGACCGCTTGCAGCTCACCCCGCAGCTGCTTTGTGAAAGCGTTCACGAGTCGCATACCCAATCGGCGGCCGGTATTGAGATCGAAATCCGCGGGAAGACCAATGCCCTCATCCCGTACGGTGAGGAGGGTCGATCCCGACTTACTGGATAGCGTCACCCAAATCCTGCATTGAGCTCCTGGATAAGCGTGCTTGATCGCGTTACTGACCAATTCATTGACAAGAAGAGCAACGGCAACCGCGCGATCGGTCGGCTTGATTATTCCTTCTTCGGCGCTGACGCTGATTTCACAGTCGGCTATCAAGGCATTCAGATCTTTGCAAACGTCGGTCAAATAGACTCCTAGATCGAGGCTATCGATCCGATTGCTGCTGTACAGCCGCTGATGCGCACGAGCGACGGCTGCTATCCGGCTGCCGGCTTCACGCAGCTCGCGCCGCAGATCGAGATTTTCCGCGTTCGAGGACTGCAGATGCAGCATCGATGCCACGATTTGCAGGCTGTTGTTGACGCGGTGGTTCGCCTCTTTGAGCAGCAGCTGTTGACGGTCTAGCGCGGTGCGTAAGTTCGCTTCCATGCGCTGACGTTCAATGGCCATGCCAAGAATGTTGGCGACACCCTGCAGGAACACGATGTCGCTCTGAGAAAATTCGCCCTCCGACCGGCTATCGACCTCAAGGACTCCAAATGGACTGCCATCGCCCTCGAGGATAACGTTCATGGCGCGGCGGATTCCGTATTTGAGTAACAGCTCGGGGGTTCTGAACCGCTCTTCGATATCCAAGTGATTGGAGATGACGGCTTTGCCCGTTTGCAGCGCGTAACCGGCGGGAGACGCCGTGTCGGCACCGATGGTGGCGACCCCGACAACACCGGGCTCCCAACCCACGCCGGCGGACACCAGGAAGCGATTTTCTTCCGGGATGTATTTCAGAACTTTGGCGAACTCCGCCTTCAGGCCGGCCGCTACGATGGCAGCAGCCTCGTGCAGCAATCGGGTAAAAGGCGTTCCCTTCAAAGCGAGAACGCCGTACTCGGCAAGAAGCTCTTGTTGGCGCACGCGAAGCCGCAACGCTTCGGCCGAGAGTTCCGGTTCCGCAGTTCCAGCAGGAGAATCTTCCGCCGTGAATGCGCGTGTACCGGAGTGGTACGATACAATAGAAACCATTTACAGCCGTTTGTTGTGTATTCGCCCACCCCGAAGCGCCCGGCTCTCTAACTCATTTGGAAAAAAGCGCAAGCCGCTCGTAGCGGTAAGTGCGACTTAAATACCGCGGTTACAAGCCCCGATCGCCGACGTTCCGAGAAATGCCGAAATGAAGACGAGCTATCCCGAATTGTCGGACAACAAACGTTCGGGTTCCGTCATTTGCTCTTAATGCGGTATCCATTACCCAAACAATTACCGGCCTTGTTACGTAGTCTCCTGGCGTTATCAGTTGCGAAGTGTGCGCAATGCGGTGCGGACCTCGTCGCACCGGATTGGTCCGAGCATTTATCGGAACATCGGGTTCGAAACGTGTGGTCCTGCGAGTTCTGCGGATATCAATTTGAGGACACGGTCTATCTGCCAGGCGCGAGGCCGTAGAAAGCAACTGGGGCGGCCATCCGCAGCGTTTTGTTTATTAGCGTATTATTTCTATGGGATCGATTGTCGCAGGAGGTTACGGATACCATTCATATTCCGTTCATTTGCGCAGCGGTAAGCCGCCTCCAGGTGAGAGGCCTCGAGACCGCTCGAGGGCGCGATGAAAACCCCTTTGCTCATCATCCTGAGCGCAATTGCGCTCGTGGCCGTAAGCACGCTCGCCATCATGAATAACGCCTGCAAGAGCACCACCCATCAGTGGTGTTCGCCGATCTCCAGTATTCGGCACCACCCTCGATCATGATCGAGCTGTAGCCGTCAGCCTTCGACACTCGGGGGCCGACGCTTAAAGCGAGCTCACGCATAGCAATTCGCTCGCTGAAACTTGCCGTACGATGTCTGCAATCAAGTATCGATGTCCCGACTGCGAGCAGCAAATAACGCTTGTTGTCCGGCGGGCCGTGGACAATGACGATTGTTACGAATCGACGCTCTGTCCGAATTGTCGCGAGCTTCATTCGATCGATCGCGCCAGCGGCCAAGTTCGCAAGCTTGGCTCGTTCCCAGAAACTAGCATCGAGAGCCGACATGGCCCTGACATGGCCGTTTCGTAGCCTCGTTTACGGGTGTAGTTTGGATGGGGAACCTGAGACGTTTGCGCGAAGGAGAACGACATGCCGGTCCTTGCAGGGTTCGACAAATTAGTGTCAGTGCCGGAGGAAGAGATTACCGACAAAATCAGACGCCGTGTCGTATCCGGAAAACAGGGCACACTGGTTTACTGGAGAATCAAAGCCGGCGCGCATGCCGCCGCTCACAAGCATCCGCATGAACAGTTTGTGTGGATGATCAAAGGCGCAATGGATTTTCGCATCGGCAACGAGAAGCGGACGATGAAACCTGGCGACGTCGCGGTGATCCCCGGCGGGGTCGAGCATGAAGGCAATTTTCCGGAAGACTCAGAAGTGATCGATTTCTTTGCGCCAGTGCGTGAGGACTTTCTCACCGGTGCGCCGCCGTCTTACATGACGAAGCGCTGAGGCTGTTGCCTCAACTAAAGTATAGGTGTTGGCAGCCGAACACCGTGGGCAGCAAAGAGTTCAATAGTTTACCGGGGGAGCATGAGGAGGGAGCGATATCTCATGGCAGAACATCCTACCGCCTTGAAAAGACCCGCGATCTCGATCGCCATCTGCGCGGTCCTGCTAGGAATTTGTAGCGTTCAGAAAGCGTCCGCGCAGGGAAGCGAGCAGGAACGCGCGGCCTGCCGGCATGATGTGAGAAGATTCTGTCAAGCTGAGTTGCAAAGAAATCCCGATGACGTGTTGAGCATTAGCAACTGCCTGCAGGCGAACCGCCCAAGACTCAGCCGCAGCTGCCGAGGCGTGTTTGTAAGCCACGGGCAATAAGCGAAACTCGAGCTTGTTGAATACCTGCCCGCCGATGCTCTGACGTTCCTCAGCGCCAGACTATCGGCCGGGGGGTCTCGCGCGGCAGTAGGGCATTACCTGAGCTGTAAGGCGATACGGCATTAGAAGTCGAATAAGCCGTGGGACGTAAGCTGTAGCGGCCGTTTTTGATCCACGTCAATTTCGCGCTGTGTCGAAGGGGGCATTTTTGGGATGAGGGGTGAAGGTAAAGAGAGAACAATGCGCGCGATCATCTCCGCATGTGCTTTGGTCTTTGTGTTCACAGCGTTGGCCCAAGCCCAAACTGGCCCAAATGGAGGATACGTCCGGACACCCGGCGGTTTCATGGTGCCAACGTCTAGATCTCCGCAGGGATCTCCCTATGTTGCTAACCCACCCAGCCTCCCCTATGTCCGCCCTGCGCCCGGTTACCCAAACCTCAACGCGCCGTCGCTGCGACAACAATATTACATGTACGGCTATCCGCCGCGTGCTCAATAAAGCCGAGCTTCGGCGCGCGTAGCGAGTTCGCCACTCGCTACTCACTATTCGCATCTCTATCTGCGTCTCACAGCAATACGCGCCGACCCAGAGCTGCGGCAGCCCTGTGATCGACGCGCGGTGATGGGAATCAGTTCGGCACTGACCGATGTCAGGCCATGCCGGCGTTCCCCCGATCGGCTAAGGAGCCTCGCCCTGTTTCGCCATGCACGCGACATAGCGATCTGAATCGAAGCGAATCTTGTCAGTGCACTTTTTGAGGGCCGCCGTGCGCTTGCCGTTCAGGATCATCTTGTCGCCGACATAGTAATCGCCCTGTGCATTTTTTTTCAGATCGGCAGGACCTGCATGGACCGGCGTCGCCGGACCAGGCGCGTAATAGTCGCCCTGTGTCGGGCTTTGTGCTTGAACCGGCACCGCGATCGAGAGCGCGAGAAATGATGCCACGAACAAGCTTCCTGTGAC
>Ga0187765_10001184_pt1 | contig 10072 bp, 9 predicted proteins | sample 0216_QUI02_MP05__3_FD_133018 | JGI IMG/M metagenome (GOLD analysis project Ga0187765, IMG submission 133018) | Tropical peat soil microbial communities from peatlands in Department of Meta, Colombia - 0216_QUI02_MP05_10_MG | ecosystem: Environmental > Terrestrial > Soil > Wetlands > Peat ...
CCAGCGAGAAGGACCGAATGTGCAACAGATGCGGGATGCCATTCATTTGAATTTCAATCGGTACGCTGACCTGTTGTTCCACCTCCTCCGCCGCTTGACCCGGCCATTGCGTAATCACTTGCACCCAGGTGTTGGCGACGTCGGGGTAGGCTTCCACCGGTAGTTGCTTAAAGGCGATGATGCCCCACACGAAAAGCGCCAGCGCCACAGCCAGTACGATGAAGCGGTTGTTCAGCGCCAAATCTACAATCGCATCGATCATTGCCCTTCTACCGTAGACTGGAATTCCAGTGCATTGGAGATCACCTGCTGGCCTGGAGCGAGGCCGGAAGCGACTTCCTGCATGTTGGCGGGCAGCATGTCGCCTCCCGATACCTCTATCCTTCGGAATTGGTTGCGGTTCACCGGCACATATACCCAGTCGCGATCGTGCAGATGCAAAATGGCCGTCGCGGGCACCGCCGCGTGCGTTTGCTTTCTTTCCCCATGAAACGTGGCTGTCACAAACATGCCGGGACGCATGAATCCGGGATTTCGTACTTCAATGCGCACCTTCGCAGACCGAATATTTGGATCGAGCAGCGGACCCACATTGCTGATGGTGCCCGCGAACACCTGGTTGGGATAGGCATTGAGGCGAATATCGGCCTTGTCTCCCACGCGCACATCCGGAAGATCGTTTTCGTAAACATCACAAAGGATCCAGACGTAGGTCAGATCCGAGATTGTGAACGGGTTCGGCGAGGCCAGGCTTTGCACGCCTGCCGCATTGGTGACCTGCTGGTCGGTAATCACTCCGCTGATGGGAGCCCGGATTTCCACCGTACCGGACGGCTGATCGAAATTCGCGTTTCCGAGCACGCGCAATTTTTCCGCGCTCGTCGTCACGTCCACCTTGGCTTTGTCCTCCGTGTCTTGCGCCACCTGAAGGTCGTTCAGCGAGATCGCACCATGGGCGTAGAGAAGCTGCGCGCGCTCTAGTTCGGTACGGTCAAGTTTTTCATCCACAATCGCCTTCTGGTAGTCGGAAAAGGCATTGGAAATGTCCGCGCTTTCGACCCGCAGAAGTAATTGACCTTTCTTGACCGTGTCTCCTAGACGTGCGTCGATCTCGACGACGCGACCGGTGGCAAGCGATATGACCGGGACGGTCCTTGAAACATCAGGGTTGACGGTGCCCGTGACTCCCAACTCCACGGCTGCCTGGTACGCCGTGGCGGTCGTTAGCGGGAAAAGTTCGGGATGCTCGGTTCGGAAGACATTGGGATTTCCCGTGACCTCGAGCTTGAGCGGAGGAGGCGCCCCGGAATTGGGCGCCTCGTTGCTGCTTTTGCAGCCCGCGAGAAACACGGTTCCCGCCAGTAAGCAAACGACTGCTAAAGCGCCTCTTGCTCTCATGGGATCGCCTCACGTCAGCCGCCAGATCCATGGACCGGCATCTGGCTAAGAGCTACGTCAGATTGAGCCTCCCCGCTTGCGCGAAATTGTGCGGAACGGAAAGCGAGTAGTATTTGGCGAAAATATTACAGAATTATTACAAGCCTCCCTTGCGCTGGCCTATTTCTCCGGGCACGGGGATCCTCCGTCTTAGCCCAGGACCCCACCTTCCTGTGTGAATCCAGGGGGCTTCCGCGGTGCTCTAATCCCTAGAGTTCATTCGGGAAGGAACGGACAACCCATGAAATCCTGCACGCACACAGACCAGGTTGGAGAGGTGGAACCGCAGACCAATGGCTGTGCCGAGTGCCTGAAGATGGGCGACCGCTGGGTTCATCTGCGGCTGTGCATGAGCTGTGGCCACGTCGGCTGCTGCGATTCGTCGCGTAACAAGCATGCCACGAAACACTTCCATGCAACAAAGCATCCCATCATGAAATCGATCGAGCCCGGAGAAACCTGGGGCTGGTGCTACGTAGATGAAGTCGAACTAGATTTCGCATGAGCCCGTTGCCCGGTCATGTTCCCAGTAAATTGATCTGTAATTTCTCATATCCGTGCTCACGCGCCCACAGGTCCAGTGGAACGGCCGCGAGCTCGTCCACAATCGGAACAGCTAACCCCGTCTTCGTCAAATCGATACTCTTCAGATACGTGTGGCAACTGTCGCAGACATCGACCCGGACGTGGTTGATCTCCGGTGCCGAGTAGAAAGCCATCTGCGGCTCTCTTTGTTCGCCGCACGCCGGGCAATAGATTCTGCGAAAGGTCCATTCGTGGCCGCACAGCATGCAAATCAGCGACTTCTTGGCCCCGTCGCCCTCGCGCCGCAAAACAGCCACAATCGGTTTGGCTCCGCATAGTGGGCAAATCGACGGCGTTCCATCCTGCTGCGCGGGCCTACGCTGACCGGCAAGATACTCAGCATAGGGCTGGAGGAAGATCCATGCCAGGTATGATGTGGAAAGAGGCCCTACCCCGCCCTCGTTCCCGAAGACCTCTTGCTCCGTTTCTCCCACGTCCGCCGGCGATCGGAGCTCGTGTTGCCAAAAACCCTCTAGCAGCGGCCGCCATTGGCTCGACCCTTGCTGAGACAAGTTGGTGGCAGCCTCGCGAAGAGGCCTCGGCGCTACCTCTCGGATCAGGGAAAGGAATGCTGAGAATTTCGGCAAGAGTATGAAAAGGTCCAAGGCACCTCGCAAAGCCCCGTCGGAGGAAGCTTTCGGTGAATCCTTCAGGGTTTTTTGGATATCGTGATACAGGCTTCGCTGAAAGCTTGCGACGTGAATATAGAACCGCAGTCCCTCGGCAGCGAAAGGGTAGGTGGGAATCAGCGCCCTCGCTCGGTCGATGCGCTCGTCCCAGCTGTCGCCCTTCATTTTCTCGCAGTCGAATCGCGAAGAAGCTGCTGGTACCAGCTGTGGTGGTGCTGATCGGCCCAGGCGCGCGAGACATCCCCTCGAATCACCGAGCCAAAGGCACCGTGTTCCATCGCCGTGCCCATATAGACGTGGATAATGAACAGGCCGATCGTCAGCAGAGCGCACACGGGATGGACGATCACGGCGGCAAGGCGCAGGAAACGCAGGCCCCAGGGGATCTGTTGCGGAAACCACAGAATCAAGCCCGACAGTAGCAACAACAGTCCGTTCCAAAAGAAGCCCCAAAACAGAAGCTTCTGACCCGGGTTGAAACGGTCCGCGGAAGGCACGTTTTCATCCTCGTTGCGAATGTAGTGCCTGACCGAAGCCCACCAGGCCTTGTCGGCCTCTGTCCCTCTCATTTGGCGTGACCACAAGTGATGCATCAGTCCGACCCCGACAGCAAAAGCGACGCCGAACCACGGGTGCAGCTCGCGCGAAATCGTCGCACCGCCAAGAACAACGGCGATCCAAAACAGCCACGGGCTCCAAAAGGCGAGGCCGGTGAGCAGGAGGTACACGTAGCTGACGCCCGCCAGCCAGTGTACCAGGCGCTCGCGGAACGAGTAGCGCAGGACGCGTCCATTCGCCAGCAGATAGCTATCGCCACTCATGGGGTGCCTCCGTGGGATTCCTGCCCATCCGTTTTCACCACCTTCGGGCCGAACCGCAAGTAGTGAATGAAAACGCCCACCACACCTCCGATGATCGCGAGATTCCCGATCCATTTCAGAGGCTTCTTCCAAAGCTGCACGGTCCAGGGAATGTGCGGATCTTTCGGCAGTCCGCCGTATAGCTCCGGATTTTTGGCGTCGTGAAGGACGTAAATCACGTGTGTTCCGCCCACCCCCGGCGGATCGTACACTCCGGCATCGGGAAAGCCGGACTGATCGCGGAGTTGCCCCGCCCGTGCCTCAGCCAGTTCTTTCATCTCTGCTTTTGTTCCAAAATGCAGACAGCCCGTCGGGCAGGCTTTGATACAGGCCGGCTCGAGTGCTCGCGCCACGCGGTCGTTGCACAGCGTGCACTTGAAAACCTTTCGCGCCGTAGGACTGAATTTTGGAATATTGAACGGACACCCCTTTATGCAGTAGCCGCACCCGATGCAATGCTCCTGCTGAAAATCCACGATTCCGTTGGCATACTGCACGATGGCCCCATCGGCCGGACAGGCCACCAGGCAGCCTGGATCCTCGCAGTGCATACATTGGTCTTTGCGCATCAGCAGCATCAGTCTACCGTCATCGCGCTCGTGCTCGGTAAACTTGATCAGGTTCCAGTAATTCCAGGCCGTTTCCGGCATGGTCTGGTAGGTGTTGTCGAACGTCGTTTCGCTAAAGGTGTAGCCGTTCCATTCCAGGCACGCCACTTCGCAGGCTTTGCAACCGATACAGGTCGTCGTGTCGACCAATTTACAGACCTGGAACTCGCGATTGAACCCAGCGCCCGGAACACTTCCGGCGTGTCCTGAGATTCTGACGATTTCCGTCGAGGCCTGGCTCATGGTCTCTCCTACGCCTTCTCGAGTTTCACCAGAAACCCCTTGGATTCAGGGGTGTGGGCATTAGGGTCGGACACGGCCGGCGTCAACAGATTCGCCGGCGTGAGCGCATCTCTACCTTCATCCTCTGCAATCCCGCGGAAGCCCTGATGAATGGGTAGGCCGATCTGATAAACCTTTTTCCCGTCGATCATCATCGGCTTCAGGCGGCGCGTCACGAATGCCTTGGCCACATACGTTCCTCGCGCGCTGGTCACCTTGACTTTGTCCGTTCCCCGGATTCCCTTCTCCTCCGCCAGTTCGACTGGAATTTCGACGAATGGCTCGGGGATTAGCTGGACGTTCACGGGATTGTTTTTCGTCCAGTAGTGGTAATGCTCTGTCAGCCGGTAGGTGGTGCACACAATGTTAAATTCATCGGGCTGGCCAAACTTGTCGTAACGAGTCTTGAACTTCTTGACCAGCGGATTATTCGATTGGTCCGGATGCAGAGGGTTCTTGATGGGGCTTTCGACAGGTTCGTAATGCTCCGGAAATGGTCCGTCTGCCAGCACTCCAATCGGAGCGAACAGTCGCCCGACACCTTCTGCATTCATGATAAACGGCCCCAAGTGATCCTTGGGATGAGAATCAAGCTTGAAATCCGGCACGTCACTGCCGGCCCAGGTTTGGAGCGCCTCATTCCACCACACCTGTTTCCGCTCGGCATCCCACGGCTTCCCTTCCGGATCGCACGAGGCGCGGTTATAGAGGATGCGCCGATTGGCCGGCCACGACCACGACCAGTTGGGAAAAACACCTAGGCCAGACGGGTCCTCTGTGCCGCGCCGCTGAATCTGCGGTCCGGCCTCGGTCCAGATGCCAGAGTAGATCCAGTTCCCGCACATGGTGGTGCCGTCGTCTTTCAGCCAGGCGAATCCCGGCAGCTGCTGGCCCGCCTTGATCACCTGCCCGGTCTTCTCGTCTTTCAGTTCTGCCAGCGCTTTTCCGTTAACCTCCATGGCCACCTGAGAAAGCGATGGGTGCGCTGCGTCGGCATACGCCCAGCTCAGATTCAAAATCGGATCGGGAAATTTGCCTCCCTCTTTTCTGTAAAGGTCCCGGACGCGCAGGAAAATCTGCGCCACAATATCTTGGTCGAGCCGAGCCTGACCCGGGGGCGGAACCGCGGCATATTTCCAGGTGACCCAGCGCGCGGAGTTGGTCATGCTGCCGTCTTTTTCGGCAAAACCCGCGCACGGTAGTCGATACACAGTCGTATGGATCGTTTTCTGCTCGTCGGCCGTGATTCCCGGTGCTCTCCAAAACTCGCTCGTTTCATCCGGGTAGATTTCGCCTACCACCAGCCAGTCAGCCTTCTTCAGCGCCTCGATGTTCTTCGTCGTATCCGGGCCGATCATCACCCCGTTCATCCCGAAGGCCATCATGCCCTTGACTTTGCCGTTGTACATGTCCTCCCAAATGTGGGTCCACGAGTAGTCGCGATCCACCTTGGGCAGGTAGTCAAAGGCAAACCCGTTTTGCTTTGTCGCTGCGTCACCATAGAACGCCTTCAGCAAGGACACGAAGAATTTCGGCGTATTCGTGTAGTAGTTCATCGAATCCCAGTGGGCTGGCTTCGACGCCGTCGGAGTTATGCGCTTCAGAAATGACTCCAGGTCCGCGTCCGTGGGAACAGGCGCTTTCAAGTACCCCGGCAGACTGTCATACAGGCCGGCCATGTCCGTGGCACCTTGAATATTCGAATGCCCCCTGAGCGCATTGACGCCGCCGCCGGCTCTTCCCACGTTGCCCAACAGCAGCTGTATGATCGCTGCCGCGCGAATGATTTGTGTTCCGAAGGTGTGCTGTGTCCAGCCAACGGCGTAGATGATGGTTGCTGCCTTCTTCATGTCGCCGTCTTTGCGAACGGATGTGAACAGGTCGATGGCCTTAAGGTAGTGGTCCTTGGGGATACCGGTGATCCGCTCAACGGTTTCCGGCGTGTAGCGTGAATACTGCTGCTTCAGCAGTTGGAAGACAGAGCGCGGATGCTCGAGAGTCAGGTCGTAGGCCACATTGGGCGGCAACGTGGGTGGTGGCGCGGGTGTCGCCAGATGCGGTGTGACTCCGCCGGGGTCCGCTTTGCTAACAACCTCCCCGCCCTCTTGATAGTTCCAGGTGGATTTATCGTAGGTCCCAGCGGCGGAATCAAATCCGGAATACAGTCCGTCGTCGGGCAACTTGAAACCCTCTTTGACGATGAAGGCGGCGTTTGTGTAGTTGATCAGATAGTCTTTGGCGATCCGATTGTTTTAGATCGCGTAGCGAATGAGCCCTCCCAAAAAGGCGATGTCGGTGCCCGCACGGATTTGCAGGAACATGTCTGCCGTAGCCGATGTGCGCGTAAATCGCGGGTCAACGGAAATCAGCTTGGCGTTGCGGTTTCGCTTTGCTTCCATTGCCCACTTGAACCCACAGGGATGGTTCTCGGCGGGATTGCCACCCATGATCAACATCATGTCGGTGTTCTTGATGTCGATCCAGCCGTTGGTCATGGCCCCGCGTCCAAATGTTGGTCCCAAACCTGAGACCGTGGGGCCGTGTCAAACGCGGGCTTGGTTTTCCAGATACACCAAGCCCAAACTCCTCATCGCCTTTACGACCAGGTAATTGAACTCATTGGTGTCGGTGCAGCCGCCGATGAACGAGATGCCTTCACATCGGTTGACGGTGCGGCCATCGGCGTCTTTCTCGACAAACGTCGCATCGCGCGTCCTCTTGGTCCACTGAGCAATCTCACTCAGTGCGTCGTTCCAGGAAATGTCTTCCCAGTCGGTGGCGCCGGGCCGCCGAACCTGCGGTTTCGTGAGACGCCGTGGGTTGAGCATATCCTGTTCGAGAGAGGATCCCTTCGGGCAAAGGGTCCCGCGATTGGTGGGGTGATCGGGATCACCTTCCACATGGACCACCTGGGGAGTCACATTCTTCGCCCGGTCGCCGAGCGTGTAGATGAGCACCCCGCAACCGACAGCGCAATAGGGACAGGTAGACCGCGTTTCGGTAGCGCGCGCGATCTTCAACTCTTTGAGTTGCGCGTAGGCCGGCTTCAGGTCGAAACCAAAGACAGTGGCGGCGACGCCGCCTACAGCCGCAACCTTGAAAAAGTCTCTGCGACTTGTGTCCATTTCTTGGACCTCCCCCATACCCACGCAGCTCGGACAATCCCCCGGGCGTCAGGGCTTTCAGACACGCTGCCACTTTGTTGAGCGGTAATGCGTTCTCGCTTCGGTAGGGGCCCGGAATTCACTCGCACGAGTACGACTCCCACGAGCCACCCCCCCGCGAGGTTGAGGCGGGCCAATTATGTTAACGATTGGCGGAATGTGTCAACGCATTTGTCTTCGGCAACAGCCGAGGCGTTGGCCCAACACGACACCGCTCGCCGGATGCTCGAAAAAATTAAGGTGAGGCGGCTCCGGCGTCGCTCTGTACCGGCTACTGGCCTGCTGCTTTCTCCAGGTGACCTCCGAACCCATAGCGCATCGCCGAGAGCACTCGGTCCTGAAATTCCGCCTCTCCACGGGAGGCAAAACGCTGATAAAGCGAGGCAGAAAGTACCGGTGCGGGCACGGCTTCGTCTATAGCCGCTTTGATCGTCCAGCGCCCCTCGCCCGAGTCCGAAACATGGCCCTCGAACTGAGAAAGCGTCGGGTCCGTGGCCAACGCCGCTGCCGTCAGGTCCAACAACCATGAAGCGATGACGCTACCCCGCCGCCACACTTCGGCGATATCGCGCAAATCGAGATCGTATTGGTAATGCTCGGGGTCCCGCAGAGGTGTGGTTTCCGCGTCAATATCATGTTGGGATTTGCCAGCATTCGCGCTGCGCAGTATGCCCAATCCCTCGGCGTACGCGGCCATGACGCCGTATTCGATCCCGTTGTGGACCATCTTCACGAAATGCCCGGCGCCATTCGGGCCGCAATGCAGATACCCTTGCTCGGCGGTCCCACCGATCGATTCCCGGCCGGGTGTGCGCGGCACATCGCCACGGCCCGGCGCGAGGGTCGAGAAGATTGGGTCGAGGTGCTTGACCACCTCTTTTTCACCGCCGATCATCAGGCAATAGCCGCGCTCCAGGCCCCAGACGCCTCCGCTCGTTCCGACGTCGACGTAGTGAATCTGTCTTGATGTGAGTTGTTTGGCGCGACGAATGTCGTCGATGTAATAGGAATTGCCTCCGTCGATCAGGATGTCGCCAGCCTCGAGGAGGGGCAGAAGCTCAGCGATGCTTTGATCCACGACGGCTGCCGGGACCATGAGCCAGATCGCCCGGGGCTTGGTCAGCTGTTTCACGAGACTCGCGAGCGAATCCGCTCCGGTCGCCTTGTCTTGCACCAAATCTTGCACTGCCTTTGGCGATCGGTCGAAGACGACCGACTGGTGCCCCTTTCGCAAGAGGCGCCGCACCATGTTTGCTCCCATCCTTCCCAGACCAACCATTCCGAGCTGCATAGGTCACTCCTTGACGAGATTATGTTCCAAATCTGTTTCTTTTCCCTGCACGCCGCACTTGTCTACACCCACTTTCATCCACCGCTCTTCATGACTTCGTTTTCATTCTTCGGTAGCGCCGAATCAAACTGTTCGTGGAACTGTCGTGTCCGAGCGCGGGCTCCGAGGCACCTTCCAGTTCTGGCACAATGCGCTGCGCCAGCACCTTGCCAAGCTCGACGCCCCATTGGTCGAACGAATTGATTTGCCAGATCGTGCCCTGTGTAAATACCAAGTGCTCATACAATGCCACCAGCTGGCCGAGAGTCTCCGGCGTGAGCCGATCGGCCAGAATGGTGTTCGATGGACGGTTGCCCTCGAATACGCGGTGAGGCACGAGCCAGTCCAGCGTTCCCTCGGCTCGTACTTGCTCGGGCGATTTTCCGAAAGCCAGTGCCTCGGTCTGGGCAAAAACGTTGGCCAAAAGTAAATCATGATGGCGGCCGAGCGGATTCAGAGGCCGGGCAAAGGCGATGAAGTCACAGGGAATGAGCCTGGTTCCTTGATGGATCAACTGATAGAAGGAGTGCTGGCCATTCGTACCCGGCTCGCCCCAATAAATCGGGCCGGTCGGATAGGTGACCGCCGTCCCCTCGACGGTGACGTGCTTCCCGTTGCTCTCCATGGTCAGCTGCTGCAAGTAAGCGGGAAATCGCTTCAGATACTGTTCATAAGGCAGCACCGCCACCGTCTGGGCTCCGAAGAAATCGTTGTACCAAACGCCCAACGCACCCATGAGAACCGGTAGATTCTTCTCAAACGGCGCCGTGCGGAAGTGCTCGTCGATCTGGTGGAAGCCGTCCAACATTGCCTGGAAGTTTTCCGGGCCGATGGCGATCATCGTCGAAAGACCGATGGCCGAGTCCATCGAGTAGCGCCCACCAACCCAGTCCCAGAAGCCGAACATGTTGGCCGTGTCGATGCCGAACTTCGCCACCTCCGTCGCGTTTGTCGACACCGCGACGAAGTGCTTGGCCACTGATTTCTGCTCACCACCGAGCCCTGCCATCGACCAGGCACGAGCCGAGTGGGCATTGGTCATCGTTTCCAGCGTGGTGAAAGTCTTCGAGGAAACGATAAAGAGCGTCTCGGATGGGTCGAGGTCACTTGTGGCCTCTGCAAAATCAGTGCTGTCCACGTTGGAAACAAAGCGGAACGTCATACTCCGATCGCTGTA
>Ga0187765_10001185_pt1 | contig 10070 bp, 7 predicted proteins | sample 0216_QUI02_MP05__3_FD_133018 | JGI IMG/M metagenome (GOLD analysis project Ga0187765, IMG submission 133018) | Tropical peat soil microbial communities from peatlands in Department of Meta, Colombia - 0216_QUI02_MP05_10_MG | ecosystem: Environmental > Terrestrial > Soil > Wetlands > Peat ...
AAGGTCCGGCGGTTCATTCCATCGGCAGTCTTGTTCTTCATGGCGAGTTCTTCATGGCGAGCTTTCCGATCCTCTTGCTCCGACATACGCCAATTGGCTTGCCGTTTGACGGCAACGTAATGACGACGATCACGTCACCGGCTGTCGCCGCTTGAAGTGTTCCAGAACAACATAACAAGCGGCAGCCGCGGCGATGTGTTTGAGAGTATGGCCGCTTAAGAACGACCCCATCGAGTAGATCGCGTCATCATAAAACTCAAATAGCTTTGCAAGGGCATAAAAAGCAGCGGCGATGAGCCAGGAGATCGCGCCGCTGTAAGCCGGCGGAAACAAAAGGAAGAGCAATATCAGTGCGACGGCCGGAAAAAACTGTACCCAACCATAGAGCCGCAGATCGCCGGTCGAGCGCCACAGCAATAGGCTGAACACACCGACAGCAATTAATGGCCACAGCAGCACGGCGCCGACTTTCAGGTCGACCTGCTCTTCGATCGCATTGGCAAGAATAGCCATAAAGCTGATTGCCATCGGCAGCCTGTCCCAAAACAAGGTACGGTCATTCGGATCGAGGTGATAATAGGCCGAGCCGAAGCCAGTCAGGAATATTCCAAGAAAGAGCGTGCTGATCGCCACATTGCGACGAAGTTGCCACAGCCCAGCAGTTCCGACTGCAATGAATGGGATGTTCGAAACCACGTTCCAGAAATTCGGTGTGCCGAAGATTGTTCTTTGATCGGCAAACGCATGATAGCTCTGATCCTGGGGGATCGGCGGCAGAAACAGCAGTCCAACGAGTGACGTTGCCGTAAGAATCAGGAGGGCAAGTACCCGGTTACTTTTCTTCGATTGCCAAAGCTTCATTTGGATCAGTCAGGAGCCGTTACTGCCTTCGCCGGCAGGCCGAACGTTTCGACGAGTGACGGTCGGTAATGATGCACGAATGCGATCGGAGAAATCGGGCGCGCCGTCGGCGGCCTGCGCTGCCTCGTTGATTTGGGAGCGTCGGCGCAGCTCCTCGAATGGCAGCGTCGTGTCAACCCGGCCCGAGTGGTAGAGATAACTGTCAATCAGCCCATTCAGCAGATGGCGGATATCGAAGCGGCCGGTGCGGCCGGCGGCATTGGCGTAACGTACGATGTTGATCGTGCAGCTGTTGCTCAGCAGGTGATAGAACTCCGGCTGGTCGGCGAGTTCGTTGATGCGCGCCAGGTAGATCATGAACAGTCGACGGACGTTGTCGGGCGATGAGTTGAGACGATAGAGATATACGGTTTCCCGGCGATAGTTGGTACGCACGCGGACAAGATCCCGCTCGTCACCCACTATGTAAATCAACTCGAACTGCTTGAAGAGAGATGCAAGAGGATCAAACCCTTCACCCATCTCCGGCCGCGTCTCGATGGAAATGCTCAGCGGCGGGGCGTTATCAAAAATAAAGCTAACGAACGTGTGTCCAACAAACCCTTCGGCCCAGTACGACACGAAAAAATCGAGACCGGTTAAGTGTGAAAGCTGAACCGTGCGCTCTTCATAGCGCACCGTAAAATCATCGCGGCTGCGATGATAGTCGAAGTCGCGGACACCGGTGATACGCACCCGATCGCCATCGATAAATGCGCGCGGCATCACTGCCACTTCCGGTCGCCACGGACGATTATGTGAAGGAAAAATGAACATCCACCATGTAACGACCCCGAGAAAAAGCACGATGAAGAATGCAGACAGCCGGCGCTGGCGCGAAAACCAGAGGGCCCAGATTGCAAATGCAGAAAAGGCGATGGCCAACGCGAGACGAAATTCGGCCCACGGCAGATTCGAATAATAAATGGCCAAAGTAGCCCATGCGACGAGCAAAACCTGGCAGAGAAACCAGAGTCCTCTGGTCAGCCAGCCGAGACTTCTGAACAGAAAGCTGCGATGCACGCTCAGTAATTCCTCCCATTCGTCTTAGCGCCGCAGCGGCGTAGTATGTTGTCAGACGAGCTCCCTTATTTGACTTGAATCAAGGGAACCTGACTGCTTTCGAGCCATTTTTATTACGCAGGAAATTACGCGTACAGGGAGAATCGCAATGCTTTTCGAGGGCGGGTACACGTATTCAAATTTTTTGGCGAACGCATTGGCTATTTTCGCATTTATCGTGTGGTTCTGGTTGCTCGTTGTGATCTATGGCGACCTCTTCAGGCGCCACGATATCGCCGGCTGGGGTAAGGCCCTGTGGGTGCTGGCGCTTGTTCTGACGTCGTACATCGGCATTTTCGCCTACCTGATAACCCAGGGTAGAGGCATGGCTGAGCGTAACGCTCAACAAGCCGAACAGGCGCGCGACGAGTTGCGTCGCGTCGTGGGCTTCAGTGTTGCAGATGAGCTTACCAAGCTCGATCAGCTCAAAAAATCGGGATCGATCACCGATAACGAATTCCAGCGACTCCGCGCCAGGCTGGTTTAACGAGTAAGCACGGCTTGATGAAGGCCAAGATGGATAACCGATGAAGTCAATCGTTTGGAGCCGTGCCACGCTTTTGCGGATGGCTGTCGCAGTGATGCTTGCTTTTTTTTCGTTGCTCGCGACGGAGTATACAGGGAACGCTCAACAAACAAGTGACTCTGAAAGACCGCTGGCCGCAAAATGCACGGCACAACTTAGAAAATGCAACAGCCATTGCAATCTTGTTTATGAAAGCAAACGGGCAATTCGTGTCTGTCGCGCCCGTTGCGAAGATAACTACTTTGTTTGTAAGGCAAAATCTGATTAGGTCTTGCGATGCCCATTCGCATGCTTGTGGCAGATGCTTCTGCGAGAAAGTTGGCGGGGAGCTAATTTGTGACCGAACCAGACTTAAGGCAGGCTCAAAACTCTTCGCGCCGATGGGTGAAGCTTGTCATAACGTTATTCCTGGTAGGAGCCGTAGTTGTGTCTGGCTCGGCAGCGTTTTACTCGCGAAATGCCTGGTGGGATTCGTACCTGAACTACCTCCGCGGCGGCCGTGGCTGACGAATTGGTAGCGACGAATCTCGATTAGAATGATCCGAACAGCGACCCAAGTACGATGACGGCGATCAGCGCAAGAATAGCACTCACAATTCCAACCATCACAATATCGAAGTAGCTCTCGCGATGCGTCGATCCACAGACTGCGAGCAGCGTCACCACGGCTCCGTTGTGGGGCAAGCTGTCAAGCGTTCCCGATGCGATAACGGCGACGCGGTGAAGCAATGCGGGGTCCATACCGAGATCCTTCGCAAGCGCCATGTAAGTGCCGCCCAGAGCATCAAGTGCGATCGTTAACCCCCCAGAAGCTGATCCCGTTAGCGCGGCCAACACGTTGGTTGCCGCTGCGAGTGAGACAAGCGGACCACCTGAAATACCGAGCACCCAATCGCGAACCGCTGCGAATGCGGGCATCTCGGCCACAACAGCGCCAAAGCCGACAAGGCTTGCAACACTCAGTGCCGGAAGCACAGACGCGTTAGCACCCGCATCGACCGTTTCGCGTAACTTGGGTATTCGTGCAAAGTTTAACGCCAGCACCATGACGATGGCGCAGGCGAGTGCGGTGACGACTGCCCAGACCCCGCCGACCGCAGCCAGCGTTGTTTGACCCCAGCGGGGTTCTGCAAGGAATGAGGCGTCAAGCCTTGGCAGAACAAATAGCGACATCCCCATATTGACTGCAATCACGATGACAAGAGGAAGCGCGGCCACGACTGCCGATGGGGCGGCGTCCGTTACCCGGCCACTGTCAAGTTCGGCAGGGTCAAACTCGTGCGCTGTGGTCGCCCTCTCGCGCGCCGCTTTAGCGCGGTCGACATGCTGCGAGTGCGTCGCGCCAACAGGTTGGCCAGAGTCCTGTGGCGCGCGGCGCGCCTTGATTTCCGCGCGGTTCAACCACCACATGCCGAAGCCGAACATGATGACAGAAGCGATAATACCAAGGCCGGGAGCAGCGAATGGCGTCGTTCCGAAGAAGGGCATCGGGATGGCGTTCTGGATCGACGGCGTACCGGGCAAGGCCGACATGGTGAAAGTCGAGGTTCCCAGCGCAATAGCAGCCGGCATCAAGCGGCGCGGGACGCTGGCCGCCCGAAACAATTCCTGCGCCATAGGGCCAATCACAAAAAACGCGACAAAGAGACTGACACCGCCATAGGTCACAAGCGCACTCGCCAGTACGACCGCGAGAACCGCGTGACCGTGCCCAAGCTTGCGGATGATGAGGTCAGCAATCGCCGTTACTGATCCGCTGTCTTCCATCAATTTGCCGAAAAGTGCGCCGAGCAGGAATAATGGAAAAAATTGCGCAAGAAACTGCGATGCGCTGGCCATAAATGTTTGTGTCCAGTGCGCGAGAAGTGGCTCGCCGGAAAACAGAGCCGCGGTAAGTGCCGCGATCGGAGCGAGGAGCAATACGGACCAACCACGGAAGGCAAATCCCACCAGGATGCCGAGGCCAACCAGAATGCCCAACAGGCTCATGGCTCAGCACTCCGACAACAAAACATCAATGTCGGTGGTGGAACGATGACCAAGGTCGTCGGCGTGCATATCCAAAAATTCGCTCGCCGCACGACGTCCTTCCGTCCGTAACATGGTTAGAAATTCCCATTCCGCATTGAGCTTGGAGGAATGACCGAGATCGACCATCATTTCCGTCATGATTCGGTGCGTCCGCATGTTGGCCCAACGGAAGCCTTCTCCCTTTCCCGGATCGGCCACTTCGCGCAGAAGCGCGATCATGCGCAGCTCCTTCATAAGGGGTGAGTTGAAAGAAATTTCGTTGAGCCTGTTGAGGATTTCGGCCGCCGACCGCGGCGTGGTCGGTCTTTCTCGTGGATTGATCTGCACCAGGATCGAATCGTGGGCGTCGGTTTCACGGACCAGGGGCGTGATTGTTGGATTGCCTGCGAAACCTCCGTCCCAATAAGGTTCATTGTCGATCTCTATTGCCTGAAACATAGTTGGCAGACACGCGGAAGCCAGCAATACGTCAGCTGTGATTTCCGGATTGCGAAAAATGCGCCCGCGGCCAGTTCGTACATTTGTTGCCGTTATGAACAACTTGATCGGCGATCGGGCGAGCCGTGAGAAGTCAATACTTTCAGAGAGAATATCGCGCAAAGGATTGAACCCGCGTGGATTGAGATCATAGGGTGAAAATATTCGGCTCATCAGGTCGAGCGTGATGAAGGCGGGGGACCAATCGAGCGTCCAGCGGCCCGCCAGGCGGTCAAAGGGTGTGCGTTGCAGTGGACTGAACGCAGCGGCGCGCGAAACCCGCTTCCAGAACGCTTCAAGGGCGGTGCGTGCGCCCTCACACCCGGCTTTTGTCCATCCGTCGACCAAAACGGCGGCATTCATTGCGCCGGCTGAGGTGCCCGAGATTCCGGCGATCTCAAGCCATGATTCTTCAAGAAGACGGTCCAGCACGCCCCAGGTGAATGCGCCATGGGAGCCGCCTCCCTGCAATGCAAGATCTACCAGCACGGGATCTCGGTCGGATCTCGGTTGTTTCGCCATTGTACCTCGCATTCAACGCCGTTGCCCGACGGGTGATCGGGTTAGCGCGCTGTCGCTTCCTTTCCGCGGAACCAGGCAACATAGACTGTCGGCAAAAAGACGAGTGTCAGAACGGTCCCGACAAGCAATCCTCCCATGATTGCAAAGGCCATTGGTCCCCAAAAGACTGTCGGGGCGATTGGAATCATACCGAGAACCGTCGATATCGCCGTCAACATGATCGGGCGAAAACGCGTGCTGCTCGCGTCGACCGTCGCTTGCCAAACATCTTTACCCTGACTTCGTTCAGACTCGATTTGGTCGATCAAAATCACGGCGTTCTTGGTGATCATGCCCAGCAGCGCCAGAATTCCGAGGATGGCAACGAATCCGAGTGGCTTTCCGGACAGCAATAGTGCTCCCACAACGCCAATCAATCCGAGCGGCCCGACGCTGAGGACGATGAACAGGCGCGAGAAGCTGCGCAACTGGACCATCAGGACGGTGAACATGATCATCAGCATCGCCGGCACGACGGCTATCACCGAGGCCTGCGCCTTGGCGCTGTCCTCCACAGTTCCTCCCACAACGATGTGATAGGGCCGTGGTAGTGTTTTAAAGAGTTCACTGACGGACGGCGTCAGTTCATCAACGACGGTTGCCGGCAGCACGCCCGACGTGGCGTCCGCCTGGACGGTCAAGGTCGGAACACGGTCACGGCGCCAGACTAACGGTTGTTCCTGATCGTACGCGAACGAAGCAAATTGGCTCAACGGGACCGTTCGTCCGTTTGGCAACGGAACTTGAATAGAACGCAACGTATCAAGCGAAACCCTTTCCTCGTCGGTTGCGCGCATGACGACATCGACCAGGTAGATATCATCGCGGACTTGCGTGATTGCGCTGCCCGAGATGACGGTGTTGAGCACGCTTGCGAGCGCCTGCGAGCTTAGCCCCAGCAGACGCGCTTCGTTCTGGTCGATCTGGATACGAACCTGCCGGGCGGGCTCGAACCAGTCAAAATTGATGTGCGCAACATGCGGATTTGCCGCGATGACCTGCGCCAGCCTCAAGGCAATGTCGCGCACTTTCGAAATCTCGGGGCCGCTGATGCGATACCGGATTGGCCATCCGACAGGCGGGCCCAACTCCAGCGTGGAAACGCGGCTGGTGAGGTTGGGGAACTCATTGGCCAGCACGTCTTCAAGCTTCTTTTGCAGGCGGTTGCGCGCGGGGACGTCCTTGGCAACGACCACCGCCTGGCTGAAGAAATTGTTCGGAAGTTGCACGCTGAGCGGCAGATAGAACCGGATCGCACCGCGGCCGACGTTGGTGCTCCAACGCGCGACATCCGGATCGTCTTTAAGGACATCGTCAACACGTCGCGCCATGGTTTCGCTGGCAAAGATCGAAGCGTTCTGGGGCAGCGTCAGGTCGACGAGCAGTTCGGGCCGATCCGAGGATGGGAAGAACTGGTTAGGAATGAGCCGGATCGCAAACAGCGACGCGACGAACATCGCAAGGGTAAGGGCAATCGTCAGCCATTTGGCCCGCAGCGCCCAAGTGAGGAACGACCGGTAGATGCGAAAGACCCGGCCCGGCTCTGCCGACATTGTCGCCTTGGGCGACTTCAGAATGGCGATACCTAGCAGCGGTGCGAACAGAACCGCAACGAACCATGATGCGATCAGCGCGATGGCGACAACCGCAAATAGTGAGAACGTATATTCGCCGGCGCCGCTCGCCGCAAAACCTACGGGAACGAATCCGGCAATTGTTACCAACGTGCCGGCGAGCATGGCGAAAGCATAGGTTCGAAATGCGAACGTCGCGGACTCTACTTTGTCATCACCTGCGGCCAGCCGCGTCAGCATCGCATCGGTGGTCGTCATCGCATCGTCGACCATCAGTGCGAGCGCGATGATGAGCGCACCCAATGAAATACGCTGCATGTCGATATGCGACATCAGCATGACCGAAAAGACAACGACAAGCGTGAGGGGTATCGCTGAGGCGATTACGAAACCAGGGCGAATACCCAGGCTTACGAAACTTGCCGCCAGGATGATCGCGATTGCCTGCCAGAGCGATGTCATGAATTCGGAAATCGCGATGTCGACGGTTGCGGCCTGATCGGCCACCAGCTTGGGTTCTATCCCGACCGGCAGGTCAGCCGTGGCGTCTGCAAGCGCTGCCTTGATGTTCTTGCCGAGGGCCAGAATGTCGCCACCCTCGCGCATCGCGATGGCCAAGCCGATGGCGGATTGTCCGTTGACGCGGAACAGCGGCTGCGGCGGATCGGCAAAGCCGCGCCGGACCTGGGCGATGTCGCTCAGTCGCAACATGCGTCCGCCAAAAGAAAAATTAGTGTTGGCTACATCCTGCTCGGACCGGAATGCTCCCGACACACGAAGTGACAAGGTCTCGTTGCCGGTCTGGATGGTTCCGGCGGGCTGCACGACATTTTGCGCCTGCAACGCAGCGACCAATGCAGAGCGATCAATGCCCAGGCTGGCCAGTTCCTGCATCGAGAATTCGACGAAGATCCTCTCATCCTGGGCGCCGAGAATCTCGATTTTCGAAACGTCAGGGACGTGCAGAAGCTTCGAACGGACGTCCTCGACGTAATCTCGAAGTTCCCTATGCGTAAAACCGTCGGCGGTGAAGCCGTAGATGATCCCGAACGTATCGCCGAACTCATCGTTGAAACCCGGTCCGATCACTCCTGTTGGCAGCGTATGGCGCATGTCGCCGATGCTTTTGCGGACATGGTACCAGATGTCCGGAATTTCCTTGGCGCGCGTGCTGTCCTTGAGATTAACGAAGATGGTGGTGACGCCCGCGCGCGTAAAACTGCGCAGAAAATCGAGGTTCGGCGTTTCCTGCAGCGTGCGCTCGAGCCGCTCGGTGACCTGCTTCAGCATGTCGTCAACGGTCGCGCCGGGCCAGGCGGCCTGCACTACCATCGTCTTAATCACGAACGAGGGGTCTTCGTTACGCCCCAGTCGCACAAAGGCGAACAGCCCCGCCACCACCGCAATGATCATCAGGTAGACGGTTAGCGACCGGTTCTTGAGTGCCCATTCCGAAAGGTTGAAGCCCATCTCACGGCTCCGACCCGAGCAGGCGGACCTTCTGGCCGGGGTGCAAAGCTTGCACGCCCGCTGTGACGATGACCTCACCCGTCGCAAGCCCGCCCGAAACCGCGACCCTTGCCGGGTCGAAACGCAAGACGTCGACATTCCGGATCGAGACAGTGCCGGTCGACGGGTCGACGATCCACACCGCGGGCTGATTATTGAGCTTCGTCAGCGCTGTTGCAGGGATGTCGATGACTGGAACCGACTCGCCCTCCATGCGTCCCGTCACTGTGGCGCCAAGCCGCATCGCGGCGGGCGGATTGTTCAAGCCAACCTTGACCGCGAATGTGCGCGTCACCGGATCAGCCTGTGGTGCAACTTCACGAACGCGACCCGTTGTCATTACGCCCGGATCATCTGTGAGATTAACGGTGATCCGCGGATCGCTTGGTGCGGTCCGGATAACTTGCGCCGGAACGTCAAATACCGCATCGCGTCCGTCCCTGCGCGCAAGGCGAACTATCATCTGCCCCGCTTGCACAACTTCGCCTGCGGCGGGACCGACCGCGGTGACTACTCCAGGCGCATCCGCTTTGAGTTCGGTGAAGCTTACGAGGTCATAGGCGGTTGTCATTTGCGCTTCCGCGGCATCCACCTGGGATTCCGCGGTCTGCAGCGCCTGCCTCGCCTGGTCGTGATTTGCGCGCGTGGTCCAGCCCTGCTTGAGCAGCGTATCCTGCCGTTCGAAATGATTGCGTGCCTGTGTCAGTTGGCCCTGCGAAGCAACGAGGTTGGCCTGCGCGGCGCGCAATGTGTTGCGTTCGTTTTGCGATTCCAGGCGCGCTACAACCTGCCCGGCCTCGATTCGCTCTCCGAGCTTGCGGTCGTTTTCAAGCACGCGACCTGAAATACGAAATGCGAGCGCTACTTCGTCCTCTGCTTCGATCCGGCCAGTCAAGGTAACGGACGGGCCGGCTGCGCGTTGCGCGAGCGTCGCGGTTCGAACCGGACGAGGTTGTGGTGTTGACGTTTCTGTCTGCGGCGAGCAACCCGCAAGCACCACCGATAGCAGCAATGCAGCGCAAACAACATGCAAGTGCCGCTCTTCCGCAAAAACAATGGTCACAGGCATGATCCCACCTCGCGTCAATTTCTTCCTGTGTTTCAGTTTTGATCCACCCATCTTAGGCGCGCGGCACAGAAAGACGAGCGTGTGCATCCCGTCTCCGTCGATAATCGCCAGAGTTATATCCCCATCGAATGAGCGCAGTAGAGGCAGCAATTTAGCCAGAATTGGATCGTTCGGCGCAGTGCTGGTGGTGAAAGTGCGTGCATCTCAGTGCCTGCGCACTTTCAGCCTAAGCTGCGTCAGGAAAATCCTGACAGTCGGAATCTATAACTGTCCTGTATTATTTTACTCTCGGTGCGGCCCTTTTTTTGCGGGCGCGATCGCTCCCGCTCAGCGACAAGTGGCGTCCATGTGCCCACCTTTC
>Ga0187765_10001187_pt1 | contig 10066 bp, 8 predicted proteins | sample 0216_QUI02_MP05__3_FD_133018 | JGI IMG/M metagenome (GOLD analysis project Ga0187765, IMG submission 133018) | Tropical peat soil microbial communities from peatlands in Department of Meta, Colombia - 0216_QUI02_MP05_10_MG | ecosystem: Environmental > Terrestrial > Soil > Wetlands > Peat ...
CAGATCCGCATGAAGATCGGCATCATGTTCGGCAACCCCGAAACGACCACCGGCGGCAACGCGCTCAAATTCTACGCCTCGGTCCGGCTCGACATCCGCCGCATCGGCGCGATCAAGGACCGCGACGAGGTCGTCGGCAACCAGACGCGCGTCAAGGTCGTCAAAAACAAGGTTGCGCCGCCGTTCAAGCAGGTCGAGTTCGACATCATGTACGGCGAGGGCATTTCCAAGACCGGCGAGATCGTCGACCTCGGCGTCAAAGCGGGCGTGGTGGAGAAATCCGGCGCCTGGTTCTCCTACGACAGCCAGCGCATCGGCCAGGGCCGCGAGAACGCCAAGGCCTTCCTCAAGCAGAACCCGGACATCGCTAGCAAGATCGAAGCCGCCATCCGGCAGAACGCCGGCCTGATCGCCGAGCAGATTCTCGCGGGCGAGAAGGAAGAGGGCGACGACGACGACGACGGCGAGGAAGCCGCGGAGGGGTAAACTCTTCACCTCTCCCCGCTTGCGGGGAGAGGTCGCCCGCCGAAGCTCGCATAGCGAGCGAAGGCGGGCGGGTGAGGGGACGCTTCCGCGAGTCAGAATTTTCGGAAACACCCCCTCACCCGGCTCGCAGCTGACGCTGCTCGCCACCCTCTCCCCGCGGGCGGGGAGAGGGGACAAGAATGCGACCGTCGAATTTTGAGGAATCATCAATGCGTGCGATCGATTACGAGGCCGCGGTGCAGGTGCAAATCCTGCACAAATTTCCCAAGGGCAATCGCTGGCGCGAAATCCACATGTGGGACGGCGTCGGACTTGCGGACGCGGTTCGGCGCGTGCGGGCCCTGCCGCCGCACGCGCAGGCGGGCGCGACGATCTTTGCGCCGTCCGGCATGTTCGGGATCGAGGCGATCCGGGAGATTTTCGAGCGGCCTGATTTTCCTGGATTTTGAGCAATATCGAGCGGTCAGAACCCTCTCGCCGCAATAGCGGGGAGAGGGTTTTGCGTTTTCTGGACAGGGTTTAACCCCGTCGCTACATATGCCTCACAGGCATCGGTGCGCCGCATTTGCCGCGGCGGCCAGCGCATGAGTCAGGTGCATGAGCGGCGTCAACGAGATCAGGTCGAGCTTTCTGAATTACTTCGCCAAGGCCGGCCACGAGGTCGTGCCGTCGTCGCCGCTCGTGCCACGCAACGACCCGACGCTGATGTTCACCAACGCCGGCATGGTGCAGTTCAAGAACGTGTTCACGGGGCTGGAGAAGCGGCCGTACCAGCGGGCGGCGAGCTCGCAGAAATGCGTGCGCGCGGGCGGCAAGCACAACGACCTCGACAACGTCGGCTACACCGCGCGGCATCACACGTTCTTCGAGATGCTCGGCAACTTCTCATTCGGCGACTATTTCAAGGAGCGCGCGATCGAGCTGGCGTGGAACCTCGTCACCAAAGAGTACGGCCTCGCGAAGGAGAGGCTCTGGGTCACGGTCTATCCGTCCGATGATGTCGCGCGCCAACTCTGGAAAAAGATTTCCGGCCTGCCCGAGGCGCGCATCGTCGGGCATGAGGACAATCTTTGGGCCATGGGTCCGATCGGCCCGTGCGGCTATTGTTCGGAGATCTTTTACGACCAGGGTGACGCGCTCGCTGGTGGTCCGCCGGGCTCGCCGGACGAAGAGGGCGACCGCTATCTGGAATTCTGGAACCTCGTCTTCATGCAGTTTGAACAGGTCGACGAGAAGACGCGGGTCGATCTGCCAAGACCTTCGATCGACACCGGGATGGGGCTTGAGCGCATCGCGGCAATTCTCCAAGGCGTGCATAGCAACTACGATATCGATCTTTTTCGCGTGCTCATCGGCGCTGTAACCGAGCGTACGGGCGTTGATGCGGCCGGCCCGCAAAAAGCCTCGCATCGGGTGATCTCCGACCATTTGCGCGCGAGCGCGTTTCTGATCGCCGACGGCGTGCTGCCGTCGAACGAGGGCCGCGGCTACGTGCTGCGCCGGATCATGCGGCGCGCCATGCGCCACGCCGAGCTGCTCGGCGCGCGCGAGCCGCTGATGTGGAAGCTCGTGGGAACGCTCACGCGCGAGATGGGTCAGGCCTATCCGGAATTGATCCGGGCCGAGGCGCTCGTCACGGAAACGCTGAAGCTCGAAGAGACGCGCTTTCGCAAGACGCTGGAACGTGGGCTTGCGATCCTCGACGCGGAAACGCAATCCCTCAAGCGCGGGCAGAGCCTCAAGGGCGAGACCGCGTTCACGCTGTACGACACCTACGGTTTCCCTCTCGACCTGACGCAGGACGCGCTCAAGCCGCGCGGCATCGGCGTCGACGTCGAAGGCTTCAATGCCGCGATGACGAAACAGCGCGAGAAGGCGCGCGCGTCGTGGGCGGGCTCGGGCGAGGCCGCGACCGAAACCGTTTGGTTTTCCTTGCGCGAGAAGCTCGGCGCCACTGAATTCCTCGGCTACGAGACCGGAACTGCTCAGGGCAATGTGTTGGCAATTGTGCAGAATGGTCGTGAAGTTGAGGAAGTCGAAGCTCGGCAAGAGTGCGTGGTTGTAGTCAATCAGACGCCCTTTTATGCGGAATCTGGCGGTCAGGTTGGCGATACGGGCTACATGTATGGCGAGGACGATCTTGCTCATACGGTCCAATTCATAGTGAAAGATACACAGAAGAAGGCGGGCGATTTGTTTGTTCATTATGGAACCGTTGCACAAGGTAAGATCCGACGAAACATGGTCATGAATCTGCAGATCGACGCGCCGCGCCGCGGCGCGATCCGGCAGAATCATTCGGCGACGCATCTGCTGCACGAGGCGCTGCGCCAGGTGCTCGGCGATCACGTGGCGCAAAAAGGCTCGCTGGTCGCGCCTGATCGGCTGCGGTTCGACTTCTCGCATCCCAAGCCGATGAGCGCGGAAGAGATCGAGCGGGTGGAAGACATCGCCAACGACTACGTGCTGCAGAATGCGCCGGTCACCACGCGGCTGATGGCGCTCGATGACGCGCGGGCGTCCGGCGCGCGCGCGCTGTTCGGCGAAAAATACGGCGACGAGGTGCGCGTGGTCGCCATGGGCGAGAGCGGCGGCAACGCGCTTGGCTGGTCGGTGGAGCTGTGCGGCGGCACGCACGTGCGGCGCACCGGCGATATCGGTCTGATCTCGGTCGTCTCCGACAGTGGGGTGGCGGCCGGCGTGCGCCGGATCGAGGCGCTCACCGGTAAGGCCGCGCGTAAGTCGGCGAATGGGCTGGCGCAGGTGGCGAAAAACGCTGCGATCGAATTGAAGACGCCGCTCGACGAGATGCCGAGCCGGCTCGCCACGCTGCTCGACGAGCGTAAGAAGCTCGAGCGCGAACTGTCGGACGCGAAGAAGAAGCTCGCCATGGGCGGCGGCGGCAAGGCAACCGCCGACGACAGTCTGCGTACGGTCGGCAACGTCAAGCTGATCGCGCGCGCGGTCGAAGGCATCGACATCAAGGACCTGCGCAGCCTCGCCGACGAGGGCAAGAAACAGGTGGGCTCGGGCGTGGTCGCGATCGTCGGCGTCACGGCCGAGGGCAAGGCCGGCATCGTGGTCGGCGTCACTGCCGATCTCACGGCGCGGTTCTCCGCGGTCGACCTCGCGCGCAAGGGCGCGGAAGCCCTCGGCGGCAAGGGCGGCGGCGGCCGGCCCGACATGGCGCAGGCCGGCGGGCCGGACGGCTCAAAGGCAAACGCCGCCCTCGCCGCGATCGAGGCGGCACTCGGCGGCTGACGTCAATGTTCCCTCTCCCCGCCTGCAGGGAGAGGGTGGCGAGACCCGTAGGGTCGAGCCGGGTGAGGGGGCACCCGCGATTGTGCGTAGCCTCGACACCCCCTCACCCGCCACGCCTTCGCCCTTCGGGTTACGGCGGGCGACCTCTCCCCAAAGGGGAGAGGTGAAGAAACCCATTCGAGACTGATAGAGTTGATTCCAGGGTAAGCGCGGGAAGCGTTCTATGGCCGAAGTCCATTTCACGGCGTGGCTCAGGGAACTGGTGCCGGATGGGCCGGTGCAGGCATCAGGCGGCACGGTTGGTGATGCGCTTTCCGTGGTGTTCGCGGAGCGGCCGCATGTGCGCGGCTATGTGCTCGACGACCGCGGCCAGTTGCGCAAACACGTGTGCGTGTTCGCCGACGGCGTGCGGCTTGCGAATGGGGTTGCATTGACCAAGCCGATCGGACCGGAGGCGAAGCTTTACGTGATGCAGGCGCTGTCGGGCGGGTGAGGGTGGACCATGAGCGATCGCATGCTGGTTGCCACGCGCAAGGGGCTGCTCACGCTCGCGCGAAACGGCGCGTCGTGGGCGGTGAAGGCGACGGAATTCCCCGGCGTGCCGGTGACGAACGTGTTGCGCGATCCGCGCGACGGTTCGATCTATGCCGCGCTCAAGCACGGGCATTTCGGCGCTAAGCTGCATCGCTCCGACGACAGCGGCCGCACCTGGAAGGAACTTCCGGCGCCGGCTTTTCCGACCGACGCAGCGGGCGCGCCGGCGCTTTTTCAAATCTGGACCATGGAAGCGGGCGGGCCGCTGCAGCCGGGGCGGCTCTGGCTCGGCGCGCTGCCGGCCGGTCTGTTCCGCTCCGACGATCGCGGCGAGACCTGGGAACTCGTGCGCTCGCTGTGGAACGTGCCGGAGCGGGAGAAATGGTTCGGCGGCGGCTACGACATGGCCGGCATCCACACGATTTTGCCCGATCCGCGCGACGCGCGGCGCGTGTTCATTGCGATCTCGTGCGGCGGCGTGTGGGAAACGCGCGACGACGGCAAGACCTGGGCGTTGCACGGCAAGGGCATGATCGCGGCCTATTTGCCGCCGGAACAGCAGGGGGCGCTCGAGTCGCAGGATCCGCATCGCGTCGCGCGCTCGATGAGCGCGCCCGACGTCATGTGGATGCAGCATCATTGCGGGATGTACCGCTCGACCGACGCCGGCCTGACCTGGTCGCCGCTCAAGCCGCCGTGGGACGATTTCGGCTTCGCCGTGGTGACGCATCCGAAGGATGGCAATACGGCCTGGTTCGTGCCGGCGATGAAGGACGAGCTGCGCATGCCGCGCGATGGCCGGATGATGGTTACGCGCACGCGCGACGGCGGCAAGTCGTGGGAGAAATTCTCCGACGGTCTGCCGCAGCGCGACGCCTTCGACCTGATCTATCGCCACGGCATGGATATCGACGCGAACGGCACCCAGCTTGCCATGGGCTCGACCACGGGCACGCTGTGGGTGAGCGAGAACGCGGGCGAGCGCTGGCAACTCGTCAATGCGCACCTGCCGCCGATCTACGCGGTGCGGCTAATATGATTTTTCACCTCTCCCCGCTGTGCGGGGAGAGGTCGACCGCCAAAGCCGAGCGTTGCGAGGCGAAGGCGGTCGGGTGAGGGGGCCTCTCCACGAGTCGTGCAATTTGGAAACGCCCCCTCACCCGGCTCGCCGTGCCATCGCTCCTGCGGAGCTACGGCAGGCTCGCCACCCTCTCCCCGCAAGCGGGGAGAGGGAAGTTATGCCGCCATTGCCATGGCGTGTTTCAAATTCGCATCCACCTTGTCGAGGAAGCCGGTGGTGGAAAGCCATTTCTGGTCGGCGCCGACGAGCAACGCCAGATCCTTGGTCATGAAGCCGGCTTCCACGGTGTCGACGCAGACCTTTTCCAGGGAGCGCGCGAATTTCGCGAGATCCGAGTTGTTGTCGAGCTTGGCGCGGTGCGCAAGCCCGCGCGTCCAGGCAAAGATCGAGGCGATGGAATTGGTCGAGGTCTCGCGGCCCTTCTGATGCTCGCGATAGTGGCGCGTCACGGTGCCGTGCGCGGCCTCGGCTTCGACCACCTTGCCGTCGGGCGTCATCAGCACCGAGGTCATCAGGCCGAGCGAGCCGTAGCCCTGCGCGACCGTGTCGGACTGCACGTCGCCGTCGTAGTTCTTGCAGGCCCAGACGTAGCCGCCGGACCATTTCAGCGCGGCCGCCACCATGTCGTCGATCAGGCGGTGCTCGTAGGTGATCTTCTTCTTCTCGAACTCGGCCTTGAATTCCTTGTCGAACACCTCCTGGAAGATATCCTTGAAGCGGCCGTCGTAGACCTTGACGATGGTGTTCTTGGTCGAGAGATAGAGCGGATAGCCGCGGTTGAGCGCGTAGTTCATCGAGGCGCGCGCGAAGTCGTAGATCGACTGATCGAGGTTGTACATCGACATGGCGACGCCGGCGCCGGGGAACTGGAACACCTCGCGTTCGATCTTCTTGCCGTCGTCGCCGATGAAGGTGAGCATCAGCTTGCCCTTGCCGGGCACCTTGAAATCGGTGGCGCGATACTGGTCGCCGTAGGCGTGGCGGCCGATGATGATCGGCTTGGTCCAGCCGGGAACGAGGCGCGGCACGTTCTTGCAGATGATCGGCTCGCGGAAGATCACGCCGCCGAGGATGTTGCGGATGGTGCCGTTGGGCGAACGGTACATGTCGTGCAGGTTGAATTCCTTCACCCGCGCTTCGTCCGGCGTAATGGTGGCGCATTTCACGGCCACGCCGACCTCGCGCGTCTTGTTCGCCGCATCGATGGTGATCTGGTCGCGCGTCTCGTCGCGCTTCTGAATGCCGAGATCGTAATAGAGCAACTGGATGTCGAGATAGGGATGGATCAGCTTGTCCTTGATGTACTGCCAGATGATCCGGGTCATCTCGTCGCCATCCATTTCGACAACGGGATTCTTGACTTTGATCTTCGCCATGAATTGGGAACCTTTTTAAGCGGATTGATGGGGGCGGCGGCGCTGCCTATAGCACCCCTCGGCAGGCGGAGAAAGCAGGGTGTGGGCGGGCTTTGCGCTCGAACGCAGCGCAGCTATACCGCGCCGTGGAGGATGCCATGCCCGGCGCCGGGACCGATAAGACCAAACGATGGATTGCGCAGCCGGGGCCGGTGATCGTCCTGGTCGAGCCGCAACTCGGGGAGAACATCGGGGCGGCGGCGCGCGCCATGGCGAATTTCGGGCTCTCCAAGCTGCGCCTGGTCAAGCCGCGGGAGAAATGGCCCAACCCGCAGGCGCGCAAGATGGCCTCGGGCGCCGACCGCGTCCTCAAAGAGACGGTGCTGTTCGACACGCTGGAAGACGCAATCGCCGATTGCACCCTGGTGTTCGCCAGCACCGCGCGGGCGCACGATCAGGCCAAGCCGGTGGTCGGCGCCGATGAGGCAGCGCGGCTCATGGCGCCGCGCGTGAAGGCGAGGGAGACCGTCGCGGTGCTGTTCGGCCGCGAGCGCTATGGGCTGGAGAACCATGAGATCGGGCTTGCGGACCAGATCATCACGTTCCCGATCAATCCGGCCTTCGCGTCGCTCAATCTGGCGCAGGCCGTGGTGGTCGTCGCCTACGAATGGTTCAAGCTCGCGGGAACCGGGCTGCCGTTCGCGATGCCGCAGAAATCGGCGCAGGCACCGAAGCAGCAGTTGCTGGCGTTCTTCGCGACGCTCGAGCGCGAGCTGGAAAAGGTCGAGTATTTCCGGCCGCCGGACAAGCGCGGCGTGATGCAGGTGAACCTGCGCAATATCTTTCATCGCATGCAGCCGACGCGGCAGGACATCCAGACGCTGCACGGCGTGATCACGTCGATCGCGGCCGGCCGCAAGGGCCCGGCACGCGGGGGCGTGCTCGACGGTGCGGAAGCGGAGGTGCTGCGCGCGCTGCTCGACGAATACCAGCAGGGACGCGTGGCGGGCGAACGCGGCCCGGTGCGCGGCCTGGCGCGTCTGTTGCGACGGAATCCGACGGAAGCCGAGCGCGCGTTCTGGTCAGCGCTGACGAAAGACCGCCGCTTCGCCGGCCGCGGCTTCAAGCGGCAAGTGCCGGTCGGGCCGCACATCATCGATTTCGTTTCATTTCCGCTGCGGACAGTGCTCGATCTCGTGCCGCAGGCGGAAAGCAGGGCGGCTGGCAAGGCGCGCGCGGAGCGGCGCGCGTGGCTGATCGAACGCGGCTATCGCGTCATCGATTTGCGCGCGGCCGACGTGGCGGCCGATGCCGAAAAGGTGCTGGCGCAAATCGATCTTGCGCTGAGCGAGCGGAAATAGCGCCTATCTGGCGGCCTTGATCTGCTCGATCGCCTGGGCCATCAGCTCGTCCATGGTACGGCGAATCTGGTGGTCGGATTGCGCCACGCCCTTGGCGTCGAAATCCTTGCGAATCTTGCGAAAAACATCGTTGTCGCCGGTTTCCTCGAAATCGGCCGTGACGACTTCCTTGGCGTAGGCTTCGGCGGCGGGGCCGGTGATTCCCAATTTCTCGGCCGCCCAAAGACCGAGCATCTTGTTGCGACGGGCCGTGGCCTTGAACTTCAATTCCTCATCGTGGGCAAATTTCTTTTCATAGCCTTCTTCGCGCTTGTCGAATGTCGTCATAACACGACTCCATGCGTTGGCTGCCGCGGCGTTTATGCGCTGGCGTTAGTCTTGCTTTAATCTTGTAAGCCGTCTCGGCGCCTTGCATATCGGGTCGGCTCCGTCAAGGCAATCAGCGAAAATGCATTTCCCAGGTTGCGCGCGCAACGAAGTGTCCTTATGTCGATTGTGCTCGCCGCCACGATCGGCTAGGTTGCGGATGCGATAGAGGTGCGCTCCCATTTCTTTGAGTGTCATTCTCCGCTCTCGCCGCCGCGGAACTCGTTCCCACATTGGAGCCACGGCATCAAATGGACAATCAAAACCCACGGTACACTCCGATGAGCCGCCGTCGCCGCATCTATGAAGGCAAGGCGAAGGTCCTGTACGAGGGCCCCGAGCCTGGAACATTGATCCAGCATTTCAAGGACGACGCGACCGCCTTCAATGCCAAGAAGCACGAGGTGATCGAAGGCAAGGGCGTCCTCAACAACCGGATTTCCGAATACGTGTTTCAGCACCTGAACGCGATCGGCGTTCCGACTCACTTCATCAAGCGGCTCAACATGCGCGAGCAGCTGATCCGCGAGGTCGAGATCATTCCGCTCGAGGTCGTCGTGCGCAACGTGGCCGCGGGCTCGCTGTCGCAGCGGCTCGGCATCGAGGAGGGCACGCAATTGCCGCGCTCGATCATCGAGTTCTATTACAAGAACGACAAGCTCAACGACCCCATGGTGTCGGAGGAGCACATCACCGCCTTCGGCTGGGCCACCCCGCAGGAAATCGACGACATCATGGCGCTCGCCATCCGCGTCAACGATTTCCTCTGCGGCATCTTCCTGGGGGTCGGCATAAGGCTCGTCGACTTCAAGATGGAATGCGGGCGGTTGTGGGAAAACGATCTCATGCGGATCGTGGTGGCCGACGAGATTTCCCCGGATTCGTGCCGGTTGTGGGACATCAAGACCAACGACAAGCTCGATAAGGACCGCTTCCGCCGCGACCTCGGCGGGCTCTTGGAGGCCTACACCGAGGTCGCCAAGCGGCTCGGCATCATGAGCGAGAACGAGCGGCCGCAGGGTACCGGGCCGATATTGGTGAAGAGCTGATCTCGCCCACCTCGTTCCGTCACCCTGAGATGCCCGCGCACAACGCGGGCCTCGAAGGGCCGACGGCCGGATCGTTCATCCTTCGAGGCTCACTTCGCGCGCACCTCAGGATGACGGATCGCCTCGCACAAAGTCGCGCAATGCGATAAAGTCGCAGCCTTCACTTTGGGCATTTGCGGCGACGGCGACGAACTCGGTTAGCGATGCACGCAGCACAGAAAAGACGCGACCAGATGACCATCGGCCTAGTCGTGCCGTTTGCCACCGATCGCGTTCCGGACGAAGGCCCAATGATGTATCCTAGCGTGAAATTCATGCCACGCGGGGTGGGCGTGCGCGCACTCACGCCGGAAGGCTACGAGGCGGCCTGGAACGCGATCGTGCCGGCGGCCAAGGAGCTGGCGGAGCGGGGCGTGGACGCCATCATGGTGATCGGCACGTCGCTCACCTTCTACCGCGGCTATGAGGCGCATCAGGGCCTGCTCGCGACGCTGCGCCGGGAAACCGGCCTGCCGGTCAGCACCATGAGCGCGGCGGTGGTGGATGGATTGCGCAGCCTGGGGGCCAAGCGCA
>Ga0187765_10001188_pt1 | contig 10065 bp, 11 predicted proteins | sample 0216_QUI02_MP05__3_FD_133018 | JGI IMG/M metagenome (GOLD analysis project Ga0187765, IMG submission 133018) | Tropical peat soil microbial communities from peatlands in Department of Meta, Colombia - 0216_QUI02_MP05_10_MG | ecosystem: Environmental > Terrestrial > Soil > Wetlands > Peat ...
GCGATGGCCCGGCCGCCCAGGTGCTTCAGCCGCCCCCGGCCTTCCCGTCCTGGCCGCCCGCACCGGCCCGATCCCTCTCGTGTCGCGCGGGGTGACGTTTCCGCCGCGGGTGGTCCTCGCGGATATGCAGCTCCAGCAGGGGGAGATTGGAGAAGCGGAGCCCGCACAGCGGGCATGTCCTGACCAAGGTGGCTGGCATGACGTCCTCCTAACGCCGTTGCTATCCGGCCGCGCTGTGCGGCGGCTGGCTGGGGTGCGTGCGCTCATGCCGGTCGAGGAAGCGCTCCCGGATCCGGCTGAGCTCGCCGCGCGGGAACCGGTCGAGCAGGTCCCACGCGAGGTCGAGCGTGGCGGCCATGTCGCGGCGCTCCGGGCCCTGGTGGATGAACCGCTGCTCGAAGTCGCTGGCGAAGGCGAGATAGCGCCGGTCGTCCTCGCCCAGGGCGGCGGTGCCGACGATCGCGGCGAGGTCGCGCATCTGGCCGCCGCGGGCGTAACAGGCGTAAAGCTGATCGGCAAGGTCGCGGTGGTCGTCCCGGGTGCTGCCCGCACCGATCCCGGCGTTCATGAGCCGGCTCAGCGATGGCAGCACGTCGATGGGCGGGAACACGCCCTGGCGGTCGAGGTCGCGGGACAAGACGATCTGACCTTCGGTGATGTAACCCGTCAGGTCGGGTATCGGATGGCTGATGTCGTCGTCGGGCATGGTGAGGACGATGAGCTGGGTGAGCGAGCCAGCCTGGCCGCGGACCCGGCCCGCCCGCTCGAACAGCGAGGCGAGGTCGCTGTACATGTCGCTGGGATAGCCGCGCCGGCCAGGCAGTTCCTGGCGGGCGGCGGAGATCTCCCGCAGCGCCTCGCAGTAGCTGGTCATGTCGGTCATCACAACCAGCACCTGCAGGCCCGCTTCCCACGCCAGGTACTCCGCGGCGGTCAGGGCCAGCCGCGGCGTCTGCAGGCGCTCGACCGCCGGGTCGTCGGCGAGGTTGATGAACAGGACCATGCGGTCCTGGCGGCCGCTTTCCGCGAACGCCTCGCGGTAATAACCGGCTTCGCGGCGCGTCGCCCCCAGCGCGCAGAAGACGACCACGAAGCCGTCCCCGCCCGCGTCGGCGGGCACCCGGGCGCTGGTGGCGATCCGGGCCGCGAGCTGCGCCGCGGGCAGGCCGTAGCCGGAGAAGATCGGCAGCTTCTGGCCGCGGACCAGGGTGATCAGGGCGTCGATGGCCGAGATGCCGGTTTCCACGAACTCCGACGGGTGGCTGCGGGCGACCGGGTTCAGCGGTGCGCCCTCGATGCCGGCGAAGTCGCGGCCGGCCGCCGGCGGCCCGCCGTCAATCGGCTGGCCGGCCCCGTTGAAGGCCCGGCCGAGCAGGCCGGGCCCGACGGCCAGCCGGGAAGCCCCGCCATGCGAGCGCACCAGCGTCCCGGCCAGGTCCAGGCCGTGTGTCCCGTCGAGCACCTGGACGGTCACCCGGTCGCCGTCGATTTCGAATACCCGCCCCCGGCGGGTCTCCCCATCCGGGCCGATGATCTCGACGGGCTCGGCGTAGCCCACGCCGGTGAGCGGCTCGGCGGTGAGCAGCGGCCCGGCGATCGCGTCGACCGTCTGGTGCTCGACCGCCGCGAGCCGGATCCGGGCGCCGGTCATCGGGCGTCACCATCCGGGCCCGGGATGGCCGCCGGGGGTGGGGGAGCCTCCGGATCCGGCGTGGCCTCCGGGTTCAGCGTGGCCTCGATCCGGCGGGTGAGCTCTTCCGCGCGCGCGCCCGCTTGAGCGGGCGGCCAGCCGCGCATGCGCGCGATCTCGCCGAGGACGCGGACGCCGGTCACGTCCGCGGCCGGCACACCGCCGCTGACCGCGGCGGTCATCGCGTCGTGCGCGGCCTTGATCACGCTGAGCATGGCATGCTGCTTGGCCAGCGGGCAGTAGGCGTCCGTCTCGTCGAACGAAGACTGCTGCAGGAAGTCCTCTCGCAGCAGCCGGCCGGTGCGGAGCACGACCTGCTGCTGCGGCGGGAGCGTGTCCGCGCCCAGCAGCTGCACGATTTCCAGCAGCGAGGTCTCGCGCTGCAGCAGGTCCAGCGCCCACTCGCGCTGCCCGCGCCACCCTTGCGAAACCTTGCTGGCAAACCACCCGCCGAGGCGGTACAGGGTGTAGCTGCGCCGCCAGTCGACCGCGGGAAAGTGCCGGGCGCGGGCCAGGTCGCGGTCGAGTGCCCAGAAGGTCCCGGCCATCCGGAGCGTGTGCTGGGTGATCGGCTCGGAGAAGTCGCCGCCCGCCGGGGAGACCGCGCCCACGATCGTCACCGAGCCGCGCCGCTGGTCGCTGCCCCGGCAGACGACGGCACCGGCCCGCTCGTAGAAACCGGCCAGCCGGGTGGCGAGGTAGGCGGGGTAGCCGTCTTCCGCGGGCATCTCACCGAGCCGGCCGGATATCTCCCGCAGCGCCTCGCCCCACCGGCTGGTGCTGTCGGCGAGCAGCGTGACGTGCCGGCCCTGGTCGCGGAAGTACTCGGCGATCGTGACCCCGGCGTAGATGCTCGCCTCGCGCGCCGCCACCGACATGTTGCTGGTGTTGGCGACCAGCAGCGTGCGGTCGGCCAGCGAGGCCCCGGTCCGTGGGTCGGCCAGCCGCGGGAACTCCTCCAGCACCTCGGTGAGCTCGTTTCCCCGCTCGCCGCAGCCGACGTACACCACGACCTCGGCATCAGCCCACTTGGCGATCTGCTGCTCGAGCACGGTCTTGCCGGTGCCGAATCCGCCCGGGATCGTGGCCGTGCCGCCCCGGGCGACCGGGAACAGCGTGTCGATGACGCGCTGCCCGGTGATCAGGGGGCGCGTCGCGGCCAGGCGGCGGGCCACCGGGCGTGGCCGGCGGACCGGCCAGCGCTGCAGCATCGTCACCGGCTGGCCGCTGATCTCGGCCACACCGTCGGTGACCGTGGCCGGCCCGGGCCGGATCGCGGTCACGGTGCCGGTGATCCCGGGCGGCACAAGCACCGCGTGCTCGAAGCCGCCGGCCTCCGCGGCGAACCCGAGCCGGTCTCCGGGGGCCACCGCGTCGCCCGGGGCCGCGGCGGGGCGGAAGTCGAACCGCCGGGCCCGGTCGAGCGTGGGGAGGCTGGCGCCGGGGGCCAGGAACGGCCGCTCGCACCGGCCGTCATCCCCGGCGAGCGCGGCGAGCGGCCGCGCGGTGCCATCCACGATGCTGCCCAGCAGGCCGGGGCCGAGCTCGATGCTCAGCGGCCCGCCGGTTGAGGTGACCGGGTCGCCGGTGCGCAGCCCGTTGGTTGTCTCGTAGACCTGGGCGATGGCCCGGTCACCGGCCAGCCGCACGATCTCGCCGGGCAGCCGGCCGGGCCCCACGAGTACCACGTCGTAGAGCCGGGCCCGGCGCAGCCCGCTGATCCCCACGACCGACCCGGCGACCCGCACGACCTCACCCCGATCGCCGGGTTCCGCCGCACCCGCGGTTTGGCCGGTTCCCGCGGCCGGCCGGGAGAGCCTGACGGCGCTCATCCCGCGCTCCCCTCCGGATCGAAGGTGAACTCGTAGCCGACCGCCCGGGCCAGCAGCTCGCGCAGGCTCTCGCCCGCCGGGGGCGGCCCGCCGTCGCGCGTGTCGCCGCCGGGCAGGGCGGTGACGAGGAACCCGGCAGGCTCGGCCAGCCGGCGCTGCCAGCGCTCGCCGAGGCCGCGCAGGAAAGGCGCGTGCATAGCGATGACGCCGGGGTGGTCGCTACCGGCGAGTATGCGCTCCAGCACCTGCCCGGCGGCCGGGGCGCTCGCCGCCGTCTCGGTATGCACTCCGGCGAGGCGGTAGCCCGCCGCGAGCTCCGGCGGCACGATGACGGTCACCTGTGGCATCGCCCGCTCCCTTCTCCTGTCATGGCCCGGGTGTCAGGCCGGGTCGTCGATCACGAGGTGGTGGCGCACCTCGTCCTGGGTCAGCACGCCCACTGCCGCCTGGGCCAGCAGCTGGACGTTGCGCGCCTGGACCTGGTGGGCGAGCACGTAGTGCGCGGCGGTGGCGGCGCCGAGCGGGTCGCCCCGGCGGAGCCGCCGGCACTCCGCGCGCAGCCTGGCCGTTTCCAGGCCGGCCTGCAGGGTGGCCAGGTCACCGCCGCCGGCCCAGGCGGTCAGCGGTCCCTGCCAGGCGCGCCGGACCGGCGCCAGCGCCGCCAGGGCGCCCGCCCGGGCCGGTGCCTGCCGGACCGCGGCGAGCTGCCCGGCCGGCAAGGTCCCCCCGGGCAGCGGCGGCAGCCCGGCGGCGGGAGCGCCGGCCCGGTGCTGGCCGGCCGATTCGCGCAGCCGCAGCGCGAGGAGCAGGTTCCTGTCGTCGGTTTCGCGCCGGAACGCGGCCAGCGCCTCATCGGCGGCCGGGCCCGCCGCGCCCAGCACCCCGAGCTGGTGCGCCCAGGCGGCGTGCGTCACCGCCTGCTCGACCGCGGCGAGGCCGGTGTCGAGCTCATACCGGTGCGCGGTGGCGAGCAGCACCGGGGCCGCGGCGGGATCGGGCAGCCGCCGCGCCGCCAGCAGCCGCGCGGCCGCGGGCAGGTCAGGCTGGCCCGCTGCCTCCCGTGCGGTCCCGGCGCCGAGCCGGCCGACCGGTATCAGCAGCGCCGGGTCCGGGGTGGTGCCGTGATGTGCCGCCCGCAGCAGGACGAGCGTGTTATGAGCATCGAACCGGCCCAGCAGCGCGGTCACCACTTCCCGCGCCCGGCCGGAGTAGAAGCCGGCCACGCCGGTCAGCGCCGCCACCAGGTGATCGCGTGCCGCCCGGTAAAGCGTCATCAGCCAGCCGCCGGTGGCCGCCTCCGCCGCCTCGGCCTGCGGGAGGTAGGACGACGCCGCCAGCGCCACGAGCAGTTCCGGGCCGCCGCGGCCGAGCAGCCCGGCGTAGTGCTCGCGGCGCAGCAGGCCGTGGCGGCGGGCCCGCAGCCGGGCGTTGCCGTAGTCGTATCCGGTCATCAGGCCGGTACCTCCTCCGGCCGCCGGGCCGCGGCCGGCCCGGGCCCGGCCGCCGCGGCCAGCCGGGCGGCCAGGGCCCGCAGGGCGGGCTCGGCGGCCGCGAACCGCTCCTCCACCGTGTTGCGCACGCGTGCGTCCCGGCCGTCGGCCGCCTCGAGGCCGCCCGCGCACCGCAGCGTCGGCTCCACCTGTACCCGGGGCTCGCCGGCCAGCAGGCGCCGGGCCAGCGGTTCGTCCGCCGGGTCGACCCGGATCAGGCTGGCCGAGGGCAGCAGCGACCGCGCCTCATCCAGCAGTGCGGCCATGATCGCGGGGTAGTCATCGCGGCCGCGGACGGTGCGCAGCCGCTCGCGGACCTCCTGCGCGATCCGCTGATAGGCGTCCTCCTGCGCGTCCCGCACCCGGCCGGCCGCGGTGGCCCGGGCCGCCGCCAGCCGCAGGCCGCCCGCCTGACGTTCTTCCCGCTCGGCCGCTGCGACGGCGGCCGCCTGGAGGTCGCGCGCCCGCTGCCGGGCCTCGGCGAGGATCGCATCGGCCTGCACGCGGCGGCTGGCGCGCAGCCGCCCGGTCTCGGCCGCCGCCTCGGTCTCGATCGCGGCCAGCAGGTCCGGCAGCGCCATCAGCCGTTCCCGAGCAGGACGAGGATCATGGCCGCGACGGCGAAGCCGAGGATGACGAGCGTCTCCGGGATGGCGACCAGCAGGATCGCCCGGCCGGTGAGCTCCGGCTTCTCGGTGATCGAGCCGACGGCGGCCGAGCCGATACGGGCCTGGGCCAGGCCGGTGGCGATGGCGGCCAGGCCGATGGCCAGCCCGGCCCCGATGGCGATAAGTCCGAGTTCCACTTGTCTCCTCCGTTTCGCGGATGTGCGGGTCATTCACCGGCCGGTTCCGGCCGTCTGCCGAAGGGGCGGAAGGATTGACCGCCGCCCTCGTAGAAGGCACTGAAGAACTCGACGTAGTGCAGCCGCAGCGCCTGCACCATCGGGCTGAACGCGGCCAGCGCCAGGTTGAGCAGGTGCAGCAGGGCGGCCACGAACACCCCGAGCAGCAGCGGCACCGAGACCGCGAGCTCGTTCGCGATCGCGGCCAGGTACACCGAAGCCAGCCCCACCGCCGCCAGCCGCAGGTACGAAAGCACGTGGCCGACGATGCCGAGCAGCTCGAGCGGCCCGGTGAGCAGGCCGATCGCGCCGCGGGCGGCCACGGCCACCACGAACGTCACCGCGACCACGGCGACCGCCGGGGTCCGCACCTGGCTGGGCAGCAGGTCCATGGCCACGGCGGCGATCGCCGCCAGGCCGCAGAGCAGGAAGAACGCACCGGCCCGCTCGATGAGCGTCCGCGGCTGCCGCAGGCGGCTGGCCTGGCGTATCCCGAGCAGGAGGCCGAGCAGCACGTGGGTGACGCCGATGCCGACGGCGAGCAGCAGCAATGTTTCCAGCGCCTCGGGCCCGCCGCGGTAGAACCAGAGCGCGGGCAGGCCGAGCTGATGGCCCAGGCTGCCGAACGCCTCCCCGAACAGCAGGCCGAACAGGACCGACCACGCCCCGGCCACCAGCAGGATGCGGCCCGCGTCACGCAGGACCGGGCGGGAAGCCGGGGCCCGGCGGCGCAGGACCGCCCCGGTCACCGCGAAGACCAGCCCGTACCCCAGATCGCCGACCATGAGCCCGAACAGCGCGGGCAGGACGGCGGCGATCAGCGTGCTCGGGTCGAGCGAGCCACCGCGCGGCAGGGCGAAGAAGCCGAGCAGCCGCTCGTACGGGCGGACGGGCGGTGGGTTGTCAAGCAGCGTCGGCGGCTCGCCGGCGTCGCCAAGGTCCAGCCTGGCCACCGTCACCTCGGGACCGGCCTGGGCGAGCGCGGTGCGCAGGGTTTCCAGGTCCCGGCCGGGGAGCCAGCCGGCCAGCGAGGCCGTGTGCTCGGTCCCGCCCGCGAGCGTCACCGCCTCCAGCCGTTCCAGCTCGTCAAGTACGGCCGACCGGCGCGTGCGCCAGCCGGGGGCGAGCGCGGCGGTCAGGTCGGTCAGGGCCACCCAGGCGCGGGCCAGCTCCGGCGGCAGGCCGGCCAGCCGCCGCGAGATCCCGGCCAGCGCGTGGGCCAGCGACAGCCGCTCGTATTCGCGGGGGAGCGGGACGTGCCGGATGTGCTCGCGGCCGAGCAGGACCCGCAGTTCCGCTGAGATGGCGTGCGGCAGCACCAGCACGCAGCCCACGGTTTGCTCACCCGTCTGCACTCCGGCCAGGTGGAACCGGTCCCCGGCGGCGGCCTGCAGCGCGCCGCGGAGGGTGTCGAGGACGCCGGCGTGCGGCGCGTCGAGTACGAGGACGACGGTCGCGAGGCCCAGCTGGCCGAGGTCCGCCTCGCCGAGCAGGGCGAGCTGCGGTTCGGCCGGGATGAGCGCCGCCAGCGCGTCGTGGTAGCGGCGGACGGTCCCGTGCTCGGCCTGCAGCGACCCGATCCGGTCGAGGGCCTGCTGGAGGCCCGGCGCGAAGCGGCCGAGCCGCTCGGGCGGGACGGTCAGGTGGACCGGCCGCAGCTGATCCTGCCCGCCCCGGGCGGAGGCCGCCGTGGCGGCGAGACCAAGCAGGCTGGTGAGGTGGGCCGCCTCGGCCCGGAGCTCAGCGGCCCGCTGCGCGTCGGCGTCCGGCAGGCTGACCGGCCCCATGCCCTGGCCGGGCCGTGCTGCGCCGGTCAGCTGGACGACGCCTTGCCGGTGCAGTTCCGCGATGACGGCCGGCAGATGGGCGCGGCTGGCCAGGATCCGCACCGGGGTCATCGCGACGAGCATGGCCGTTCCTCCCCGGTCAGGACGAACGTCAGCGCCGCCTGCACCGCCTGGTCGTGGTGCTGCCGGGCGAAGCGGAACAGCTGCCCGGCCCGGGCGGCCCCGGCCGCCAGTTCCCGCTGCGCGCCGGCGTCGGCCTCGGCCCGCACCTGCCGCCTGGTCTGCTCCGCGAGCTCGGCGGCTCGCGCGGCCGCCGCCGTCAGCAGCTCATCGGCCCGGCTGCGGGCGTGGTCGAGTTCCGCCCGGTTCGCCTTTTCCGCGGTGACCCGGGCGGCGGCCGCCGCCTCGGCGCTGTGGATGGCGGCCAGCACCGTCTCGGCGGGTTCGAGCGGCACCGGAGGCTGTGCGCCGCGGCCGGCCCTCATACCCGCCGCCCCCGCTCATCCGGCGGGAGGCGGCGGGAGACCCGGGCCCGGTCCTCCAGCGCCCGCTGCTCCAGCGTGGCGGCGATACGGCGCTGCTCGGCGGCCAGCCGCGGGATGACGACCCGTTCGAGCGCGTTGACCTGCCGGCTGGTGCGCGCCACCTGGGCGGTGAGCCGGCGCAGGTTCAGTTCGGCGGCGACGAGCTCCAGCAGGGCGTCCAGTTCCGCCTCGAACGCACCGGCGGCCCGGTCGATGGTCGCGGTCGAGGCCATCAGCGCGTAGCCTCGCTCGGCGCTGGCCCGGGCGGCGCGTTCGGCGTGAAGCTCGATGACCGGCACCCCGGCGACGTTGCGCGTGCTGACGCTGGCCTTGACCGAGCCGGCCGCCGCGGCCGCCGCCGAGCTCACGGCCGGCGGGCCGTCCACGGCTGCCGCCCAGCTGAGCGCGCGCCGCGCGGCGGCGGCGATCCGCTCCAGCTCGGCCCGTTTCTCGCTGACGTGCAGCCCCATCCGGCGGAGTTCGGCGATGAGAGCCGCGCGCTTCTGCGTCAGCAGGGCATGGCCGCGCCGCGCGGTCGCTGCGCGTGAACGGCGCGCCAGCATCTCGCTGCGGGTGGCGACCACCGTGCCCATCTGCCCTCCTCCGGCGCCGTCGGTGCCTGCGGTGACCCCGAGGGAAGCCGGCCCGGTTGAAGTCACGGTGCGTTACCTGTGGCGGCCGGGTGGAGATGACCGGAGGCCGGGCGGGTGGGCCTTCATGCGGCCACCACATTGACTACACGTGCCGTGCGCCCGGGTGCGGTGGTCTAGGCCTGACGGATAGTGCGATGAGTGATGGAGGCGGAGTGACCGCGGCCAACCTGCTGGTGCTGGCTCCGTGGCTGATCTTCGGGGCTGCTCTCGCCGCGATCTGCTACCGCCTGCTCACCCACCGCGCCTCCCGCCGGCATCGCCGGGGCAGCCGGTGACCGGCGCCCCGGGCTGGGCATGGCTGGCGGCGGGGTGCATCATCCTCGGCCTGCTGGCCGTCGATCTGCTGCTGAACCGGGGCCAGCCGGGGATGCGGCGGGCGGTGCTGGTCAGCGTGGCGTGGGTGGCCGCAGGCACCGTCTTCGGGATTGCCGTCACCCTGTGGCAGGGCGGGGACGTCGGCCAGGAGTACTTCGCCGCCTACCTCATCGAGAAGGCGCTCAGCGTGGACAACATCTTCGTGTTCGCGCTGCTGTTCCAGGCGTTCGCCGTGCCCCCCGCCTTTCAGCACCGCGTGCTGTTCGCCGGCGTCCTCGGCGCCCTCGCGTTGCGCGCTGGCTTCATCGCCGCCGGCGCGGCGCTGCTCGAGTCCCTCAGCTGGGCCTTCTATGTCTTCGGCGCGTTCCTGCTGGTCGCGGCGCTGCGGATGGCACGCGGCGGCATACACGTGGACCCGCGGCGCAGTCTCGTCCTGCGTGGCCTGCGCAAGGTCATGCCGGTCAGCGAGGACTTCGACGGGATGAGGTTCCTGACCCGGCGCGACGGCAGGCTCTACGCGACGCCCTTGCTCGCGGTGCTGATCGCCATCGAGACCACGGACGTGGTCTTCGCGGCCGATTCGATCCCGGCGGCCTTCGGGGTGACGACCGACATGTTCATCATCTTCACCTCCAATGCCTTTGCCGTCCTCGGGCTGCGCGCCCTGTACTTCGTCCTGGCCGGCGCGATGGAGCGGTTCTCCTACCTGAGCCAGGGCCTGGCCATCATGCTGGCCTTCATCGGGGCGAAGATGATCCTCGCGCAGGTGGTGCACGTCCCCACCGTGGTCAGCCTGGGCGTGATCACCGTGATCATCGCGGCCGCGGTCCTGCTGAGCATATGGAAGGGGCGGCGCCCGGCCGCGGCCGCGGCGCCCGCACCGGGTGGGCCTGGGCCGGGTGAGCCTGGTCCGGCTGGGCCGGCGCCCGC
>Ga0187765_10001189_pt1 | contig 10063 bp, 11 predicted proteins | sample 0216_QUI02_MP05__3_FD_133018 | JGI IMG/M metagenome (GOLD analysis project Ga0187765, IMG submission 133018) | Tropical peat soil microbial communities from peatlands in Department of Meta, Colombia - 0216_QUI02_MP05_10_MG | ecosystem: Environmental > Terrestrial > Soil > Wetlands > Peat ...
CGGTGTGATACTGGTAAATTTTCTTCTCCCGCTTGCGCCCGGTGAGCGCGATCTTGGCGGCATTGATCACGACGACGTTGTCGCCGCAGTCGACATGCGGGGTGAACGTCGGCAAGTGCTTGCCGCGAAGCCGCAACGCGATGATCGAGGCGAGCCGCCCAACCACCAGGCCGGTGGCGTCGATCATCACCCATTTCTTTTCAACTTCGGCTGGCTTGGCCGCAAAGGTTGTCATGGCGTTCTAAGATCCGTACCAGGCTGCATTGATGCCGGGCCTTCTATACGACGGAACGAAATCGGTCAACGAGTTCTTCGATATTTTATTTCATAAAATCAAAGGCTTGAAAAAATGGCACTATAATACCGTCACGCAATCTCAATCCCTGCTTGGGATTGAATAGGTTGCGGTGGCATGTGCCACCAAGTCCTCTTCGCCCTCCGAGCGCACGCCAATGTCGCCGATGGCCAACCGTTTTCCGAGCTTGATCAGTTTCGCCTCGGCCACGAGATCGCACTGCGCGGGCTTGCGGAGAAAGTTGATGTTGAGATTGGTGGTGACCGCGAGCGGCACCCAGCCGATCGCGCCGAGCAGCGCCACATACATGGCGACATCCGCAAGCTCCATCATCGTGGCTCCGGACAGCGTGCCGCCCGGTCGCAACGACGTGCTGTGGTAGCGCCGGCGCACGCGCGCGCGGCCGTGTTGGACATCTTCGATCACATAGCTGCCGTCCTTGCCGTTGCGCTGGAACAAATGCGGGAATTCAGCGCTCAGCGCCTGCGTGAGCTCATTGGCCGTCATGGCTGGTGGCTTCATATAGACCCCAAGCACCCCATTTATTCGCACTCGCGCGCGCACCCGGATTGGATACAATGGATCGCATCAATCGCATAGATTCTGGATCGGGTCGATGAACGCACAAAGCTCCGCCGCCCGCGCTGCAGCCAGCGAACCAATATTGCTGCGGGAGATGATCGGCCCGATTGCCATCGTCACGCTCAATCGTCCGGCCGCCCGCAACAGCCTCTCCGAAGCGCTCATCGCCGCGTTGAGCGAGACCTTCACGGCCCTTGCAGCCGACACGGCCGTGCGCGCGGTTGTACTTGCCGCCAATGGGCCGGCATTCTGCGCCGGCCACGATCTCAAGGAGCTGACCAGCCGCCGCAGCGACAGCGACGGCGGCCGCGCGTATTTCGCTCACATCATGTCGAGCTGCAGCGCCATGATGCAGCAGATCGTGCGCCTGCCGCAGCCGGTGATCGCTTGCGTGCAAGGCGTCGCGACAGCGGCCGGCTGCCAGCTCGTGGCAAGCTGCGATCTCGCCGTTGCATCAAACGCCGCCAAGTTCGCCACCCCCGGCGTCGATATCGGGCTGTTCTGCTCCACTCCCATGGTCACCTTGTCGCGCAATGTCGCGCGCAAACACGCCATGGAAATGCTGCTCACCGGAGAATTGCTTTCCGCCGAAGACGCAGCCCGCATGGGCCTGATCAACCACGCAGTATTGTCCGGTACCGAGCGCGACGAAGCCATCAGGCTTGCGCGCAAAATCGCCTCAAAATCCTCGCATGTTCAGAAGATCGGCAAGGAAGCGTTCTACCGCCAGCTTGAGCTCCCTCTGGCCGACGCCTATCGCTACACCAGCCAGGTGATGACCGAGAACATGATGGCGCGTGACGCCGAGGAAGGCATCTGCGCCTTCATCGAGAAACGGTCCCCAAAGTGGGAGGACCGATGACGACTGTGACGACCGTCAGATCGTTTGACTGGCGAAAGCTGTGGCTGACCAGATCCGAGCTGCAACGCCTGCTGCTTGCCGGCACAGCATGGGGCCTCGCCATGTCGATCGGCCTGTCCGCCATGACGGCGTGGCACTATGGCATGATCTGCCTGGATGACGTCGCATTCACGACGGTGGTTTCGGTTATGGCCGGCATCCTCGCGATCGGACCGATTGCCGCCTATGGGCGGCGCTAGGTGCTTCGGCTCTTTTAGTCGCAGCGGCGCCGACCTATATCTGAAGCCTCGATTGCAATCGCGCTGCCGCCGATGAACCACGACGATTACTCCGACAGCTACATTCGCGGCATCCTCAATACCGTGAAGACGATCGCCATGGTCGGCGTCTCGCCCAAGGACAATCGTCCGAGCTATTTTGCGTTCAAATATCTGCTCGAACGCGGTTACCGCATGATCCCGGTCAACCCGGGCCAGGCCGGCAAGGACATCCTCGGCCAGAAGGTCTATGCCAAGCTCGCCGACATCCCCGAGCCGATCGACATGGTCGATATTTTTCGCTCCTCGAAACACGCGCTGCCGGTGGTCGAGGAGGCGCTTGCGCTGAAACCCCGGCCGGGCGTGATCTGGATGCAGCTCGGCGTGCGCAACGATGCGGCGGCAGCGCTCGCCGAAGCGGCTGGCGTAAAAGTCGTGATGAACCGCTGTCCCAAGATCGAATACGGCCGCCTGTCGTCGGAAATCGGCTGGATCGGCGTGAACTCCCGCACGTTGTCCTCGAAGCGGGCACCGCTTCTTGGCAAAGGGGTTCAGCGCATGTCGCTCAATCGCACGACCATGAGCGGTGGCGCCACCGATGCCGCCAATCGTGCCCAGAACGAACAAGAAAATGATCGCTGAAAGCGATCGCGGAACGAGAATAGCGTTCTAAGCCGATATCAATTCGCGACATTCGCCGTGTAACCTTTCCGATAGTCCGCTCGAATAGGACGGTCACACGCGTTCGCGCCTTGACGCCCTCCGTTCGTTCGTTAAACCAGCAGCAGCCGCGGGTCGTTCGATAGGCGCGGCCACCAATAGGGACCGCCACGATGACCGAACGCAAACCTGGTTTTTCAACGCTTGCCATCCATGCCGGCGCGCAGCCCGATCCCACCACCGGCGCACGCGCGACCCCGATCTATCAGACCACCTCGTTCGTGTTCGATGATGTCGACCACGCCGCCTCCCTGTTCGGCCTGCAGACCTTCGGCAACATCTACAGCCGCATCGGAAATCCGACCAACGCCGTGCTCGAGGAGCGTGTCGCGGCGCTCGAAGGCGGCACCGCGGGTCTTGCGGTCGCGTCCGGCCACGCCGCGCAGGTGCTGGTGTTCCATTGCTTGATGCGGCCGGGCGACGAATTCGTCGCGGCCAAGAAGCTCTACGGCGGCTCGATCAACCAGTTCAACCATTCGTTCAAGAGTTTTGGTTGGAACGTGATCTGGGCCGATCCCGACGACATCAGCACCTTCGAACGCGCGGTCACGCCCAAGACCAAGGCGATCTTTGTCGAGTCGATCGCCAACCCGGGCGGCATCATCACCGACCTCGCGGCCGTATCGGCGATTGCCAAGCGCGCCGGCGTGCCGCTGATCGTCGACAACACGCTCGCCACGCCCTATCTCTGCCGGCCGTTCGAGCATGGCGCCGATATCGTGGTGCACTCGCTGACGAAATTTCTCGGCGGCCACGGCAATTCGATCGGCGGACTGATCGTCGACGGCGGCACCTTCAACTGGTCGCGCGAAGGCCGCTATCCCATGCTGTCCGAGCCGCGGCCCGAATACCACGGCATCGTCCTGCACGAGACCTTCGGCAATTTCGCCTTTGCCATCGCCTGCCGGGTGTTGAGCCTGCGCGACATCGGGCCGGCCTTGTCGCCGTTCAACGCCTTCCTGTTCCTCACCGGCATCGAGACCCTGCCGCTGCGCATGCAGCGCCACTGCGACAACACCAAGGTCGTGGCCGAATGGCTCGCCAAGCATCCCAAGGTGGCCTGGGTGAGCTACCCCGGTCTCACCGGCGACCGTTACCACAGCCTCGCGAAAAAGTACGTTCCCAAGGGGGCCGGCGCCGTCTTCACGTTCGGCCTCAAAGGCGGCTACGAGGCCGGCGTCAAGCTCGTCTCAAACGTCAAGCTGTTTTCCCATCTCGCCAACATCGGCGACACGCGCTCGTTGATCATCCACCCCGCGTCGACCACCCATCGTCAACTTTCCGACACACAGAAAGTGCAAGCGGGTGCCGGACCGGACGTGGTGCGCCTGTCGATCGGACTGGAAGACCAAGAAGACATCATTGCCGATCTCGCGCAGGGGCTGGAAGCAGCCTAAGGAGCCTCTTACACTGCACGCACTCTGTCCCGGTCCTTGCCTGCGGAATTCTTGCGTGGCCGGTACATCGAGGGCGTTCAATGTGGAGTCTGCGAGTTGCAGCCTTAGTTCTGTTCGCGTTGCCGCTTGCCAGCGCATCTTCGATTTCGGCACCGCGGCCAAGAACCAATCAGTCTCAGACGCCCGCCCCGCCGGCGACGCAAAAACCGACCCCGCCAACCGCGCAGAAACCCGCCACCCCCGCCATGCAGAAAACCACTCTCGTTCTCGGTACCGCTACGCCCGGCGGCGGCTTCCCTCTGTTCGGCGATGCTCTTGCCGCAGCCGTCAACGAAACCGACTCCGCTTTCCGTCTCGAGACGCGCAATACCAAGGGCAGCGCCGAGAACATTCCTCTGTTGGAAAGCAACAAGCTCGACATCGCGCTGGTCGCGGGCGAGCTGGCTTATGAGGCGTTCGCCGGCATCGGCCGCCCGATCACGAACATCAAGATCATCACCGCGATCTATTCCAGCCCCGGCATGTTCGCGGTGAAGCCCGACAGCTCCTACCAGTCGGTGCAGTCGTTGCTGGGCCAGCCCATCGTATGGGGCACGCGCGATTCCGGGCTCACGCTTCTGGGACGCTACGTGATGGAGGGTCTCGGGCTCGATCGCGACAAGGATTTCCAGGCGATCTACCTCGAGCGCGCCGGCGACGGTCCTGCGATGGTGCTCGACGGCCGCGCCGCGGCGCTCTGGGGCGCGGGCGTTGGCTGGCCGAGCTTCACCGCCGTGACGCAGGCGGGCGGCCGTCTCATCGGCTTGAGTGCCGCCGAAATCGCCCGCGTGCGCAAGAAGCATAATTTCCTGAAACCGTTGACGCTCCCGGCCGGCACCTATCCGAACCAGGGCGAGATCGTCACATCGGTCGGCTCGTGGAGCTTTGTGGTTGCGCGACCGAGTCTCGACGACGATACCGCCTATCACCTGGCGAAGGCGATCCACCGCAGCTACGACGCGCTGGTCAAACGCGTGGCGCAAGGCCACGAAACCACGCCGCAGAACACCGTCGCCGCAGCGCCACGCCTCGTCAACATTCATCCCGGCGTGCAGAAATATCTGCGCGAGATCGGAATTATTCGTTGACGCGGTTCGCTACTTTTTCAAAGTGCGGCTCACGTAATCCCTGATCGTCGCGGTCGCTCCCGGCGCAGCCCAGATATCCGTCACCTTCGCATCGATCGCACGGCCCTCGCGCGCCATCCGCTCATTGACCGGCATGTGCAGCTGCTGCTTGGTCATCGCGAAAGTCGCGGCCGGCAACGCGGCCAGCGACTGCGCCACAGCGACGCCGCGATCGATCAATTCCGCAGCCGGAACGATATCCTGGACCCAGCCGCGCGCAACCGCGTCGTCCGGCAGATAGGTCTCGCCGTGATAGACGGCCTTGGTGAAATGGCGCGGCGCCGTGACGAAGCGCATGATCTCGAACGCGAGCGCCGGAAACGGCAGGCCCACAAGCAGCTCGGTCACTCCGATGCGGCCGTTGCCCGCCGCCATCAATCTACGATCGGCGCAGCACGCCAGCACGCAGCCGCCGGCGACGGCATGCCCGTTGATCGCGGCCACCACCGGTTTTGGAAAGTGGAACGCCGCGTCGAACATGGCGTTCAGCACCGGCAGAAATGTGCGAACGTAGGCCGGCCCGCCTGCGCTCGTGCGCACAAGATCAACGCCGGCCGAGAAGATGCCGCCCTGCCCCGTCAGCACCACGGCCTTCGGCGGCGCCGACCGGAGCTGGTTGAACCCATCGATCACCGCCTGGCACAGCTCGATGTCCATCGTGTTGGCCTTGCCGTGGGCCAACCGCATGATTGCGATATCGCCACTGTCGCTCCGCTCGATCACCGCATTCTCCCGAATATCGTGATTGTTGTTTCAAACGATCATGGGCGTGAAGCCGCCGGCAACGGATTGATCTGCTCCGCCTGCCTGCCCGGCACGAACCGCTCCGCGTGCACGACCGCAACGGTGAGCACGACGACCGCCATGGCCTGATGCAAGAGCGAGAGCGCGAGCGGCGCCTGATGCACGAGCGTGGTAATTCCTAGTCCCGCCTGGATCGTGACGGCAACGGCGAGCATAAGCGCACCGTTGAACGCGACCGTTGCCCGCCGTGCCATCACGTCGACGAGATGCGCCATCGCAATCAGCCACAGCGCATAGGCGGTCATGCGGTGCTCGAACTGCACCGTCAGGACATTATCGAAAAAATTGCTCCAGCCCGGCGCGAGAAACATGAGTCGCTCCCCCGACGGCACGATCGTTCCGTCGATCAACGGCCAGCTGTTGTAGACGAGACCGCCGCCCAGCCCCGCAACCAGCGCGCCAAGAAATATTTGCCCCAGCACCAGGACGAGAAGCGCACAGGCGCCAAGACGAACGCGTGCGGGCACCACAAGCGGTTCAACGTCGCGCAAGCGCCGCAGAATCCAAACGACCGCCGCATAGATGATGCAGGCCAGCGTCAGGTGAAACGCCAGCCGCTCATGTGCGACGCTCACGCGCACCGCGAGCCCGGACTTCACCATCCACCACCCGACCGCGCCCTGCAGCGCACCGAGCCCGAATATCGTCCAAAGCCATGCGCGCAATCCCGGTTCGATCCATCCCCTCCACAGAAAGCATATAAACGGCAGCAGAAACACGACGCCGATCAGACGCCCGAGCGCCCGGTGCGTCCACTCCCACCAATAAATGGTCTTGAACGCATCAAGGCTCATGCCGGCATTCCGCTCGCGGAATTGCGGAATGGCCTGATACTTCTCGAACTCCGTCGTCCACTCCGCCTGTGACAGCGGCGGTATCGTGCCCGTGACCGGCTGCCATTCGACGATCGACAGACCCGAGCCCGTGAGCCGCGTCGCGCCGCCGATCACCACCATGACGAAAATCAGCGCCGCGACCGCAAACAGCCAGCGCCGGATGGCGCGGCGGCGAAAGGCATTTGTCTGCGCGTCGGTCATGCCTGCTGCGGGGTTTGCACGATTCATATAGTCCGGTCCCCGCCGCCGCCGCAACACACGGAAATTCAACGGCAACTTGCGCGCCGCCGTTTGGCGGCGTAGTTGTCATGCTCAGTCGGAGCGTAGCGCAGCCCGGTTAGCGCACCAGTCTGGGGGACTGGGGGTCGCGAGTTCAAATCTCGCCGCTCCGACCATAATAAATTCAACGATTTGCCTGATCTCAGCGGCTCGATTGTTCGTTCGAACAAAAGCCGGCAGCAACCATTGAGCAACCGCAAAGGACAACGCGGCTGGGTGTCAGCTTGGCGTAAGCATCCATCGCTACCATGCCTGTGGGCGACTTGAACTTGAGAGGCGACTGCTCAATGTCACAGGCACACGTTTCCGAATTCTGGAAGCAGCACCAGGGCGGCATCATCATTGGTCTCGCCACGGCTGTTCTGACCATCGTCCTTGTGATCGGCTGGTTCAGTTAAGCCGGGAGCCGCTATCCGCGCTCGCCATCGGCGAGCGCAACCACAAGCGACGTTCCGCAGAATCAATTTTCGCGACCGCCAGTCCCGTTCACATCTGGATCAGCGCGATCAGGCCCTTCAGAATTGCCGTCGGCGACGGCGGGCAGCCGCGAATGTGGAGATCGACAGGGATCACATCGTTGACCCCGCCCGCGACCGCATAGCTGCCGGCAAAGACCCCGCCATCGACAGCGCAGGCGCCGAGCGCAACCACCCATTTCGGATCGGGCGTGGCATTGTAGGTCCGCAGCAAAGCTTCGCGCATGTTCTTGGTCACCGGCCCGGTGACCAGCAGCACGTCGGCGTGGCGTGGCGAGGCTACGAAATGGAGACCGAAGCGCTCGAGGTCATAAAAGGCGTTGCCGAGCGCGTGGATTTCAAGCTCGCAGCCATTGCAGGAACCGGCGTCAACTTGGCGGATCGAGAGCGAACGGCCGAGCCTGGCGCGCGCCGCGCGATCAAGACTTTTGGCGAGCTCCGCGAGCGCCGCGTCGTCCGGCGCGGGCGGCGGCTCGGTGAGCGGACCGTAAATGAAGCTTTCGAACAGCGTTCGACGCATGTTCAGGCGTTTCCCTTCGGTATCATGCGCTAAAGGTCGTGTCCCGAATACGAGCAGTTGAACGACTTGTTGCAGAGCGGAAAGTCGGCGACGATATTGCCCTCGATCGCGGTCTCCAGCAGCGGCCAGTGAAACCAGGAGGCGTCGCGCAAATGACAGCGTGCGACGCGGCCGGCACCATCGATGCGCAGCCAGACCAATACGTCTCCGCGGAATGCTTCGGCGAGCGCGAGCCCTTCGCAGATCACACCCCGGCTTTTTACCTCGGCCCCAATGCGGCCGTCCGGAAGCTTTTCGACGATCTGCTCGATAAGCGAGAGACTTTGCTCAACCTCGCGAATACGAATCCAAATCCGCGCGTTGACGTCGCCGGCATCCAGCACCGGCACGTCGAAGGCAAGCTCGTTGTACGGCGGATATCCCGGCATGCGCCGGGCATCGACGCTGCGCCCCGAGGCGCGTCCGACGTATCCGCCGGCGCCGAACCGCCGCGCGTATTCCGGCTTCACGATGCCGGTGGTGACGGTGCGGTCCTGCAGCGAGGCCGTGTTGTCGTAGAGCTCGATCAGGCGCGGAAACACGCGCCGGTATTCTGCGACGAGATCTTTCACCCGCCGATATCCATCCGAACCGAGATCGCGGGCCACGCCGCCGGGCACGATGACGTCCATCATCAGCCGGTGGCCGAAGCAGGCGTTGGCGGCGCGCAAACAGCGCTCGCGCAAGATGCCGCATTGCGCGTGCATCAGCGTAAAGGAAGCGTCGTTGCAGATGGCGCCGATATCGCCCAAATGGTTTGCCAGCCGCTCCAACTCCGCCATCAGCGCGCGCAAATATGCGGCGCGCGGCGGCACGGAGACTTGCAAGGCGGCCTCGACCGCCTGCGCGAAGGCGAACGCGTAAGCAACCGTGCTGTCGCCGGAGGTGCGTGAGGCAAGCTTTGCCGCCTGTTCGAGCGAAGCGCCGGCCATCAAGGATTCGATGCCTTTGTGTACATAGCCGAGCCGCTGCTCCAGACGCACGACATGTTCGCCATTTGCAGTGAAACGGAAATGTCCAGGCTCGATGATGCCGGCATGCACCGGCCCGACGGGAATCTGATGCAGCCCCTCGCCTTCGGCCGGCAGAAACCTATATGGCGCGCTCTTCGGCGCAGGCGCCGTTTTTCCGAGGGGATGACGGACGCCCCAATTGCCGAGATCGAGCCAGGGCCGCGCGTCCGGCGAACCGCTCGCTTCCAACCCGAACAAATCGCGGATGGCGCGCTCCAACCGCAACGCCGGCGGATGCTCGGCCCCGACGCTGGGGTAGCTGCCGCCCTTGCACCCATAACTCAGCACGGCAATGTCGCCGGAGCCTTCGTCGAGCAGCGCCATGTGCACGGCGTCGGCATCGCCCCACAGCCCAAGCAGTGTGCAGCGTCCGGCCGCAAGCGCGTCGATTGCGTATCGCCAGCCGTCTACGCCCACCGTCGCGCGCGGCCAGGGCCGATGGTGCTCGGCCTTCTCTACGTGCGGGATGCGGTCGAGCAAGGCCATGACGCTATCCCAACTGCCGCGCGACATTTTCGAAGCCGAACACCAGCGCGGCCGGCATATAGATGCCGGCTGTAAACACAATGGCGAGATGCGCAAACATCGGCACGTAGGAGGCTTGTGTTGGCGCTGTCGATCCGCGCGGTTCGCCAAACGCAATGGTGTTGAGCCGCATGAACAAGCCGCCGAGCGCGACCAAAATGCCCAGCACCAGAATGGTCGCGAGCCAGGGCTCGCGTGCAAAGGTCGAGCTGACCACCAGAAATTCGCTCATGAAAATGCCGAGCGGAGGAAGCCCGGCAATCGCCACCACGCCGAGCACCAGACCCCAGCC
>Ga0187765_10001191_pt1 | contig 10058 bp, 9 predicted proteins | sample 0216_QUI02_MP05__3_FD_133018 | JGI IMG/M metagenome (GOLD analysis project Ga0187765, IMG submission 133018) | Tropical peat soil microbial communities from peatlands in Department of Meta, Colombia - 0216_QUI02_MP05_10_MG | ecosystem: Environmental > Terrestrial > Soil > Wetlands > Peat ...
AAACCGACCAAAGAGGAGAACAATCGATTCAGATATCAATCTCAAGAAGCTGAACCTGGAAGTATAGTCGACGTTCTCTGCACTCCTGACAGTCCTCGTGGATACGTAAACGTCGGCACAGTGCATCATGTAGCCTGGAGAACCCACGACGATGAGCAGCAGCGGGAGTGGAGGCAAGAGATAGTTGACTTAGGATTGAATGTTACACCTGTGATCGATAGAAAATATTTTCACTCCATCTATTTTAGAGAACCCGGAGGCGTGCTTTTCGAAATCGCGACGGATCCGCCTGGTTTCACAGTCGACCAGCCACCCGCTGAGCTAGGAACACGTTTGGTCCTTCCAACCTGGCTTGAACCGTTAAGAAAGAATCTCGAACAGGCACTGCCTACTGTCCACCTGCCCAACAAATACTCTTCCTGACGAAAATTCAACTTAGTCAGTATCAGCATGTAGATGGATAGGATGATTCCTAAGTTGTTTCGTGAATCCGCTTTAGGATTGTGAGTGCTGTTAGAGTAATCCACTTGCTCGGTCGGTTTGGCGATTCCAGCGCAAACCGTTTCGGTCGTTTTGCCAACCTGTAATCCGCGCCTTCATCTAAATCTGGATGGATTGCGTCAATGGCCCAAGTTCCGTCAGCGCGACGCTTTTTTTCCATGATTCTCAAGGCTGGTTTAAGCCTCTTATCATCTGCATAGCCGAGACTAGTGATGATATCCAGCCCTACGAGGATGTCATAGTAGTAATGGGTAGGATAGTGAAACCTAAACCATGGTGCGTAGCGACGCCCCTGCCTGAACAGTCTCCTTTCAAGGTAGAATTCTGCACCGCGCTCGACTGAATGCTTGATTCTTCGCGGCCATTTCTCTTGCGAAAGAACCGAGAAAGCGCTTAGAGCCTCCCAGCAATCGAGAGTTCCCTTGCCCAATGGTCTTTCATAGAAACAATGCCACCCACCGTCATCCATCTGATGATCAACAAGCCAATCGTAGCCAGCCCGCACACGAGTATCGTCAGTGTATCCACAACGGAAGAGCGTCCTTGTCAAATTCCCCGTCAGGCAAACTTCACTTCTTGATCCGTTTACAGGAGAATTGTCGAATCCGCCATCCGGTCTTGAGTATTCCTTAAGGAAGAATTCGCACGGCCGTCGGATCCTCTTATCTTTCGCATTCATTCCCAGGTCGGCGAGAACAATAAGACGCCAAATCGTGGCTGTGTATTTCGGTTGGTAAAGATCTCTACGCGATTCCCAGACACCTTCATCCTTCTGTAATGCTAAGAGATCACGAGCCCAGCCGATCCTCGGAATCAGCGACGAAGCATCTCTTACCTCACGATCATCCTCACGATGGTCCAACAGCCGCAACAATGTATGATATCTGATGGCAGGCTGACTCCGTTCCAGTAACCAATTCAACACGTTCCGCGAGGGTTCCAACAAATCGTCAAGTCATTTCTGTCCAAGACTTACTTAAGAGAGCGCGTTGCTCTATACGGGACAAATGACGCGAAACTACAAAGTCGTTTTGACGGAGTCAATCATGGATTCCGGACAAGAAATACTTCGCAAACATTTCAAACAGGTAAAACTTGTTGCCGATCCAGAGGAACTACTTGAAGAAGTCAGTGATGCACACGCGATAGTGACGCGCCTCAAAGCAATCGATCATGAGCTAATAGAATCAGCCAGTCTCCTCAAAATTATAGTTAGACACGGAGTCGGGACAGACAAAATCGATATTGCCTCAGCAACCGAACACGGTGTTCTAGTAGCTTATACACCTGAAAGCCTGAGCACGTCCGTAGCAGAATACACTGTAGGTACGATCATATCATTATTGAGGCTTATCCGTGAAGCAGATCGTTCCGTCCGTTCGGGAAACTGGAATGCAAGACAACACGAACTGATCGGCACCGAGCTGTCCGGCAAGACGATAGGAATAGTGGGCCTTGGAAGAATTGGTTCCGAGGTTGCCAAACGTCTAAACTCGTTCGAAACAAACCTGATCTATTACGACCTTGTGAGACAACCACAGCGTGAGAAAAAACTCACGATAAAATATTTCTCTCTAAATTCTCTTCTGAAACGATCCGATATTGTATGTCTGCACGTACCTGCTACAGCGGACACCATGCATATGATCGGTGAAAACGAACTTGCATCCATGAGACCGGCCGCATTACTCATCAACATGTCACGTGGTTCGGTCATCGAAGAAAAAGCATTAGTCGACGCGTTGTCGACCAACCGATTGAGAGGCGCAGCATTGGACGTGTTTGATCCTGAACCTCCTCTCCTAACGAATCCTCTCCTTCAACTGTCAAACGTGCTCCTATCACCGCACATGTCAGGCCACACCAAAGAAGCATTGAGTAGAACATCAGTCGAGGTTGCAGACGCAGTGATCGCGGGCTTATCGGGCAAGAGACCTCGCCATCTGTCAAATCCTGAAGTATTAACGCGACCAACGAAACCACAGCGAAAAACTAACTCAAGTTGCGATTGTACCCTATGATTCGCGAGCCAAATCGGAAGAATGGAAGACCGAGACTCACAGCATTTAAGTCCAGCCTGCTCCGATCAACTATTGCGAGTAAGTGAAGAGCCAGTGAAAATGCTCATTGACGGACAATGGACTGAATCAGAACACTCCGAAACTTTCCCTATAAAAAATCCCGCCACGGGAGAAATAATAGATACGGTGCCGAAAGGCACCCGAGAAGATATCCGACATGCGGTTGACGCTGCCTATGACGCGTTTCCAAAATGGTCTGCAACACTCGCAGTCGAACGCGCCCGTCTACTCTTTCGACTAGCAATTTTAATGCGTGAAACTCAGGACGAATTGTCAAGCACCCTAACGAAAGAGCAGGGCAAACCAGTTTCAGAATCAGCAGGCGAGCTAATTCGTTTCGCTGATCTATGCGAATATTACGGTGGCCTCGCAACAAAGCTTCGCGGTGCAACACAGAATATTTCCAACCAAAGTATTTACTGCGACGTCTTACGTCAACCCGTTGGTGTCGTGGGCGCGATAATACCATGGAATTTTCCGGTATCACTCTTCGGCTTCAAGCTTGCGCCAGCATTAGCAGCTGGAAACACGGTTATTGTTAAACCCGCATCGACAACCCCGCTCACTGATCTCAAGATCGGCGAACTGGTCGATAAGGCAGGAATTCCGAAAGGAGTGGTCAACATAGTGACGGGCCCAGGGTCCGTAGTTGGTCAAGAGTTATCAGAAAACGAGAAAGTGCGGAAAATAACCTTCACGGGCGAGACTGGGACAGGAAAAGCAATAATGGAAGCATGCGCTAAATCGGTTAAACGAGTTACACTGGAACTGGGCGGCTCGGACCCAATGATAGTCTGCGACGACGCCGACCTAGAAATTGCAGTAGAAGCTGCAGTATGGGGCAGGTTTAGGAACTGCGGACAATCGTGCACCGCGGTGAAACGCTTATTCATCTTCAAGAATGTTTATGATAGTTTCCTGAAGAAATTAACGGAAAGCGTCCATCGAATAAAGATAGGCAATGGGCTCGATCCTGCAACTCTTATGGGCCCACTCAACAACGAATCTCAAAGAAAAGAAATTGAACAGCAAGTTGAAGACGCTAAGCAGCGTGGAGCGGAAGTTATCACTGGTGGCGAACGACCAGCAGGAAAAGATTTCGAGAACGGGTACTTCTACCTGCCGACGCTTCTAAGAAACGTGGCCGACGGATCAGCGATCGCGAAGGAAGAATGCTTCGGGCCGGTCCTCCCGATTTTTATCATCAATTCTCTCAATGAAGGCATTGAAATGGCAAACTCAACCACCTATGGTCTCGGGGCCTCGATTTGGACCACGAATCTGATAACCGCAAGGATCGCAGCTGAGAAACTCGAGGCTGGAACAGTATGGATCAATTCTCCACCCATAACCCGCATCGAGGTTCCATTTGGAGGCTTCAAACAAAGTGGACTGGGACGTGAACTAGGAACCGAAGGCCTGGACGCATACCTAGAACCTAAGACAATCCAGGTCGACGTCTCAGGGAAAAAGAAAACATGGCAATTCTTTAGATAAGCAGTTTTTTATTTTCCTCCCTCTAAGGTAACGCGCAGAGTCTTAGGATTGAAAGTTACCAGCATAAACAACGTTGACGCACGAAAATTCGATGGACGCGACAATTACTTCTTGCTGACGCCTGAGGAAGGAGGCGCCAAAAACATGTTCGTTGGATATACCATGGTCTGGCCGAATTGCGAGACTAAACCTGCGCACTCACACAACGAGATGGAAGAAGTATACTTTGTAACGAGAGGCAAAGGAACGATCATCATCGATAACGAAGAAAGAGATGTTTCGGCTGGAGATCTTGTCTACATACCCTTCGGTTCAACGCATCTCGCCAAGAATAAGGGAACCGCACCATTCGAATATCTGTGGGTCGTCTCACCACCAATCATCCCTGATTTTCTCAAAAAGAAATAGTGCATTGTAGACATTACAAACCTTTGTAGTGCCTCAAGCCGTGTAAACAACTGCTCACTATGGGGACGCGTCATCCCATTATACCCCGGTTTGGATGTATGGGTAGACAGCCCACATTGGTGTACCAATACATACCGACTGCTTCAGGAAAGGGTACGGCGGAAACGGTTGTTGAGCTGGCCAATTTGGATAGATGAATCCGTAAACTTGAACGACTCCAGAGAACCCTGATGTGTAGTTTGATGGGAGGTTCCAAACCGCGTAGGTTGGACCGCCTCCGGGCGAGAGAAATGTGCATGATCCACTGGTTGATAGGAAACCTGTGATGGTTACGGGTGGACCTTCGTTGCATCCGTAGGGATTGAACGGGTACTGACACGCGGGGTTGCTTAGGTTGGGCAATTGATAATTGCCGCCGCCTGGAGGTCCAACAACACTGGTGGCCGTGCTGATCGATGTCTGCAACTGCGGTTGCGTGACCGTTAACCATATGCTCTGAGTTTGTATGTTCGTAACAGTGACGTAATTGTTCTGCGTCACGTAGCTTATTTGGGAATTGAATCGGCCTCCTAGAAGTGCTGCGAGCAAGATTACTGCTATAGTAAGCCCTGCTATCAAACCGAAGTATAATCGATCCTTGCTTACCTTTATCGTTCCATTACTCATAAGGTGAACCTCTAGTGAAGTTGAGAAGCATGAGGTTTGGTCTAACGAGGGTTATCGCGAAATTCCTCCTTCTTAAAGCAAATCTGATGTTAAATCAAACATGTTTCGGGCAAGAGATAAGGATAAGGACATTTGATTATGCGATTGAGTTGAGTGGTTGAGATGAGGACGCGAGAATTAGGCAAGACCGGAGTGAAGGTTTCAGCTATAGGTTTAGGCTGCATGGGAATGTCTGAGTTTTACGGACATCGGGATGATGATGAGTCGATAGCTACCATTAATCGAGCTATCGATCTCGGTGTTAATTTTCTTGATACGTCCGATATCTACGGACCCTTTACGAATGAAGTGCTCGTTGGACGCGCGATTCGTGATCGTCGCGATAAAGTCGTTCTGGCTACAAAATTCGGAATCGTACGGAGCGAGACTAACCCGAATCTCCGCGGGGTAAATGGGAAACCCGAATATGTTCGTTCTTGTTGTGAGGCGAGCCTTCGTCGTCTTGGCGTGAAAACAATCGATCTCTACTATCAACATCGAATTGATCCGAACACTCCTATCGAAGAAACCGTCGGGGCGATGGCTCAACTTGTCAAGGAAGGTAAAGTAAGATTTCTTGGCCTGTCAGAAGCTTCCCCTCAAACGTTGCGTCGCGCCAACGCGGTTCATCCGATAACGGCTCTGCAGACTGAGTATTCGATATGGAGCCGTGATCCGGAGCATGAGCTGCTTGCTATTTGTCGTGAACTAGGTGTAAGTTTCGTTGCGTACAGCCCTCTCGGGCGTGGTTTTCTAACTGGCCGAATCAAGAATTTAGCTGAGCTCCCACAAAATGACTGGCGACATGGTTCACCGCGTTTCCAAGGTGCGAATTTCCAAAGAAACCTAGAACTCGTAAAACATGTTGAGGAGTTTGCTAGAGAGAAAGGATGCACTCCTGCTCAGCTTGCGTTAGCTTGGGCACTGGCCCAAGATGAACATGTCATCCCAATTGTCGGGACCAAACGGAGAAAGTATTTGGAAGAAAACGTGGCCGCGGTAGAAGTGAAATTAACTCCAGATGATCTGCGCCGTATAAATGAAACATTGCCTCGAGGAGCCTTTGCTGGCGATCGTTATCCAGAAGCGACTATGCGTGGTCTGAACCGCTAACCGTCGCGTAGTTCCGCCGCACCTACTTCATGTTCCCAGCGTCAAGCATGAATTTTGCTCCACGTATCAAGTGTCGAAAATCAGCACTTAAACTAATGAATTTGAATCCCCGGCTCAATGCTAAACGCAGCTCATTGACATCATACGTCATAGTTCCGACTGGAACCGAATGCTTCCGGCTTGCGTCAAGAACTCGTTCAACTGCCTTGATGTATCTTGGATCTGTCTGGTCACCACGATTTCCAAGTGAGGTACTGAGGTCGTTTGGTCCAATGAAACATGCGTCAACTCCATCAACTGTCATTATGTCATCAATGTTACTGACTGCTTCCGCTGTTTCCACTTGAACTATGGTTAGGATTTCTTCATCAGCCCAACGAAAGTATTCCTGTGTTCGAGTTCCGTATATAGAGCATCTTCGTGGTCCTACGCCTCGCACACCCTTCGGAGGATACCTCGTATAACTGACGGCTCTCTTCGCGTCGTCGACAGTATTGACTAAAGGCACGATAACACCATAAGATCCAATGTCAAGAGCGCGTTTGATCAAGACCATATCATTACCCGCGACTCTGATCAAAGGAACAGTATCAGTTCCTGATGTTCCCTGAATCATTCCTTCAATGATCTCGATAGAGAGCGGTGCGTGTTCTGTATCGAACACAAGCCAATCCATTCCAATGTTCGCAAGAATTTCGGCTACGTCTGAATTGGCTATCGTTACCCATGTGCCCAGAGAGACTTCTCCATTTCTCAACTTTCGTTTTACTTGATTAGGCTTCATTTGCGTCTGGGACACGAATAGTTGACCCATTCTTCAAGTTACTCTCTCGTATCGCAATGCGAAAATATCCAGCGTTTCGATCGTCAACTTGTCTCCGGTATCACAGTTTTCATGCTTGGATGAAGAGAAAGTGAAATAGTCGAGTTCGTCCTCCTAATTCAGCAAATATCCTGAGCGTATGATCGAAGTGAAGGTGCGTTTCGGTTCTCGAGAAATAGACTGTGCATTGGTGGTCTTTGATAAGACGGGAACGATAACTGATCTAAAGTCGATGTGGATACCGACAATCAGGAAACGAATAGAACTCCTGTGGCGATATGGTGACAAGAGTATTTTGGAGTCAGATGTTCTTGCAGCAATAGGGTTCGACCCATTCACTTGGGAGCCGGATCCTTCTGGACCGTTTATGATGCGAACAGATCGTCAAGCGTTAACATCCATGCTGACCGCTAGGGGATTCTCAAGGGATTGTGCGGTTGAACTGGTCACCAGATGCTGCCGAGAAGCCGACCATGAAGTTCGACGTGTTGATCGCGCCAAGCTGATTCCAGGAGTAGATGAAGTACTTAGGAAACTAAAACGATCGAATGTGTTGCTAGCACTGGCGACCATGGACAGACGAGCAGAAGTTCAATCCGAACTTACCAAGCTAGGAGTTCTCGACTTGTTCGATGCAACAGTAACTCTCGATGACATAACGAAGCATAAACCCGATCCGGAGATGATTGAGACGATTTGTTCTCGCCTAGACATATCCCCAAGACGCACCGTGATGGTTGGTGATATTCCAGCTGATATGCTAATGGGAAAGAACGCGGGCGTAGCGTTAACAGTTGGATACACTGAAAATCCAACGCAGGAAATCATGACAACAGCAGATGTAGTAGTATCCTCATACTCAGAAATCACCGTGAGCAGATAGTATTCTCTTATTGAAGTTGAAATACGATCTTTGTTATCATTAAACCAATGATAAACTAGAACCTTCCCTAAGTTGTAGCTTCGAATAGAATGGTGCGTATCTTTAACCTGTCACGTCTAATCAGGATTAGCGTCTGTTCTCGTAACTCTAGAATTTCATGGTGCGGTCGTCAAGAAGTTTCTTTACGAAAGCTAGAAAACCGAGTCAACTTATTCATCACATGCGTCTCGAGAAAGTCCCAAGTTTGGTTTCAATCAATGAGTCACTATTGTAAATTGTGTGAGCCCGTTAAGGTATTTCGATCGAACGATCAAGTGCATCAGCATCATTGGACCGCTCATCGAGAATCGTGCTGTGATGTCTGTCATCATTTACGTCAATTCCACTTAGGATTTCGTGGTTGTGCAGTCTGCGGTTGTCGATATACGAAGAAACATCCGGAACTAAACTAGCAAGGATCGACCGCGGGATTTTCAGCGCCATTTTACCGATACATATAGGCAGCATGCAGGCGCTAAATGCCTAAGCACCAAAGCAGGGACGTTAGAGGCAATTCAGATTTGACAGGGTTGACAAGCAAACAACGTCTCTTCGCGCGGGTGCTACTCGTAGTTGCCCTCGCAAATACAGTAATCTTCTACGTTCTCTTGAGGAAATCTCAACTCGTAACCTGGCAGTTCGCCTTTGCCGTTACTACTATGACCCTCATATCACTTACGTTGAATCTAGAATTTTGGTGGAAGTACCAACGCAAATGAAATTGACTTGACCTAATACACGTTTATTGCCTGAACAAACATGTAGGCCATTAAGCTTAGGTCAAGACGGGTTAAACGAGATGGCACGATTGTTGAAACGACCACGTTTCGGTTTAATGCAGGTGAGTGTAGATCCTCAAACCGCTTTCGAAGACGGTGTGCTCGCGGAAAAGATTGGAGTAGATACTTTGTGGATACCTGATCACTTTATAGATGTCGATGGTGATCGACTCGAACCGTGGACAGTTCTCTCCGCAATAAGTACTAGAACTCGAAAAATCAGATTGGCTTCGGCCGTAACTGACACTCAACGATGTCATCCAGCTCGTACAGCACACTCCGTCGCCTCACTCGACTGGCTATCGAAAGGGAGAGCCATACTAGGCATAGGCGCCGGCGAAGCGATGAACATTCTCCCATATGGCCTACCTTGGGAGACCCCTCCAGAGAGAGTTCAACGATTGGCAGAAGCGATACAAGTTATCCGACTACTCTGGAACAGCACGAGAGAAAACCCAGTAAACTTTCAAGGAAAATTCTTCAATCTTACCAATGCCTTCTTAAGCCAACCTCCGAAACAGAAACCTTCCCCGCCGATCTACGTAGGCGCGCTAGCATCGAAGCATACCATGCGGATCGTGGGACAATATGCAGACGGATGGATCGCATGGTTCAACACCCCTGACGCCTTCAAGAAACGCTGGTCGATTATCACCGAGGCGGCCCGTTCCGTGGGCCGAAATCCCGAGAAGTTGCAGGCCAGCATATCGCTAATGTTAGCTTTTCCACGAACTCGACATGAGCACAAAACAGCTATGCGATTCGCGAAGATCACCTTGCTGATGGAAAGAACCATCCTTGCGAGCCTCGATTACCCACTCGATCTTGAAACGAAACATTATCAACATCTAACCGCCACGGTGAAAGAAATCTCGCAGCTTGACAAGAAAGCCCAACAAATTCCCGATGAACTAGTGCACAAATCAATGGCGATCGGAGACAAAGACGAAGCGATCGAAAAGATTGAAGCACTATTGAAAGCAGGCGCTACCGAAATTGCAATGGCAGACATCCTCTCACCAAAAACGACTAAACGAAGTCTGAAAATAATCGGCAAAATCATCCGAGGTTACCATTAAGAAATTTCTGATGTTACAACTGCAAGAAGTGAAGTGGTAAGAGAATATGATTCTCACAGCAGAAAATAAAACCGTTGAACATTATCAACGGCACTTTGATGATTTCATTTATTTTTCTTTAAATTTTCCTTCACTCGAAACATAACTATT
>Ga0187765_10001192_pt1 | contig 10057 bp, 6 predicted proteins | sample 0216_QUI02_MP05__3_FD_133018 | JGI IMG/M metagenome (GOLD analysis project Ga0187765, IMG submission 133018) | Tropical peat soil microbial communities from peatlands in Department of Meta, Colombia - 0216_QUI02_MP05_10_MG | ecosystem: Environmental > Terrestrial > Soil > Wetlands > Peat ...
CGCCCGCTCCGACGCGCAGGCGCCGAGGATGACCCCAGCAGCGACCATCGTCGCCGTTCGTGCGATCCGTCTCTGGGACAAGAAAATCTCCATGATGTGTAATACCCCGATGCGACTCCCAGGTCGCCGTCCGGCGTGCGGAGCCGCTCGCACTTGGCGGTCGAGCGCCCGGCCACTCTGCCGGGGCGGGCCCGCTCCGCCCACTAGCGATGAAGACGAATGGCGTCAGCCGACGCGGACTGATTGCCGACCTGCGTCCACTCGGTGGAGCCCGGACGCTCCACTCTCTGGCGACAGGAAAGGGCTCAGGGCATCTTTAACGTGCTCTAACCCATTAGGGTAAATGGTAGTCAGCTCGATCGATAAGCTGCAGGTCGCAGTCAGCGAGCGCTATCAGGTCGAGCGGGAGCTCGGTCGCGGTGGGATGGCGACCGTCTACCTTGCGCGGGACCTCAAGCACAACCGGCAAGTCGCGATCAAGGTCCTCCTTCCCGAGGTCGCGGTCGCCATCGGCGCCGAGCGATTCCGGCGCGAGATCGAGCTGGCGACCAAGTTCAGCCACCCGCACATCCTCCCGCTCTACGATTCGGGGGAGTTCGAGGGGGGCCTCTACTACGTGATGCCCTTCGTCGAAGGGGAGTCGCTGCGCGCGCGACTCGACCGCGAGGGGCAGCTCGGCATCGACGAAGCGACGAGAATCGCGGCCGAGGTGGCGGATGCGCTCGACTACGCGCATCGGCAGGGGATCGTGCACCGCGACATCAAGCCCGAGAACGTCCTCCTCGAGGATGGGCACGCGCTCGTGGCCGACTTCGGCATCGCCCGCGCGGCCGCGGCGGCTGGAGACGAGAAGCTCACTCAGACCGGCGTGACGCTCGGCACTCCGACGTACATGAGTCCCGAACAGGCGATGGCCGACAAGAACATCGATGGTCGCGCCGATATTTACAGCCTGGGCTGCGTTCTCTACGAGATGTTAGGCGGGCAGCCGCCCTTCGTCGGGCCGACGGCGCACGCGATCATCGCCCGCCACGCGATGGATACGGCGCCATCGCTCACGATCGTGCGGAACACGATCCCGGACGAGCTCGAAGCGACGGTCATGATGGCGCTGTCGAAAGTGCCCGCTGACCGCTTTCAGACAGCGCGCGAATTCGCCGATGCGCTCAGGCAACCACATGGCCCGGCGGCGAGGCGGGCGACCACTCGCACGCGTCCGGTCAAGGCTCGCCCGAGTCGGCGGACGTGGCTGATCGCCGCGGCGATCGCCGTTCCATTACTCGCCGTTGGTGGGTGGTTCCTCGCTCGGCAGCGCCGCGCTCCAAGCTCCGCCGGCGCCGTCGCCGGGGGGCTCGATCCGCGGCACATCGCCGTTCTCTACTTCGACGACAACAGCTCGGCGCACGACCTAGGGTTTGTCGCCGACGGACTGACGGACGCCCTCATCGGCCAGCTCGCCGAGGTGCAGGGCTTGACCGTCGTGTCGAAGGGAGGCGTGGCGCCCTTCCGGTTAAGCACGGCACCGGTCGACAGCATCGCCCGCGTGCTCGAGGCCGGAACGCTCGTGCGGGGCGGCGTAGAGCGACAGGGGGACAAGATGCGCGTGTCGGTGCGCCTCGTGGATGGATCGAGTGGCGCTGACTTCCAGCGCGCGAGCTTCGACCAACCTGCCGGTAACTTCCTGGCGATGCGCGATTCGTTGGCGGAGGATGTCGCGCGGATGATTCGCGCCCGGCTCGGCGAGGAGGTGCGCCTGCGGGAATCCCGCGAAGGAACGAAGAGCCCCGACGCCTGGGCGCTGGTTCAGCGCGCGGAACAGGCGCGGCGACGGGGTGACGATCGCTTCAAGGCGGGGGACACGGCGGGCGTTCTGGCGGCCTTTGGCGAGGCCGACTCGCTGCTCGGTGCCGCCGAGCAACTGGACCATATGTGGGCAGAACCGCCAGCAACGCGCGCGTTCGTACAGGCACGGGTTGCCAAATTCCTCCGTGATGATCCGCTCAAAGCCGCTCCGTGGATCGACCGAGGTCTCGCAGATGCGGAGCGGGCGCTGGCAATCGCGCCCCAGGATGCGGAGGCGCTCGAGAGCCGCGGGACCGTACGATACTGGAAATATTTGATCGGTCTGGAGACTGACCCCGCGAAATCCGACGCCCTCTTTGAGGGTGCGCGCCAGGATCTCGAGGCGTCTGTGAAGCTCGCGCCATCGCGCGCGAGTGCCTGGGCTCTCCTTTCACACAGATACGCGCGCGGCGGAGATCCGACGGCGGCCAAGCTCGCGGCTCGACGGGCCTACGAGGAGGATGCATATCTCGACAACGCCGATGTCGTTGTCTGGCGACTGTTTACGATCTCGTTCGACCTCGAGCAGTTCGCCGAGGCTACAAACTGGTGCGATGTCGGGGCGAAACGTTTTGCGACACAGACACGCTTCGTCGAGTGCCGACTCTGGATCTTAGGCTCTCCGGCGGTTCCTCCTGATGTTCCCCGCGCCTGGAGGCTCGCTGACTCGCTGGTGGCCTTGGCGGAGAGTAATAAGCGCAGTTATGGGAAGGTGAACGGCCAGGTGCTCGCCGCCGCGGTGGTCGCGCGGGCCGGGCTCGGTGATAGCGCGCGTCGCGTGCTGCAGCGCAATCAGGACACGCCAGATATCGATCCGATTCGCGATATCGAGGAGTGGAAGGCCTACGTTTGGTCCCTCATCGGCGACAAGGACGAGGCCATCAAATCTTTGAGAGCGTATCTTGCGGCGAATCCCGATTTAGCTCACGGTTACAACTCCGATAACAACTGGAGGTGGAGGAGCTTGAAGGACGATCCGCGCTTTCAAGCCATGATTCGCTAGGGGCGGTTGATTCGGTCCTGCCGTCCGAAGCGCCGCGTCGACTGGGTCGAGCGCGGCGCAGCAGCGTTGAGATCACGACCAAGAGAAGCGAGCTCGCACATACTCGTAGGCGGAGGAGGAGGTCCCATGCGGCGTTTGACCCTGCTCGGAACGATGGCGGCGCTCACACTATTCATCGCGGCGTGCGAAGGCGGCGGCGGGTCCTCCTCGACGCCGACGGAGCCACAGGTGTCCGGCCCGATGATGAGAATCACGCCGGCCAATTGCCCCACCGCGATCCAAACGGAGAAGTTGATACTCGCCGTCTACCCTGTTCCGCTCAGAATAATTTCGAGTGCCGCCTGGGCCTTGATCCTTGTGAAGTTGGCCAAGGGGGACGTGGCAGGCGCGCAAGCAGCGATGTTCCAGTTCTGGAACGTCACGCTCCAGAAATTCTACGCAGGCCAACTGATCGGCGGCACGAGCGCCACGACACAAGCGAATGTGCTGGCCCTCGGCCAAGCGCTCTATTGCACCGTCGGGCTCGACGGCTCGAACCTGGCTCTCTCTCTTGGCGGCAGCGACGTCACCCAGGTCGTGTTCCCGTCGACCAATACACAGACGGTCACGCGTCCCGACGGTCAAGCCGCGCTGCAGATCCCGCCCGGTGCGTTCGGCAATCAGCCGACGACTATCCAGATCGCCCTCGACACGACTCCCGGCGATCATCTCAACACGAACCTCGATCGCTACGCCCCTCTTTACAACTTCAACGCCGTGCCTGAGCCCGCCCCGGGACAGTTCATCGTTATCGCCGAGTGCATCCCTCTGACCGTCGCGCCCCCAACATCAGGCGCGCTGAGGATTGGGCACAACACGAGCAGCACAGGATTCGAGATCTTGCCGCCCGTGGACGTCACGACGGTACTCAACTGTCCGACCCAGAGCAGCATGCTCGACGGGCCGGGGGTTATGGACCTGGCGATGAAAGGCGAGTGGAAGCACGCGGCTGAGCGTCTCGGCTCCCTGGCGCTGGATGCCATCTCCCCGACTCCTCTCTACGCTGGGGGATCAGGAACAAAGGGCGGCGGCACAGCTGGCAAAGGCGGCGGTGCGAGCCCGATCAGCATCGTCGACATTCAGACCTACGTCGACGCGAACTCGTCGACCTCGCAGAGCGCTCCTGCCGGGTCCGCGGTCCCGCAGGCACCGTCGGTGAAGGTCCACACGCTCAACGGAACCGGCCTTCCTGGCGCGAGCGTCGTCTTCACCGTGACCGCAGGCGGTGGGCAGCTCACCGATGGCACGGCAGGATCCACGGTGACTGAGACGAGCAATGCGTCTGGCATCGCGACCGTCGGAAGCTGGACGATCAACACGGGCGCGAACACGGTGACGGCGAACTACTCCTTCCCGGCGCCGGCGTCAGGCGATCCGGTGCTGCTCAACGGCAACCCGGTGACCTTCAATGCCACGGGGACGGACATTATTCCGTACCTCGGCACGGGCTACAAGTACCTCCTCGGCGCGGCCGGGCATGACGCCGGCTTCCAGGCGCCGGGCTTCAACGACTCGCAGTGGTCGACCGGGAACGCAGCCTTCGGCAGCGGCTCTGTGCCGGGGACGTCGTGTCCGCTCGACGTCACGGTGGCGACGCTCTGGAACAACGCCAATCCGCCCACCGACATGCTGCTGCGTCACACCTTCTCACTGGCACCGTGGTGGACGAGCGGTCTCACGGTGAACGTGGCGATCGACAACGACATCCAGGTGTTCGTGAACGGCAACGACGTGACGTCCACGGCGTCGTCTGGCTACAACTCACAGACCGACTTCGTCACGCACGAAGGGTGCGCGACGCTCGATAGCTTCTCGTTCACCGTCACTCCGAGCCAGCTCGTGATCGGCGGAACGAACGTAATCGCGATTCGGGCGCGCGACCGTGGAGTGGTGGCGTTCGTCGACATCCGAGTCTTCCCCACCCCGCCCGTCCAGCTTCAATAGCACGGCGGAGCAGTAGCAAGGTCGAAGGGGCGGTCCGATCCGGACCGCCCCTTCGCTTTCTCGGCTGGCTCAGCTACGCGCGTTGCGCCTTTCCCGCCCCGGGCGGCACGGCGCCGCGCAGGCTTCCTCAGCGCGCCGGCGAGACGACCACCGCCGTGCCGTAGCAGAGCACCTCGGTCACGCCGCCCATGATCTCCGTGGCGTCGTACCGGACTGCGATCACCGCGTTCGCACCGAGTTGCTGGGCATGCTCGATCATGAGATCGTAGGCGTCACTGCGCGTCTTCTCGCAGAGCGCCGTGAGGAGGGAGATGTTGCCACCAACCATCGTTTGTAGCGCTGCGCCAAGCGTGCCGACGATCGACCGCGACCGCACGACGATGCCGCGGACGACGCCGAGGGTCTTCGTAACGGAGTAGCCCTCGATTCCCGGAGCGGTGGTGACGAATGCGTGGTCCATGGAGCGCATAAGAAAGAGTGGTAGAGCGACGTCACCGACCCGCGCGTGGAGGCTCGCGCGACGCCGCGTGGATGTACGATGCGACCTGGTCTCGAAGCACCGACAGCGTCACGACGCCGTGTCGGAGCACCACATCGTGGAATTCCCGCACGTCGAAGCGCGTCCCCAGTGCCTCCTCCGCCTGACGCCGGAGGGCGCGGATCTCGAGCTCGCCCATCTTGTAGGCGAGCGCTTGGCCCGGCCACGCGATGTAGCGGTCGGTCTCCGTCTCCACTTCGTGCAGGGAGAGTGCCGTGTGCTGCGCCATGTAGTCGAGCGCCTGCTGGCGCGTCCACCCCATCGAGTGGATGCCGGTGTCCACCACCAGGCGGCAGGCGCGCCACATCTCGTAGGTGAGGCGCCCGAAGTTCGAGTACGGATCGGTGTAGAAGCCGGCCTCGAGGCCGAGCCGCTCGGAGTAGAGTCCCCAGCCCTCGGAGTAGGCGTCCACGCCCACGAACCGCCGGAATGCGGGGAGCCCCGTGAGCTCCTGGGCGAGAGCGAATTGGAGGTGGTGACCCGGCACGGCCTCGTGCAGCGTTAGGCTTTCGAGTGCGTAGAAGGGCCGGCTGGACAAGGCGTAGACGTTCACCCAGTACATCCCCGCTCGCGTGCTCCCTACCGGCGCAGGGATGTAGCGCCCGGCCGTGTACTTCGGGGCCAGCTCGTCCGGCACGGGTTCGATGCCGTAGGGGAGTCGCGGGAGAGTCTTGAAGAGCGACGGGAGCTTCCCATCCATCCGCTTGGCAATCCACGACGCGCGCTCGAGCAATTCCTCCGGGGTCTTCGGGTAGAAGCGGGGATCGGTGCGCAGCATCTGCAGGAAAGCGGGAAAGTCGCCGGCGAACCCGGTCTGCTTGATGGCGGCGTCCATCTCTCCCTGGATGCGCGCCACCTCGGAGAGCCCGATCTTGTGGATGCTGTCGGGTCCGATGTCGAGCGTCGTATAGTGCCGGACACGATACGCGTAGTAACGCTGCCCGTCAGGCAGCGCCGACGCGCCGATCGTCTCCCGGGCGTGCGGGATGTACTCGGTCGTCATGAAGTCGAGAAACGCCTTGTAGCCCGGGATCACGGCGTCGCGCACGGCGGCGAGCCCCGCCTCGCGCAGCCGCGCGCGGTCCTTCTCCGGCACCGTATTGGGGAAGGACACGAAGGGCTTGTAGAAGACGCTTGTCGTAGGGTCGGTCACGACATGCGCCGATATCGTCCCCTCGTAGCCGGTGAGCGACACGCGCGGCATGGTGAAGCCCCGCGCCAGTCCGGCCCGCATGTTTGCGATGTGCTGGTTGACGTACGTCGGCCAGGCTCGGAGCCGGGCGATGTAGTGCTCGTAGTCGGCCGGCGTGGCGAGAGGCACTCGCGTCGGCAGCCGGGCGAAGTCGATGTGGAAGCCCTCGTCGGCGGTGATCGGAATCTGGTAGGCGCCGAAATCGACGTCCGTAATGTCGTCGCGAAGTTGGCGCTCCATCATGTCGAGGCTGACTCGATCCTCGGCGCCGAGCGACGAGCGTGGAATCGCCTCGAACCGATCCAGGAATTGCTTCCGCGCCTTCGCCCGCCGCTCCTCGTCCGCTCGGGAGACCGACGGGAGGCGATCATCGTAGCGGTGATCTCCGACGTAGGTGGCGAAGAGCGGCTCCTCGCGCATCTCGAACTGCCACTCCTCATCCAAGAGCGCGTGGAGGGTCGACGTCGCCCCAGCGGTCGGCTTGGCAGAGGATTTCTGCTGCGCCTGACTGCCCGGCGCGCTGAGCAGCGAGAGCACCAGCAGGAGGATCGCCGATCGAGGCGTGAGAAGAGGGCTCATGGGAGGAGAAGGGGCATCGCCGGTTGAAGGTCCGGCAACAGAAGGAGGAGGGCACGCGTCATGCACGCCGGTGATGATATGGGTGAGCACTCTGTTCGTCGATGTCGCGCCGACGGCGGCATCCAAGAATCGTGTGGCTATCTTCAAGGGTCTGCGATAGCGACCACGCTCCGAGGAGACACACGAATGACCTCGTGCCGCTCCCTGTCATGAACCAACCTACTCCGCTCCCCACACGGCCCCTCGGCCGGAGCGGCCTGGCGATTACGACGGTAGGATTCGGTGCCTGGGCCATCGGCGGTGGTGGCTGGGCCTTCGGCTGGGGCCCGCAGGACGATCAGGCATCGCTCGCCGCGATGCGGCACGCGGTCGAGCGTGGCGTCAACTGGATCGATACCGCCGCCATCTACGGTCTCGGCCACTCCGAGGAGCTGGTTGGGCGCCTTCTCCGCGACTTGCCCGCGGCGTCGTGTCCGCTGGTCTTTACGAAGTGTGGGCTCACCTGGGACCCCAACGCCCCGATGGGCGAAGCCGTGCGAGACCTCCATCCCAAGGTTATTCGCGCCGAGTGCGAAGCGTCGCTGCGCCGACTCGGCGTCGACCGGATCGACCTCTATCAGTTCCATTGGCCGGACGAGACGGGGACTCCAGTCGAGGAATCGTGGCGGGAGATGGGCCGGCTGATCGATGAGGGGAAGGTGCGCTTCGGAGGCGTGTCCAACTTCAGCCGATCCCTCCTCGAGCGCTGCGATCGCGTGCGGCACGTCGACGCCTCACAACCTCCCTTCTCTCTCATCCGCCGTCAATTCGCCGAGTCGGAGCTTCCGTGGTGCGCCAGCCACGGCACCGGCGTCATCGCCTACAGCCCCATGCAGTCGGGACTTCTCGCCGACGACTTCACGGCGAGCAGAGTGCAGAACCTGCCCGCCGACGACTGGCGACGTCGCGCCGTGGAGTTCCGGTCGCCGAACCTCGAGCGCAATCTGGTCTTGCGAGATGCGCTTCGACCGATCGCCCAGCGTCACGGCACGACGGTGGCGTCGATCTCCGTCGCCTGGGTGCTGTCATGGCCCGGGGTCACCGGTGCGATCGTCGGCGCGCGAAGCGCCGCCCAGGTGGACGGGTGGATCGGGGCCTCATCGATTGTCCTGACGCCACAAGATCTCGACGAAATCGCGAGGGCGATCGACCGCAGCGGTGCGGGAAACGGCCCGCCGCGAGCCGCCGTGCCTGTCCGCTAGCGCGCGCTCCCGGGCCCGGAGAGCCCGACCCAGCGCGGATAGGTGCCGAGCACGCGGCAGACCGTGGACGCGCGCTTCACCGCCTCGATCGCCCGTTGCGCGCGGGGATCATCGGACTGGTGCTCGAACTCGATGAAGAAGTGATAGCGCCAGGGCTCGCGCGTCGGGCGTGAGACGAGGTGGCTCACGTAGAGCTCGTGGGCGGCGAAGGGCTGGACGAGGCTGAGGAGGGCGGTCGTCGTCGACGGGAGTGCAGCGAGCAGCGTCGTGCGCGACGGCGTGCCGGGGGGAAGCGCGGCGGGCTCCGGCGCCACCGCGAGGAAGCGCAGCATCGTGTCCGGCCGATCCTCGATGTGCTCGGCCAGCGTCACCAATCCGAAGCGCTCGGCGGCCAGCGGACCTGCAGCGGCGGCGCGCGTGGGGTCGCCGCGCTCCATGACCTCGCGCGCCGCTCCGGCGGTGTCCCAGGCCGGTTCCGGCGTGATGTTCTTGTGCCGGTCGAGGAAGTACGTGCACTGCGCCAGCATGATCGGGTGGCTGGCGAGTGTCTTCAGCCCCGCAATCGTCGCACCCGGTAGGCCGAGAGCGCTCAGCTGGATCTCGACCACCGTCTCCGCCGTCACCCAGAGTCTGTCGTGCAGGGTGAGAAGGTCGTATGCCACCTCCACGCCGCCAATGAGGGTGCTCTCGATCGGGAGGAGGCCGTAATCGACCTGTCGCTCCTCGGCCGCGTCCATCACATCGTCGAAGCTCTTCATCGGGACCGCCTCGGCGGCTCCGCGCCAGAGCTTCAGGATCGCCTCCTCACTGAAGGCGCCCGGCTCGCCCTGAAAGGCCACGCGCAGAGAGGACGTCGTCTCGACTACTGGAGCCGGCTGGGGGAGCGGCGTCGATTCCTCGTTGGGCCGCCACGCTTCCGTCATTCGGTCGCCAGGCCAGGGATGGCGAATAATGCGCCGTCCGGGGAGCGGACGACAGCACCACCGACGTCGGCGCCGCTGGCCGCATTCGCCTAGCGCCGGTAACTTCACCCCGGCGCGACGGCGGTGGATCGCCACTGCGTGCGCGTCGTCGGGCGAATGCGCCCCTCAACTCGACCCCATCTGAATGAGTATTACCCGCTCGCTCCTTCTTCGCGCATCACGCAGCGACTGGCTCGCCGATCAGCTGAGGCAACGCGCCTTCTTCCGGCGGGCGACTCAGCGCTTCATGCCCGGCGAGGATTTGCCGTCGGCCCTCGACGCCGCAACGTCTTTCGCGCGCGACGGGTTGGGCTCCGTGCTCACCGAGCTTGGGGAGCAGGTGCGCAGCCCGGCCGAAGCGGCGGCGGTTCGCGATCGGTATCTCGAGGCTCTCGCGCAGATTCACCTCCGCTCCCTGCCCGCCCACATATCGGTCAAGCTCACACACCTCGGGATCGACACGGACCGCGATGCCTGCGCGGCGCACGTTCAGGCGATCGCTCGGCGCGCGGCGGCCTTGGGCACCTTCGTCTGGATCGACATGGAAGAGTCGCGCTATGTCGACGCCACGATCGCGGTCTATCGGGATGTCCGCGCGGAGGCGGCGCGCGTCGGCATCTGCCTGCAAGCGTACCTGCGGCGCACCCCCGCCGATCTGGGCTCCCTTCTACCGCTCGCCCCATCCATTCGCCTGGTGAAGGGCGCCTATCGCGAGCC
>Ga0187765_10001193_pt1 | contig 10054 bp, 8 predicted proteins | sample 0216_QUI02_MP05__3_FD_133018 | JGI IMG/M metagenome (GOLD analysis project Ga0187765, IMG submission 133018) | Tropical peat soil microbial communities from peatlands in Department of Meta, Colombia - 0216_QUI02_MP05_10_MG | ecosystem: Environmental > Terrestrial > Soil > Wetlands > Peat ...
CCGGGCGCCGGTGCCCCCCCGGAGCGCCGCCCAGACCAGGCCGGCCGCGGCGAGGAGCAGGAGGACCACCGCCACGCCCGGGCCCAGGTCGACCAGGCTCCGCGCACCGCCCAGCCATGCCCGGAAGTCACCCCATGCCTCGTCGAAGAAGTACTCCACGCCGGCGGTGGTGAGGACGCGCGCCGGCTCGAGCAGCTCCGGAGCGAGCAGGCCCAGGGTGCCGGTCAGCCGTCGAGCCGTCCCCGGAACGGCCAGCGGGCGCGCCTGATGCTGGAGGGCGAGCAGGTAGGGGATGTTCACCAGCGCGGCCACCGCCAGGAGGGGGAGCAGGCCCCTCCGGCCCGCGGGCCGCAGCAGCGCCTCCCGCCCGAGGACGAGCAGCACGGCGAGCACCAGGGGAACGGTCATCGGGTGGCTGGTGAGGTCCAGGCCGAGCAAGGCGCCGAGCAGCGCACCCTTTCCGAGTGACAGCTGCCGGTCGCCGGTCAACAGGGCGACGGCCAGGGCGGTGTAGCCGGCGAAGACCTCCCAGGCCAGGCGCGACCAGAAGAAGAGAAAGGGAGAGGCGGCGAGGAGGGCGGCCAGGGTGGCGAAGAGCACCGCGCCGCCCCGCAGCATGCGCGCCAGTGCCGCCGCCAGCGCGAGCTGGGCGAGGGAGAGAAAGACGGTCACCGCCAGGATGCTGCGCTCGGGGAGCGGACCGACCAGGCGGTGGACGGCGGTGTAGAACCACACCGGCCCGGGCCCGTAGGCGATGCCCAGGTTCCCGACCAGCGGGCTGATGCTCGGCCAGGTCCGGTCGCGGGCGTGGATGGACGCCACCTCCTGGAACCGGGCCTCGTCGAGAATGAAGGGCACCAGGTCGCGGTCGGCAAACCGGACGGCGAGCATCCCCAGCGCGGCGACGACGAGCGCCGTCCGCAGCCAGAGGGGAGCGCACCACACCCCGTCGCGGACGCTCAGCCTCTGGACCAGGTCTCGCACGGGGAAGGCCACGGAGATTGGCCCCGCCACCGGACGCCGCGCAAGGCGCGGAATCTCGCCCCGGGGAAGGCAACGCCGCGGGCCGGAACTGTCTCTCAGGCCTGTATGCGCCGGATGCACGGCTCGAGGCGGGCATCCCGCCCCTCGTTGAGACGCCCTCGCTGCCGGGTGTACGGTCCGCGCGCTCGTCCGGACGGGCGGGGTGGTGCAACCAGGGGGTCGGGGAAATGGACGGGACGCGCGCGGCAGGCGCGGGGGGGATGGGCTGGCTCTTGGTGCTGGGGATGCTCGCCGGCTGCAACGGCAGCGGCATCACCTCGGTCACGGTGAACACCGACCGGAGCACGCTCCAGCCCGGGCAGTCGGCGCATCTCACCGCCACGCTGCTCGGGACGGGCAGCTTCTCCACCGACGTGACCTGGACCATCGACGGCGGGCAGCCGGGGCTCACTGTGAGTGGGAACACGGCCGTCTACACCGCGCCGCTGGTCGGCGCGCCGACCACGGTCGTGATCCACGCCGCCTCGGTGCAGGATCCGTCCAAGAGCGGCTCGGTGTCGCTCACCATCTCCACCGCGCTGGGCGTTCAGGTCTCGGCCAGCCCCACCGACCTCTACGCCGGCGACGTCTCGACGCTCACCGCCACGCCCAGCGGCGGAGTGCCCGGGGTCAACTGGAGCATCGAGGCCGGAGGCCCGGGTGCCGTGTTCCCGAGCGGCGCCAACAGCGCGGTCTACACCGCTCCGGCGTCGATCTCCGCCCAGACGACGGTGGTGGTGCGCGCCTCGTCCACCGCCGACCCCAACGTCTACGGGAGCGCGATGCTCACCCTGCACCCGATCACCGTGGTCATCAACGCCGAGGCGACCCGGCTCTTCTCCGGCCAGACCATCGGTGTCAACGGAACGGTCAGTGGGCCGGCCGGGGTGGCGGACGGCGTGCAGTGGTCGGTGGTGAGCGGAGGCGGGTCGCTCTCGGCCACCTCGGGCACCGACATCACCTACACCGCGCCGGCGGTGACCGTCGAGCAGGCGGTGGTTCTCCGGGCCACGCCGACCGCCGACCCCTCGCAGGCCAGCGAGCTGACGCTGACCGTCGACCACGGCTGGCCGGCGCTGGTCGCCTCCGGCAACGGGGACGACATCGCCCGGGGCGTGGCGGTGGACGCCACCGACTTCGCCGTCTACGTCGCCGGCGAGACGATGGGCCACTTCGACGTCGGGCCGCTCGGACAGGGGGACGCTTTCGTGGCCAAGCTCGACCGGTACGGGAACCTGGCCTGGGTGCACCAGTTCGGCACCGACAAGCCGGACTTCGTCACCGGCGTGGTCGCCGACCCGAACGGCAACGTCTACGTGAGTGGGCACACCATCGGGCGCTTCGCGGACTCCAGCACTCCTTCCGGAGGGTCGATCGGCTTCGTCGTCTCCTACGACAAGGACGGCAACTACCGCTGGCGAAAGGACGTCGGGCCCAACGTCCCGCCGTCCGCCCTGTCGAGCGACTGTGCGGTCTACGGGCTGGCCATGGACACCGGCGGGCTTCTCCACGCGGCCGGCAACTGCGTGGGGAGTCCTGCGCTGGGCTTCGTGCAGCGCTGCGACTCCGCCGGATGCAGCGGCACCAACGCGCGGCTGACCACCGTCGGCCCGACGGTGACGCCCGCCGGCCTCGCCCCCGCCGTCCAAGCCGTGGCGGTGGACGTCTACGGCAACTACGACCTGGTCGGCTTCTCCGGCTCGAGCGGCTTCGTGCTTCAGGTCAATCCCACCGGCTGCCCGGGGAGCTCCCCCTGCGCCCCGGTCTGGGCCTGGAACATCCCGGTGGACCAGGGATCGACCGGCGCGGTCCAGCTCACCTCGGCGACGACGGACGGCAGCAACGTGCTGGCCGGGGGGTCGACCACCGGGACGGTGAACGGGCAGGTGCCGCAGGGCGGCGCCGATGCCCTGCTCCTGGTCTACGACCGCGGCGGCGGGGGTGCCACCGGGACGGCGCAGTGGACACAGCTCCTGGGGACGACCGGCGACGACGCCGTCAGCGGACTGGCGTACGACGCGCTCTTCTCCCGCCAGCTCCTGGCCACCGGAACGTTCGACGTCCAGGCCGCCGACTCCGACGTCTTCCTCGCTTTCTACGCCGTCAGCGGCTCGCTGCCGACCCCGGCGGTGACCTTCGAGCCGACCACGAGCGAGAGCGGCGGAGGGGTGAGCGTGGCCGACGCCCAGGGGAACCTGATCCTCGGCTTCACCACCGACTCGGAGTTCGTCGGGCCGGCCACCACCACGCGGCACGTGGGCCTGCGGAAGGTGGACGCCTTCGGCAATCCGGTCCCGCTCTAGGAGGCCTTCTCCAGCGCTCGGGTCAGGCGAGCAGGGTGATGGAGGTGATCTCCGGGGGGCTCCCGATGCGCATCGGCGGCCCCCAGAATCCCGTGCCCCGGCTGACGTAGACGTGGCCCTCGCCCACCCGGTACAGCCCGGCCGAGTAGCGGTAGACGGCGTCGACGATGGCGGTGATGGGGAACATCTGGCCGCCATGGGTGTGCCCGGAGAGCTGGAGCCCGATGCCGGCGGCCACCGCCTCCTCCACGCCGCGGGGCTGGTGGGCGAGGAGCACCGCCGGCAGATCCCGGTCGCGCCCCTCGAGCGCCGCCTCCAGGTCATACCCGCGCGGCCGGTCCTTCTGGCCGTAGTCGTCGACCCCGACCAGGTCCAGCCGCCCGCCGGCGTCGCCCAGCGTCACCCGTCGGTTGCGCAGGACCTGGATGCCCATCCCCTGCAGCGCCTCGGCCCAGGGACGGTCGCCCGAGTAGAACTCGTGGTTGCCGGTGACGAAGAAGGTTCCCGAGCGGGACCGGAGCCCCCGGAGCGCGGCCACCGTGGGGCCGAGCTGCTCCACCGTCCCGTCCACGAGGTCGCCGGTCACCGCCACCAGGTCGGGCCGCAGGGCGTTGGAGCGCCGGACCAGCTCCTCGAGAAAATGCCGGCCGAGCACGTCGCCGATGTGGAGATCGCTCATCTGGACGATGCGGAAGCCGTCCAGGGTCCGGGGCAGCCGGGGCACCTTCACCGCCACCTCGCGCAGGTCCGGGGGCTGGAAGGCGCGCCACACCCCGAACGAGGCGACGCCGCCGGCCGCCACCGCCGCGCCGCCCACCGCCGCCCGCGCCAGGAAGGCCCGCCGCCCGGGCGAGGGCGCCGGTACCCCGGCCCGCCTCGCACGCCACTCGGCGACGCGGAGCCCGAGCCGACCGACGGCCAGCGCCAGCCCGAGGTAGAGGGCCACGCCCATCCAGCACCAGGCGAACACCGCCAGCGCGTCGCCCACGCGGGAGTGGAGCCGCGTCGCCACCACACGCGCGAAGACGAGCGACAGGGCGAGGAAGACGAGCAGCACCGCGCCCAGCCGGCGAAGGCGCGGCGAGACGCCGGTGTCGCGGAACAGGCGCCGGTAGAGGTAGAGGTGCCCGCCGCCGACGACCAGGGCGACGACGAGGAAGAAGGTCAGGATGCGAAGCGGGGTGGGCATCGTTCTGGCGGCAGGGTGGTTCTTGTCAACCTCTCCACGCCGGCGCAACCCTGCCGGCGGCGCTCGCTCGGCGGGCGACCCCGGAGCGCGGCCCTGGCCAGGGTCGAGCGCCGGCTAGAACCGGTTGCCCAGCCCGAGCACGAGCAGGGCCCCGAGCACCATCGCCACCACGCCCAGCGTCTGGCGGTAGGGGGTGATGCGGGCGGCGACCCGGTCGAAGTTCTCCTGCCCGGCCGGGTCCTTGACGAAGCCCTTGAAGATGCCCACCCCGAGCAGGAGGCCGAGGCACACCAGGAGCCCGGCATCGAGCACGCTCAGGATCCACTGTCCATGCCGGAGCCCGACGACGACCTGGAACAGTCGCCAGGCCCCCCAGGCCACGGCCAGCACGCCGATCCACCCCTGGTACGGCTCGAGCGCGGCCAGCACCTTCCTGCCCTCCTCGCGCCTCGCCAAAAGGCTGGAGGCGCCGAGGCCGCCGAGAACGATGAGGAATAGTCCGTGGACGATGCCCATGACCGAAGTGACCTCCTGCCGTGGTTGCAGTATGGACCAACGCTGGACGGGCCGGGGGATTGCCGAGGGACATCGATGGTGCTCATTCGAGCGGGCGCGCCGGAAGCGCCCCGGACCCACCGCCCGGGCCGCACCGGCGGCGTCGAGGCCGAGGCGTGAGCGGGCTGGTCCTCATCTGCCTCGCCTGGGCGGCGGTGGCCTCGCTCTTCACCGCCGTGACCCTGCTCCGGCTCGGGCGCGCCGGCTCCACGGCTCCATCGGCCGGGCCGGCCCCGGACGTGCTCCTCCTCCGGCCGCTCGACGAGCCCACCGAGCGCGAGCTGAGCAACCTGGCGCATCCCGTCGACTATCCGGGGGCGCTTCGTCACGTCGTCGTCTCCCCCTACCGCCCGCGGCTGCCCCAGGGCGTCGCCTGGCTCTACTCGGATCCGGTGGCGCCCAACCGCAAGGTGGGGCACCTCACCTACGCGCTGGCCACCCTTCCCCGTCCCGGAGAGCTGGTGCTGTCGGTGGACGCCGACGTCGCCGTGGACGGGGCGCTCATCGCCGGCCTGGCCCGTCCGCTGGCCGCCGGCGCCGCGCTCTCCACCGCCGCGCCCGAACCGTTCGGAGCCCGGGGCCTCGGCGGGCGGGCCTCTCAGGCGCTGCTCCGCTCCACCCAGCACGCCTTCGTCGCCCTGCACGCCATGAGCTTCGGGGCCCGGGCGCTGTGCGGGAAGGCCCTCGGCCTGGGGACCGAGGCGCGCGCGCTCCTGCCGGACCTGGGAGAGCACATCGGAGAGGATCTCGAGCTCGCGCTCCGGCTCCATGCCCGGGGGCGCGAGGTGGCTCTCTCGCCCGCGCCGGCGCGCATCCCCGCCCCGGCCGACCCCGGGGTGCCGGCTGCCGTCCGCCGGTTCAGCCGGTGGATGCACGTCCTGCGCGCGCACCGGCCGGGCGTCCTGCCCACGGTTCCGGTGCTCCTCTGCCCCACGCCGCTGCTCCTCGCCGCGGCGCTGATCACCGGCTCGCCCTGGCTGCTCGGCGTGGTGGCGGTTCTCGTCGCCCAGCGGACCGGCCTCGCCCTCCGGCTGACCCGCGGGCAGCCGGACCGGCCGACCGCCGCCGGCGACTGGTTCCTCGGCGAGCTGCTGCTCCTGGCCGCCTTCGTCCGCGCGCTCCTCTTTCGCACCGTCGCCTGGCGGGGCAGGCGCTTCCGGCTCCAACGCGGTGGGCGGATGCAGCCCGCCGTGGAGGAGCCCTGACCGAACCGCTGGCCGGGGCGCGGAACGGTTTGCTACACACGCCTGAGCATGGAGCGGGTGGCGCTGGTGACCGGCGGTTCGCGCGGCGTGGGCCGGGCGGTGGCCGAGCGGTTCGCACGGCTGGGATGGGACGTGGTCGCCACCTGGCGGCGCGACGAGGCCCAGGCGGAGTCGCTCCGGCGCCAGGTGGAGGGGCTCGGCCGGCGCTGCCTCACCATCCGGGCCGACCAGCTCGAGCCGGAGGCCAGCTTTCCGCCGCTCTTCGAGCGGGTGGGCAAGGAGTTCGGCCGCCTCGATGCGCTGGTGGCCAACGCCGCCTCCACCGCCTTCCTTCCCCTGATGGACACCAAGGCGCACCAGATGGACAAGACCTTCGCCGTGACGGTGAAGAGCTTCATCCTCGCCGCGCAGGGCGCGAAGAGCCTGATGGCCGGGCGCGGGGCGAGCATCGTCGCCGTCTCGGGCCTGGACAGCCGGATGCCGGTGCCCTTCCACGGGCTGCTCGGAGCGATGAAGGGCGCGCTGGAGGTGCTGGTCAAGTACCTGGCGGTGGAGCTGGCCGGCGACGGCATCCGGGTGAACGGGGTGAACCCGGGGTACATCGATACCGACAGCGCCCGGTTCTACGCCGGAGAGGCCTGGGAGCCCTTCGAGGCCATGGCCCGGGAGCAGGTCCTGGCCGGCCACGTCGCCCGGGCGGAGGAGATCGCCTCCCCCATCGTCTGGCTGTGCACCGAGGAGGCCGGCTACGTCAACGGTCAGACGCTGGTCGTCGACGGCGGGCTGGAGGTCAACTACGCCGTCGCTCAGGCGGCCGGTCTCACCCGCGGGAAGTGAGATGGGCGAGCGGGCCGGCGGACCGGGCCCGGCCAGCGTCGCGGTGACGCTGCTCTTCGGCGCGGTGCTTCTGGCCACCGCGCCGCTCTGCGTCCTGCTCGGGCTTCTCCTCCTTTTCGTGAGCTGGCCCTTCGACCCCGACCGCCGAGCGCTGCACGCCTTCGTCTGTCACTGGTGCGTCGCCTACCTGCGCCTCAACCCCTTCTGGAGCCTGCGCGTCGAGGGCCGGCACCGGTTGCCGGCCGGCCCGGCGGTGCTGGTGGCCAACCACCAGTCGATGGTGGACATCGTCGCCGCCATGGCGCTCTTCCACCCCTACAAGTTCGTCAGCAAGCGGTCGCTGTTCCGTGTCCCGCTCCTGGGCTGGATGATGACCCTCATCCGCCACGTGCCGCTCGACCGGGGCCGGCCGCACTCCACCGGGCGGATGCTCGAGGCCTGCCGCTCCTGGCTCCACCGGGGCTCGGCGGTGTTCTTCTTTCCCGAGTCCACCTATGGCCCCCGGGACCGGATGCTGCCCTTCCGGCCGGGCGCGTTTCTCCTGGCCATCGAGGAGCAGGTCCCGGTCGTGCCGGTGCTCATCGAGGGGACGCGGGAGCTGGTCGACGGGGACGGCCCGTGGATGGCGCCCCGGGCCCGGGTGCGGGTCACGGTGCTCGAGCCGCTCGTCCCTCCTCACTCCGGCGACGCCGACGCCCTCGCCGGGCGGGTGCAGGACCTCTACCTCGCCCGGCGCGGCGCCGGGGCGGGCTCGGCTCCGGGGAGGACGATGTCAGGCTCCTCGGGCCTGGCCCGGTAGAGGAGCACGGTCCGGCCGAGCACCTGGGCCACCTCGGAGCCGGTCGATCGGGCCAGCGCCGCCGCCACCTCGGCGCGCGTCCCGGCGGCGTGCTCCGAGATCTTCACCTTCACCAGCTCGTGGTCGTGGAGGGCCTGCTCCAGCGCAGCCGTGAGCGCCTCGGTCACCCCGGAATGGCCCACCTGCACCACCGGCTTCCGGTGGTGGCCGAGGGCGCGCAGGGTCCGCCGCTGCTTGCCGGTGAGCGGCATGGCCTGGGCCCGCGGGGCGCGCCGCTCACCGGCCGGTGAGGAGGCGGATCTCCCGCTGGGCGTCGACGTGGCCCTGGTCGAGCTGAACGCACTTCTTGAAGTGCTTCAGGGCCAGCGTGTTGTCGCCGGTGAGCTTGTGCAGCTGCCCGATCAGGTAGTGCGCCGCGGCGCAGCGCTCGTTGAGCTTGAGCGCATGGTGGAGGTCGCGCATCGCGTCCACCAGGGCGACCTTCTTGTCCGGGGTGGTGAAGAAGCGGGCATAGCCGCGCCAGGCGTAGAACTCGCCCTCGCGCGGGTTGAGGGTGATCGAGTCGTCCAGCGCCTTGACCGCCTCGGGGAAGCGGCGTGCCTTGATCATGGCCACGCCCTTGTGGAACGTCTCCTCGGCGGCGAGCACCTGGCGCACGTCGACCGTGGAGCCGCCGCCGGCCTTGAGCGATTCGAGGTACTCGGCCCGGGACTGGTCGTCTCCGAGCACCCGCGAGGCCTCGCCCACCATGGCGAAGACCTGCGCCTTGAGCTCCCCCAGCTCGGGCGGGGCGCCCTGGGGGACGGTGTCCGGGTGGTAGAGCTTGGCCAGCTTGAAGTAGGCCGCCTTCACCGCCGCGGCGTCCGCCTTGTCGCTCAGCCCGAGGAGCTGGAAGTAGTTGAGCGCCTTGCCCTTCTCCAGTCGCGTCCGCAGGGCGCGGATCTCCGCGCCGAAGTCGACCGGCGCGCCGGGGATGGGCGTGGGCGCGGAGAGAAGGGTGCGGGGACCCGACGCCGGCGTCGGGGTAGGGGTGCTCGGGACGACCGAGCGGGGCGCGGCCGCCGGGGGCGGCGTGGGCGTCGTGGCGGGGCGCGGCGGAGCGGCCGGGGGCGGGACGGCGCCGGGCGGCCGTGGGCTGGCCGCCGCAGGCGGTGGCGGCGGCGCGGGGGAAGGCGGCACCGCCGCGTGCTCGCCGGTGGGAGGGGCGCCCCCCTTGAGCTCCACGTCGGGAAAGGACAGCGCATCGAGCTCGCGGAGGAGCACCGCCACCCGGAGGATGGTCTCCATCTCCCCGGCATGGCTCTGGGCGAGCAGGGCCAGGGACTTCGTGCCGTCGAAGTAGGCGAGGGCGCGCATCTCCTGGGCGCTGAACTTGAGGTCGGGCAGGGTGTTGCCGGCGCCGCGGCGGACCAGCGGCCGCTGTCGAACGTCCATCATCCGCCGCTTGAGCTCGCTGATCGGGAAGCGCCGCAGCACCTCGGCCAGGAAGGCCCAGCGGTTGCCGACCGGAAGACTCTTGCTGGTGTCGAGATCGATGGGCTGGTACTGGAACAGCCCTGAGGGGGCGAGAAACGCGCGCAGCACGAGTGCGGCCGCCCGCTGGGTGAGCGCGGGAAACACCAGCCCGGGATTGACCAGGCCGAGCGCGAAGAGCGTGGCCAGCACCTCGCCTCCGAAGCGCTTCTTCTCCCGCTCCGCCACCTTGATCTGCTCCGGCGTCACCAGCCCGGACTGGACCAGGTAGGGCTCGAGCGCGTCCTCGGGGTGCGTCGAGTCGGCGAACTCGGGGTTCCCCTTGCGGAAGTGGACGAGGATGGACCGGTCGGTGAGCTGGAAGGTGAACAGACCGGTGACGTTGGTCTCCGCCGCCTGGGCGTAGAGGCGGATGGCGCTGATCTCCGAGAGGTCCCCGGAGGCGACCATGAACGACGAGCCGGGGGCGACCGGCGGCGGCGACCTCGGCGTCGTCGTCCGGGGCGGCACCGGCATCGCACCCGGCGAAGGGGCCGCCGCCGGGGCTGGCCGGCCGGGGGACGCCGCGTCCGCGAACCTCGGCTCGGCCCCGGGCGGTGGAACCGCTGCCGAACCCACCGCCGGCGTGGGCCGAGGACCGGGAGGCGCCATGTTGAAGCTCCCGGTGGTC
>Ga0187765_10001194_pt1 | contig 10052 bp, 9 predicted proteins | sample 0216_QUI02_MP05__3_FD_133018 | JGI IMG/M metagenome (GOLD analysis project Ga0187765, IMG submission 133018) | Tropical peat soil microbial communities from peatlands in Department of Meta, Colombia - 0216_QUI02_MP05_10_MG | ecosystem: Environmental > Terrestrial > Soil > Wetlands > Peat ...
GTCATCGATCCGTCGATCGTGGTTCCTCAGCTCGAACAGTTGATGCGAAACGAGCGTGCAAAGGTCGAACTCACGCGAGCCCGGGATAAGATCGACGGATACCGCAAAGACCTGGATGCTGCCACGCAACGATTAGCCGCCGCACACGAGAGATCGGAGCTGCAGACCATCGCTCAACATCGCCGCGACCTGATGAGTTTCATCGACACGGAAGAACAAATGGCACACACCTGGTCCGCGTTGGTGGGAGCAGAAGAGATGAGACGCCCGGACACGGCGCCGGGCAAGGAAGCCAGCAAGCACAAAAAGAGCCAGTCCAAGCCGGCGCACGCCGGTGCTCCCGATAATGCGGAAGAACATCGCAAGAAGGGGGCGTCGCTCAACGCACAAGGTAACTATGACGCAGCGATCCCGGAGTTCCGTCAGGCCCTCAGTCTGATGCCGGATCTGACGCGAGCGCACCTCGGCCTGGGAGAGGCGTTGCAAGGGAAGGGAGATCTCCAGGGGGCCATGGCCGAATACAAGACGGCGCTCAGTAAACAGCCCGACGATCCTGATGCGCATACCGCTCTCGGGACGCTGCTCCAGGGGAAGGGTGATCTGGAGGGAGCCATCGCCGAATACCGCACGTCTCTTCGTCAGCGTCCGGATGATGCGTTGACGCATTTCAACCTGGGAACCGCACTTGCGGCGAAGGGGCAGGTCGAGGAGGCCGTCACGGAATATCGAACGGCGATTCGCCTCAATCCTGATTTGGTGGAGGCGTACTTCGATCTGGGCAGTCTCTTGAAGGCAAACGCCCAAACGAAGGAGGCGGCTGACGCGTTTCGGGAGTATGTGAAGCGCGCGCCCGACACCCCGGCAAATAAGAAATGGATCGAGCAGGCACAGGCCTTTCTGACTGAGGCGGGTGAGCAGCGACGACATGAACGGCACTAGGCCCTGTTCCGATCTCTCTGGTCCCTGTGGTCCATTTGGTGTGTCTCGCTTCTTTGGTTCGAGGAACGATGTAAACCAGACAAACGAGATAGACCAGACCAACGCTCCCCTCCCGCCTGTGCCATACGCTATAAGCCATAAGCTCTCAGCTCTTTGTGTCCGCCTATGAGTCGTACCGTCCTCATTGTGAGCGCCCATCCCGATGACATGGAAATCGGGATGGGAGGAACCGTGGCCAAACTGGTTGCGGAAGGGGCCGAGGCCACTTCTCTCATCGTGACCGATGGAGGTCGCGCGTCAAATCCCTTCGGCTGGACGGAGCAACAAATGGCTGACGAGCGGCGCGCTGAAGCGCTGCGAGCCGCGGAGGTCTTGGGTGTGAAGGACGTGATTTTCTGTGACCAGCCGGACGCGGCGGACGAGATCGATGTGAAGGCAGTCAGGCGGAAGCTCGTCGAGGTCATGACACGCCTCAAGCCCGCTGAGGTCTATACGCTGCACGAAGAACTCGATCGGCATCCGGGCCACCGCCTAGCGGGCCGGCTGACGCGAGAAAGTATTGGAGAATCGGGTCTGACACCGTCGGGAGGAGTCTGGGCCTATGAGATCTGGGGCCTGTTCGCCAAGTGGGATCGTCTCGAGTACATCGACGCCTATCTGGAGAAAAAGAAGCTGGCGATCGCGGAGCATCGCAGTCAGGTGGCGACGATCCCGTACGGGGACGGGATGCTCGCCCTGAACCGCTGGCGTGCGGTCTACGCCGATCCCTTCGCCGACGCTCCGACCGGCACATATGCGGAGGCGTTTCTGCGGGTAGACCTCGTATCTCGTCGTTCGTGAAGCGTCGTTCGTATCTCGAGGACGAAGCTATCAGCCGTCAGCCTTCAGCTGTCAGCGTTTTTCGTTCCATCTCAGCACTCCCGACTCCCGCTTTGCCCCTCGCCTCACGTCTCACGCCTAACGTTTGTGCCTACGCTATAAGCCATACGCTCTTCACAGCCGCTCGCCCCTCGCCTCTGGCCTTCCGCCTTATAATGGTTGCATTACGCCATATCGCTGAGTTGACACTCGGGGCTACGCGTCGTAGCCTGTCGCCAATTTATTATCTGAACCGATGAGAAAGAAGATTGAACGCCTTCTCGCAGAAGATAAAAACCTGAGTAAGCGGGTGGCTTGGCCGGTCTTTGGGATACCTGATGAGCATTGACTGGGAGCTTGTAAAAAACATTGGTCTTCCATTAGCCACATTGGTTCTTGGCAAGTACCTAGATAGATGGCTCGCCAAACGTCCAAGATTAATCGTTTATCTTGGCCATGTTTCCTCATTTACAGTTCAGGGCCAAACTCCAATTCAGGTGTTTACACACGCCATTGTTGTGCGTAATGCTGGAAGGTTAGCGGCGAACAACGTTCGTATCGGGCACAATGTGCTACCTCCACACTATCAGCTTCTACCTAGCATTCCACACTCGGTGGTGCAGGTCCCATCGGGAGGCGCGGAAATTCTCATCCCTAAACTCGTACCGGACGAACAAGTCACTATTTCCTACCTTTATCAACCCCCGCTGACATGGGATCGCGTTAACGCTTACACCAAATCAGATGAGGGGTTCGCTAAGGTTTTAAATGTCTTGCCAACTCCTCAGCTGCCTAAATGGATGATCGTATTATTGTGGGTTCTAATATTTATCGGCATCACGTCATTGCTCTATCTTGGAATTTACTTCATTCAATGGTTCTTTTACGGAGGGCATTGACAGTGAATGAAAGAAAGGCGCCAGGAATTAATTTCGCGTTGTCCACGCGCAATGAGGATTATCCATGGCGTATTACTTAGATCTGTTTTCACCTGAGACATATGAGGCCTTCAAACGATCCTCGCAGGACGTTTCCGGTTTTCGTTTGAGGCACAAAGCTATCGCTGCTCAGGTCAAGGCGGGCGACAAGCTCGTCTGTTATATGACTAAATTTATGCGTTGGTTCGGAGTTCTCGAAGTGGTCGAGGGCCCCTATATCAACGACACTCCAATATTCTATCCCGAGGCTGATCCATTTGTCGTAAGGTTCAAGGTCAAGCCTCTTTTCTTATTGGATGTGGAGAAGTCGATTCCAATCCATGAGGATAGCGTCTGGGATACTCTCTCGTTCACAAAAGGTCTAAACAAGAAATCGACCGCATGGACCGGGATTGTCCGCGGCAGTCTCGTCCAAATGAAGGATTCAGACGGGCAATTTTTGGAAAAGATTCTGAATGATCAGGTCAGAGGAGTTACGAAGTATCCAGTTGATGAAGAAGAGTACAAGAAACTTGTGACTCACACTGTGCGTCGGGCCGATAAGATTGTACTGGTGTCAGTCCCGGAAGAACCGAAAGCTGCCGAGGAAACGGATAGAGCTCCAGAAAAAGAGTCTAGAGAGTCTACAAAAATACAGTCTCTTCTGGCAGAAATTGGGGCTCGAATGAGCTTATCTATTTGGGTTCCAAAGGCCGATCGAGGCTCAGTGTTGAAGATATGGAAGGATAAGTCGGGGAACCTAATCGATCGATTGCCGCTAAACTACGACGACACAACCTTGAAGACAATCGAGCAGATTGATGTTCTATGGTTAAAGGGAAGGTCTATTCTACGTGCCTTCGAAGTTGAGCACACCACGTCAGTGTATTCCGGCATTCTCCGCATGGCTGACCTTCTTGCTCTCCAGCCTAACATGGACATCAATCTCCACATCGTGGCTCCGGCGGAAAAGAGGGAGAAGGTGTTTCAGGAAATACGAAGGCCCGTTTTCTCTCTCCTTGAACGCAAACCGCTAGCAGAGACCTGTACATTCCTCTCATACGACAGCGTCCGGCAATTGTCGGAGGAAAAGCATCTCTCCCATCTCTCCGATACGGTTCTGAACGAGTATGTAGAGGAAGCGGAGTAGGAGGGAATTCAGCGCCTCCTCCGTGCGCTGGGGTTATTACCATCTTGTGCTGTTCTGCCGAGAGCTTCGGAGTGCTAATGGAGACGACTCTGACAGAAAAATACCACTGTGAACCGCTCCCTGACCTTCAATATCCGGGAGGGAAGCGGCCGCCGGATCTCTTCGCATATCCACGACCATCAGGCCCTATTCGGCTTGTCTTCATAGGATGGAACCCACCGAAGCCATTCGGTGGATTTTGGTCACTTAACGGCGAAGATAATCTCAGGTCAGCTCTCCATGAAATCCTCACCAGAATCGAAGAAGTAGTAGCAAAGAAACCTGATGGTACTTTCCTGGACGAGTTCCTGTCTAAAGGCTTCTTCTTCCTCCACGCTGTGAAATGTTGGACAAAGGCTAAGTATCCAGGATTCGGAAGGAACGCGCGTAAGGAAGATCGCGACAAAGTTGGATTGCCACTTCTTCGCGCGTGCTCCGCTACTCATCTGCACGCTGAATTGGAGCAACTGTCACCAGCGAAGGTGTGTGCGTTAGGCGTAGTTCCCTATCTCAGTCTGCGCCATGCTTATAGAGCTAGTGGGCGTTTGCCAGAGATCGGTTCTCCCACCGAAGGCCGAGTGTTTGAGCCATCTGATACTGGCCTTGGTTGGCCGCTACTCTATACGTGCTTCCCTCAACCCCAGCCTGTTATTGTCCGAGGAAAAACAGAAAGAGTAGTGGCTAAAGAGCTTACTCGTAGGCACCTAGAAATGTTTCTTCAGTAGATGTAACAAAGGTTCGGAGCATGCAACCGTTTCGTCTCGTCCGCGCGCGGCGGTTGAAGGAGACGCATTTCTCCAACTCCTCAGTTGAATAGTTTCCTCATTGATTTTTGGGGTGCCTTAATCTAGCCTACCCACGATTTCCTGGGGCGTCGTCTTGGAGTGGTGAGTCAATCGCTCCGAAAAGTTCTCTATCCACGCAAACCACAGTCCGTCCCGAACAACTCTCATCGATTCGATGCGGAGGGTCCTGCCATGTCGGAACAACCGAACGAGCCAACCGGACTGACCAGACGGGAGCTCACGAAGCTTTTGGGCGCGTCTGTCGGACTGGCTTGTCTGTCGCCCCTCGCCGGCTGCGGCGAGCTTTGGGAACGCCAACCGGTCATCCCCGTGGACACCTGGCACAAGGGCGTCTGCCGCTTCTGCGGAACGGGCTGCGGCGTTATGATCGGCCTGAAGGATAATAAAATTGCCGACGTGAAAGGAGACGACGAGGGCCACAACCGTGGCCGCCTTTGCATCAAGGGTCTCGCGACCCGCGACATTCTCTACACCGAGGACCGCGCCCTGTACCCGATGATCCGGAAGAATGGTGAGTTCCAGCGGGCGAGCTGGGACGAAGCCATGACGCTGGTCGCGCAACGGTTCAAGGAATCGATCGAATCACACGGACCGAACAGTGTTGCGTTCTACGGCAGTGGGCAGCTCTTCACGCAGGAGAGTTACACCGCGAATAAATTGTTCAAGGCCGGGATCGGCACCAACAATGTCGATGGGAACCCGCGCTTGTGCATGGCGTCGGCCGTCACCGGTTACACGACGACCTTTGGCAAGGATGAACCAGCGGGCTGCTTCGAAGACATGGACGATGCCGAGTGTTTTTTTATCACGGGGTCAAACACTCTGGAGTGCCATCCCATACTCTGGGAACGCGTGCGGGACCGTAAGCGGAGTCACCCGGATACCAAGATCATCGTCGTGGACCCGCGCACAACCTTTACGGCACGGCATGCGGACCTGCACCTACCGATCCTTCCCGGTACGGACGTGTCGCTCTACAACGCGATGATGCACGTGTTTCTCGAACAGAAGTTTATCGACGCGGACATAGTCGAACACTATCTCTCCTTTCAGGAAGGTGAAGCGAAACGGACATTCGACGACTTCAAGCGGCACATCGCGAAATATACACCGGAGGCGGCAGCCAAAACCTGCGGCATCACCCCACGGGACATCCGCGAAGCGGCCTTCCTGTTTGCCTCATCGAAGGCCACGATGTCGTTGTGGACCATGGGGCTGAACCAGCAAGCGCAGGGGACTGCCTCCAACCGGCTGGTCTGTGCGATGCATCTCCTGACGGGACACTTTGGCCGCCCAGGCGCCACGCCATTTTCGTTGACTGGTCAGCCGAATGCCTGCGGCGGGGTGCGCGACACCGGCTCGCTTGCCCATGCGCTGCCGAACGGACGGCTCGTGGCCAATCCGAAGCACCGGGAGGAAATGGAGGATTTGTGGAAGGTCCCGCGCGGTCGGATCAGTCCGAAGCCAGGCTACCATGCCGTCGCCCTGTTTGACGCGATGAACCACGGGGCAGTGAAGTGCTGTCTGGTGATGTGCACCAATCCTGGACAGACGCTCCCCAACGTCACGGCCTACCGGGAAGGGATGGAGAAGGCCTTCTTGGTCGTGGTGGACGCGTTTCATCCGACGGAAACGACACAATTCGCCGACGTGGTGCTGCCTGCCGCTCTGTGGGTCGAAGAGGAAGGGGTCACGGGTAACGCGGAACGGCGCTATCACCTCACTCCGAAACTCGTGGACCCACCCGGGGAAGCTAAAAGTGACCTCGAAATTCTGGTGGAGCTGGCGGACCGCCTCGGCCACGGCGATCTGATCTCAGCCAGAACTCCGAAAGACGTGTGGGATGAATGGCGTAGGGTCTCAGCCCAGTCGAAATACAACTTTGAAGGCATTACCTACGAGCGGTTGCAGAAAGAGCGCGGGCTTCTCTGGCCCTGCCCGACGGAGACGCATCCGGGTACGAAACGGCGGTACGTCCCGGGTGAAGATCCAATGGCGACGGGAACCGGCCGGTTCGATTTCTACGGAAAACCGGATGGGCGAGCCACCGTCTGGCTGGATCATCAGGAAGAACCGCTTGATCCCTACACCGCCGAGTTTCCGCTGATCTTCAACACGGGCCGGATTCTGGAGCACTGGCATACGATGACCATCACTGGTAAGGCACCTACACTTCAGGGTATCCACCCCGACTACCTGGAGATCCACCCCTACGATGCCTATCAGTTACAGATCAAGGATGGCGATCCAGTCGTGGTGAAGAGTCGGCGTGGAGAAGTCGAGCTGCGTGCCCGTTTGACGGAGGTTGTGCGGCCAGGGATGGTGTTCGCGACGATGCACTCCGCCAAGCATCTGGTGAACCAATCCACTCAGGACGTGTACGATCCTTTTTCGAAGCAACCGGCCTACAAACGATGCGCGGTTGCGGTTCGGCGGAAGATGGCCTAACGGAGGACTCTGACCATGACAGAACAACTCGGGCCGCACCGGCGTCCGATGCTATTTCTCATGGCGTTCCTTGCGGAAGCGTGGCGAGCGGCCTCTCCTGCATGGGCGGTCGAGACGCACGGCAGATGGTCGGATGTTGATGTCTTGCGCGGGATAGGCATAGCGGCGGCAGTGGCGGGCATCCTCCTTCTCATTCTGGTTCAGCACGTGTACCGAAACAGAATTCAGCATAGTACCTATCGGCGCCTGCTCCTCATCGGGTTGTTTGTGCTGCCAATGATCGTCACCTGGAGTACGACGAGGACGGTCATGGAGGGGACCAAGTCGGTACAGGCCTGCATGTCGTGCCACGTGATGCATCCCTTCGTCAACGACATGGAAAATCCAAGCAGCCCGACGTTGGCCGCGCGGCACTACCGGAACAACTGGATTGCGAAGGACCAGTGCTACTCCTGTCACGTGACCTACGGCGCGACCGGCACCGTGGAAGGTAAACGAGACGGATTCCGACACTGGCTGTATTACATCACCAATACCTACGCGGATCCCATTCAGTACGCGGGCAGTTACGACAATTCGAATTGTATGAACTGCCATCGGGGAACCGGCAAGTGGGAGCGCGTGAAGAGCCACCAGGCGCTCGTGGCAGAGCTTGCAGCGGACCGCATCGCTTGTATTTCCTGTCATGGACCGCCCCATCCCCTACCGAGCGAGCGAAAAAAGGTGGCGAGCCGATCAACGACGACCGCGGAGCCGGGAGGTCATTATGGAAACGACGAACGTCAACGTCCCTGATCGAGCGGCGGCATGGGTCGAGAGGCAACTGACGTTGGCCGTCTATACCACCATTCTTGGACTCGCGTGCGTGTTGCTTTTTCTTTGGTACGGGTTTGGCGCGTGGACGATGGGGTTGGGGACCTTCATCGGCATTCCTCTGCTCGGGCTCGCTGTTCTGCTGTACCTCAGCGCCGTCGTCGCCGACCTGAAACGGCGGCGTGCCTTCTAAGTGAGACGGAGAACTCAGTTGTGGGACCCCGCCTGTTCTCACGTTAGTATACGGCCACGCAAGACAAAGGTGCCGGAACAAATTCGCCTCGTCCGTGCGCGGCGGCATCTTGTTGCGTTTCTTGAAGGGCTGGTGCAGTTGGACGATCCCCTTCCTCCGTATGAACGGTGGTTAAAATCTGTAGCCGGCTTCGACGATGTACATATCGACGCCGAGGCTGGTCGGTCCGTATACCCCCGCGTCGGAGAAGTGTTGGAGACGAAATCCGGCGTAGGCGTGGGGGATCGGATTGACGAGGAGCCCGGCAGTGGCGACGATTTGAACTGGACCGCCGAAGTCTTGAACGCCATATTTGTCTCGGCTGAAAAATCCCAAGCCCACCCCGATATCGAGGGACACGACTCTGTTCCAGCCGCTCAAGGCGAGGCAGGGAACGGCGGTCGCCATCAGTCCGTATTCGTCCGTCGCTGCCAGCACCCCCGCACTGGTGATCAGTCTCGTCTCCAGCTTCCAGGGGCTCTCACCCAGCGGCCGTGACCAGGGAAGTTTGAAGACCGCGGCCACGTCGGTCAGATAAAAATTGTATTTTTGTTGTTTTCCCATCAGAGGAGTTTTTCCACTGAAGCCAAAGCGGGGGCCGATGCTGAGAAGAGTCGTGTCTTCTGCAAGGCTGGGCGTAGAGATCAGGATGGAGAATGCAACCATGCCGATCAGATTGAGCAGGCGCGAACAGTGAATGGGGCGCATGGGTGGTCTGTCTGGAATAATGACATCGTGACACGGTTCGCCGCTCCCTCCAAACATTCACGCTTTTCGGAACCACCACCAAAGTGACGTCGGAACTCAATTACGCCTCGCCTGCGCGTGGCGATTCTTCTCGTCCATATGCCTCGCCGATTCCTTCATTGACACATCGAATCGAGTGCAGTAGCCTCCCCTCCTCTTACTCACACGCCCAAGGGAAGTCAGCACGGTGTCAGACATCTCAACGCTAGAGGCCATGGCGGAATTGTGGGAGCGCGTCGATTATGTCGGCTTGTTTCTGGTCTTTGTGGGAGTCACCGTGGAATCGTTGGTGGAATTTACCAGCCTCATCAAATCCTCTTTCTGGAAACCCAGGGTCGGGAAGGCATCGGCCCTCGTGTTGATCATCGGGTTAACGCTGGAGCTTGTCGCATCATCTCGCCTTTCGACGGTTAACCGTCAGGTGATCGGAATTCTCTCAAAACAAGCGACAGATGCCGAGAAACGTGCGGTGCATGCCGAGAGAGCCACAGAAGAAGAACGGGCTGCCCGCCTGAAGTTAGAAACGGAAGTGGAGTCCAAACATCAGAGTGGACAGCCGCAATAGTCAGGAAGAGAAAACGCTGTCACGGACCAATTCGGCCCGTGCGCGTGTGGCGGGGGTCCCCGGTGGCTGTGCTCGGGGTTCGCTTCTATACAAGGACACGAGGCGCTTTATATTATGCGCCTTGCTGGCTGGTAGCAGAGAGAGGGAGCCAGAGAAAGGGCAGAGAAGATGAAAGAGACAGGAATCATACTCGTGTGTTTGCTCTTCAACGCTCTCCTCGTTCTTACCGAAATGGCGTTTGTCGTGGTAAACAAACCGAGTCTCCGGCAATTGATGCGACAGGGGCATAGCCGGGCGGGCGTGCTTCTTCGATTGAGGGAGACACCTGAACGAACGCTTTCGGTGATCCAGATCGGGCTCACGCTTGCGCTGGCACTGGCTGGCGTCGTGGGTGGCGTTGGAGCGGAAGAAGACCTCAGCCCGCTTCTCAGACAGCGGTTGGAGGTCAGTGAGAATATGGCTGATGCGATTGCCATTGGCCTGGTGGTGGCGCCCTTGACCTATTTCACGATAGTGCTCGGCGAATTGTTGCCGAAAA
>Ga0187765_10001195_pt1 | contig 10045 bp, 9 predicted proteins | sample 0216_QUI02_MP05__3_FD_133018 | JGI IMG/M metagenome (GOLD analysis project Ga0187765, IMG submission 133018) | Tropical peat soil microbial communities from peatlands in Department of Meta, Colombia - 0216_QUI02_MP05_10_MG | ecosystem: Environmental > Terrestrial > Soil > Wetlands > Peat ...
CTGTGTCCGGCGCCCTGTTACTGTGGCCTATCCAGCATGATAGATAAATGTATCCGTTAGCGGGAGGCCGAATGACTTGGTCCAGCACATTTGTCGCGGCGTTGAAGGAGAACGATGTCAGGCTCGTGGCTTACGTGCCCGATAACGTCCTCACCCCGCTGATCGAGGGGATAACCGCCGATAATTACTTCATTTCGATCGGCGCGACCCGCGAGGACGAGGCGATCGGCGTCGTGGCCGGCGCCTGGATGGGAGGCATGAAGGGCGTGGTCCTCATGCAGACCAGCGGCTTTGCCCTCATTGCCAATGCGCTGGCTTCCCTGGTCGTGCCCTCGCAGATTCCTGCGATCATGGTGGTGTCGGAGCGCGGCACCATGGGCGAGTTCAACATCGGCCAGACCTACGTCGCCCGCACCATGCGGCCGGTGCTCGATGCGCTTGCGATTTCGCACCACACGCTCACCGACGAAGCCACCATGCCGTTCATCGTCGATCGCTCGATCAAGCAGGCCATCACCACCCAGGCGCCGGTTGCCTTCATTCTTTCGCCGCTGTTGACCGGCGGAAATCCGGCGAGTCAGACGAAATTGGCGAAGAACTGATGTCGACAAATTCAAAAGTGCTCAATCGCGCCGACCTGACCAAACGCCTAGTGGGCAAGCTCAAACACGACGAGGCGGTGGTCGCCGGCATCGGCAACGCCAACTTCGATCTGTTCGCCGCCGGTCACCGACCGCAGAACTTCTACATGCTCGGCAGCATGGGACTGGCATGCCCGATCGCGCTCGGCGTCGCGATCGCCCAGCCCGAGCGCGGCGTGATCGCGCTCGAAGGCGACGGTTCGATCCTGATGGCGCTCGGTTGCCTCGCGACCATCGCGACCGTTGCGCCGCGCAATCTGACGATCGTGATCTGGGACAACGGCATCTACCAGATCACCGGCAAACAGGCAGCGGCGACAAAAGGCGTCACCGATATCGTGGCGGTGGCGCGCGGCGCCGGCATCGCCAATTCTGCATGGGTGCGCGACGAGAATCATTTCGAGCAACTGATGGATCGCCGTTTCGAAACCGGCGGGCCGATGTTGCTCGCGGCCAAGATCGACGACGAGCCCGGCGTCGGCAAGACGATCCGCGACCCGGCGCTGATCCGCAACCGCTTCATGAAAGGCCTCGGCACCGGCCGCGGCGGTCCGCTGGATGCGTAAAGCTGCCCGCGCGGGTGTGCATTGCTGCGAAAACGGTTGTCCAAGCCGGGTTCTGCTTGAGCTGGATCAAAGACAATTTTGAACCATTACGGTTTGCTTGGACAATAATTGAGAACGGGCAGTCAAAGGTGCCAGCCATGATCCGCATTGTGCGACGGATAGCTTCCATAAGCGTGATCGGTTTTGCGCTTTTGGGCAGTCAAGCGTGGGGGCAGGAGGTCGGCGATCCCGAGGCAGGACTCGCCGTGGCGCGACGGATTTGCTCGGAATGCCACGCCGTCCTCGAGCAGCAGGATCATTCCCCGAAATCGACCGCGCCGCACTTCGTATATATCGCCAATGTGCCGGGCATGACGGCCATCGCTTTATCGGTGGCATTGCAGAGGTCGCATCGAACAATGCCCAACATCATTCTCGATGCCAATGAAACGCGCGACGTCATCAGTTACATCCTGAGCCTGCAGCGAGCTAAGTGATGGCGTGGCGCGCAGCGACGCAAAAGTGCAAAAGTTAACGTCTCGGCACGGCCGAAGAGTTCGCCCCCATGCCGTCTTGCCTCATATCTGAATAACGCCAGAAACAGCCACTGCAAGACAGAGAATTCGCAGTCATTAATAGTTAATATAGTTGATTAACGCCGGTTCTAACCTCAGAAATATTGACGCGCGTCAAACTTGGCAATATTCAACATTCTAAGTTGTGAAGGCAGCCGCTTGCTTGCTTCGTGTTTGCGGACTCCAGCACAATGGATGGAAATTGAAATCTCGACTGGAGACATCGATGACAAAAGTATTGAACCTCGCCAAGCAGTTTGCGGCCGACGAAGAAGGCGCCGCCTTGATCGAATACACGGTTTTGATCGGGATCTTGCTGGTTGCCGTTATTGCGACCATCGTGGGAGTCGGTAACTGGGTCAACAACCAGTGGACGACTTTGAACACGACGTTGTCCCCATAATCGGCGCGATCGTCTGACGAAGAGGGGCAGCTCTCTTCCGTCTTGCTTCCGTGCTAATGAAGAGGGGTAGCTCTCTTCACGTACTAACATTGGAAATGACCCCAACCATGAGAGCCATGGTGCGGGGTCATATTTTTTCGGTGTCTAGTGTTTTCGGTGTTCGAGCAACCGTTCACCCGCGCCTCCGCTTCGCAGCCTGCCGCCAGCTCGTACCTGTCGCACCGAATTTCAATCTCAGAGCGCTGCGCTTCCGGTGCCATGCTGCGCCGTGTAACAAAACTGTCGCAACGGCAGCGTACCTTGCCTCTTCCAATTGCAATCCGGAGGCGTGTGATGTGGCCCAAAACAAAAACGGTGCTGGCGTGGACGTGCGTGCTGGTCCTGCTTCAAATGACCCCCGCGGGCGCGGAGCAGCGGCCGCACAACTTGATCCTGTTCGTGCCGGATGGCCTCCGCGCTTTGTCGGTGACGCCTGAGACCGCCCCGACTATGGCCGCAGTGCGCGACCAGGGTGTCAATTTGGCCAACCCGCATTCGCTCTTCCCCACATTCACCATGCCCAATTCCTCCGGCATGTCGACCGGCCATTATCTCGGCGACACGGGCGTCTTCAGCAATACGATCTACACCGCCTATGCCGTCGGCGGCAGCGTGACCCCTTTCATCGAGAATGATGCCTTCCTGGGCGATATCGACGAGCACTTCGCGACCAATTTCGTCAACGAAGACGCCGTGCTGAAGGCTGCGCGCGCGCGCGGCTTCAGCACCGCCGCGATCGGCAAGCTCGGCCCGACGCTGATGTTCGACCACGCCGAGCGCACCGGCGCGCAGACCATCGTGATCGACGATTCGACCGGAACCAAGAACGGAATCCCGATTGCGAAGGAAGTGCAGGACGCTTTGACGGCGGCGGGAATTCCGCTCGCCGCGCCATCGCGCGGTGACAACGGCCCCGCCGGAAATTTCCAAAAACCCGGAACGAAGGTTGCCAATCTGATCCAGCAGGCCTATTTCGCCGATGTCGCCGCGAAGGTCGTGCTGCCGATGTTCAAGGCGCGCAACAAACCCTTCGTGCTCGTGTTCTGGTCGCGCGATCCGGACGGCACCCAGCACAACCAGGGCGACAGTCTCAATTCGCTCACGCCCGGCATTAACGGGCCAACCTCGTTGGCGGCGGTGAAAAACGCCGACGATAATCTCAAGCAGCTCCGTCAGGCGCTCGACGATTTGGGGCTGGCCGACTCCACCGATATCGTGATTGCCGCCGATCACGGCTTCTCGACCATTTCCAAACAGAGTGATACCAGCGAAGCCGCCAAGGCCGAATACGACGACGTCGTCAAAGGATTGCTGCCGCCCGGCTTCCTCGCCATCGATCTGGCCAAGGCGTTGCAATTGCCGCTCAGCGATCCCGATGACGGCAACAAGGCGGTCGCCGACAAGAGCCACCCCAAGCGCGGCAACGGTCTGCTCGGCAACGACCCAGCCAAGCCCGACGTGGTGGTGGCCGCCAATGGTGGTTCCGACCTCGTCTACCTGCCGCGTCGCGATCGCGCGCTGGCGCGCAAGGTCGTCGATGCGTTGCTCAAGCAGGATTATATCAGTGGCGTATTCGTCGATCAGCGTCTCGGCAGGATCCCGGGAACGTTACCGCTCGGCTCTATCAATATGCAGGGGTCGGCGCTCACGCCCATTCCCTCGATCGTGGTGAGCTTCCGCTCGTTTGCCTCCGGCTGCGACCAACCTCTGATGTGCGCCGTCACGGTCTGCGATACGACATTGCAGCAAGGGCAGGGCATGCACGGCGCCTTCAGCCGCGCCGACACGATGAACTTCATGGCTGCCATCGGGCCGAGCTTCAAGAAGGGCTTTGTCGATCAGCTGCCGGTCAGCAACGCCGATGTCGGCATGACGCTTGTCCATCTGCTCGGGCTCAGGGTCGCCAACAAGGGCCAGCTGGTTGGGCGCGTCATGGAGGAAGCGCTGCCGAACGGCAGGACGCGCCCGGTTGTGGCGCATCTGGTTCGTTCCGAGCCCGCTGCCGGCGGTCTGGCAACGACGCTGAAAACCCTGAGGGTGGGCCTGACCAGTTATTTCGACGTGGCCGGCTTTCCCGGTCGCACCATCGGCCTCGACGAACAGAAAGCGGCGAACCGCTAGCGCGGCCGCCTCAACGTAGCGAAAATCATTCGACCTTCAGGTTCGCCGCGCGAATGATGGCGCTCCAGCGTTCGGTGTCGTCTTTGACGATCTTCGCCATGTCCTGCGGCGTGCCGCCGACCGCATGGAGATGATTTTTTTGGAAATAGGCCTGCGCCTCCGGCGACTTCAAGGCTTCGTTTATGGCGGCGTTGAGCTTGGCGATGACGGCGGGCGGCGTCTTCGGCGGCGCCGAGATCGCGTTCCACGTATCTGAGATGAAATTCGGCAGGCCCGATTCGATGAGCGTCGGGATATCGGGCAGTTCCGCCAGACGCTGCGCCGTCGTGACCGCGAGTATTCTTGCCGTGCCGGCTTTGTGCTGCTCGATCGAGGTCGCAAGCTCATTGAAGAACACGTCCACGTGTCCGCCGATCAGGTCGTTGAGCGCGGGCGCAGTGCCGCGGTAGGGCACGTGGTTCATCTGCGTGCCTGCGGCCTTGTCGAACATCACGCCGGTCAGGTGCGAGGTCGTGCCGTTTCCTTGCGACGCATAATTGATCTTGCCCGGATTGGCTTTCACATAGGCGATGAATTCCGCGACGTTCTTTGCCGGGAAATCTTTTCGCACCAGCAGCGTGTTCGGGATCGCCGTCATCACAGCGACCGGCATGAGTGTCGTCGGATCAAACGACATCTTCTTGTACAGCACCACATTGGTGGTGATCGGCGCGGGCTGCGAGGCCAAGAGCGTATAGCCGTCGGGCGCCGCGCTCCACACCGCCTCGGCGCCGAGATTGCCGGATTGTCCGCCCTTGTTCTCGATTACGATCGGTTGCCCGATGATCTGCGATACCTTGTCGGACACAATCCGCGTCACGGTATCGACGCCGCCGCCGGCAGGCAGACAGACGATGATCTTGATCGGATGGTTCGGAAAATCCTGGGCTTTTGCCTGCGGAGCGGCAAGCAATGCGGCCCCGGTGACGATCAACGCAAAATATCTCGACATCTTGCAGCCCTCTATCAGCTCGGAAATTCGCGTCTGAGCGGTGTGAAGCCTGACACTGTGATTGCCGACCGACGTGAGAAAGTCAATTTGCCACCGTGTCGCGCTTAAAGTGCGCCGACGAGTTTTGCCAACAGCCGGTTGGGCTCCGGCGGCGGCGCATTCCCGCGCCAGGCGACATATTGATCTGGCCGCAGCAGCACAAGGTCGCGCTCGTAGAGCTCGCGCACCGCCGTGTCCGGCACGTCGAGCACTTCAAATGGAACATGGCACGCATGCGCGGCTTGCGCGATACCGCGCGTGTCCGCCGACGTGCCGCCGAGCCGCAGCAGCGAGAATCCGAAGCCCAAGCGGTCGAATATCGAGCTGCCGTAGCCGCGGCCGCGATCGAGCCAGAAATGCGGCATGCGCCCGCCCGGCACGCTGGACGGCGTATAACGGACGTAATTGTCGGCGGGCGGCGCGTCGTCCTCGGTGATGATCGGCGAGCCGTCATAACGCGCGCCGAGCTGCACGCCGAGCGAAGCGAATTCCTCGCCGAAGGTCGAGAATTGCGCGCTCACATGCCGTCGCGCTGCCGCGCCTTCGGCGTTGTCCTGTTCGATCGTGTCGGGCACCGTGACATTGGCGAGATGCACGTTGAGTTGGCGCGCCGCCATCGTGTTGCGTTCGGCGACCGGCCTGCGCTCCGTTTCATAGCTTTGCAGCAGATTCTCGCCGCCCCATCCTTGAATGATGGCGGCGAGCTTCCATGAGATATTGGATGTGTCGTCCATCCCCGTGTTCATCCCGAAGCCGCCGGTTGGCGTGAACAGATGCGCGGCGTCGCCCGCGAGCACGACGCGGCCGGCGATGAACTGCTCCGCCACAAGCGCAACCCCCGCAGTCCAGATCCGATGATCCAGCATCGTCAGCGGCAGATCGGCGCCGACGGCGCGCCGTATCAAATTCGCCATTGCTTCGTCGCTCGGCGGCGCATCGCTGTCGTCTCGCGCCTTGGAAAAGACCAGAAACTCCTCGTCTCCGCGCAGCGAAATGATGGTCGCGCGCGCATCGGCATTGACCGTCCAGTATTGCCAGCCATGCCGGTGTTTGAGGTGATCCTTGTAAAGCGTGGGCGCGCGCATGTGCGTCGCGATCATACGGCCGCCGTAATGCGGCGCGTCGAGCTTGGCAAAGCCGTGATAGCGCAGCGCAAGCGTCCGCCGCACGAAACTGCGTCCGCCGTCGCAACCGACGAGATACCGCGCGCGCCAAGTCTCCCGCGCGCCTTTGGCAGCTCCGGCGACTGCTTCCGCTTCCACCGTCACTCCGCTGTCGTCATCGTTGAATTTGTCGACCTGCCAGCCGAAGCGCACAGTGATGTTCTTGCGCGTGCGTGCGTGCGCCAGCAGGAAGGCTTCGACATACATCTGATTGGCGCGCAGGATCGGCTCCGGCACTTGATCGGTCACACCCGAGGCGGCGACCGTGCGCTGCTTCTCCGCTTCCGACGGCATGCGCAGGCGCGCAAGCTCCCAGCCGGTCAGTCGCGTGAAATAGGAGACATCCGTCGGACGGTCCGGCGGCAGACTGAACGAACGGACGTTCTGTGCAATGCCCAGCCGGCGATGATGCTCCATGGTGCGCGAATTGTGCGAGGAGCCTTTCGGGTGCGGGCGCACCTCCGCTTCGCTGTTGAAGATCACCGAGCGCACCCCGTAGCGGTCGAGGAACAGCGCGAGCATCAGCCCGACCGGCCCGCCACCGACGATGACGACAGGAATGTTTTGGGGCTCGCCGGTTGACATTTAATCCCGGTACGGCCGGTCGGCGGCGCGGCACCAGTTTTCCCAGGCGCGGTTGAACCACACCTCCGTGGTGGCGGCCGCAACCTTGTCCGCCTCGCCCTTGCTCAGAAATTTGACCTTGCCCATGGCCTCGGCCTGCATCTGCAGCTTGGCGTTCAATTCAAGATAGACCGCCGTAAACACGGTCGCGCGCAGACTCGCGCCGACCACCACGCAGCCGTGTCCGCGCATCAACGAGGTGCGGCTCTTGCCGAGCGCCTTGGCGAGATCGCGGCCCATGGCCATGTTGGACACCAGCATGTCGGTGTCGCCGAATTTCTTGCGCTGATCCCAGATCGGCACTTCGTACCCGATCGTCGCGCAGGTATGCATGACCGGCTTGAGCCTGCGCCCGGTGATGCCGAAGGGGATCACGCCCGGGCTGTGATTGTGAATGACCGCCATCACGTCGGCGCGCGCTTCGTAAGCCGCGCCGTGGATGAATCGCTCCAGATATGGTTTGCGTCCGCGTGCATCGACCGCCTCACCTTCGAGCGTGAATTCCATGATGTCGGCAGGCTCGACGCGTTCAGGTGCCCGCGCGCGCGAGAGCAAAAATCGTTTGGGATTGTCCGGATGCCGCACGCTGACGTGACCGAACGAATCCACGATGCCTTGCTTGGCGAGAATTCGATTGGCCGTCACCAGGTCTTCGATCAGGTCGTCAAGCTTCGACATGCGGGTACTTTCCCTTCGCAAATTTTCGATCAGAATTTCAGCTCTTGCTTCGGCACCGCGACATTCTCCACGCGCGGCAGATGCGCCTGGTGGCCATAGAGCCATTCCATGTCGAGGCTGCCTTGCGCGGTCCACTCCCCCAAGACCTGGTTGCGCAATTCGCGTAAGACGCCCTCGGCGTGATAGATCTGACCGAATACGCGGGCCATCAGCTGCACGCGCGCGGTGCGCAAATAGCGCAGGCTTTGATATTTTTTGAACGCCGCCGCGTAATCGCCGCCGTGCGCTGCCGCCTGTTCGGCCAGACACACGGCATCCTCCAGCGCCATGTTGCCGCCCTGTGCGAGGTACTGCAGCATCGGATGCGCTGCGTCGCCGAGCAGGGTGACGCGGCCCTTGCTCCATTCCTTGATCGGCGGCCGGTCGCACAGCACCCACATGCGCCAGCCCTCAACCTTCTTGAGCAGCGCGCGGACCGGTTCGCATTTTTCGGCGAAGCGCTGGTGCAGTTCCTCCGGATCGCCGTAGCTGTCCCATCCTTCGTCGTAGCGGTCGGAGTGGAACACCACGACCAGGTTGAACAATTCGCCGCGACGGAGCGGGTAGTGCACGAGATGGGTCTTCTCGCCGCCCCACAGGATCATCTTGTTGATGCGGTATTCTTTCGGCCAATCAGGCGTCGGGATCACCGAGCGATAGGCGATGTGACCGGATACCACCGGCTTGCCGTCGCCCACGATGATCGATCGCACCGTCGACCAGAGCCCATCGCATCCGATCAACGCCGCGCCGCTGAACGTCTGTCCGCTTTCGGTGCGAGCCGTGACCACGCCCGCCTGTTCTTCGATGCCGACCACTTTCTGCGACGTGGTGAGCCGGATCAGGTCGGACTTCTTGGTCGCCTCATAGATCACGTTCAACAAATCGGCGCGATGCACCACGGCGTAGGGCGCATGGTATTTTTTGAAGAAACGATGATCGACTGGAAGATCGACGAAGGTCTTGCCGGTCATCGAATCCCGGAACTCGAGGCCCTGCGGAAACACCGCCCATTTGTTGATCTCCTCGGTGATGCCGAGCACCTCGAACATGCGAAAGACATTGGGACCGAGTTGAATTCCGGCGCCGATCTCCTTGAATTCCGGCGCCTGCTCGATCACGTGCGACGCGATGCCCTTGCGCGACAGCGCCAGCGCCGCACCAAGTCCGCCGATGCCCCCGCCGACGATCAGGACCGGCGCCTGACTTCCGTTGCCGCTCATGCGATCTCCGCCACTCAATCACTAGTTTCTTTTTCAGCGTATAGGCAGGCCTGTAAAAATGCGAGATACTGCCGAAAAGCAAGAGAGCCAGGAGCGGAGGAGCATGGACATGGCGACATGGCTACGGGTGTTCACGGCATTTGGATTGCTGGCAGCCGCAGCGCCGGCCGATGCCGAGACGTTTCCATCCAAGACCATCACCATCGTGGTTCCGGCCCCGCCGGGCGGGGTGACCGATATCATCGGTCGTGCGCTCGCACGGCATTTCTCCGAAGCCTGGGGCCATCAGGCGATCGTCGAGAACAAGGCCGGCGGCAACAACCAGCTCGCCGCCGAATACATCGCTAAATCGCCGCCCGACGGCTACACGCTGTTTGTCGGGCCCGAGTCGACGTTCATCATGAACCCGAGCCTCTATCGCAAGCTCAACTACGATCCGATCAAGGACTTCACGCCGATCACCGGCCTGATGCGGATCAACCACGCGCTCGTTCTGCATCCATCGGTTCCGGCCAAGAACGTCAAGGAATTGATCGCGCTCGCAAAGCAAAAGCCCGGCGAGCTCAACTACGGCACGTACGGCATCGGCTCGAGCGGTCATCTCAACATGGAGAAGTTCGAAGCCGAAACCGGCACCAAGATGCAGCCGGTCCACTACAAGGGCGCGGCGCCCGCGCTGAACGACGTCATCGCCGGCCATATCCAGCTCTGTTTCGTCAGCGTCGGCAGCGCGGTGCCGCAATGGAAAGGCGGCAAGGTGAATTTCATCGCCGTCGGCTCTCCCAAGCGCATGGCGCTGCTGCCCGAAATGCCGACGATTGCGGAGAGCGGCGTGCCGGGCTTTGAGGCGATCTCCTGGTTCGGCCTGTACGGTCCCGCCGGCATGCCGCCGGATGTCGTCGCCAAGATCAACGGCGAAGTGCGCAAGCTGTTCGACAGTCCGGATTTCAAGAAGAACGTGCTC
>Ga0187765_10001196_pt1 | contig 10041 bp, 10 predicted proteins | sample 0216_QUI02_MP05__3_FD_133018 | JGI IMG/M metagenome (GOLD analysis project Ga0187765, IMG submission 133018) | Tropical peat soil microbial communities from peatlands in Department of Meta, Colombia - 0216_QUI02_MP05_10_MG | ecosystem: Environmental > Terrestrial > Soil > Wetlands > Peat ...
GAGATCGCCCGTAAGTTTGGTGACCGCGTCCTGCGCGGACGCCATGCTGCTACCGAGGTTTTCGTGGAGGCTCTTGAATCGATCGCGCTCCGCTTCGGTCGCCGCAAGTGTAGCCTTCAGCTGCGTCACTTGCTGCTCGAATTTGGATTTCTCCGCCTGCTCCTTGGAAAGATTTTCGGTAAGCTGCGCGACGCGTGCGTGTTCGCCGAGAGCATTCTTCTTCGCGGCATCGAGATCGCCCGTAAGTTTGGTGACCGCGTCCTGCGCGGACGCCATGCTGCTGCCGAGGTTTTCGTGGAGGCTCCTGAATCGATCGCGCTCCGCTTCGGTCGCCGCGAGTGCAGTCTTCAGCTGCGTCACTTGCTGCTCGATTTTGGATTTCGCCGCCTGCTCTTTGGAGAGATATTCGGTGAGCTGCGCAATGCGAGCGCGCGCATCGAGAGCATTCTTCTTCGCGGCATCGAGTTCGCCCGTAAGTTTGGTGACCGCGTTCTGCACGGACGCCATGCTGCTGCCGAGGTTTTCGTGGAGACCCTTGAATCGATCGCGCTCCGCTTCGGTCGCCGTGAGTGCAGCCTTCAGCTGCGTCACTTGCTGCTCGAATTTGGATTTCTCCGCCTGCTCTTTGGAGAGATTTTCGGTGAGCTGCGCGACGCGAGTGTGCAGCGGCATTAGCTCAGAATTCTTATTACTCTCCTCCTGCAGGAAGAATTGCACCATCACGAACACTGTCAGCACGAAGACGATGCAGAGGGTCAACGTTGTGAGCACATCGACGAACCGTGACAGATAGCCGACGCTGCGTTCACGGCGGGTGCGGAAGAGGGACATAATATCCACCTATGTACGCTTTCACTCAATAACATGTAGTCGAGCAGAATACTTGTTCGAGCAGATGGATGATGTGGCGGTAAGCCGGACGAGTATTCGCTTTGATAATTCTGCAATTTAGAAGATGAAATCAGAAAATTGCGGCCAGTGGAATAGGCTGGAGGGTCAAGTTGCAATGCGGGACCTTGGAAATGGTCCGGTCGGAAGCGGGTCATTCGCGTCGTTTAGTTGCCCTGACCAACTCGTCCGCCGTCGGTTGTTCTCCAAGCGCAGACATTGCGTCGGCAATAATTCAAGGCGACGCGCTGTGCCCAACCACCGGCATCGCCGCCAAGCCCGAGTCGTCTATGATGCTTGATCGCAATGGGATAGAATTCCGCGCTTGGGTCAGCCCGCGTCGGGGAACGGATCATGGGTGTCGCTCGCTTCGCTGCGATCATTGTATGCGGCGCGTTGGCCGTAACGACCGGCATCACCTCAGCATCGGCCGAGAAGCGCGTTGCGCTGGTGATCGGCAACGGCGCCTATAAGAACGCCAGCAAGCTTCCCAATCCGACCAATGATGCTAAGGCGATCTCGGGAATGCTGCAATCGGCCGGCTTCGACGATGTTGCACTCTATGAGAATCTCGGTATCCGCGAATTGCGGCAGGCGATCAAAGATTTCTCTGATCAGGTGCGAACCGCCGACACAGCCGTCGTGTACTATTCGGGTCACGGCATCGAAGTGAATGGCGTAAATTACCTCATCCCGATCGATGCCGTTCTGGAACAAGACATTGACGTGCCATATGAGACGTACTCATTGGAAAATCTGGTGCAAGTATTGGAGCCCGCGCGGCGGTTGCGCCTGATCATGCTGGATGCTTGCCGTGACAACCCATTCATGCGGAGCATGAAGCGGACGATCGGAACACGAGCGGTTGGACGGGGCTTGGCACCGGTCGAACCGACAAGCGTCAACACGCTCATAGGATATGCGGCAAAGGCCGGATCGACCGCTCTCGATGGCGAGGGTACGAACAGTCCCTACGCGACCGCCTTGTTGAACAATCTCGCAATTCCAGGCCTTGATCTGCGCATCGCCTTCGGCCGGGTGCGCGACGAGGTGCTCAAAGTCACGCGCAACAAACAAGAGCCGTTCGTCTACGGCTCGCTCGGCGGCACGAACGTATCGATCATCGATTCACCTGGGGCTTCGGTTACTGTTGTCACTCCCCCCGCGCAGTCTCCGACAAGTCCTGTCGATCGCGCGGCGCAGGCATGGGGCGTCATTCAAAACACCACCAGCGTTGCGGTGATCGAAGATTTCATTCGTCAATACGGCAACACATCTTACGGTTCCATGGCTCGAGCGCGGTTAGAGGAATTGAAGAAAAGCCAGACCGCCGTCCCCTCCCCGGCGCAAGCCAGTCCGACAACGCCGCCGAACATTGACGCGGCGGAACGCGCCTGGGCGGCGACCAAGGATACGACCAGCATCGCGATCCTGGAGGACTTCATCCGGCAGTTCGGTGCAACCGTCTATGGGTCGATGGCCCGCGCCAGATTGAAAGAGTTGCAAGCGGCAACACCGAAAGATCAAGTGGCAGTGGTTGCTCCGCCGAGCGAACCACATAAGTCATTCAGAAATCCAACGCTCGAGGGTTCAAGAATCGATTGGTGCCTCTATTCGGCCGATAACAATAAGTCGGCGAAAAGTTGCGGCGATCCAGCGGCCAACGCATGGTGTAAACGTCAGGGCATGGCCGGCGCGGTCAGCTGGAAAACGGAAAAATCCCACACTGCTTACCGATTGGGCGACGCGACGAATTGTAGAAATTTTTTCAACCCCACATGTGACGTGTTTGTGGAGGTCATTTGCAAATGACGCTTTGCCCCCGAGAGCGACCGACGATCGTTGCGCTTGATTGCCGTTCGTGATCTTCCCGCGACCGCGTCCTAGCCGTAGCGCGCCATGGTGTCGCCGGCGAAGACGTAGACCACCCCCTGCCCGATATCGTCCATGGCCGCCGCCTCGGGACCTGCGATGCCGAGATGGGCGATCAGCGCGCGGGCAACGCCGCCATGCGCCGAAACGACGGCGTCGCGCTCGACCGTCTCATACCAGGCGCGCACGCGCACGAGCAGCTGCGCATAGGATTCGCCGCCGGGCAACACGAATTGCCATTTGTCGCGCTCGCGCGCGGTGAGCGCCGCGGCCTCGCGCCTCTCCAATTCGGTCGGGGTGAAGCCTTCCCAGCGGCCGAACGACATCTCCAGCAAACGGATGTCGGTGCGATAGCCTTCGCTGTCGAGCCCGAGCTCCGCGCGCATCAGCTCCATGGTCTTGCGCGCGCGACTTAAGGGGCTCGAGACATAATCGAAGTCACCGGGCGAGCGGTCGGCGCGCGCGAACAGGTCGCGCAGGATGCGCCCGCACTGAACGGCCTGCCGGCGACCGAGCGCATTAAGCGGAATGTCGTGCTGGCCTTGCAGCCGCCGCTCGACATTCCAATCGGTCTGGCCGTGACGGACGTAATAAAGCACGGGCCGCGTCATGGCCGAGGCGCCGCCGCTGCGGCTCAATCCTTGGCGACGACGATGTCGGGCGCGTCCGGATGCTTCATGCCGACGATGTTGTAGCCGGCATCGACATAATGGATTTCCCCGGTCACGGCGCGCGACATGTCGGACAGCAGATAGACGGCGGTGTCGCCGACCTCCTCGACCGACACGTTCCGCCGCAACGGGGCGTTATGCTCGGTCCAGGTCAGGATGTAGCGAAAATCGCTGATTCCGGAAGCCGCGAGCGTCTTGATGGGGCCGGAGGAGATGGCGTTGACGCGGATGTTCCTGGTGCCGAGATCGGCGGCGAGATAGCGCACGGAAGCCTCGAGCGCGGCCTTGGCGACGCCCATGACGTTGTAGTGCGGCATCCATTTGTTGGAGCCGTAATAGGTGAGCGTGAGCATGGAACCGCCATTCGTCATCAGCTTCTCGGCACGCTGGGCGACGGCGGTGAAGGAGTAGCAGGAGATCAGCAGGGTGTTGGTGAAATTCTCCGGCGTGGTGTCGACGTAGCGGCCGGTGAGCTGGCTGCGGTCGGAGAAGGCAATCGCGTGCACCATGAAATCGAGCGATCCCCAGGCGCTCTTCACAGCCGCAAACACGGCATCGATTGTCGCAGGCTCGGTCACATCGCAGTGACCGAGCACCAGCCCGTCGATCTCTTTGGCGAGCGGCTCGACGCGCTTCTTGAGCGAGTCGCCCTGATAGGTGAATGCGAGTTTCGCACCCTGGGCGTGGCAGGCTCTGGCGATACCCCAGGCAAGCGACCGGTTGTTAGCCACCCCCATGATCAGGCCGCGCTTTCCGCGCATGAGACCTGGGGCTTCCGCCATGATTTCCCTCTTCCCCCCCGATTTTCGCCTCCAGTGTCCTATGGCATAGGGTGTTTGACCCTTCAAGCATGCAGGCCAGCCTGAAATGCCAGCATTAATGCATGGATGAATCATGTGAATTCCGCCGTGGAATACTTACGACCAGCCGGTGTTGTTGGCGGCAGCAGGGTGTTGCTGCTGCGAATGCTTCCTCACGGTTTTGACAACGCGTGGGACGCGGGTGATGCTGGTCGAAGTTGAACGCGACATCGGGAGATGGCCGTGAGTTCATTTCGGCAAAGCATCGAGGCATCAATACCGGCGCTGCGTAGATATTCGCGCGCGCTGACACGAGATGCCGAAACGGCTGACGATTTGGTGCAAGACACGCTCGTGCGCGCCTTGCGCTCGGAGCATCTGTTCTACGGTGGTGACGTGCGAAGCTGGCTCTATACGATCCTGACCAACCTCAACCGCAATCGACTGCGGTCGTTGGCGCGCCGTCCGACCTTGACGTCGATCGAGGAGAATGATGCGCCGAACATGGCGGGACCGGAAGCCGGCGGCCGCGACATCGAGCGGGCGCTCGGCATGCTGGTGGATGAGCAACGAACGGCCCTGCTGCTCGTTGTACTGGAAGGGCTTTCCTATCGCGAGGTCGCGGAGGTGCAGGGCGTGCCGATCGGAACGGTGATGTCGCGCCTCGCCCGTGCCCGCGCGCAAATCAAGGATTTCCTCGATGGCGGACGCCCGGCGCTGCGGCGCGTTAAGTAATCGGTAATAACTAAGGACGAGGTTGCAAATATGGTCCACCGCGATTCACCTGTCACAGAGGACGAATTGCACGTCTATGTGGACGGTGAGCTGCCGGCGGACCGCCTGGCGGCCGTCGAAAACTGGCTCGCAATCCACCCCGAAGACGCCGCCCGCGTCGCCACCTGGCGCGCGCAGGCGGATGCCATTCGCGCGCGTTTCGGCGGCCTTGCCAAGGAGCCGGTGCCGGAGCGGCTGTGGCTCGACCGCATCACCCGCCGAGGCCGTGTCTGGACCGCTATGGCCGCCGCGGCCGTGGTCGCGGCGTTCGTGATCGGCGGCGCCGCCGGCTGGGTCGCCCGCGGCGCTTCAGTCCCAGCGCAAACCTCACCGTTCGAAATGTTCACCAGCGACGCACTCAGCGCTTACAAGCTTTACGTCGGTGAAGTGCGCCACCCCGTAGAGGTTCCCGGCATCGAGCGGGCGCACCTCGTGCAGTGGCTCTCCAAGCGGCTCAATTTCCAGCTGCGCGCGCCAAACCTCGAAGACATCGGGCTCAAGCTGGTCGGCGGACGGTTGCTGCCGGGTCCGACCGGACCGGCGGCCTTCTTCATGTACGAAGCCCCGTCGGGCGATCGCTACACGCTCTATTGCGGCACGACCACGGCGGTGCAGACCGCCATGCGCTACCAGGGCGGCGAGCAGGCGGCGGCGTTCTACTGGGTCGATCGCGACGTGGCCTATGTCCTGAGCGGGGCGCCCGACCGCGATCAATTGCTCAAAGTGGCGCAGGCCGCCTACGACCAGATCGAATCACGCCCGTCGGCGCAGCCGATGGCGGAGAAGATGTAGGCGCCTAGGCATTTTTCTCGCGCATGATCTGATCCGAAAACCGGTTCCCACTTTTCGGGATCATGCGTTATTCCATATCCTTGCGCGGATCGTAGGGTTTCTGATCGCGCCATTTGCGCATCAGCTCTTCGAGCTCGGCCTCGCTGCGCTCAGGCAACATGATGCGCACGGTGGCGTAGAGATCGCCGCGGCCGTCCTTGCTCGGCATGCCCTTGCCCTTGAGACGGAAGGTCCGCCCGCTGTTGGTGCCGCGCGGGATCGCAAGCTCGACCGCACCGTCGAGGGTCGGCACGCGCACCTTGGCGCCGAGCACCGCTTCGTAGAGCGAGACCGGCAATTGCAGGCGCAGGTTCGCGCCGTCGCGTTCGAACAAAGGGTGGGGCGCGATCGAAACCGTGATCAGCGCGTCACCGACGTTGCCGCCCGCGCCGGGCAGGCCCTGCCCTTTCAGCCGGATGGTCTGACCGTCGGCGAGGCCGGCGGGAATCCTGGCGTCGATTTCTTTGCCGCTCGGCAGCTGCACACGCCTGGTGGCGCCATTGGCGGCCTCGTTGAGCGAGATCGACACCGTGCCGGTCACATCGCGGCCCGGCGTCGCTTGCGCAAAATCGTCGGCGGCAAAATGCTCGCCGCGGCCGCCGAACATTCCTTTGAGGATGTCGTCGATGCCGCCGGCGAAGCCGCCGCGCCCGGTGCTGCGCTGAAAGCCTTCCGGCCCGAAGGTGAAGCTCTCAAAGCCCCCGCCCTGTCCGAAGCCGCCCTGGCCAAAGCCGCGGGCGCGCGCATCGGCGCCGGCGCCGAAGCCCTCAAAACCCTGGAACCGCGGCTTGCCCTCGGCGTCGATCTCGCCGCGGTCGAAGGCCTTGCGCTTGGCCTCTTCGCCGAGAATTTCGTAGGCGGCGTTGAGCTCGGCGAATTTCGCGGCGGCTTTCTTGTCCTGCTTGTTGGCGTCCGGATGCAGCTTCTTGGCGAGCTTCCGAAATGCGGACTTGATCGCCTCCTGGCTAGCGTTCTTCGGTACCCCCAAAACTTCATAGGGGTCGCGCATCATCGAACTCCAATGAAATCCCCCGATCGCCGCACGGCATGCGCGACCGATCCATTTGCACCCCTATATGTGGTGCAACGGCCGGCAAACCGCAACGCGGCCGGCGGCGGCGGGCCAAAGCGCTCAAGAATGCTTCAAGGGCTTGAGGCTCGTGACTTCCCAACGGCCGCCGTCGGTGCGGCAGCCCTCGCCCTGCAACCAGGCCTGCTCGCCGCCGCGCAGGTAGCTGGCGACGAAATCGCGGCAGGTCGCGCCGTCCTGGTTGTAGGCGGTGGCGATGGGGGTCACGGTGCCGCGCGCGCCGGTCTTCGGGTTCTCCCACGGCATGCTGGTGTCCTTGTTGCCGCGCGAAAGAGCCTCGGAGGCGGCGGCCCGCGCATAGACCAGATCGCTTTCGAACAGTTCGGCCATCGACGAGGCCGCAAACGGTCCTTCGGCGACGGAGCCGGTGGTCTCGTCCTTTTGCGCGGCCGTTCTGTTGCCGAGCATCGAGTCGAGCTTGTAGGACAGCGCGCAGCCGCCGGTCGCAAATCCCATCGCGAGCAGCAGCACGCAGGCCGACAATCGCAGGCCCGCCCGCCGTAGGCGCACGCCAAGCGTTCCACTATAAGGGGGCAGCCACCACGCCGGCCGGGTCACCGGGCTGGCCATTGGATACTCCGTTACATGTCCGACACAGGTCCCATAGAACACCCAAGCTGGTTAACGTCCGGTGACTTCACCGAGGCGGACGAGCCTTTTCGGCTGTTTGCCACGTGGATGCAGGACGCGACGGCGAGCGAACCGGCGGACCCGAACGCAATGGCGCTCGCGACCGTGGACGAGGACGGTCTGCCGAACGTGCGGCTGGTGCTGCTCAAGGGGTTTGATGAGCGGGGCTTTGTCTTCTACACGAACACCGAAAGCGCCAAGGGCTGCGAATTGGATGCCAACCCGAAAGCCGCGCTGGTGTTCTACTGGAAATCGCTCAGCCGGCAGGTGCGCGTGCGCGGCCGGGTCGAGCGCGTGGCGGACACGGAGGCCGACGACTATTTCGCCAGCCGCGCGCGGCTGTCGCAGATCGGCGCCTGGGCGAGCAAGCAATCCTCGCCGCTCGAAAGCCGGCTCGCATTCGAGAAGGCGCTCGCGCTCTACACCGCCAAATACGCCATCGGCAAAGTCCCGCGTCCGCCCAACTGGTCCGGCTATCGCATCATGCCGATAGCGATCGAGTTCTGGCAGGACCGGCCGTTCCGCCTGCACGACCGGGTCTTATTCCGCCGCAATGAACAGGGGGCCCCGTGGATCAACACGCGGCTCTATCCTTGAGTTAGCATTCGGCATGGCCCCGTCATCCGCCCCCTCAAACCAGCCGCGCCGCACGCTGCTGCTCACCGGAGCAAGCCGCGGCATCGGGCACGCCACGGTCAAGCGCTTCTCGGCCGCGGGCTGGCGGGTGATCACCTGCTCGCGCCATCCGTTTCCGGAAAACTGCCCCTGGGAGGCCGGACCGGAGGACCATATCCAGGTGGACCTGGCCGATCCGGCGAACACGGAGGCCGCGATCGCCGAGGTCAAGCGGCGGATCGACGGCGAGCTGCACGCGCTCGTCAACAATGCCGGTATCTCGCCGAAGGCGCCGGGGGGCGCGCGGCTCGGCTCGATCGCGACCACGCTCGACGTGTGGCAGCACGTGTTCCAGGTGAATTTCTTCGCCCCGATCATGCTGGCGCGCGGGCTGGTCGACGAACTCGAGGCGACCAAAGGCTCCGTTGTCAACGTCACTTCGATCGCCGGCTCGCGGGTGCATCCGTTCGCGGGCGCGGCCTATGCCACATCGAAGGCGGCGCTCGCCTCGCTCACGCGCGAGATGGCCGCCGACTTCGGCCGGCGCGGCATCCGCGTCAACGCCATCGCGCCGGGCGAGATCGACACCGCCATCCTGTCGCCCGGTACCGACAAGATCGTGGAGCAGATTCCGCTGCGCCGGCTCGGCACCCCCGACGAGGTGGCGAAGATCATCTACGTGCTGTGCACCGACACGAGTTCATACGTGAACGGCGCGGAGATCCACATCAACGGCGGCGAGCACGTCTAGCGTCGCGGGTTTTTTCGCTCGGCCTACAGCCACTTCTTCCATCTGAAGAACACCAGCGGCAACACCGCCGCCGCCACCATGAACAGCAGCGCGAATGGATAGCCGTACTGCCAATCCAACTCGATCATGTTGTGGTGGAAGTTCATGCCGTAGATCGAAGCCACCAGGGTCGGCGGCATGAACACCACCGCCGCAATCGAGAAGATTTTGATGATGTTGTTCTGCTCGATCTGCACCACGCCGAGCATGGCGTCGAGCAGGAAGGTGATCTTGTTGCTCAGGTAGGTGGCGTGGTCGGAGAGCGACTGGACGTCGCGCCGCATCGACTGCAGCTGCGTGCGGGTGTCCTTCGGCCAGCGCAGGCCCTCCGCCTCGTTGGAGAGGAAGAGCAGCATTCGGCCCTGGGAAACGAGGCTCTCGCGCACCTTGGAGGTGAGGTCGCCCTTGCTGCCGGCCGCTTTGAGGATGTCATTGTAGGACATGCTGCGGGTGGTGGCGGCGCTCTCCTGCGGATCGAAAATGTCGCGCGAGATCATGTCGGCTTCGGCTCCGATGCGCTCGAGAATGTCGGCGGCGCGATCGATCACGGCGTCGAGCAGATCCATGAGCACGGATTCGCCGTTGATGCTGGCCGGGCAATTGCGCGCCAGCTTGTTGCTGACCAGCATGAAGGGGCGCGGGTCGTCGTAGCGCACGGTCACCAGCTTGTGGCCGGAAAGTATGAAGGTCACCGCCGTGGTCTTGGGCACCGCGGTGTCGGACTGGCACATCAGCGTGGCGGTCATGAAGCGCGCGTTCTGCTCGACGTAGAGCCGGCTCGAGACCTCGATCTCCTGCATTTCCTCGCGCGTGGGGATGGCAACGCCGAGCCGCCGCTCGATCAGCTTGTCCTCGCCGGGCGCCGGATTGACCAGATCGATCCAGACCGAATCCTCCGGCACGTCGCCGCCATTGGTGACGGAGACGCGTTCGAGCGTGTTGTTGCGCGGCACATAGGCCGAAAGCATGATCGATCCTGCATGCCCGCCCGCGGCCGCCCCCGCGCCGCCGGTCAGGAAAAATTGCGGTAAGCAGAATTGTCATGCCGTGATCGCGGCGGATATTGCAAGAAAAATTGCC
>Ga0187765_10001197_pt1 | contig 10025 bp, 10 predicted proteins | sample 0216_QUI02_MP05__3_FD_133018 | JGI IMG/M metagenome (GOLD analysis project Ga0187765, IMG submission 133018) | Tropical peat soil microbial communities from peatlands in Department of Meta, Colombia - 0216_QUI02_MP05_10_MG | ecosystem: Environmental > Terrestrial > Soil > Wetlands > Peat ...
CCGCCGCTCGCGAGCGCCGTCACGTAGGCGGGGCCGCCGCGCCAGCCGCCATAGACCACCCCTTCATAGCTGTCGAGGCGGGTGCTGGAGCCGTCGTCGAAGGCGGCATTAGTGTTGCCGTAGCAGGACTCCCGCCCCTTCGTTCTCCAAGACGACCCCTTTCGGCAGCACCACATTGCCAGTGACCTGCGCGAAATTGACGCCGAAATTATATTGCGGGCCACCGTTGTGGCCGGCTTGTACAGTGATGCTAGGGCTCGCGCCCACGAAAATCTGCGCATTGTTGTACGTAAATACATTGGCGACGAAAGCGCCGAGGGCCGGACTGACAGCGGAAACCTCAGTGACGTAGGCCTGAGCGCCGGGGGTCAGCGTCACTCCCTGCGACTGTGCGGGGTGCACCGCCGCCAGCAGTCCCACGAGCGAGGTGGCGCCCAGCAAAGAACGCCGTGCGCGGCGATATCTCTTTGTTTCCATGATGGAATCCCCCCGGCTGCACCTGTCGGGACCGAGACAGGTAACGGGGTTCTATCAGGAAACGAAACACTAAGATAGTGTGTCGATTTCGCTCTACGCCCTTGTGGTGCCGCTCAGCGGCGTGATCGCGGCACTATCGGGGAACACTTTGGTGGAGAGGCTTGCGGCCGTAATGCCAAGGTGGTCGCGCAGCAGCCCCTTCATCACGGCGCGGCTGTCGGTCGCGACGCGGAGGTCGCGATTGTCCTGAAGATCGCGCAAGCCCGGCCAGTCGCCGGCAATGCGGTTGCCTTTGACGGCGCCGCCCATCACGAACATCAGCGATGCGGTGCCGTGGTCCGTGCCGTTGGTGCCGTTCACGTGCACCGTGCGGCCGAACTCGGTCACCGTCACGAGCACGGTCTTTTGCCAGGCGTCGCCCAGCGCCTTCGCCATCGCGTCGAGTCCCTCGGCGAATCCTTCGAAGTTGTTGGCGAGACGTCCGGTCTCGGCGCCCTGGCCCACATGAGTGTCCCAGCCGCCCATGTCGAGCGCCGCAACCCGCGGTCCCTCGGGCGCCGCGAGCAGCTTGCCCGCGGTTTCGCAAAGCGGCTTGAAAGCCTTGGGGCCAAAACCGCCGGCGCCCTTCATGTCGCCGCTCGCGGCATCGGCGTTCAACACACCATCGGAAAATTTCTGCGCCTTGAGACCTTCCTGGAGCGTCGGGCCGAACAGCGGATCGTGCTCGTAGAGCGCCGCCACCGCTTCGATGAAGCCGGGGGCCGCCTCGTGGAATCCCTCGGGCGCCCAGGATCCGACGGGAACCGCGCCGCGCAGGATCAGAGGCGTTGCTCCGCCGACCGCCAGACCCAAGCGCTGATCGCTGCCCTGCAAAAGCGCGAGCCCGCGGTTAAGCCAGCCGTCGCTCTGCCCGTGCTTAACGGTGAGCCCGCTTTCCATCATGTCCTGCGCGTCGAAATGCGAACGCGTCTGATAACCGTTGCCGGTCGCATGCACGATCAGCAGCTCGCCCTTGGCGAAATAAGGATGGATCGCCGCGAGCGATGGGTGGAGCGCGAAGTCGCTCGTGAGCTTGAGGCAGCCGCCGCTCTCGCCGGGCGCCTTGAGCGCGAGGCTGCCGCGCAATTCCGCATAGCGGGAATCCGAGAGCGGCGGTACCGCCGCAAGCCCGTCCATGGCGCCCCTTTGCAGCACCACGACGAAGCGCCGGTCGCCAGGGATGGCTGCGAAGACCGCGCGCGGCAGCCCCGCCGCCAGCGCACCGCCCGCCACACAGCAGCCCAGAAGCCTCAGAACTTCGCGCCGCGTCGTCATCGTCATCTCCGCTGAAATTGCGGGCTTGCGATCAGCAGCGCGAGACCCGCACGCTTGCTGGGCGCGCGGCGCACCACCTGTTGCGTATCCTCGGGCAGAGCGTCGCTGAATGCCGCGTCCATCACCTCCACGGGATCCGGGGGCTCGGCCACCGCTTCAGCGAAAGTCTGACACCATTCCGCGCGGCGCAGCACCGTCTCTGGGGAAATCCATTGTGAAGCCACGTCCGGCCACCCCGCGGGCGAGGGTGCGAGGAACGGCGGCTGTTCCAGCCGCTTCAGGTCGCGGAACGCGATCTCGGGCTTCGGCACAGTGCCGGTCGCGCGATAGGCCGCGATCATCAGATCGGTCGGCGCGCGCACCTTGGCAAAAGGCTCGCGCCAGGCCGCCTCTTCCCTGATAACGGCGAGCGTGACCCGGCGCAAATCGCCGCCGCTGTCGCGGTACGCGCGCGCGATTCGCTCAACCGCGTCGGTGGGGGGAACGTCGGCGATGAAGTGCCGAGCGAGCTGCACCGCCACGTGGCGCGCCGTCGAAGGATGGAGAGCCAGATCGCGCAAGGCCGCCTCTCCCTCCTCGATGCCCGCTTGTTGATAGGTGCGGCCGAGCAAGGTCTTGGCCCCCGGCTCATGCAGCGCCGGATAAAAGTGGAAGGTGCCGGGATCGGGCAGGTTGAGGCGCGAAATGCTCCAGCCCGTGAGGATGCGCGCGAGCGCTACCACGTCCGCCTGGGTATAGCCGCCGTCGACGCCGAGCGTGTGCAACTCCAGAAGTTCGCGCCCGAGATTCTCGTTGAGCCCTTTCTCTTGCCGCTGTCCCACCATCGAATCGGGGCCGATCGATTGCGCATTGTCGAGATAGAGCAGCATGCCCGGATGCCGCGTCACCGCGAGCAGCAGGTCGGCGAAATGGCCAAGCACGTGCGGGCGGATCGCCTCGCGCTCGAAGGCGCCGACGAACCCACGCACGACCGGCCGCATCGCCGAGACGGTGAAATGATTGCTCCAGAATTGGGTCAGTCGCTCGAGCAGCGGCGTGTCGCCGACGATGGCTGCTCGCATGCGTGCGTCGACTTCGCCGAGGAAAACCTGGCGGAAGCGTTGCTGGACTTCGGGACGTTCCTGCTTGTCCTTGCGCGCCTCGAGCATCAGCGCGACGGTCTCACGCGACGGCGGCAGCTCGCCCGCCGGGATCTCCGCGCTGCCCTTAAGCTGCGCTTCGACCCACTCGCGCGGATCAGCGGCAATGCTTTTGAGCTCGCCCGGTTTCGGCGCGAAGCCGAAGCGGTTCGCCGCAACGATCGCGGCCGTGGTCGAGGCGGTCATCGAAACTTTACCCTGTTGAACACCGACGCTGCCTTTGGTTCGTCATAGGGAAGTTGTCGCCGCGCTATCCCCGAAATCCCTTGGATTTGAAGTTCCTTCTCCTCGTCTCGAAGCTGGAGAAACGCAACTCCGCTGTACACTCGACATATCAGGTCGGGCTGCCGCCGAGCTCCTGCTTCAGCTCCTTCACACTCTCGGAGACGGTGGTTAAATGCGGGTTGATTTTGAGCGCCGCCTCGAATGCTCTGAGCGCGGCCTTCTTGTCGCCCAGCAAAAGATAAATCTGCCCGAGACCGGCGAGCGCTCCCCAATGCCGCGGCTCGAGCTCCAGCGTCCGCTGTATATCCACGACGCTCGCATCGAAATCATGCATCAGGAACTCGACGGTCGCGCGCTTGTTGTAGCCTTCCGCGAAGGTTGAATCGAGCTCCACCACCTTGTTGAACGCGGCCAGCGCGAGTTCAGTATTCCTAAGGGAGAGTGCGTCAATTCCCTGTTGCATGAGTGCATCGACGCGAGGATTGCCGTCCGTCGCCCAAATTGCCTGGATCCGCTGCTCGATCAGGCCCGCCTCGATCGAGGAATGCGAGGCCTGCAAATCCGCAAACAGATCCTTAAGACGCGGATCGTCTTGGCGCGCGAGTGCCGGCGCGGAAAGGAACACAAATGACAGCAAGGAGAATGATAGCCAGCGGCGCATGCCCACCCTATAGCGGAGAGGACGCACCGCTGCCAATGGCCAAACCCCGGGGCTCTAACGCGCTTCCCGAGCAGCAACCCGCGATCTTCGGGCGCCGAATTCAGCCTCAGCTTCTCAGGCTGAACGTGTGCCCTCGGAGCCGGAGCGCTCCTCCTTAACGACGATCTCGATCAGTCGATCGGTGCTGCGATGAAGTCCCATCTGCTCGAGCGCCGCTCGAAAGATCGCGCCGACCAACTCGTCGGAGACCACCACTTTGAGCGCCTTGCCGTAAGTCGCTGAGCGAAGCGTGGCCGGCGCAAGCCGATTGACCGCTAGCACCGTTAGCGCCACCAGATCGATCGCGGGCACGTCGCGCGCCGCCGGTGCGCAGCCGGGCTCGGCGATATCCGAGGGGACCGCGTCCGCCGCGACAGCCGTAAGGTGCATCGATCTCCCCTTCTGGAGCGGGTATCGAACCGACGCCGTCGAACCTGCTCCAGCATCGCTGGTTATTTACGTTTCCCGCAGCGAAACGGGCATCCGTCCCGGCTGTTGCGAGAAACTGCTTCAGTCGGATTGATCGCTCTACCAGCGTTTGATGACAGATTTATTATGACGACAAAGACTTGGAACAATAGATGGAATTATCCCTTCGATGCCGATCTCTCATTGACGGCCCAGCCGACTCGGATCCGCTCAGGCTCAGGAAGCCGGGTGCACCAACAGCACGGGATCGCGCGCAATCCTAAGGGTGACCGGCAAGTACCCCAGCACATCGCCGTCGATCTGCACTGGCGCGTCTTCGGGCCCGGAGAAGCGCACCGAGGTAGCCGTGGCGATCTCGAAGTCGCGCTGACGATGCAGCAAGCCCAGCCCTAAGGCCACGAGCGCGCGGAACGCTGCCCAGCGGCCCGCACGCTTGAAGATCGCGAGTTGAAAGCTCGGCTCCGAGAGCCGCGCCGCCGGCGCGAGGATGAAGCGACCGCCATAGTAGCGCGCCCGGGTTGCAATGACTGAAGCCGCTTCGCGGTGCGCCTCGCCGAGATCCAGCGAGAAGGCTCCCGGATGATAGCGCCAGAGTCGCACGAGAATGCTCCAAACGAAGGCCAGCTTACCGATGCGCTGCTTCAATCCGAGATCGAGAGTATCGACGACCTCAGCGTCGAACCCGATCCCGGTCATTAGCAGAAAGCGACGCGACCGGCGTCCGTCCTCGAATACGGCCTCGCCCAGCGCCACTCGGCGCGCCGGTCCGGTGGCAACAATTTCCGCAAGCCGCCGCGGGTCGCGCGGCAATCCGATTTCATTTGCCAGTACGTTGGCCGTGCCGAGTGACAGAAGCCCCACCGGCAGGCTCGGGTCGACGAGCCCGTTCACCACCTCGTTCATCGTGCCGTCGCCGCCCGCGACGGCGATCGCATCGAATTCGCTCGCACGCGCCGCCCGCGCAAAGACCTCGGCATCGCCGGGAGCGTGCGTTTCGCGCACCACAATGGTGGCTCCGAGCTGTGAAAGCGCAGTCAAGGCCGTATCGAGGCGGTGGCGCGCGCGGCGGCCAGCGATGGGGTTGAAGATGACGAGCATACGCCGTCGCATCGGCGCGACCGTCATATTTCCGTAACGTCCAAGCAATGATCCCGCAACATCAGCCATTTATAAGCTGTTCTTGAGGCGGTGCATGGGGACAACACTGTGCGCGACTGACGCGGCTAAAACAAGCGCTGTGTTCGGAAAAAAGGAGAATACGTGAATTTTATGGACCCGAGTCGGCGTTACCGGACCATCTGGATCTCCGACGTTCATCTGGGCACGCGCGGCTGCAAGGCCGAGTTCCTCCTCGATTTTCTCAAGCACAACGAGTCCGAATATCTCTATCTCGTCGGCGACATCGTCGATGGCTGGCGCCTGAGCCGCTCCTGGTACTGGCCGCAGTCCCACAATGACGTGGTGCAGAAGCTGCTGCGCAAGGCGCGCAAGGGCACCAAGGTCTATTACATTCCCGGCAATCACGACGAGTGGCTGCGCGACTACGTTGATCTGGAGATGGGCGGTGCGACACTGGTCGATGAGGCGATCCACGAGACCGCCGACGGCAAGCGGTTGTTGGTTATGCATGGCGATGCCTTCGACGGCGTCGTGCGCTATGCGCGCTGGGTGGCGCTGCTCGGCGACTGGGCCTATGACAATGTGCTGCGCCTCAACCACCACTACAACATGATCCGGCGCCGGCTCGGCTACCCCTATTGGTCGCTCTCGGCCTATCTCAAGAACAGGGTCAAGAACGCGGTCGAATACATCTCCAACTACGCCGACGCGATTGCCGCCGAGGCGCGGCGCCGGGAAGTGGACGGAATCGTTTGCGGCCACATCCATCAGGCCGAAATTCGCGATATCGAGGGTGTCCTCTATTGCAACGACGGCGATTGGGTCGAGAGCTGCACCGCCCTCGTTGAGCATTTCAACGGCCAGCTCGAGGTGATTCACTGGGCGGAAATCCGCGCGTTCGACATGTTGGCCGAGCGGACAGCGAAGGTGGAGGACGAGGACGAAATCGAGGTGGTGGGCGCCCAAACACAATGAGGATTGCCCTCGTCAGCGATGCGTGGCGCCCGCAGATGAACGGCGTGGTGCGCACGCTGACCAAGACCACCGCTGAGCTTCAGGCATTGGGACATGACGTCGACACGATCACGCCGGAGCCGTACCCGAGCATCGCCTGCCCCACATATCCCGAAATACGCTTGGCACTCGTCTCCGGCCGCCGCATCGCCGAGGCCCTCGAAGCGAGCAACCCGGACGCCATCCACATCTCGACCGAAGGCCCGCTCGGGATTGCCGCGCGGCGGTATTGCCTGAAGCGCGGCCTCGCCTTCACCACGGCATTCCACACCCGTTTTCCCGAGTATGTCTGGGCGCGTTTCCGCGTCCCACTCAGGTTCACTTATGCATTTCTCCGCCGCTTTCACGGCGCGGGCCAGGCGCTGATGGTGGCAACGCCCGCCGTCGAACGCGAGCTTGCGCGGCGCGGCTTTCGCAATCTTCGGCGCTGGACGCGCGGCGTCGATGCCGACTTGTTCTCGCCCGACCGGCGCGGCGACTGGTCCGAGTTGCCGCGGCCGATTTTCCTCACCGTCGGCCGGCTCGCCGTCGAGAAGAACATCGCCGCTTTCCTCGATCTCGATCTCCCGGGGTCCAAGGTGGTGGTGGGGGACGGGCCGCAACTCGCGGAGCTGCGGCGGCGCTACCCCAAGGCGCTTTTCATCGGCAAGCGCGAGGGAGAGGAGCTGGCACGCTGTTACGCCGCCGCCGATGTGTTTGTGTTCCCAAGCCGCACCGATACCTTTGGCCTCGTGCTGCTGGAGGCACTGGCGGCCGGCGTCCCTGTCGCGGCCTACCCGGTCGCGGGTCCCATCGACGTGATCGGTGACGTGCCGGTTGGCCGGCTCGACCAGGACTTGCGCCGCGCGGCGCTGCAGTGCCTGGACGTTCCCCGCAAATCGTGCCGCGAGTATGCGCTCAAATTTTCCTGGCGCGCGTCGGCGGAGCAGTTCCTTCGCAACCTGGTGCCGGTTTCAGGTGCCGTCGGATAGGCTTGGCTCAGTTGACCTGAGCCAAGGGTTTATGTGTCGGCATCGGCGTGTCGTAGCCCGGCGGCAGCTTTGCCCACGGGTAGCCCTTGGCGCCGAGCTCGTAGCCGACCTTGAACAGCTCGTCCATATAATGCGTGTCGAACGGGTGCGCGAGCGGCACGTCGAATGTCGAGGGTATGTAAGCGAGATTGAAATCGATGTGGTCGCGCTGGGTCTGGACGTAGATGCGATAGAGGTCGCCGATACCTTGGGTCTGGATGAGGGAATCGACCGCACGTCCGGCGATACTGAGCGTCTGCCGATTGACCTGCGACCAGTCTGGATCGAGCCGCGCATTACGGATGACGTAAACCCGGCGCTCACGTGAGCCTGCTTTCATCTCGCGGCTGAGCTCGGCGATGTTGACGTTGGGCGGATAGATGAAAACCTGCGAGGCCGCGCCGCCATCCACGTGCATTTCCTGATAGGCTTTGCCGTCCACCTCGACATTGAACATGGTCGGCGGGAAAGCTCCGGGGATTGCGGCTGAAGCAACGAGGATCTGGCGGACCAATTCGAGTGCGTTCGGGTTGCCGCTCGCGGCGATCTTGGTGATGTTCCAGATCACCGGGCGGCGTGCGTCCAAATCGGTGGTGCCGATCAGCAGCAGCCGACCCTTGGCGTACTCGGCCGCGATGGCATCGAGCATCGCCTGATCGAAGATCTTTGCCACCGTCTTGTGCAGCGGCGCGTTATCGGCCATCGCATCATTCCAAATCGCGGCCGTGAACGAGCGCTCTTCCAAGACGTCTTTGTCGGTAATCGTGGTGTATACTGCCCTCAGCTTGTCATCGTAAGCGGGACCCAGGAAGGCGAACGGGGCAATCAAGGCCCCGGTGCTGACGCCGGTCACGATCTTGAAGCTTGGACGGTTGCCGGCGGTGGTCCAGCCGACCAGTAGACCGGCGCCGAACGCGCCGTTCTCGCCGCCGCCGGAGATCGCGAGGTAACTCACGGGCGGAAGCGGTCCGCGTTCGCCCGCGGCATTTCGCGCCGCGATCTCTCGCTTATAAGCGTCGATCCCATCATTGATCATTTCCGGCGTGGCTTCGTCGCCCCAGTAGCGGATGCCGGTCATGCCATCGACGGTTACTGGATGCTCCTCCTGTGCAGCGGGCACGGCAGGAAGGCGCGGAGGCGTGCCGCAAGCGCCCAACATCGCCAGAGCCGTCACGCAAAAAGGCAAAACGAATTGGCGTCCCAGTGCTCGCATGCGCGACCCTCCGTTCGGTAGGACCAAAAACGCCGGGCGCGGGGCTCACCCCGATGCAGTCGGCTGATCCCGACTCTCGCCTCGGTCTTCGAAGGTCGCCTTTTTTGCGGCGGTCGGCAACCCTTCGATTTGTGCAGCGAAGAGAATTAGCGCTCTCCGAGAGTAGCCTTGTCCATGCTTGCTCCAGCACTAACCTTTTTGCAGGGAAGTCGCGTCGAATTCGTGGGTATTCCAATGCCAATCGGACAATCGGTCGATGCGTCAATGCCGGAAATCCACACCATGTCCGCGCGAGAACGCTCTCCGCTCGACTATGCGACCGGCCAGTTCGGCAAGAACCACCTCGCGTTCGGCGCGCGGGCGATCGTCGCGGCGTTCATCGAGACCTTCAAAGACTATCCGCCGCGGCAGCGCCCGCAGAGCTTAACGGTCGATCAGATCGTGGAGAAGTTGAACACGCCGACGAATGATTGATCACCGGCGAGCGGCGCAAATGGCGCTAACCGGCCGCCTCGCGCCAGAACGGCGCGGCCGACCTGAACGCTCTCCACTGCTTCGCAAGCCGGCGCCGCATGCGCTTGGTGTTGCGCGCATGCCAGCCGACCACCAACCCGCCCGCCCGCGCGAGCGCTGGGCCGTCTTCGGCGCTGCATTCGGCCGCGAATTGTTCGATGAACCGCCGCGCGATCTCGATGTCGTTGAGGAGGCCGAGTTGCTCTTGCAGCCGCGAGAGGCGCTTGAGGTATGGCCGCGCCGCCTCTTCGCTGTAGAGCGAGCGGAAAGAATCGGCGGCGTAGCGAAGCTTCTTCACCGCAAGCCGCAACAGGTGCCGCTCGTCGGCCGAGAGCATGCCGAGCCGCCGTCCGCGTTTGCGCGCTTTCTGGTGCCGATCGGTCAGCAACGCGTTCGCGAATTCGAGCGCCGGCGCTGCGAGGCCTCTCAGCGCATCCGGGTCAAGGCGCTCATGCCAGGTCCGCGTTTCGCCAAGGCGGCTCACCTCGAGCAGCAACGCCGTATAGCGGGTCGTGTCGCAAGCGTTGCGCACCCGCTCGTAGGCGTGGCCGCGCGCGTTCCGCGCCAGTTCCTCGAGCCGCTGCAGCGCGAGTTCCTCGCCGAAGGCCGCCTTCACCGGCGCGAGCTGCGTGTCGATCAGCACGTCGAGGTCGCGGGCAGCGCCCAGCTCTGCGGCGAGCCATTTGAGTTCGCCGCGCAGGCGGGCGACAATGCCGCCGGGCAACAATGGCCGGAACACCGTCAATGCCGAGCGCAGCCGGCGCAGCGCGAGGCGCATCTGATGGACGCCTTCGGGATCGTAACCCTGGCGTGCCGCCGCCTCGTTGGCAATGAGGTGCACAAGGCTGTGGTTCAATATCGCCGACAGCGCA